>ERZ779626.23-NODE-23-length-123936-cov-8.980901_pt1 | contig 123936 bp, 119 predicted proteins | sample MGYA00514209_ERZ779626 | MGnify/ENA primary metagenome ERZ779626 (study PRJEB29562, sample SAMEA4376713) | mouse gut metagenome | isolation source: Cecum | study: EMG produced TPA metagenomics assembly of the A DSS colitis mouse model was used to assess the...
CACACAGATCAGACCGAAAGAGGCAGTCACAGCATGTATTCTGCGAGGCGTTTCGCAGCTCATGCGGGAAACCGCGCATCTGGTTGTCGTCAGCGGTAATGTGTTTGAGGACGGCATCGTATATAACAGGACGACTATGGATTATATATATGCCATGGGGGAGATCAACAGACAGCTCGCGGCATGTGCCGACCGTGTGGTGGAAGTGGTGGCTGGGATTCCTGTGCCGGTTAGAGGCGTGAACCCGGAAGCTGTGCCGGATGTACCGTTTTAGTGAGGAGACAGTATGCATATCGTAAAGTCCGTTTTTATTGCGTTTTCCCTCTATTCAAAAATTCCGCTCTTGCAGTGTGCTTGGGAAGAGGATGACATGAAATATGTTTACTGTTTTTTCCCCTGGGTCGGGGCGCTGATCGGCGGCTGTCTTTTCCTCTGGCTGTATCTGTGCGGTAGGCTGCAGATCGGCAGTCTGTGCCGCACCATGACAGGGGCGGCGATTCCGCTTCTGATCACGGGAGGATTTCATGTGGACGGTTTTATGGACACGATGGACGCTGTACATTCGTACCAGCCAAGGGAGCGGAAACTGGAAATTTTGAAGGATTCCCACATCGGCGCGTTTGCGGTCATCATGCTGGTTCTGTATGGGCTGGCATTCTTAAGCGCGCTGTCCGAGGTAGAGAACAGGGCGTTACAGAAAATTGTGTGCGGCGGTTTTTTCCTGTCACGATGTCTGTGCGGGATCAGCGCGGTCTCTTTTCCCACGGCAAAAAGGGAGGGGACGCTCTTTCTCTTCGCTGACCGGGCACGGAAAAATGTGGTAAAAATCGCACTGTATATACAAAGCGTTGTCTGTATTGGACTGATGCTTTACTGGCATTTCTTTGCGGGGCTTCTGGTGGCTGGATGCGCAGTCGGCTTGCTTGTCTACTATTATTATAGAAGCAGAAGAGAATTTGGGGGCGTTACGGGCGATACGGCGGGCTGTTTTGTCGTTCTCTGTGAGGGGTGTATGGTTGTGGCTGCGGCGTTTTTTGACATTTTCTTTTTGTAGAGAGGTTGGTTTTTTCACACAGAAGTCCCAAAATAAATGTGAAATTTCATCCTAAGATGAGCTGTATATCAATATATAAGTTTGTCCTTCGGAGAGCAGGGTGTGACAAATTTGAGCAGTAGTGCAGGATACAGATGACTGAGGAAAGTGAAATACAGAAATGAGGTTGCCGATGAAGTTAATGATAGGCGGTTACGCACAGGGGAAACTTTCGTATGTTCTTCTAAAATATCAGCTAAGCGAAGATGCGGTGTGGGACAGCGTTTTGCCGGAAGAGACGGAACTGCGGCGGAAACAGAGGATGCATTGTGTGGAACACGGTGTCCTGCCGGATCAGACAGCAGCATCAGTGGAACCGATTGTGGTCAACCACTTCCACCAGTGGGTAAGGCGCAGGCTGTCGGAAGGGGAATGCCCGGAGAAGGACGTGCAGTCGTTTTTGAACCGCTGTGAAAACTGCATCATCATCTGTGATGAGATCGGAAACGGGATTGTGCCGGTGGACGCGTTTGAAAGGGAATACCGGGAACGCACCGGCAGGATTCTGATACGGCTTGCACAGGAAGCGGAGGAGGTGGAACGGGTGATATGCGGAATCGGACAGAGGATCAAATGATACTGGCGTTCATCCGCCACGGCGAGACACAGGCGAACGCACAGCGCCGCTATCTCGGGAAAACGGACGAATCCCTCTCGGAACGCGGGAAACAGCTGCTTTTGTTGTCCTGTCAGAAACAGCATGTTTATCCGCAGGCGGACTGCCTGTTTTGCAGTCCGATGAAACGGTGTCTGGAAACGGCGCGGATTCTGTATCCTATGTTACCGCCTGTTGTCATCCCGGAGTGGGAGGAGATGGATTTCGGACGCTTTGAATATAAGAATTATGAGGAGTTAAAAGATGACTCTGCCTATCGACGGTGGATGGACAGCGGCGGGACGACTGCCTTTCCGGGCGGCGAGAGCCGTGAGGCGTTTGTCAAACGATGTAAGGACGGTTTCCAAAGAATGTGCGGCATATTATGGCAGACGCAGGCGGAGGAACAGGCAGAGAGGCTGCCAGATAAAAAGGCAGACAGGGAACAAGGCGGAGAAACAGACATCGGGGCAGACAGAAGAACAGGAATAGGAGCAGGCGGGAAAACAGATGGGGAGCGGAGAGAGCCTGTCAGAGCTGCAGCCGTTGTCCACGGGGGAGTTATTATGGCGCTGTTAAGCGCCTATGGCAGCGATGGACATAAGGATTATTTTGACTATCAGACTGCAAACGGCAGGGGATATCTGACACGCATAACCTACGCAAAGGGCTCATGCGGACACGGAGCAGGGGATGCCGTCCCCGGAGCGGAAGATTGCCGAAAGGAAAATACGGCTGTGCAACGTCTGAAAGAAAAAGAGGGAGAAACTGAGATTATGATTGAGGATATAAAAGCCCTATGAAATATCATGCGATTGCCTTCTTCGGGGGCTTTATACTGGATCTGCTTCTGGGAGATCCCCCTTTTCTTCCGCATCCCGTGCGGCTGATCGGGAAATTGATTACCGTGATGGAAAAGAAACTGCGAAGCAAGCTGCCGCCCCAAAAAGGCATAGAAACAGGAGAAGAAGTTTGGCGGGGAGCCCTTATGGTGCTTGTCGTCTGCGGTATTGTCGCAGTCACTGCGGGCGCGTTTTTATGGGTGGCATACCGTATCCATCCGTATGCCGGCACATTCGCAGAATGCCTGATGACATACCAGATTCTGGCAGTAAAATGTCTGAAAGTGGAGAGCATGAAAGTTTACCAGAGTCTGAAAGATGAAAATGTAGAACAGGCGCGGACAGCGGTTTCCATGATTGTGGGCAGGGATACGGACAAATTGGATGAGGAAGGCATTGCAAAGGCGGCGATAGAGACGGTGGCGGAAAACACGTCTGACGGGGTGATCGCGCCGATGCTGTATCTGGCGCTTGGCGGACCGGTTCTCGGATTTTTCTATAAGGCGGTAAACACCATGGATTCCATGGTCGGCTACAAGAATGAAACGTATCTGTACTTTGGCAGGGCGGCGGCAAAGCTGGATGATATTGTCAATTTTATTCCCGCAAGGGTCAGCGCTTGTCTGATGATCGCGGCGGCGTTTCTGTCCGGCGGCGGTTTCTCTGGTAAAAATGCGGTCTACATTTATCGGCGGGACCGCAGAAACCATGCCAGCCCCAATTCCGCGCAGACAGAAGCCGTATGCGCCGGCGCGCTTGGCATCCGGCTTGCGGGAGATGCCAGTTATTTCGGAAAAACAGTAAAGAAACCGTATATCGGGGACGCGCTGCGTAGTGTGGAATATGAGGACATGAAGCGTGCCAACCGCCTGCTGTATGGAACGGCGTGGATTTGCGAGGTCATTTGTCTGTTACTTTTATGGGGCTTCGCCCGTTGTTTTCCTTTATAATTGTCGGGAAAGCGGTAAAAAAATATTTTACTATGAAATTTCGGATGAGGGAGGATGATGGCAAAATGGCGCTTCACGGAGGGGACATATACAGGAATAAGGTCGAGATTGATTTCTCTGTCAACGGCAATCCTTTGGGCGTGCCGCAGTCTGTCAGGGAAGCCCTGATCCGGGCGGTCGGACAGTGCAGCGCATACCCCGATATGGAGACGGCGGCATTGAAGGAGGCAGTCGCCAGAATGCTTGCTGTCCCGAAAGAATACCTGCTCTTCGGAAACGGGGCGTCAGAACTCTTTATGGCGGTTGTGCATGGGATTCGTCCGAAAAAAACAGTGATACCCGCCCCTTCTTTTTATGGCTACGGGTATGCGGCGAGAGCGGCGGAAAGCGAAATACGCTACTGTGGGCTGAACCGGGAAAACGGGTTTCATGTGACAAAGGATTTGTGTGACAACTTGACAGAAGATGTGGATCTGCTCTTTCTGGCAAATCCAAACAACCCCACAGGCTGCCTTTTGGACTGTGAAACGGGACTCCACATATTGCGGCATTGCAAAGAAATGGGGATTTATGTCGTGCTGGATGAATGCTTTGTTGATTTCTGTGCGGGAAACCCGTCCCTGCTTTCTGAAACAGAAAACAATGACCGCCTTCTGGTAGTCAGGTCATTTACCAAAAGTTTTTCGATTCCCGGTGTCCGTCTGGGCTATCTGGTCTGTAAAAACGAACCGCTTCTTGCAAGAATTGCCGGGCAGCTGCCGGAATGGAATCTTTCCTGCTTTGCACAGGAGGCAGGATGCGCCTGTGCCAAACAAAAAGCGTTCATGGAGGAGACCGAAAGGTATATAGCGCGGGAGCGGGCATTTCTGGAAGAAGTATTAAAAAAAGAAGGGTTTCGGGTGTTCCCTTCCGCAGCAAATTTCATTTTGTTCGACACAAAAGAGACGCCGTGCGGGATATCCCTGTATGAACAGCTTTTACGGCAGGGGATCCTGATCCGGGACTGCCAGAATTTCCGGGGGCTTGGCAGAGGATTCTACCGGATTGCAGTGAAGACGAGGGAAGAAAATATAAAGCTCGAGCAGGCGCTTAAACAGGCGCATGACGCAGGCTTGAAAAGTGACGGCAATTCCTTTCACTGTGTGTCTGTGACGGGCAGCAAAACGGAGCGAATACCAATGAAAGAGATAGACTATGTACTGCCGGAAGAAATTGAAAAGCGCAGTTTTGCAATTATCGGCGAAGAACTGTCGCAGAGAAACATATGCATTCCGGAGAGAGAGAAAAGTATTGTCATGCGCGTCATCCATACCAGCGCGGATTTTGACTATGCGGAAACGCTCTGTTTCTCGGATGGGGCGGTGCAGACGCTGGAAGATCTGCTCAGAGACGGGGCGGATATTGTGACTGACACGAATATGGCGCTTGCAGGCATCAACAAAAAAGTGCTGGCTTCCTTTGGCGGACAGGCGCATTGCTTTATGGCGGACGAGGATGTCGCGCTCATGGCAAAGTCAAAAAATATGACGCGGGCGGCGGTCAGCATGGAAAAAGCGGCAAAACTGGAAAAGCCTGTCGTTTTTGCCATCGGAAACGCGCCGACGGCGTTGATAAAACTGTACGAAATGACGAGGGAAACGGACTGGAAACCGGCTTTTGTGATCGGTGTCCCTGTCGGTTTCGTCAATGTGGAGGCGGCAAAAGAGCTGAGTTTGAACACGCCGATTCCTTATATTGTCAACCGCGGAAGAAAGGGCGGGAGCGGTATCGCCGCGGCAATCTGCAACGCCGTCCTGTACCGGCTGCGGGAAAAACAAAGGCGTAGTTGACAAAAATATCTTTGGCAAAGGGATTGCGGAGCGATATGACATAGAAGAAAGACGTAGTCGCATCGGATGAAATAAGATACTGATTGTGAAAAAAGAAGGTTACTATGCAATTGTAGGAAGGAATGTGGTATGCGATGTGGTTTTACAACGGGAAGCTGTGCAACTGCGGCGGCAAAGGCTGCGGCATATATGCTTTTGACGGGAAATATAAAAAGAAGCATTACCATCGAGACGCCAAAGGGAATTTTATATAACGCGGAAATTCTGGATATCCGCCGGGCGGAAAAAGAAGTGAGCTGCGCTGTGGAAAAGGACGGCGGGGACGATCCGGATATTACGACGGGCGCATGGATCTACGTGAAAGTTTCCTATCCGAAATATGCGCAGGAGGTTTCTTCTTTCGTCAACCGTAGAAATTGGGAAGGTCAAAATGGTGAGGGATGTGAAAAGAATACGGAAGATTTTGAAAATAGAAAACCGTGTATTGTCATAGAAGGCGGAAGCGGCGTGGGAAGGGTGACCAGAAAGGGGCTGGACCAGCCGGTGGGAAACGCGGCGATCAACCGTGTGCCAAGGGAAATGATAGAAAAAGAGGTATTGGAAGTCTGTCGGGTGGCTGATTATGACGGCGGTCTGAAAATAGAGATTTCCGTGCCGGACGGGGAACGGCTTGCGGCGCAGACCTTCAATCCCCGGCTTGGCATAAAAGGAGGCATATCCATTCTGGGCACAAGCGGCGTTGTGGAGCCCATGAGCACACAGGCGGTTCTGGACACAATCCGGGTGGCGCTGCGGCAGAGAAGGGAAGAGGGCTTTTCCTATGTGGCTGTCGCACCGGGAAATTACGGTCAGGATTTTATGAGACAGACCTATGGCTACGATCTGGACAGGAGCGTGAAATGCAGCAATTTTATCGGAGCAACGGTGGATATGGCGGTGGAGCTTGGATTTCAGAGGATACTTCTGACGGGACATATCGGCAAACTGATCAAGGTTGCCGGCGGCATTATGAACACCCATTCTAAAGAGGCGGACTGCCGGATGGAGCTTCTTGCTGCCTTTGCCGCATGGGAAGGGCTTGACAGTGAGCCGCTCTGCAGGATAATGGCGTGTGCGACCACGGAGGAAGTGCTTCTCATTTTGCAGGAGAACGGAAAACTGGATTCGGTTATGAAGCGGGCAGTCAGGCGCGTCTGCTATTATCTGGAGACCCGTGCCGGAGGACAGCTGAAAGCGGACTGCATCATATACGCAAACGAATTTGGGGAACTGGCAAAAAGTGAAGGGGTGGAAACATGGTTTACTTTGTTGGCGCAGGAACAGGGGCGGCAGATCTGATTACCGTCAGGGGAAAAGATTTGATTGCACAGGCGGATGTCGTGATCTACGCAGGCTCTCTCGTGAATCCGGAGCTGCTTTCCTATGCAAAAAAGGGATGTGAAGTACATAACAGCGCCCGCTTAACCCTTACGGAAGTGATTCGGATGATAAAAGAAGCGGAGGCGCAGGGGAAAATGACGGTACGGCTTCACACGGGAGACCCGAGCGTTTATGGGGCTGTCCGGGAGCAGATGGATGAGCTGGACAGCCTTGGCATTTCCTATGAAAGCTGTCCGGGCGTCAGCGCCTGCTTCGGGGCGGCGGCTTCCTTAAATCTGGAATATACCCTGCCGGGTGTCTCCCAATCCCTGATCATTACGAGGATGGCGGGAAAAACCGACGTGCCGGAAAAAGAGAGTATAGAAAGTCTGGCGGCGCACCGAGCGTCCATGGCGATCTATCTGAGTGCGGGAATGCTGGAGGAGCTGTGCCGAAGACTGATTGCGGGAGGCTATGACAAAACCACGCCCGCCGCCCTTGTCTATAAAGCTACGTGGCCGGAGGAAGAAGCCTATGTCTGCACGGTTGAGACGCTGGCGGCTGTTGCGGGAGAACATGGCATTACCAGAACGGCGCTGGTGATTGTGGGAGATGCGGTGACACATCACTATCACCGAAAATCGAGACTGTATGCCGATGATTTTTCGACGGCGTACCGCCTATCAAAGGACGCTTCCGGGACTGCAGACGATACCGGCAGGGAAGGTTCCCGTTTTGAACCTGCGTGTACCGGGGCAGATGACTGTTGGCAGACGTTGGGCGGCGGTGGCGAGCGTCAAGTGCCCGGCTGCTTACAAATCATCAGTTTTACAGCCGCCGGGATGCGGCTCTCCGTGCGTGTGAGGGAAGCCCTTGGCGGCAGAATGGAAGTCGGTCTGTATACAAAGTGTAAAGCCTGCGAAAACAGCAGCGGAAATTTAGCCGTTCGTGAGAGGGAGACTTCCGTCGGCATGCGGGACAAGAGCCTGCCTGTCCGCTTAGTGGAAACATCTGTGGAAGAGTGGGCAGGTCGTCAGATGAGGGAAAAAAGCGCGATTCTCTTTATCGGCGCCTGTGGGATTGCCGTCCGGGCGATCGCCCCTTTTCTGACAGATAAGCTGCAGGATCCCCCGGTATTGGTTATGGATGAGAAAGGAAACTATGTCGTGCCGATTTTGTCCGGGCATGTGGGCGGCGCAAACGCCCTCGCCGGAATGCTCGCACAGGCAGTCGGCGCGCAGCCGGTGATCACCACGGCAACCGACCTGAATCTTGCCTTTGCCGTGGATGTATTCGCTGCGGAAAATGGCTTTGCCATCGAAAATAAGAGCGGGATTGCAAAAATTTCATCCAAAATACTTGCTGGGGAGGCGGTCACCGCATCGGCGGAGACGGGGCATGAAAAGATGCTATTGGAGCGGAACGGGCTCCGTGTCGTCCCTTATCCGCCAGAGGAATCGGTTGATCTTGTCATTACATCGGAAGAAAATATTTATGGCGCGGTTCTGGTTCTGCGCCCCCGGGAATACAGCATCGGGTTTGGCTGTAAAAAGGGAAAAGACGCAGGGGAAATGGCACAATTTGTGGAAAAAGTGATACAGGAAAACGGCATTCTAAAAACGCAGATATTTGCCCTCGCCTCCATTTCCCAAAAAAGGGAGGAAGCCGGAATCAAAGAGTGGTGCCGCCGGGAAAACATTCCGTTTCTGACGTATTCTGCAGAGGAATTACGGCAGGTGGACGGAGAGTTTACCGCGTCCGCTTTTGTGGAAAAACAGGTGGGCGTGGACAATGTCTGTGAGCGGGCGGCGCTGAAAGCCTGTGGCGCAGGCGGGGAGCTGATTGTGCGTAAATGTGCGGAAAACGGCATGACAATCGCTGTCGCGAGGAGAGTCCGGGAACTTTATCCCCGCGAGCAACGAGGCAAGTGATTGTCTGTAAGCATTTGGCGACTGCCACAAAGAATACCCCCGTTCCTTGAGGCGTATCAAGTTTGATGCGCTCCGCTGATTGCGGCGGGCTTTTAAATGAAAGGTATGAGAACAATATGGAAACCGAAGTGAAAAATCGAATTTATATCGTGGGGATCGGACCGGGAAAAGAGGAAATGATGACAGGAGAAGCCCTGTATGCGCTGGAACAGGCGGACGTCATCGTCGGCTATACGACATATGTAAAGCTGCTTGGCGAGCGGTTTCAAGGAAAAGAACTGCGTGCCACGTCCATGCGGCAGGAAGTGGAACGGTGCCGTCTCTGCTTTTCAGAAGCGGAAAAAGGCCGAACCGTTGCTCTCATATGCAGCGGGGATGCCGGAATTTACGGGATGGCGTCCCTGATGCTTGAGATTGGCAGCGCATACCCGCATACAGAGCTTTCGGTAATTGCGGGCGTTACCGCCGCAAGCAGCGGGGCGGCTGTTCTGGGCGCGCCGCTCGGACATGACTTCTGCTCGGTCAGCTTAAGCGATCTGCTGACGCCTTGGGAGACCATTGAAAAAAGATTAAGGGCGGCAGCGGAAGGGGACTTCGTCATCGTGCTCTATAACCCGTCCAGCCATAAGAGGAAAGATTACCTGAAAAAGGCCTGCCGCATTTTGCTTCGCAGTGTGGAAGGCGACAGGGTGTGCGGCTATGTGGAAAATATCGGCAGGGACGGTACAAAGGCGGAAATCTGTACGCTGGAAGAACTGCAGGACAGGGAAGTCAGCATGTTCACGACGGTGTTTATCGGCAACAGCGGTTCGGAGATCATAGACGGCAGATTTGTGACGAAGCGAGGATATCAGTGTGAGAAGTTTCCGCATTGATTTGAGTCACAGCAAAGGCTGTTTCGCAAAGTTAACACAGCTTTCAGGGCGGCTCCGTTTCACTCAAAAAACGTTAAAAGCAGGCGTTGTTCAATTGAGTTGAGATGTCGCAAAGCGAAATCACATGGAGGGCAGCATGACACATAAAATCGTAATATTTGCAGGGACGACGGAGGGGAGAAGACTCTCGGAGCTTCTTGCGGCGGCGGGAATCGGGCATACCGTCTGTGTTGCCACGGAATATGGAGAAATCGTCTTAAACAGGCATCCGTCTGTACACATTCACCGTGGAAGAATGGATCAGGCGGAGATTCTGTCATTTTTAAAAGAAGGGCAGTTTTCGGTTGCGATCGACGCAACCCATCCCTTTGCCGGGGAGATTACCCGAAATATCCGTGCAGCAGTTGAACAGCTTAGCCTAGAAGAAATAGCTGTTTCTTATCTGCGGCTGAAACGGAATGAAATGGCACGGCGAGAGGGTGTCACTTATTTTGCGTCAAATGAGGCATGTGCCGAAGCTTTGGAGCATATTGAAGGCAATATTCTCTTAACTACCGGAAGCAAGGAATTGTCCTGTTACTGCAAAAGCGAGTCGATAAGAGACAGACTGTACGTGAGAATCCTGCCGAGTGCGGAGAGTTTTGCCCTCTGCATGGAGCGGGGCATCCGGGGAAAGCAGATTATCGCGATGCAGGGGCCCTTTACCGTAGAGATGAATGAAGCCGTGATCCGCCAGTATCATATTTCCTGCGTGGTGACAAAGGAGAGCGGTGTATCGGGAGGCTTTCCGGAAAAGATAGAAGCGGCAGTGAGAGCCGACGCATCCGTCTTTGTCATAGGACGTCCGGAAGAGGAGGGGGCATCTTTTTCCGAAATATGCCGTGAACTGGAAAACCTGTTGGGAAAGTCGCTTGCCGTAACGGAGTCGTTGGAAATTACCTTGGCCGGAATTGGTATGGGAAGTGAGAAGGGGCTGACAAAGGAGGTGGCGCAGGCCGTGCGGGAGGCCGATATTCTATTCGGCGCAAAGCGCCTGCTGGCGGGCTTTCCCGGAAGCCTGAAGAAGTATCCTTTTTATGGTGCCAAAGAGGTGATTCCCCGTCTGCGGAAAATGCAGGAAGCAGACTGCTTTGTATGCAGGAAGAAAATAGTTATTCTCTTTTCCGGAGACAGCGGATTTTACAGCGGATGCCAGTCTCTGTATGCCGCGCTGGAAAAGGAAATACAGGAAGAACGCCTGGCGGGAACGCTGTGTATTTTGCCCGGAATATCATCTGTAGCGTATTTGGCGGCCTGTACCGGAGAGAGTTATCACGATGCGGCGGTCTACAGTCTCCACGGAAAAGAGCTCTGTAATCTGGCGAACCGCATCCGGCAAAATCCCAAGACCTTTCTGCTGACATCGGGCGTAAAGGATATCAACCGTATCGGCAAAATCCTGCTGGATACTGGTCTGGATTTTTGTGAGATTATCACAGGCTGTCAGCTCTCCTACGCCGAACAGCGGATCATGCGTCTTTCACCGTCAGAGTGTGTGGAGATCAAAGAGCAAGGATTGTACACCTGCCTCGTAAAAAACCCGTATGCGGAGGAAAGAAAATTGACGCATGGTATGGCTGACGAGCTGTTTGTCAGGGGAACAGCCTCCGGGGGATGTAGCGCAGCGGTAAAAATTCCCATGACCAAGGAGGAGGTGCGTGAAGTCAGCATCTGTAAGCTGCACCTGCGGGAGCGGGCGGTGGTTTACGATATCGGCGGCGGCACCGGTTCCGTGGCGGTGGAAATCGCGAGGCTTTCGGATGAGATACAGGTGTATGCGGTGGAACAGAAGGAAGAGGCCGTTTCATTGATGGCAAGAAACAAGGAAAAATTCGGCCTGCAGAACATCCATTTGGTAAAAGCTGCGGCGCCGGAGGGACTGTCCGGGCTGCCAATGCCCACACAGGCTTTTATCGGTGGAAGCGGCGGCAGATTGAAGGAAATCATGGCGGCTCTCTGGGAGAAAAACAAGAATTTGCGCATTGTCATTACCGCAGTCAGCATGGAGACCCTATGTGAAATTAAGGAAATACTGACTCTGTATCAAATGAAGGAAGAAGAAACGGTGCAGCTACAGGTAAGCCGGGTTCGGAAAGCCGGAGGTTACCAATTGATGCAGGCGGAGAATCCGGTGTGGATCTGTGCGTTTACTTTAGACGGAGACAAGGCTGAATAAATTCTCTGATGAGCAAACTTCGTTAGAATTTATTATGCTTTGAAATGGAGGAATGTAGAAAGAAAATTTTTCAACATTGTTTTGAATTTGAGGGGCATCGCTTGCCCTACGGAGGCAAAATGAATATCAGCAGAGTAATGATTGCCGCGCCGAAGAGCGGCAGCGGAAAAACATTGGTTGCCTGTGCGCTTTTACAGGCACTAAAAAATAGGGGATGGCAGACTGCGGCCTATAAATGTGGTCCCGATTATATAGACCCAATGTTTCACAAACAGGTAATCGGCGTCCCCTCCAAAAATCTGGACACCTTCTTTACAGATGAGGAACAGACAAAAAGGCTGTTTCTGTGCGATCGGATGGAAAATGACTTTGCCGTTTTAGAAGGCGTTATGGGAATTTATGACGGATTGGGCGGCGTGCGCAGGGAAGGTTCCTCGTACCATCTGGCGTGCGTGACGAAAACGCCGGTTGTGTTCGTTGTGGATGCAAAAGGTATGGGGTGCTCCATCATCCCTTTGCTGACAGGCTTCCTTCAATATGATACAGAGCATTTGATCCGGGGCGTGATACTAAACCGAATTTCCAAGGGATACTTTGAGACCATCAAGCCGCTGATTGAGGCAGAACTGCCGGTTACGGTGGCAGGATTTTTGCCGGAAAAGGAAATATACCGGATCGAAAGCAGACATCTGGGGCTTTTCATGCCGGATGAATTGGGCGATATCCGTGAAAGACTGCAGGACGTCTCGGAAGAATTGCAAAAGACCGTCTCTGTTGATACAATAGTAAAAATAGCCGAAAGTGCACAGGAACTTCAAACGGCAGAGAAAACGGAAGCGCAGGCAAAAGCGCGGAGAACAGCTACAATATGTAACAAACCGGTGGTGATAGACAGCAGCCATATGTCCACGCCCGCCGGCTTAGTCACAATCGCCGTAGCCAGAGACGAAGCTTTTTCTTTTTATTATGAAGACAATATAGCGTTGATGAAAGAAAACGGCGCGAATATCAGATATTTTTCTCCGTTAAGGGATGAGGAACTGCCGACTGGCAGCCATGCGGTTCTGCTTGGCGGCGGTTACCCGGAGCTGTATGCAAAAAAGCTGAGTGAAAATAAAAAAATGCGTGAAGCGGTACGGAAAGCATCGGAAATCGGAATGCCTATTGTGGCGGAATGCGGCGGGTTTCTGTATCTGCACAGAACAATGACTGACCGGGAGGGGAACCGTTACCCTATGGCGGGCGTGATCCATGCTGACTGTTATAACACGGGAAAATCTGTGCGTTTTGGCTATATAGAACTGCAAGAAAAGAAAAACTGCTTTTTGCCGGAAAATATATCCATCCGCGGACACGAATTTCATTACTTTGACAGTACAGACAATGGCGCGGATGCCATTGCGCAGAGACCGGTGACAGGGAAATCCTATTGCTGTGTGATCATAGATGAAACCCACTGGATGGGATTCCCGCATTTGTATTACCCGTCGAATCCCGTTTTTGCAGAGTCTTTTGTGGAAAAAGCAAGACGATATAAGGAAAGGATCATAGAAAAATAATATGGAAAGCTCATACCGTTTTTTTGAGAACAGAGCGTGTCAATATTTTCCCTGTCATAAGGGCCTGACAGACTTTAACTGCCTGTTTTGTTACTGTCCGATGTATCTGCGGGAAAACTGCCCGGGGAATCCCAGCTATATCGAAAAGAATGGAAAAAAGATAAAAGACTGTACGAACTGTACATTTCCCCATCGGCCGGAAAACTATGATAAGATTATGCAGGTGTTGAAAGGGCAGGCAAATATGCCCGTATTTGGAGACCGTTCTGTTTAGGTAAAAATGCAGACGCCCCGCTCAACTATGAAATAAATGTGTATTTGTTTCATAGTTGTGGTGCCCATTAATTTCCTCTAAAAGCCCCGATAATCAACCATATCCAGTGATTACCAGGGCTTTTTTCAAATCGCTCGATTATAATACAATTACATTTGCGCAGGTTTTCGCGGTGGCCACTTCACGTCATAGACGTCTGCACCATATGGGAGATCCAGTTTTTTATCCTCACTCAACACATACTATGGATGTTTCTGAGGTCTGTCTGTAGAAATTTTGTATAATATAATTGCTGATAAACAATGGAATCAGACTTAGCAGTGTGCTGGCTTCACGGGATGCCGGATCACGGTTTTCAAATTTTCCGGCCTGCATTTTCTGACATCACTTAAATAAATTTCATGGTGGCGGCGTCCGTCAGCCATATCCAGAACATAGCCCTGTTCCCAGCCAAAGACATCCATAGAATCTATGGTAGCAGGCTCGTCATCGTAGGGTCCTATGTGCATACACTGTACGCACAGCCCCTCGTCATAGGTCAGAAATTCCACTTTGGAAAAGTCGGTGTTTTTCTTCATGGAAGCCTCGGCGACCGCCCATGCAAATTCTTCTTTCGTCACAAATTCCGGCAGGCGGATCATGGAAATCCACTCGAAATCCTCTTTTCTGGTATAGTCGACGCCGATGACTCCTTCCTGCCACCACAGTCCCTCCAGAGGCGGCACCACATAGTCGAAATAGCCTTCGATCCGATGATCACCCATCTTGCTCATTTTAATGGTGAAGGCGATGCCGTAAAGCAGTCCGATCGACTGCTTGTAAGCGCCGTCCTCCTCATTGGGATTGCCTCTGCCCCGCACTGCAATAAAATTCATCGCTGGCACTGTGACCAGGCAGGGCTGTTTTTTCGGCAGATAAAATTCTTTGTATTCTTTTTTGTAGTCGAAAGCCATCTCCTTTTCCTTCCTATCACAGTCGCAGCCGTCTGTGATTAATCTTCTTTTTCCTTCAGTCCAATATAAATATGAACCTCGGCGTTGTCTCCCATATCGTCGTTCTGGTATTCCTCGAAATCGCATTGAAAGGCTCTGGGCAGTTCCATCTGCCAGATTGTCTGCCATGCCTCTGCCACTGCCTGCACCATATTTCCGTGTACTACAAACTTCGCATACTTTCCGGCAGGGATGCGGCACACGGCATAATCGTTTCCGGCAGGAAGTTCGGCTGTTTCACAGGCAACTAATGCAGTGTAATCCGCCTTTTCATCCCCGGCGTAGTCGGTGTATATTCCCAGTGCCTTTGCATTTGCCTTTTTCGGTATGGAGGCATAAATGCCTTCGTTGTAAAAACGATTCCACAGACCGCCGATCACCGCGTTCATTTCCGGCGATGTATTGTTGGTCCTCGCTGACACACCTACGGCTGTTTTTTCTTCCAGAGTTACAATTTCGTAGTCCATTTTCATGCACAAATCCATCCTTTCTTATGTTTCCGTGTAATGAGGACGATAAACCTGTCTTCTTACACGGGTGTGTTGTTTGATGGATTCATTGTACCAAGGCAAACATGACAACTGTATGTCATCATTCAGAAAGTGGACTGTATTTTTTATAAATACTCTCCGCAAAGCGAAAAACTTCCTGCCGCAGTTCTGCAGGCTCTAAAAGCTCGGCTCCCCCGCCGAAAGAGACGATCCATCCAACGACACTCTGTCTGTCGTAAAATTCAGCAGAAAAAAGCAGCATACCATCAGGTAGAACGTGAAAACTTTCCGGGCCAAACTCCTCTACTAGCCGCCACTTATATACGGGATCCACTTTTGCCGTGACTGGAAACTGTGGTGAAAACAGGAAATTGGGACTCAGATCGGGAAGAGAAACCGCTCGTTTTTCAAAGGCCTGCCCCAGGACGAGATCTGTCATCCGCATCAGCTTAAACAGCCGGAACGCTTCTCTCCTCTCGCACCACCCCCAGAGATACCATCCGGCCCACTGGAAAATCAGATCATAGGGCTCTACGGTTCGCTGGGACTCCCCTTTGGGGGAATGGTAAGTAAAGGCAACTCTATTTGTGGAAAGAATGGCACTGTGCAAAAGCTCAATTTTGGGAGATAATGCTGATTTATACCAGGATGACAGGTCAATCAGAATGTGGGTGTCCCCGGCAATCAGGTTTGACGCGCCGGCAGATAGCTTTTCCATAAGCTGCTGATACTGGTTCGTACCGCTTATGCTGTCCAGGCTCCGAAGGCCTGCCAGAATGGCCTGCATATCCTGTGTGGTAAACACGGTGCGGTCAATCTTATATCCCTCCATGATGGAGACACCGCCGTTTTGGCCCGGTTCCGTCACAAGTGGAATCCCGGCCATGCAGAGAGTTTCGATATCACGGTTTATGGTGCGCCGGGAAACCTCAAATTTTTCTGCAAGATACGGAGCGGTGACTTTCTCCTGCTGTAACAGAATAGATAAAATGCCGATCATTCGGTCGATTTTCATGGCCATTCTCCTTTTACATTCCCATAGAAAATAACTGATTGAGCAATTAAATGAAAAAGTATTTTAATCCCCCATCTGAGATGGGGAGAATGGAATAAGCCGTAGCGTTGCCTAGAGTACCAAAATAAAAACCTCCAATGATATAATGGTTTGCAATTATGATACCAAAACAGGGAAAAGCGGAAGGAGACGGAAATAGGATAAGTAATGCCGCTTAAATCAGCAGCTATTTATTTGGCACATCATAATACGGCACAATCAGGTGCGCGTCCGCGTAGATTGCGTCATTCGTCAGGCTGTTGATCTGCATCACTTCACGGATATACTCGTAGATAGACCCGTAATGTGTTTCATCCATATACTCTTCCGCGATGGACCAGAGGGTATCGCTGTCCGACACCACAATACTCTTATAATATTTAGAAGTCTCTTGAGAAGGAGCGTTCTTTGCGTTGGAACGGAAGGAACTGACAGCAATGGATGCAGTGATGATCAGACAGAAAGTCATCACTAACAGGAGGAAGTTTCTTCTCATCTCCTGTCTTCTTCGGATGCGGTTATTGCGGATTCTTCTCTCGCTTCTGATATCCTGCGGTCTTTTATGGCCCTGTGTCACTGCTCTATTCATAAGTAAACTCCTTTCCGTCCGATGTAACATGGAAAACGTATCGACTGCTGCTATTTTGTAACGTTTTTTGAAACAGAACAGATGTTGCGAACAAATGTTCTTTATGGGTGTATTATATCGAACATGCTTTCGGATGTCAATACTTTATGGATAAAAAATCGAACAAATTTTCTGAATATATGTTTGCTTTTTCTGCCTTGCTGTGCTATGATTAAAATATGTAAATTGTCAGAAAATATGTTTCGGCCCGAGAAGCCCGGAGAAAGGATAAGGATTTTAAGTATGGCACAGGGAAAGATCACTGTAAAACAGCAGCAGATTCTTGATTATATTAAGGATGAAATTTTAAAAAGAGGATATCCTCCGGCTGTACGGGAAATCTGTGAGGCGGTGAATCTGAAATCTACTTCCTCCGTACACTCCCATTTGGAGACGCTGGAGAAAAACGGCTATATCAGAAGAGACCCCACGAAACCCCGCGCCATCGAGATTTGTGATGATAATTTCCAGATGGTGCGCACCGAGATGGTTTCCCTGCCGGTCATTGGACAGGTGGCTGCGGGACAGCCGATCCTTGCGGAGCAGAATATTGACAGCTATTTTCCTGTTCCGGCGGATATGGTGCCGGGCGGCGATTCTTTTGTACTGAAAGTAAAGGGCGATTCCATGATTAATGTAGGAATCTACAGCGGGGATCAGATTTTTGTAAACTGTTGTCAGACCGCGTCGAATGGTGACACCGTGGTGGCGCTGATTGATGATTCGGCTACGGTGAAGACGTTCTATAAGGAGGATGGACATATCCGCCTGCAGCCCGAAAACGACTCAATGGATCCCATTATCGTGGATGACTGCCAGATTCTTGGGAAAGTGTTCGGGGTATTTCGCCTCTACAAACATTGATGGAAAAACAGATACTGGATTCATAATATTGAGCTGTCGGCAGTTTTAATGAAATGCTGACATGATATATGCTCTGACAGATGTAGCTGCTTTATTTCTGGAGAATAGCAGGGACAGGATCAGGGCATATTTTATTCTGACATACATCATACGATCTATGATCCGGCTTGATCTGATACTCTCTTTTTTGTGCAGAAATTGAGAGGAAACTTATGTCAGGATTTTATATACTTGAATGAGACAGGAGGATTTTACGGTATGGAATGGATTGAAAAGTTGAATGAGGCAATTACCTATATGGAGGAGCATCTGACAGATGAGATAGATTACGAACAGCTTGGAAAAATTGCCTGCTGTTCCTCCTATCATTTTCAGAGAATGTTTGCCTACATGGCAGGTGTTCCTCTCTCTGAGTACATCCGCAGGAGAAAAATGTCCCTTGCCGCTGTGGATTTGCAGGATAAGAATGCAAAGATCATTGATGTGGCGGCGAAATACGGATATCAGTCTCCCACTGCTTTCAACAGAGCCTTTCAGTCTGTTCACGGGATAGCGCCCTCTGCCGTAAAAACCGAAGGGGTATCCGTAAAATCTTTCCCGCCTGTTTCATTTAAAATATTTGTCAAAGGAGCGGAAGAAATGAATTATCGGATCGAAACGAAGGACGCATTCCGTATTGTCGGGGTGTCTGTCCCGTTACAAAAAAATATCGAGGAAAATTTTGCGGTGATTCCGTCTAAGTGGGGAGAAGTTTCCGCTGACGGCACTTTGCAGAGGCTGGCCGGCATGATGGATACACCGCTTATGGGTGTGCTGGGGATCAGCACCTGCAATGACGAGGAGCCCTGGAGATACTATATTGCGGTATCTTCCACACAGGAAGCGGCGGGATTTGAAGAATATACGGTGCCGGCGGCTACCTGGGCAATCTTTCCCGGTGAAGGTACGAATCAGTCCATTCAGGAACTTGAGCGGCGCATTGTGACGGAGTGGCTGCCGACGTCAGGATATGAATACGGAAATGCACCTGATGTTGAGGTTTACATCAGCCCTGATCCGCAGAATGCGAAATACGAGGTGTGGATACCTGTTGTAAAAAAATAGAAAAAACCATGAGAAGTTATTTCCAGCATAGCGGCTTACGATTCAGACATACTACATAGTAATCGTAACTGCACAGCTTTTGTGGTTATGATGAACAATCAGTCTCTCATTAATTATTCAGGGGTTGATGTCTTATGAAGGGGGAAGGGAAATGAGAAACAGAGCATTGGACTGCCTTGCCCTGACGATTGCCATTATCGGCGCTATCAACTGGGGATTGATCGGACTTTTCAGCTTTGACCTTGTGGCATTTATTTTCGGTAACATGTCATGGTTTTCCAGAATCATTTACGCCCTGGTGGGTATCGCCGGACTGTATATTATCACATTCTATATGTACACGAACGGCAATTTGGCAGAGTCAGACAAGGCATAGTACGGACAGCGTAAGATAACAAAGAAAACTGCAAAGAGAAAACAGAACCGGCTGTATTCGATCGGATACGCCGGTTCTGTTTTTTTCTACAGGAAAGTGCGGCAGCGTAATAGCTTATTCGTTTTTCAGTGTCTCTTTGTCGATCAGCACGCCGTCCCGCCAGATCCGTTCCAGATCATAGAAGAGACGGTTCTCCCGGTCAAAAATATGGATGATCACATCCTGGAAGTCCATCAGAATCCAGTTGGCAGTCTGGTACCCTTCCATCTGCCTTAAGTTTACGCCGGCTCTTCCGAGAATCTCCGATACATTGTCCGCCATTGCCTGTATCTGGCTCTTATTGCTGCCATCCGCAATGATAAAATAATCCGCTATTGTAGAAATTTCGCTGATATCAATGATGCGGACATCCTCCGCCTTTTTATCCTCCAGTGCGTTGACCGCCATAAGTGCTGTTTCCTTTGTACCCATAACAAGTACCTGCCTTTCCCTGAGTCATCATATTGTTAAGCGCCTTAATCTGTTATAAACGACGCCCTCCTATCTTTTATAATACTGATATGTTTTGTTTGTCATATCATCCACCTGTCCATCCGTGGTTCGCAGATATGCCAGCGTATCCGACAGTATTTTTTCCATGGCGCTGTCCAGATCCTGATAGGCGAGTCTTCGGATCAGGCTCAGGTCGCTGTTCTGCTTTCGCCCTGGTTCAATGTAGTCTGCAATAAAAACCATTTTTTCCAGCCTGCTCATATCGGGGCGCCCCGTCGTGTGATAGCGGATTGCGTTTAGTATATCCATATCTGTCACACCATATTTGCGCTCTGCCAGATAAGCGCCTGCCTTTGCGTGTAAAAGCGCGGTCGGATTGCTGCGCTCCACCGCCGTCACATTGAGATGTGCCTTTTCGCAGATTGCCATCAGTTCAGATCCATGCATGGATTTGGCACAGTCATGTAAAAGCCCGGCTATCATCGCCTTCTCCAGATCATCGCCGTGCGCCATTGCAAGAGCGGCTGCGGTATAGGCGACGCCCAGCGTGTGCGCATAACGCTTGGAAGACAAAACGCTTTCCATCTCTTTGCGGAGGTGGGCAATGTCCAGATGTTCTGTAGATTTACCGTTCATATCAGTATTCCCCCTGCAGACTGTTTTAGAATCACTTCTGCTGTCATGATAGATATAATTGTTTCGCCATGATATATGTTTCCACCGCTTCGGGAACCAGCCCATGCAGGGACTCTCCTTTGCGAATTTTTTCACGAATCTGCGTGGAAGATATGTCTATACCCGCAAATTCCAGAAGCTCCACGGAGGCATGGTATTTCTCGCTAAGATACTGTGCCTGCTTATGCAGATGCGCCCTTGTCATTTCGGCGGATTCCTTCTGAGTGAATGCCCCACTCCCAGGACATTCCTGTTTCGCGAAAGGTATCTTTTCCGTCCGCACCGCCGCCAGAACCGTACAGGTTCTAAAGATCAGCTCCGGGTTCTTCCAGCTTTCCATGGCATACAGGCTGTCTGCCCCCAGAATGAAATAATATGCCGCTTTCGGATCGGCACGCCTCAATTTCAGCAAGGTATCGCAGGTGTAGGTGTTTTTACCCTGCGCTGCGTCCGAAGCCTCTATCTCAGACAGTTCAAAGCCAGACGTGTCTTTGATGGCAAGCGCCGTCATCTCACAGCGTATCTGTATGGGCAGGACTTCCCTCTGATCTTTCATATAGGGCACGCCGCTTGGCATGAACAGCACTTTTTCCAGTGCAAACTGTTCTCTTGCTTTTTCTGCAATCGCCAGATGCCCGTTGTGGATGGGATTGAAGGTGCCTCCCATAATGCCGATTCGTCTCATGCGGTTCCCCCTCTGCGCTTCTGCTTTACCTGGGCAGCACAATCTTCGGATTCTTCTTATCCGGCTTGTAGAGGATGATCTTCTTGCCAATTACCTGCACAACTGTGGAATGGGTTCTCTCCGCCACCATCTCCCCAATCGCCCGTGGATCGTCCGCACAGTTTTTCAGGACCGCGATCTTTAAAAGCTCCCTCGTGTTGAAAGCGTCCGCGACCGACTCAGTAAATTCCGGCGTCAGACTGGACTTTCCGACCTGAAAAATTGTGTCTATGCCGTTTGCCAGACTCTTTAAATGCGCTCTCTGCTTGCTCGTCAATTCCATATGTTACTATCTCCTTCTCGTACTCGAACTAAAGCTTGGTCTGCCTGCTCACAAAACCACGCTACTTGTAGTAATCAAAAGAAAGCCCATACATCCTTACGGTGCTGCCCTCCTTGATGTCAAGCGCCTCAAGCTGCTCTAAAATGCCCTGTTTGCGCAAAAAATCCTGAAAGAACTTGAAGCCCTTTTCAGATTCCAGATTGGTGTAGGAAAGCATCTTTTCTATGCGGGGACCTTCCACCACATACTCGTCCGCCTTCTCGTCGTAAACCACGGTGAAGGGCTCGTTCCCGATATCAAAATGAAACTCCGGGAAGAACTCCTGCTCAAAAGTCAGGGGCTTGCTGTCCTCCATTTCGTCAAGGCGGTTGTTTATGGCATAGAGAAGCTCCCGCACGCCCCTTCCGCTGACGGCGGAAATGGCGTAGACAGGAATGCCCTGTGGCTCAAATTCCGCTTTCAGCTTCTCCACGGGATCATCGTCCTTCTCGTAGATCATATCGATCTTGTTTGCCGCAATGATCTGGGGTCTTTCGGCAAGCGTCTGGTCGTAGGCCGCGAGCTCTTTGTTGATGGCGTAGATATCCGCTACGGGATCGCGTCCCTCCGCGGAAGCCGCGTCCACGATATGCACGATCAGTCTGGTCCGCTCAATATGGCGCAAAAACTCGTGCCCAAGCCCTACGCCCTCCGACGCGCCCTCGATCAGTCCGGGGATATCGGCGATCACAAAGCCCTTGGCGTCCTCCAGATCCACCACGCCCAGATTGGGATTTAAGGTGGTAAAGTGATAGTTGGCGATTTTGGGTCTGGCGTTCGTCACCCTCGACAAAAAGGTGGATTTTCCCACATTAGGAAAGCCCACAAGCCCCACGTCAGCGATTACTTTAAGTTCTAACAGCAGTTCCAGTTCTTTTGCGGGCTGACCGGGCTGGGCGTATTTGGGCGCCTGCATGGTGCTGGTGGCGTAGTGCTGGTTGCCGCTGCCGCCGCGCCCGCCTTTCAGAAGAAGAAAACGTCTGTTTTCGCCGGACATGTCGGTGATGACTTTGCCACTCTTCGCCTCACGGATTACGGTGCCCTCCGGCACTTTGATGACGATATCCTCGCCGTTTTTGCCGGCACAGTTCTTCTTGCCGCCCTCCTCGCCGTTTTTCGCACAGTATTTGCGGACGTGCCGGAAATCTGTCAGCGTATTCAATCCCTCGTCCACCTCAAAGTAGACGCTGCCGCCGTTTCCGCCGTCGCCGCCGTCGGGACCGCCGTTCGGCACATATTTCTCACGCCGGAAAGAGACGTGACCGTCGCCGCCCTTGCCGCTTTTCACATATATTTTCGCATGATCTGCAAACATGATTTCTCTCCGTTATCATAAAATCGAGCAGGGAAACGATATTCCCTACTCGCCGCGCGCCCCATCGCCGCTTTAGCGGCATGTTTCTTCTGCATGGGCTGCGCATAAAAGAAAAGCTCCAAACACCAGTATGTTCGGAGCTGTCTCTTAGGCTTCTTACTTCTCTACGGGATAAACAGACGCCTTTTTCTTGTCTCTTCCCATTCTCTCGAAACGAAGAACACCGTCTACCAAGGCAAACAGCGTATCGTCACCGCCTCTTCCCACGTTTACGCCGGGATGAATCTTGGTTCCGCGCTGTCTGTATAAGATGTTTCCTGCCTTCACAAACTGACCGTCAGCTCTCTTCGCGCCTAATCTCTTGGATTCGGAATCGCGTCCGTTCTTGGTGGAGCCGACACCCTTCTTATGAGCAAAAAATTGAAGGTTCATATTCAACATGGTATTACACCTCCTTAAATGTCAATTTACAATGTTTTTTCCCGTACTGTGCCTCAATCCGGCTCAGTCCGAGCGCAAGGGAATCCATTAATGCAACGGAGGTTTCAAGCAGTGGCTGCCTTAAGAAAGTACAACTGATTCTTCCCGCTTTTTCATCCGCCTCCACCTGTATCGGCTCCTTCGTGATCTCCTCAAGGGCGTTCACCGTGTTGATCACAAGAACCGAAATAGCCGCGCAGACGATATCCTGACCATAGTCTGCATACGCCGCGTGCCCGTCGCACATAAATTTCCGATATTCTCCTGCCTTGCTTTTATAAATGGTAATCTCGGTCATTACGCGTTGATCTTGTCAATCTTGATCTGCGTATAGAGCTGTCTGTGACCATTTTTCTTGTGGTAGCCGGTTTTTCTCTTATACTTGTAAACGATGACTTTCTTGCCCTTACCCTGATCCGTAACGGTTCCGGTAACAGTCGCATTCGCCACATCGCCTGCAACTTTGAGTTCCTTATCGCTGACCGCGATCACCTGATCGAAGGTAACGGTAGAACCAACCTCAACGTCCAGCTTCTCCACTCTGATCTCATCGCCCTCGGATACCTTGTACTGTTTTCCGCCTGTTGCAATGATTGCGTACATATCTGCACACCTCCTATTCATGGACATCCGTCCATTTACTCGCTAACTGTGGTGATGCCAAAAGACATACTTCTACCTCGTTATGCGGCACACTTAATTATCATATACATATTATGCCAGTTTGTCAATCAATTTTTTGCGCCATTTCTATTTTCCTGTAACAGGTCAGCCATAGCTGATAAGAGGGACGAGTCATGCCCGCATAAAGGAATGCCTTAATCCGGGCTGTTCTTTGCGCGTAACGTAAGCAACGGTTCCAGCTCTTCATCCGTATAATAAAAAAACAGAAGAACCGCCAGTACCGCCACACCGACGGTAATATAAATGTCCGCCACGTTGAATTTCGGAAAATCGATGGGCACAAAATAGATAAAGTCCACCACATAGTTCCGGCTTACCCTGTCGATCAGGTTCCCAACCGCACCGCTTATGATAAGCAGCATACAGAGCCGCATCGGGACAAAACGCTTCCCGCCCGGCAGGGTAAGATATTTCCACACAAGAAGCAAGGTGACAAGCGTTGTCAGGCAGATCAGAAGAGTCTGTCTGCCGGCAAAGGAACTGAAGGCGGCCCCTGTGTTTTCCAGATAGGAAAATTCCAGCACACGGCGGATAATCACGAAGGATTCCTGCCCTTTCAGGTGGGAAATGGCAAGCCGTTTGGTGTACTGATCTGCAAGAAGCAGGCTGCATAATGCAATTACGGACAAAATAAGATGTTGTTTCTTTATTTTCATGTTGAAAACAGAACGTTCCTTTCTCCTGAAATTACCAATACTTCGCAAAAAATGACTGATCCAGTCAAAAAATTCGCTATTTTAGAAATGAAGGATTCCCGTCATGGACTCCCTGAAAAAAGTAAGCGGCGATCTGGGCGCGGGAACTGAACTCTCCCGTCTCCAACAGTTCCCGCACCTCCTCTTTCGTATAAAAATCTGCGGTAATCTGTTCGTTTTCCGAAGTGTGATCCTCAAAGTTTCCTTCCGCCTCCACAAAGGCAATCTGCGTTTTCACATCGGAGAACGCGACTGCGGCAAAGGAAGGCGGCAGAATGCTGTGAATTTTTTTCACGCCAAGCCCTGTCTCCTCGTAAAGTTCTCTCTGGATGCATTCTTCCAGAGACTCCCCCTCGTTGAGCATACCCGCGCACAGATTGTACACGAAACGGTTGACACCCATCCGAAATTCCCGGAGAAGCAGCATTTTCCCCTCATGGAAAGCGACGATGGAGACGCCGCTGACATGCTGTCCGATCGCTTCCGGACCGGAAATCTCATGCCGGCTGACGATCTCATACTTTTTCTCATGCCCTGCCTTATTCTGGTAGGTCAGCTCATAGTTTTTCAGGTATTTCCCGTCCTTTACTTTTTCCATATGTAATAGTTTCATGCCAGCCCATTTCCTTTCTACAGCATCCCCATTTTTTCTGTTCCATAGCTTGTGGCAAAGTCTTTTTTCAGCCGCCTATTGGCTTCGTAACTGCTCGGCAAGACTCGGCGCAACCTTTTTTCGGGTCAGCTCCATCAGCCCCAGGGCAGTCATATCCAGCGCCCTTGCGGGAATGGGATCCTTCTTCAGGAGCTCCCGCATATACTCTAACAGCGCCGTCTCCCGTTCCCTGCTTTTCAGATTGATAAAATCCACGAGAATCATGCCGGACAGATTTCGTGCCCGCAAATGCACGGCGATCATTTCAGCCGCCTCCCTGTTGATGCGGTAAAAGGTTTCCTCCCTGTCTTTCCCGGACTCATACTTTCCCGTATTGACGTCGATGGAAATCAATGCCTCCGTAGGCTCGATCACCAGATAACCGCCCGATTTCAGCCATACCTTTTTATCGGTAAGTTCCTGCAGGCGCTGTTCCACCGAGTACAGCTTATAGAGCGGTAAAAGGGAATCCTCATAAAGCCGGAGCGAAATATCCGCCTTCCGGCAAGGTTCCAGAAGGGTTTCGTACACTTCCGGGAGATCGGTTATGACCTCCTCATATTCGGTCCGATAGGCGTTTGTCACAAAGGAAACATAATCCGGCTTATTCCGGTACAGACAGCTGTAACAGGTGCGGGACGGCGTAATCTCCAGAATATGAGCCAGCGTATCCGCCAGGAAACGCGCCTCCTCCAGAAGGGCGTCCTCACCGTCAAGCGTTCCGGCGTTCGTCCGCACAATGAGCCGGAAACGCCCGGAAATCTGTTTCAGCTCTTCCAATTCCCGAAAATGCGCATGTTTTGCAGCGTCCAGTTTGGCGGAAACCTGCACGCCGTCATTAGAGCCTTTCGGTTTTATGCCGACCACCGTATACTGGCCGGACAGGGAAAGTTTCGTCGTCACGCCGGCAAGTTTCGTTTTCATCGGCTCTTTGGTGACCTGTACGAGCAGTTCATCGCCTGCCTTTAAGCTGCCGTCCGGCTTTCTGTTTAACACAAAAGCGGAGGCTGCGTCGGTGATCGGAAGAAAGGTCAGGTTCCTGCCGCCCAAGTCGACAAAAGCCGCGCTGATATTTGGGGAAATGCTCTGTACCTTGCCAATGTAAATATCTCCTAATGTGACCGCCGCTTCCTGCTGCGCCCGGGCGGCAAGAATCCGATTGCCGCTTATTAGGAGACTGAGGCGTTTTTTATGCAGTTTCAGAATAAGAATCTTGCCGTTTAAACCCATGGCGCGGTTGTCTCCTTTTTAATTTTAAAGTTCAAGGACTATGTTGCCATAGCCCTTGCATGTTGTCAATGCGTTTCATGGAAAAACGGGGTCAGTCAAAGCTTATATTTCACCGCCGTCCCGTAGGCGATCACTTCCGCCGCGCCCTGCATGATGGAGGAAGACGCGTAGCGGATGTTGATGATGGCATCCGCTCCCATAGTTTCCGCCTCGTCCACCATGCGCTTGATGGCAATCTGCCTTGCTTGATTGAGCATTTCCGTGTATTCCTTCAGTTCTCCGCCGACAAGCGTTTTGATGCCTGCCATGAAATCGCGTCCCACATTTCTGCACTGGACGACGTTCCCTTTGACAATTCCCAATGTTTCCAGTTCTTTTCCTGTGATAAAATTAGTATTTACGAGCAGCATCCTCTTCTCCTCCTTCAATCTCCTTCATTCTTTGTAACAGCACAACAACAATCGCCAGGATCATAACAACAGGAACCAGAATAAACAGTCCCGCTGCGAGCAAGGGCATGCCGTCAGCCAGATATGCCCAGATTGTAAAGGCAATGATCCCAACCATCAGCAAAATAACCAGGCCGCTGAAAATCATGGGCGCCAGCTTCTTCTGCAGAATGTCGTGTCTGTTTACATTTAAGAATTTTGTGCCTTCCTGTTCCATTACTACCATCCTTTCTAAGTATTGGTCAGGAGAAAAGGCGGCATACTGGCATGTTTCCTCGCTCAGCATCCGGCACAGGCGGGTGGTCTCTTCGAGGCTTGCTCTTTCCCTCTCCAATAGGATGACCTGCCTTTGCAGGGCATCTGTAAGAAGCAGATCGCCTTTCTGGATCCTTCTGATCTCTTCGATGGGAAGGGAAAGTTTCCGCAGCATCTTGATTTTCTTCAGTTCGGTGACGTCTTCCTCTGAATAATCCCGATACCCGTTTTCCATATTACGCTTGGGACTTAAGAGCCCCTGCTGTTCATAGAAACGGATATTTTTCTTCGTGATGTCTACCCGCTGTTCCACTTCGTTGATTTTCATGCTGCATCCTCCTTGCTGCATCCTCCTTGCCGAAACCGCCGGGTTTCTCCTGTTACGGACAGAATAAGGCTTCCACTAGGTGGAAGGTCAAGGGAAATTTGAAAAAAATTTAATTTTGTAGAAGAAGCGGCACGAGCCGTCTCGGCTCCCCCTCTTTTGCCAGATTGGCGTAGGTCTCCAGCCTCGTCACCTGAATCGCAGAAAGCGGTATGTCACAGCCCGCAAAGGCGCAGAACTTTTCAAAAACCACCGTCGGTTTGATGTTGCCGCCGCTGCTGGCGTCCACAAGCATACGGATACACGGGGCTGTCATGCGGTTCCCGACGGGACCGGCAACAGTCATTGCCGCGGCTGCGGACATGGAATCTGCCAGTACCTGTGCTTCACCTGCCTGCAGATCATAAATACCCGGCTTTAAGTCGGTTTCAATGACGCTCTTTTTCGTCTCTTTAATGTATGGAATCTGTTTCTGCGCATAAAAGGACGCTACGCCTGCCGCAAGGTCAGGAAGCCCGAAGTTTCCCTCTTTCAGGTGAATCTGGTAGGAAGCCGCCGCCACGCTTGCCATGGCGTTTTTCGTCTGGTCCGGCAGGACGTTTACGGCAAGTACTTCCACGCCCTCCACCATAACCCGGTTCAGCGCGTCTTTCATGTCCTCCGGCGCAGACATGGACAAAACTTCCAGATCCATGTACTCTCCCCGGCTCTCGATTCCCACGCCTAGCGGCGCGGCGAAGGACATAATCTGATGGGGGCTGAATCCTTCCGAATATTTCACGTCAATGCCCGCCCGTCTGACCGCTTTCTGGAAAAAGCGCATCATGTCCAGATGTCCGATAAATTTCATGGCGCCGTATTTGGCGAATTTGATTCTGACTTTCATGCGGTTATATCCCTTGGCTAATGTTTTGTATCTCACTTTTTTGATCATATGCAAACTGATTGAGGGTATGAGGGATAAAAACATATTGCTTACATTTTTATCCCAAGTAAACATTTATATCTTACATTATTTTTTTGTGTATCCTAATACATTTTTGTTTGCACCTCTGTGAACAATAAACATTACATGCTGAGTTTCATCTATATATTCCCATGGTAATCGATATGTCTCGTCAATTGCTTTAACCTCTCTATAATGCCAGTGTTTACGATTACCTTGCCCAATCCCTTCTTGCCACCCAATTAAGTCTAAGGAATACCAAGTATCTAATACCTGCCGATAGCTGGGAAATAATTTTGAAAACGATGCTTGTCTAGTACAAAATTTATCATAAATGTCTTTAAAATCTTCTTCATCAAATATATACTTTTTGATCATATTAATTAAATTAAACATCTGCTTGATTTCATCAGTTGAATAATTGAACATCATTTCTGATTTGATTTGATCAGTATAATAGTTAGAATAATTTGTACTTAAACTTGAAGAATCCAGAATATCAGCATTTGGATTAATGCCCCTCCTCTTTTTACATTCCTGTTGTATTAAACGGAGCATGACTACGATATCGCGTGGTCTAAGCCTGGATTGTCTTTGAATATAAATTGATGCATTAACAGGCTTATATTTGGGATACGGTAACATAAAGTTAAAATATGTTTCAACAGGTCTTTCATCATTAACGCCATCCCATCCAAGCAATCTGTTCATCATTTTATATAAATTGGAATATACGAAATCTCTCTCATTTCCATATGTCCAATCAAGTTCCACACAATTTATCTTCATATTTAAGGTTTGTTTTCAACAAATTTGCGTTATTGGTTATAGAAAATTGTTGCGATAAATAATTTGTAACTTCTGCTTGTTTTCCATAACTATCAATTATCGTAACTGGATTAAATGAATCTGCGGATACATCATATCCAAAACATTAACTTATCACATTTTGAATTTCTTTAAAGTTTTTTGTTCTGCCTAAAAAAGAAATTTCAGAGGCATCAATACCTAAGAGAAATTTTTGTATGAGAATAACCTTCCACATTGTTAAATATGCAGTATAATCTAAATGATTGGAAGTCTTCATTGCAATCAATTTGCCATAATCCCCCACGTCAATTGTATGTGCTTTTAATTTTGTATTTCTTCTTTTTTCTGCACACATATATGCTGCATAAAGTGTCTTACCACTACCTTTAGCACCTAAAATATAAAAAATATTTGAATCAAACAACTTATCATACCATTCTTGTTCAATAAAAATAAAATCATCTATATAATGCTTGTTTTTATTCATGTAATAACTGTCAGCTGCTTCGGTTGGTAATACAATATCCACAAATTTATTGGTATTATTTTTTCCCATTATAATCATTCTTTCACAATTTTATAGACACCACTAAAACAAACTCGTTTATAGAAGTTTTTACTTATAGTGGCTCATTTACATTCCTTTTCTTTTTATAATCATCGATAAATGAAATGAACTCCAAACTCTTCTGTATACTTTTTTGTAATTCTGTTTCGTCTACCTTGTAGTTAGGATCTGGTACGCACAACTCCAACGGTTCAAAATTATAAGTAATATCATTCAAAGCATTTTTATTCATACTCTTCACCTCCAAATTATCTATAAAACAAACCAACTTCACTACACTTTGTCAAAAACGTCAGAGAGGCCATATACATTTCTAACACTGGAGACATTTTTTCAAGTCCTTCTATACATTCACGAAATAGCTGGAACGCCTTTTTATAATCATAATTCGTATCCCGTTTTAGGTAATGAATCGTTCCTTGATTTGATACCACAACAATTACTTCAATCATTGGATGTAAAATAAAAAAATGAATATCCTGCAAAGAAAAGGTTTGAGTTGTCGGATGATTATGAAGTACTACCACTGCTGCAGAACTTGTGGATACAATAATATGATTGGAAAGTGTATCTGCAAGTATATCCACTTCATGCTCTGTACCAAATGAGATACCAAAACAACTAAGTGGATTTTGTGCATCAAGATTACATGTAATAGCAACCTCATTACTATTGTTTTTTTCTTTTGAAAGCACAAGTACGTCTTTTGCCAATTCCTGCATGATTTGATTACGTTCGTCTGTAAACCCATCATATTTGATATAAGGAACCTTATCTATTGCAATATCAGTAATGTATATTTTTTTGTCTCGTCTTTTTGACTGATTTAATCTGTCCATATGGTATCTTTCCCTATCTTGTTGCTTATTTCCACACATTCATTATAACAAATATTTACTATTTTACAATAAAGCTTGTTCAAATGAATAGTATTCCTTATTCCTAGTGTGTTGGGCACACCCCCACCCCGAACCGATTCGCCCCGCAGCCCTGACACTGAACCTTACAGTTGGGGGAAACTGTCTGGTCTTTTGCCTTTTTCCACTCCCGCAGCAGAAATTCCCTTGTCACGCCGCAGTCTATGAAATCCCACGGGAAGACTTCGTCGTCCATACGCTGCCTTGTCGTATAAAAGCCAATATCCACGTTACACTCATTGAAACTTTCAAGCCACAGGCCGTTGTGGAAATACTCGCTCCAGGAATCAAACATACAGCCCTTTTCATAGGCTTTCCGTATCGCTTTAGCCACACGGCGGTCTCCTCTGGCAAAGACGCCCTCCAAGACGCTCACATCCGCCTCGTGCCAGTTGTATTTGATGCTCTTCTGGTTTAACTGGCTCATAATGCCTTTCTTCGTCAGGTGCGCCTTGTCGAGAAATTCTTCCTTGGTGCACATGGGCGCCCACTGGAACGGCGTGAAAGGCTTGGGGATAAAGAAGGAAGTGCTGGTGACGATCTGCACTTTGCCGTTTACACGCCTGTCCTTCGGCACTGCCTCAAAGAAGGCTGCCGCGATCTTGTTGGAGAGGTCTCCGATCCCGAGAATATCTTCCTCCATCTCCGTTGGGAGCCCCAGCATAAAATACAGTTTCACCCGCGTCCAGCCGCCCTCAAATGCCAATGTGGCGCCGTTTAGGATGTCCTCCTCCGTCAGCCCTTTGTTGATGACATCCCGCAACCGCTGGCTGCCCGCCTCCGGCGCAAAGGTCAGACTGCTCTTTTTCACGTCCTGTACCTTGCTCATCACGTCAAGGGAAAAGGCGTCGATGCGCAGGGAGGGCAGGGAAATATTGACGTGTTTTTGTCCGCACTCCTCGATCAGGAAGTCCAGAAGCTCATTGAGCTTTGTATAATCGCTGGAACTTAAGGAGCTTAGGGAGACTTCTTCATGCCCCGTGTTTTTTAACATTTCCACGGCATACGACTTCAGCCTGTCCACGTCCCGCTCCCGCACGGGACGGTAAATCTGACCTGCCTGACAGAAACGGCAGCCTCTGATGCAGCCGCGCTGGATTTCCAGTACGACCCGGTCCTGCGTTACCTTGATAAAAGGCACGACGGGTTTTAAGGGATAATAAGCCTCCGTCACGTCCGCTGCGATCTCTTTCACGATCACGTCGGGAATATCCTCATATTTTTTCCGCCGCCCCGCGATCGTTCCGTCCGCATTGTACAGTTCCTCATAAAACTGCGGCACATAAATACCGGGAATTTTCGCCGCACCGTGCAGGAACTCCTCTCTCGTGCCGCCGTTTTTTTTGTTTTCCAGATACCAGTCAAACAGCGGGCGGTACTGGGTTTCCCCCTCTCCGATATAAAACAGGTCAAAGAAATCAGCGATCGGTTCCGGGTTATAGACGCAGGGACCGCCGCCGATCACAAGGGGCATGTCCTCCCCGCGATCCGCCGACAGAAGTGGAATCCCGGAAAGCTCCAGCACCTGCAAAATATTGGTATAACACATCTCATACTGGATGGTGATGCCGAGAAAATCCATATTCTTTACGGGATCCTGAGACTCCAGACAAAACAGGGGGATGGATTCCTTTCGCATGATCTGATCCAGATCCGCCCAAGGGGAATAGACGCGCTCGCACCAGACATCCTCCCAGTCGTTGAACATGCCGTAAAGAATCTGGATGCCCAGATGTGACATGCCGATCTCATAGACGTCGGGAAAGCACATGGCAAAACGCAGGGCGATTTTTTCCCTGTCCTTTATGACGGAATTGTATTCGTTTCCGATATAGCGGGCGGGTTTTTCCACCTGCATCAATATATCGTCGCGCAGCGCTAATTTTCTCATAAAAATGTACCTTGCCTTTTTGTAGTAAGTATATCAGACGAATCTAATCGTATTCTTCCACTATAAATTGAAAATCTTCGGTGGTTTCTATTTTTTTTAGGACGCGGCTTTTTACCCGCTCCGCGAAAGTTTCCGTCGCCTTTTCAAACAGCCTGTTTCTTAGGAGACCGCCGGCGCACATCAGCATGACGCCGAGCACTTCACTCTCAAGAGCCAACCTGTTTTCTATGGGAAAATCACCGCTGTTGTCCGCCACTGTGACATCGCCGTCATATTTGTCAATAACTGCCTGCACTTCCCCAGCCGTTGCCGTTTTGGCGGCGATATCGACTGCCTCCCCGTCATAAAACTTCTCGACAAAAATCCGCGCAAACGTCTGTTTCCGTTTAATGATCGCATCGGAAACCCGGTCCGCCTCCGCCTTGACAAATTTCAGAATAACCCTCTCGGGCGCCATCACATTCTTGAAATAAATGTATAGCAGCCGTGTGCCGGAAAGCATAACCTTTTCAATATCTCCGTTCCCGTCGTACACCACCGTGAGCGCTTCGGGCATCAGCTCCCGGGGAACGGTGTACAGCCTTGCCTCACCGCCGTACAGCGGCACGTTGTATGTGAGGAGCTGATATTCGCTGTCGTAGTCAAGTGTCAGGCAGTCGCCCTCGTCAGTGTCGATTTCGTGAAAGAGAAATTCGCCCGGTTTGTATTTCAATGGAATTTTATAAATGCGCATCTGTATGTTCTCCTTCCGCTTTCGTTTGCTGTTATCATCGCGTTTTGCAGACTTTGTCCGGTGAATGGTTAACGTCCTTATACTACCACAAATGCACATGCAATGCCATTATATTTTGTCAAAACTTCGCTATCCGTTTTATGTATTTTTACTTTATAGGATCAGGGAACCGCCCGCAATGGAAAAATATTTTTGAATAATGTCTTTATCCACAATTTGTGGTTAATCCTTTTAAACATAATAGGAAATTCGATTTCTTACTGGAATAAATCTGCAAGCTCCTCCATCACGGCATTCTCACCGCCGTCGTACAGATGAAAGCTGTCCGCCACGATCATGTCGTAGACGTCCCCCGTACTGTACGACAGGATCTTGCTGTCCCTCGTGTCGCAGAGCAGAAATCCTACAAACAGAAGGATAGAGAGCACCATCCGATATTTGAAACCGCCTGTGGCGGTGCCCGGAATCCCCTCGTTTTCCACGTTTCCGTAGCCGGGAAAGCCTTCGGATTCGGCAAGCATACCCTTATCATAAAGGGGCAGGGGGCTTTCCTTCCCGTAAAGAATATGTTCCCGTTGTCTGAGTTTCAGCCGGTTTCCCAGATTTTCCTCCCTGATATGTCTTGCCAGCTCCATCCGTTTTTCCGGCGTCACTTTCTTTTCCGTCATTTATGAGTCCTTTCTTCGTTCTGCACATCACTTAGGGTGTGTTGCGCATCACTGAAAATATTCCGTTTTGTCCCTACATTTTATGCTAAATTACGCAAAAAAAGAACGCGCCTCCAAAAAGCCGCGTTCCTATTGTCTTCAAAAGACATCACAGGCAGATCACATCAGCCTTATATAATCTGTCAACGATCTCCGCTGCGCTGACACCGTTTCCCGCCATAATTGTCTCTATTACCTGACGGTTGGGACGCTTTCTGCGATCTCCTCAATCCAGACATTGACCTCCTCGTCACTTCCCATACCCTGACTTATCTTTTCAACACGCTCTGTCACTTCATCTCTGCTTAGTTTTCCCACAATGACTCCTCCTGCATTCTGATATGGTTTCCACAAAACATCTGCCGCCATCTTTGACATAAACTATGAGGCTACCTCTGTGCCAGCTCCGTGGTAATCTCCTCCCAGGTGATATTCTTCTCTGCCATCAGCACCATCATATGATACAAAAAGTCCGAAATTTCGTACTTGATCTCGTTGGCGTTGGGATTTTTGGCGGCAATGACGATCTCCGTCGCCTCCTCCCCCAGCTTCTTCAGGATCTTGTCAACGCCCTTGTCGAAGAGATAGTTTGTGTAGGAGCCTTCCTTGGGATGGATTTTTCTGTCCTTGATCACGTCGAACACCTGCTCAAACACCTTGAGGGGGTTCGTCTCCTCGTATTCCTTCGCCATAATTTCATTGAAGAAGCAGGAACGGGAACCAGTATGGCACGCCGCGCCGATCTGGGAAACCTTGGCGAGGATGGTATCCTTGTCGCAGTCCGCCGTGAGGGATTTCACATACTGGAAATGTCCGCTTGTCTCGCCTTTCACCCAAAGTTCATCCCGGCTTCTGCTGTAGTAAGTCATTTTACCTGTTTTCAGCGTCATATTGTACGCTTCCTCGTTCATATATGCCACCATCAGCACTTCGTCGGTCTTATAATCCTGCACGACCACAGTCACATGCCCGTCGCTGTTCAACTTAAACTCTTCCCATGGAATCGCCGGATCAAAGGTATTTACGGTGATATCATTATTCTGGCACAGCGCCTTGACAGCCAGCAGTTCCTTGGCGTTCTCGTTGATGGCATAGCCCGAAATGCCACAGATATTGTCGTTTGACAAAAGCTCCAAAATCTTATCCAAGGAAACTTCCGGCACCGACGCGATCATGGGGAAACGGGAGATCGAGATGGACTCTTTCAGACAGGTTTCCTTCACGAGAATGATCTCGCTGATATACTCGTCAATGAGGGTTTCGTTTCTCGTGATGCTGTCAGCCTCCGTCACGCACGCCACGATTTTTTCTTTCCCGAACCGTTTCGATACCTCGGCAGTGATTTCAATGTTGCCCGGTTTGGAATAGTTGAGCGCCGCCTTCTTACAGCCCGCATAGAGCAGTTTCTTGATATCTTCCGCACGCTTCACGTTTCCCGCGCCGATCACGGGAATTTCCGCCTCACTGCAGATGGATTTGATGATATCCAGCGCCTCCTCGTGGGCGGCGTCACCCTCGGACATGTCGTATACGATCAGCTCGTCAGCGTTGTTATCGCTGTAGAATTTTGCCAGAGCCACAGGGTTTGTGTCGATGATCGTGCTGTCCGAAAAACCCTTGACCGCGTCTCCTTTATATAAATAAATACAGGGGATAAATTTTTTGTAAGCCATACTGCATGTTACCCTTTCTCGTTTTGTGAAAATTAAGCTAAACTTCCTTTCGTGCTGAGTACGCCCTTTACCCTCGGGTCATAGGAACACGCCTCGTCTAACGCCTTGCCGAACGCTTTGAACATCGCCTCGATCATGTGGTGGGCGTTCCCGCCGCTCAGCATTTTAAGGTGCAGGTTCATGCCCGCGCTGTAGCTGACCGCGTAGAAAAACTCACGCACAAGCTCCGTGTCAAGCTCTCCCACCCGCTCTGTCTGGAAATCGCAGTCGAACACGAAATACGGTCTGCCGCACAGATCCACCGCGCACAGGCAGAGGGATTCGTCCATCGGCAGGATAAAGGAGCCGTAACGTCTGATGCCCGCCTTATCTCCCAACGCCTCTTTGATTGCCGTACCGAGTACAATGCCCGCATCCTCCACTGTATGGTGCCCGTCCACATGGAGATCGCCATTGACCTGTATAGTCAAATCAAAGAATCCATGTCTGGAAAACCCCTCCAGCATATGATCGAAGAAACCAATGCCGGTGTGCACGTCGCTTTTCCCCGCGCCGTCCAAAATGAGGGACGCCTTGATCTGCGTTTCCTTTGTATTCCGTTCTATAGTCGCTGTTCTTGGCATGACACTCTCCCTCTGACATTTTCCTGTTATTTTAACGCGAATCACCATATCACAGTTCTGTTGTGACTCAAATTAGTGCCGGGAATGCCGTTTTGGGGCATTCTCTTATGCGAAAAGTAATTCTTGGCGTCGCGTTTTATGACGGGACGTCTTTAAAATTACTTTTTGCATTTTAAAACCGCACCCGGACAGAGTTCGCGTGGGCGGTAAGCCCTTCCTTCTCGGCAAACAGTTCAATATCCTTATGCGCCTGTTCCAAAGCTTCCCGCGAATAAGAGATAAGACTGGTCTTTTTCGTAAAATCGTCTACATTTAAGGGGGAGAAAAACCGCGCCGTGCCGTTTGTGGGCAAAATATGGTTCGGTCCCGCATAATAGTCTCCCAAAGGTTCCGAAGAGTATTCGCCAAGGAAAATCGCGCCCGCGTTTTTGATCTTTGTCATCACCTGATACGGGTCTTTCGTCAGGATTTCCAAATGTTCCGAAGCGATTGCGTTCGCCGCCTCCACTGCGCTGTCCATGGTGTCCGCAAGAAGGATATAGCCGTAATTGTCCAGCGATTTTTTGATGATATCCGCCCGGGACAGCTCCTGCAAAAAGCCGTCGATCTGCTGTTCCACTTCTTTTGCCACGCCTTCGTCTGTGGTGATCAGTATCGCGCTTGCCAGTTCGTCATGCTCCGCCTGTGAGAGCAGATCCGCAGCAACATAGCGGGGATTTGCGGTCTCATCCGCGATCACAAGGATCTCACTCGGTCCCGCGATGGAGTCAATGCTGACATAGCCGAAACATGCCTTCTTCGCCAGCGCCACGAAGATATTGCCGGGACCCGTGATTTTGTCCACTTTCGGAATACTCTCCGTGCCAAAAGCCATCGCGGCGATTGCCTGCGCGCCGCCCACTTTATAAATTTCATCAACACCTGCAATCTTTGCGGCAACCAGAGTGCCGGGATTGACCTTGCCGTCCGCGCCCGCGGGAGTCGTCATAACGATCCGCTCCACGCCCGCTACCTTGGCGGGAATGACATTCATCAAAACGCTGCTTGGGTAAGCCGCCTTGCCGCCCGGCACATAAACCCCGGAAACGGCGATGGGCAGAATGCGCTGTCCCAGAACGGAACCGTCGGGTCTGGTGTCAATCCAGCTGTTACGAAGCTGTTTCTGGTGGAAATCCCGGATATTGGCTGCCGATTTTTCCATCACCGCCACAAAGGCAGCATCCGCCTCCGCATAAGCTTTTTCAATCTCCGCATCCGTCACACGGATATTGTCTGCATTACAGTTCCATTTATCAAACTGACTTGTATAGTCAAATACAGCTTCGTCGCCTTTCTCACGGACATTCGCGATAATATCCGCCACCACGGACTCATACTGCCCATAATTGTTGGGGCTTCTCTTTAATAAGCTGTCAAGAAGATCCCGCTGTGAATCTTTTGTTAATCTGACTGTTTTCATATTGTTGCGCTTTCTCCTGCTTTCCTATGTTGTTTTCTGAAACAAATTTATGCTATGCGGCAGATATCACAAAGAAATTTAGCGAACACTTCAGGCGTCAATTTCGCGCATGGTATCCTCTTTGCGTTCGGAAACCGCTCAGTTTACAATGCTGTAATTCAGGCGGACCGTAATGGACGCCGTCTTTTTCCTTGAGCTGGTGTCAAAGTAGCCGCCGTAGCTGTATTCCGTGTTACTGTTCTGCGCGGTGATCTGGAACACGCCAAGATTCGCGTTCAAGAGCTCTCCTAAGTTTGCACCGGTTCCCTGCGCCATCAGGTCAATCCTGTTTTTCGCATTCTCCGTCGCCGCCTTGATCAGATCAAGCTTTAATTCATCCAGCTTGGTATAGTAATACTCCGGCTCCTCGGAGGCAAACTGCACGCCCGACTCGATCAGCCCGGAGATGTCACGGGAAATGCTCTCGATCTTATCAATGTCCGTGGAAGTGATTGACACATTCTGGTAAAGGTCGTAGCCGTCGATGTAATCCCTTATCCGATCGCCGTTTTCATTGTACTCAGACTCCCAGCGGGCGTTGATGGTAACGGAACTGAACACCATCTCATCCTCCTTCACGCCGCTGTCCACCAGATATTTACGGACAAGCTCCGCGTCCTTTTTGATGGAGCGGTATGCGTCCTGCGTGGTGGCTCCCTGCCCGGAAAAACTGCCCCGCCAGACAATCAAGTCCGCCTCAAAGTCGCAGTTGGCTGATCCAGTTGCCGACAGGCCCTCACTGCCGGAAGTTTTCTTATAATTTACAATATTTTGAGAAAAAATGGTGACGCATGCGATGGCACACGCCCCTGCGATCAATGCGATAATAATCCCCTTAAATTCTTTCATGTCAAACCCCTTTCTGTCATTCTCCATTGTTGTCATCCCTCCGAATATAAATTTTATGGTGCCTTTTAAAAACCAGCTAAAACATGCATCCGGCCGGTGCAAATTTGAACCAACCCGGATTTTATACTGTCCGACGCAGGCTACAGATGGCTTTTCAGATCCGCGATCAGCTTCTTGATCCGCTCCGGCTCCATCTGCATACTGACCTGATTCACAATCATTCTCGCGGACAGCGGACAGATTTCCTCCAGCACTTCCAGCCCGTTTTCCTTAAGCGTGGACCCGGTCTCCACAATATCCACAATCACGTCGGCAAGCTTTACAATCGGTCCAAGCTCCACAGAGCCGTTCAGCTTGATGATATCCACGGTCTGGTGCTTTTTATTGTAAAAATAATCTTTGGCGATATTGGGATATTTGCTTGCTACCCGTATCATTTCATGGTGCTGCAAAAGCTCTTTCGCGCTCTTCGGACCGCAGACACACATCTGGCATTTGCCGTACCCGAGGTCAAGCACTTCGTACACTCTCCTGTTTTCTTCCAGAATCGTATCCTTGCCGACCACGCCGATATCAGCCGCCCCATATTCCACATAGGTAGGCACATCCGGTCCCTTCGACAGGAAAAATTTCAGTTTCAGCTCCTCGTTCACAAAAATCAGCCTGCGGGAATCCTTATCCTTCATCTCCTCGCAGGTGATGCCGATTTTTTCCAGAAGTTCCATTGTTTTATTGGCAAGACGCCCTTTCCCAAGGGCGAATGTCAGGTATCTTTCCTCACTCATTTTCAAGTACGCTCTCTCTTTTATCTATTTTTATTTTATGCAGAGAATGATGAATTTCAAGCATTCTCTTATGCGAAATTTAGTAATTCCAAGTCAGCTTGCTGACTTTGCGTCTCCGTCCTATGGCGAGACGTCTCTAGAATTACTTTTCGCATTTGGGAAGTAACTCCACTTTCTTGCCGGACGACCGCATATGCTTAGCTTCCATCAGCTTTTCCTTAAAAGTTTCTTCCGTATAATAGAGTTTCGCAGGCTCCTCTATTCCCGAAATGATCACGTTCTGCCGTCCCATGGCGGCAAGAAGGTCATCTACCACAATCACAAAGCCGATGGCGGCGGCTTCTTTGCCGAATCGTCCGAGCAGGCTGTCGTAACGCCCGCCTTTCACGATCGCGTCGCCCACGCCGTAGGTGTATCCCTTAAAAATGATGCCCGTATAGTAATTATACTTGCTGAGCATCCCAAGGTCAAAGGAAACATACTTTTCCACCCCGTAATCCACAAGCGTCCGATAAACTTTCTCAAGCCGCTCAATGGCGTGCCTCGACCGCTTGTTGGAGACCGCCTTTTTCGCATCTTCCAGAATGGAGACCGTCCCAAACAGGTCGCTCACCTTGAGCAGCAGCTCCTTATCCTTTTTGTTTACGCCGACGCGGTCGAGCAGTTCCTCCGCGCCGAAATAATTTTTCCCGGAAATAAACTCCCGCAGTTCCAGTTCCGTCTCCTCATCGATCCCCGCCTCTGCGCAGATGCCCTTGAAATACTCCAGATTGCCGACGCTCAGCTGGAAATCGGACAGTCCCGCGTGGTAGAGCGCCTCGATCGTCATGGCAATCATCTCCGCGTCCGCCTGCACGGAGCCGTCGCCGATCAGCTCCGCCCCCATCTGGGTTACTTCCTTAAGCTTGCCCTGCAGCTGCGACGTGTTGGTAAAGGTGTTCCCCTGATAGCAGAACCGGATCGGCACGTCCTCGTCCATAAAATACTTTGCCGCGCACCTTGCAATGGACGGCGTAAAGTCCGGGCGCAGAACAAGCGTATTGCCCTCCTTGTCAAAAAACTTGTAAAGCTCTCTGGACGGCGTCGTCCCCACTTCCTTTGAAAACACGTCGAAAAATTCAAAGGTCGGGGTCTGGATGTCCCGGTAGCCGTAGCCCGTGATCTTTTCATGCAGAAGGCGTTCAACCACCGTCTTCTTCGCCTTCTCTTCCCCGTAAATATCCCGCACGCCCTCCGGCGTATGTACTAACTTTTTGCTCATATACTCCTCGTTTCCTGTCGGTGTTTTGTCGTCCTGAACAAACGATACCCGCGCAAAAACTTTACTACTTTAAAGTGCTAATTTGCTAATTCATTAGCAAGTCAAACTTATTACACTATACGCTGTTTTCCTATGTTTGTCAATCAGTAAATCTCTTCCCATATCAATTCTTCTGCAAGAGGCGTCTCGTATCCTTGCAGGGCAGACCGGTACGCTTCTTCGGAAATTTCACTTCCAGTTTGACCATTTTGAAAATATGTATATACGGCTTTCTCTCCTGTCAAATCGGCAGCAATATAAAAACGATCAACTAATTCCGGCGTTACGCCGTCGTTTCCTATTTTATAGATTTCAATGCATATTTCCCTTTGAGGCAGAGAGTGAACGACCTCAATCACACCGTCTCCATGAAACGAGAAATTTGACCGTCCGCCTAATTCCATATCGGGAAAAAGAGACACCACCTTGTTTCCGTCATAACCATATAAATCGTAATACCTAGGAGCAAAGGAAGGATTTGACACACCGATGCCGTCTTCTTCACCGGCGATGATAAGCTCCTCTGTCCCGTTTCCGTCTATATCATAAAGCGCATAAAAGATACCCTGCCTGTGGGCACGGATTTCTTCGCCGATATCCTTCCCAAAATGACTCTCGTAGTCGTCAGAATCCAAAAACTCCTTGTAAAAATCATGCTGCACCATGTCCCGGTACTGCGCAAGCACATCCTCGTAGACAGATGTTCCGTCGACTGGCGTTTCCGGCTGATCCGTTATGTCCGTTTCTTCTGTCGTATCTGTGCCAGCCCCATTTTCTTCTGCTACGCTGTTTTCATCTGCCGCAGCTCTGTTCTCTGTTTCTTCTGTCTCATTTTCCGTTGGCGTATCCGTCTGCACCGCATTTTCATCCGCATCCGTAATCGGCTCTATCTGCAGCTTTTCCGTGGTGCCGCCTGTATTAGCGCCGCAGCCCGTAAATAGAATTGCCGCTGATAAGATTATCGCAGCCGATGTATGTATATTTGCCCTTTTCATATTTATCTCCTTGAGCCATGTTTTTACCTTATTCCGGTCATTCGTCGCTTTCGCATCTGCAAATGAAATCAAAGTGCATACTGTCAAAATAGTCATACGGATAGTCCACGCCATCCTGGCTTAACACCAGCCCGTCACACTACTCCACTCGATCCTCTAAATCCTTCTGTATCATATCCAGATAAGGCACGAGAATCCCGTGCTTCTTCGGCAGTACATACGCCGGATTCAGCTCTTCAAAGCGGAAGCTCTTCCGCCCGCCCTCCTTCGCCCGGTCCCAGAAATAGCGAAGCATCTCATAGGGCAGATAGTAAAAGAGGTCCTTGTGGGAATAATAAATAAGAAAGAACGCGATCCCTTTCTGCTTCTCGAACTGTCCCATAAATTCCACCTGATGCTCATGAATATTCTGAAGCGCGAAGGTGTCAACCGCACATTCCTTGGCGTCAAAGCAGACGGGAATCCCCTGCACCGCGCCGATATAGTCCACCGTGCTCTTCTGGTCAAAGTAGGCGAGCGTGATATGGCGGGTGTCCTTGTCGATATTGATCGGGGTAATGGGCGTGGGCACCTTCTGGATCAGCGCCAGCCCGTTTTCCAGATATTTTTCATTTGTACGGTTGATCAGATCCTCCAAAGTGGAGCCGCGCAGCCCGCGGGAGTTCCATGTCGCCATCGCAATCCTCGTTCAAAACGTTTCGCACTTTTCCTTCTCACGCTATTATACATCCGCAGCAGGAAATTGGCAAGAACAAATGTTCTATTTTGACTTTAAAGAAAGCACCTGTCCTCCCCGAACCATTCTCTGCGCTCGTTAATTAATGCTTCCAGCTTTTCCAGTTTCTCCGTGAGCAGTTTCTGTTTTGAAGGAAAATCCGTATTATCCCCATAATCTACGAATTGACTCCATTCTTCCACGTTTTCTTTGACATCCGCATAGAGATATTCACAAAACTGAAGCATGCTTGTGTGGGAGTACTCATTCGTTATATCTTCGGGCGTCAATGGCGACCGTTCATCATCTTCACAAATAATATGACAATTCCAATAACTTACCAGACACAAAAATCGGTCCGGCTCCAAAAAGCCCTTCACACAAAATGGCATCATTGTCTCAAGTCCATGTATCGCCTGATCAATCCACTCAAAGGCGATATCATCCAGATAGCTGAGACCATATGCAGAAGTATGATCCAGTTGAAAGTCGCTCCAGCCATTTACAGGTTTTGTAAGCAAATCCGTTTCCCTCCCATCTACTAAACCAAATGCGAAACACGCCCAAAAATCTCCGGCACTTCGCAGTAAAAAGTGCGCCCACTCAAATCCGCAAACGGTTCTTCAAGTGGCGGAAAAACCACCTTATAAGCATGCAAAAGCTGTGACCGCACGCCGTGCCTGCGGTATTTCTCATTCCACGCACTGTCCCCGTACTTGTAATCCCCCAAAAGCGGATGACCGATGCCCGCCAGATGCGCCCGGATCTGATGGGGCTTTCCCGTGATCAGCTCCACTTCCAGAAGCGTCTTATCCTGTTCTATACGAAGCGGTTTATACCTTGTCTGAATCAGCCGTCCGTCCCGTTCGGAAACACTTTTCTTCGACATACGACGGTTTTCCGGCGGCGCCGAGCGCTTTTCTGCTTCCGGCGGCGTTCCCTCGAAGCCATGCTTCGGAAAAATGGCGTGAGGCTGTATCATCACCCTGTTTTTCTTCTCATCCTTGACCAGATACCCCTCGATCAGCCGCTCTTCCGTAATATGCCCTTTTACAAAGAGCTGATAATACTTATGAAGGGTTCGGTCCTTTAACAGCGCGCCAAGAAGCTGCGCCCCCTGAAGAGTTTTGGCGCAAAGCACCATGCCGCTCGTGTTACGGTCGAGCCGGTTGCAGACGGAAGGTTTATAAAAGGACAGATCTGACTCAGACAAATCCCCTTTTTTAAGAAGATAGCCGATCAGCCACTCATTCAGGGAAAGATCCGTTTTTTCTGCTTTCTGGGACAGAATGCCCGCAGGCTTATCCACAATTACGATATGGCTGTTCTCATAGATAACCCGAATATCGGAGAGCGTCCGGTATGCCTGTTGATATATTGCCGTTTCGGATGCCGCACTTGATGCCCCATCTGTTTTTCTGTCACGATGGGGCTTGTTTTCCGATGCAGGATTTGTCATTTGTCTGCTTTTTTTCGCATAAACAGCGCTTTTCTCCACCCACGGACCTCCGAAACCGTCATTTCCCGCAGACTGGTCAGACTGCCCTCCCATAAACTTATCAAGCGTTTCCTGCGCGAAGAAAATTTTCACGCAGTCGCCCACAGCGATCTTTTCGCTTCCGTCCGCCTTCTTATCATTCAGTGTAATATTCTTTTTTCGAAGCATTTTATGAAGGAAACCGCTGCCCGCGTTTGGCAGGATCCGCCGCAGATACTTGTCAAACCGCTGTCCCGCCTCCCTCTCCGTGATTGTTGCCTGGTACACGTTAACCTCCATGATTCCACACTGCAAAATCTCAGTAACCGTTCAGCCTTTATATGGAAATGTCATACAGCAGATTGGTAATCCCTTCCCGGTCTTTATGATCTTCCACCTGCATATCAATCAATCGACTCAGTCGGTCAACATACTTATCATCCTGAGAAAAAATATTAACCGTCACATTCTTGATTCCCTCCTGCACAAGCATCTGCTCCAAGTGCTTTTCTGCCTCACGACAGCTGCAGGACGGATCCTCCGTGATACCGCAGAGCATACCGCCCTTCAATGCCATATGGCTTATAGGATAGTTTTTCTGATAGGAAGTAAAATACATGTCATAAAAAACGGTCATTGAATCGTTTACAAATGCCGCCACCTTTTCGTGCAAAGCGCTGCTGCAGCCCTTCGCCCTCAGAAACAGGATAAAGTTAACCGCGCTCTTGCAGGCGGGCAGACAGCCCAGAACCGCCACGATGGTGAGCAGGTTTTTATTGGAGCCGGTGGTTATGATGCCTGCAATATAAAGAGCTGCGGAAATGGAAAAGAATAGGACGGTTCGAAGCGCCGTATATTTTTTTCGGCTGTTCAGATAGCCGAATGCACCTTTCGGTACAAGTAAATTTTTCATAATGATCTCCGTTTTGTTTGATTTATCACATGATCTTCGCTTTAGTTCCGGCTTGATCCACAGTCTTTGTCTGTGGGCGGAAATATTTGATCGGTAACAGCTCATCCTTTGGTTTCGCTGTTACTTTTATCATCACATTCTGCACACTCTGGGTTGACAGGTACAGAAGCTTTACGGGCAGCCCGCAGATGGAAACGCTTCTCCCGGTCTTACAGTCGTCGAGCGCTTTTTTCACCACGCATGCCGTCTCCGCCATGGTAAGTCTTTTTAATGCCCCAAACCCGGACATGTCTTCATAGGCATGGGCGAGAAATGGCGTATTGACGGGACCGGGACAGACGGCAGTCACGGTAATCCCCCGCCCGCGAAGCTCCTGCCCCAGCGCGCGGCTTAAGGAGTACACATACGCCTTGGAAGCTGCATAGACAGCAAAGGCGCTCTGGGGGACAAATGCTGCCCCGGAGGAGACCTGTATCAGTTTACTGCCGCTTTTCATATAAGGCAGACAGAACATGGTCATGCGGGTCAGCGCCGTAATATTTAGTTGAATCATAGCGTCGATTTCCTCTTTGTTCTGTCTGGCAAAAAGCTTGTGGCTGCCTGTTCCCGCACAGTTGACCAGCACCGTAATTTTCGGGTTCTGTATGGCAAGGACTTCCTCAAACTGTTTCAAAGCGGTCTCATCCGCCAGGTCAATCACAATGACCCTTGTTTTGATCCGCATGGAGTCTGCCAGTTTTTCAAGCGGCTCCTTTCTGCGTGCCAAAAGCCATATCTCATCCGTTTTGCCGAGACACCGGTCCAGTTGTACGGCAAACTCTCTCCCCATCCCGGAGGAAGCGCCGGTAATGACAGCGATATTCATATGCACCTCATGATTCCGAAATTTCTGCGGAGAATACCCGTACTTTTCGGATTTCTCACACTATGGTTTAGTGTACCACTTTTATCTGCTATCCGCAAACAATTACTTTTTGACAAACGAGGAATCGTTTTTTTCAAAAAAGCGTATCAGATTCCACAAAAGATTCACAAAAAAACTATCATTTTTCGTGAATATAATGTATAATTTTTATAAATTGTAAAAAGGAGGAAATCGAATATGGCAAAAGAAATGATTGCAATGCTTCTTGCCGGCGGACAGGGTTCACGTCTGTATACGCTTACCGAGAAACTTGCAAAACCGGCTGTTCCATTCGGCGGAAAATACCGAATTATTGACTTTCCGCTGTCTAACTGTGTCAACTCAGGCATTGACACGGTAGGTATCCTGACGCAGTATCAGCCGCTCGTGCTGAACGAATATATCGGCAACGGGCAGCCCTGGGATCTCGACCGTCTTTATGGTGGCGTACACGTACTGCCGCCTTACCAGAAATCCAGCGGTTCTGACTGGTATAAGGGAACGGCAAACGCAATTTACCAGAACATATCGTTTATAGAGCGTTATGATCCGAAATATGTCATTATTCTTTCCGGCGATCAGATCTGTAAACAGGATTACAGTGATTTTCTGGAATTCCACAAAGCGAAAAACGCGGAGTTCAGTGTCGCCGTCATGGAAGTTCCGTGGGAGGAAGCGCCCCGCTTCGGTCTGATGGTTGCGGATGAAAACGATAAGATCACTGAATTCCAGGAGAAACCTAAAAATCCCAAGTCAAATCTTGCCTCCATGGGTATTTACATTTTTAACTGGGATATTCTGAAAAAGTATCTGGAGGAGGACGAGGCGGACCCGAACTCCGAAAACGATTTTGGCAATAACATTATCCCGAACCTGCTGCGCGATAACAGGCAGATGTACGCGTACCATTTTGACGGCTACTGGAAGGATGTGGGAACGATCCACTCTTTATGGGAAGCGAATATGGAAGTTCTGGACGCGGAACAGAGCGGCATCAATCTCTCTGATGAAAGCTGGAAAATCTACAGCCGCAACACGGGCATGACCGGTCATAAGATCAGCGCGGGCGCGGTGGTGGAAAACACCATGGTTGCAGACGGCTGCCGGATCAAAGGCGAGGTCAGACACTCCATCCTCTTTGCGGGCGTCAAGGTTGACGCGGGCGCGGTGGTGGAAGATGCGGTAATCATGGGTAACACGACGATCAAATCCGGCGCGGTTGTGAAGCACTGTATCGTTGCGGAAAATGTGACGATCTGTGAGAACGCCGTGGTAGGCGCAATGCCAAACGGGGATGAGGATGGCGTGGCAACCATAGGTTCCAACCTTACGATTGGTGAAAATGCGGTGGTCGGTCCAAATGCCATCGTCAGAAACGATATGAAAGGCGGTGAAGAACAATGGTAAAATCAAATACAAGTGCACTCGGCATCATTTTCCCAAACAGTTACGACGCGCTCGTTCCTGAACTGGTGAGTATGCGTTTGATGGCGTCCATTCCCTTCGCCAGCCGTTACCGCATCATTGACTTCATTTTATCTGGCATGACCAATTCCGGCATCGGAAACATTTCCGTGATCGTGAATAAAAACTACCACTCCCTGATGGATCATCTCGGTTCCGGGCGCGAGTGGGATCTGGTGCGCAAAAACGGCGGCTTACATATCTTCCCTCCTTTTGCGGAAAAAGAAGCGAAACCTTATGTGGGACGCGCGAGCGCGCTGGCAAATATTTTGGACTTTCTGCGTGACGCTAAGGAAAAATACATTATCATGTCCGACACCAATATGGTGGTGAACTTTGATTTTCACGCCATGCTGCAGACGCATATCGAGAACGAGGCGGATATGACGCTCGCCTACTGTGAGCAGCCGATCCCGAACGGATTTATCAACGCCAAGAATGACGGCAGAAGCTTTTACTATACGTTCGATATGGAAGAAGACCAGATCAAAAAGATCTACATCAATTCCAAGGAGGACGGCATCAAAAACTTCTCCATGAATATTTTCATCATCAACCGTGAACTTCTGGTGGAGATGGTGGATAATGCGCTGGTGCGCGGACAGGAATTCTTTATGCGCGACGTGCTGATTCCGCAGATCAATAAGCTGAACGTAAAAGGCTACAAATATACAGGATATGTAGGATTCATCTCGGATATGAAGAGCTATTTTGATGAGAATATGAAGCTTCTGGACGACTACAATCTGGATTCGCTCTTCTCAGGCTCCCCCGTCTATACAAAAATCAGAGGGGATCATCCGACCCAATACGTCAACGGGTCGAGGGCACAGAATGTGATGGTGGCTTCCGGGTGCATCATAGAAGGAGATGTGGAAAACAGCGTGATTTTCCGTGGCGTCAAAGTGGCAAAGGGCGCAACGGTAAAGAACTGTATTCTGATGCAGGATACCGTCGTGGAGGCTGGCGCAAACATCGAATACCTGATTACCGACAAAGATGTTACAATCTCAGCCGGAAAAGAAATGAAAGGAACGGATACCTTCCCGGTTTATATCGGAAAAGGACAGACCGTCTGAGCATTTTCTTCAAAATTTTTCGTCCCGCAGATGATGCAAAGTCTGCGGGACGTTTTTGCCCTACTTTTTCTTTTTGTGCACATTTCGGATCGTCCTTTTTTTGTGGGTATTGGAATCCGAACGGCGTTTCCCGCCGACGGACATTTTTCTCTCGCCAATATGTTCGCTGCCCGTCTTTCGCGGACGGATCAGGCATTTCTTATCAAAGCCGATCAGGTCTTCCCTTCCGCCTTTTACAAGCGCTTCCCGAACCAATTCATAGTTATTGGGATTTCGGTACTGAATCAGCGCCCGCTGCATCGCCTTTTCATGGGGGTTGCGGCAGACGTACACCTTTTTCCCGTCCCGCGGATCAATGCCCGTATAATACATGACCGTGGATACCGTGGACGGCGTCGGATAAAAATCCTGCACCTGCTCCGGCATGTAGCCAAGATCCCGCAGATATTCCGCCAGTTCGATCGCCTCTTTCAGCGTAGAGCCGGGATGGGACGACATCATATACGGGACAAGAAACTGCTTCTTCCCCAGCTGTTCATTGAGCCTGTTATATTTTTTGACAAACTTTTCATAAACTTCTTTCCTGGGTTTCCCGAGATACTGCAATACCCTGTCCGAGATATGTTCCGGCGCCACCTTGAGCTGACCGCTGACATGATGTTCCACCAACTCCCGGAAAAAAGAGTCGTCCGGGTCCGCCATCAGGTAATCAAAGCGGATGCCTGATCGGATAAACACCTTTTTTACGCCGGGCAGCGCCCGCAGTCTGCGAAGAAGCGCCAGATAGTCGGAATGATCAACCTCCAGATTGGGACAGGGTTTCGGGAAAAGGCACTGTCTGTTTTTGCAGACGCCCTGCGTCATCTGTTTCTGGCAGGAGGGCTGCCGGAAATTGGCAGTGGGACCGCCCACGTCGTGGATATAGCCCTTGAAATCCGGCTCCTGTATCATCCGCTGCGCTTCCCACAGAATGGATTCATGGCTTCTGACCTGTACCGTCCTGCCCTGATGAAAGGTCAGCGCACAGAAATTACACCCGCCAAAACACCCTCTGTTGCTGACAAGCGAGAATTTGATCTCGGAAATCGCCGGCACGCCTCCCGCCGCCTCGTACGAGGGATGATAGGTGCGCATATAGGGCAGGTCGTAGACGGTGTCCATCTCCTCCGTCGTGAGCGGCGGCTGGGGCGGATTTTGTACGACATAAATGCCGTTTGGATAGGGCTCCACCAGTGTTTTTCCCGTAAAGGGGTCGGTATTTTTATACTGGACCTGAAAACTTTCAGCGTATTTCTCCGAATGCGCTTTCATCTCCTCGTAGGACGGCAGTTTCACGGGGTCATAAATACCGCTGACATCTTTTGTCTTATAGACGGTTCCCGGAATAAAGCAAATATCCCGCACCGCGATGCCGCTGTCCAGAGCTTCCGCGATCTCTACCATAGACTTTTCACCCATGCCGTAGGAAATCAGATCCGCCTGAGAGTCCAGCAATATTGAGCGTTTGAAGCTGTCCGACCAGTAGTCGTAGTGCGCCATCCGTCTGAGGCTCGCCTCAATGCCGCCGATGATCACCGGCACATCCTTGTATACCCGGCGGATCAGGTTGCCGTAAACCACCGTGGCGTGATCCGGTCTTTTGTAAGGCTCTCCGCCCGTGGTGTAGGCATCTGCCGGCCGGGGCTTCCCTCAGACAACATAGTGTTTCACCATGGAATCCATGTTGCCGCCCGACACGAGAAAGGCAAGTCTCGGGCGTCCCAGAACGGTGATGCTGTTTTCATCTTTCCAGTCCGGCTGGGGGATGATTCCCACGCTGTAGCCGTGCGCCTCCAGAACCCTGCTGATGATGGCATGCCCGAAGGACGGGTGGTCCACATAGGCATCCCCGATCACATAGACGAAATCAGGCTGGTCTATGCCCCGCGCTTCCATATCCTGTTTTGAAATCGGTAGAAATCCCATCTTCTCCTCCCTCTGAGCGCCATGTCACAGCTCTGCTGTGACTCCAATCAATATGCAATCAGAAAAAAACGTTTCATAACAGCACGCCTTCCTCCATCAATTCCCGAAAGCCATAGGTATAATAATCTGCCAGTCGATGCTTCTCCTCGTCCTGATGCACCGAATATTCGTCATAGACGGCGCAGACTTTCATGCCCGCCGCCTTCCCCGCCTGAATACCCGGTATGATATCCTCAAACACAAGGCAGTTTTCCGGCGTGACGGCAAGCTCCTTCGCCACCGCCAGATAGATATCCGGCGCGGGTTTTCCCTTCTCCACCTCACATCCCGTCATAATACAGTCAAAACAGGACTCCATCTGATGCGCCCGCACCACGTTTTCCACAAGCTGTCTGGAATTGCTGGTGGCGATGCCCGCTTTGATGCCTCGCTCCCCGCAGTATGCCAGAAGCTCTCTGACGCCCTCCTTGACAGGCACCTCATTTGCGTACTTATCCCACGCCATGCGGTTCCAGTCCTCCTTGATGGTCTCCAGATCGTCCGGCAGTGAAAAACGCTCTTTGAAATATGCCGCCGTCTCAGAAAAACTCATGCCCTCAATACATGCCTGCAGATTCTCCGGCAGGTCGATCCCAAATTTTCCCAGATATTCGATATCTATGGATCGCCAGACCCACATGGAATCCACCATGGAGCCGTCCAGATCAAAAATAACCGCTTCTATCATGCCGCTGTTCTCTCCTTCTTCCTCTGTTTTTTGTCATGCTTTTGTCATGTGAAAACGATGTCGCGGAATATATATGTAGAAATTCCCTGCGCATACATCGGTAGCTGATATAATGCCTCAAATGCTTCCTGCCCGCAGTCTGGAAGCAGCATAGATGTACCGTCGTGGCAAACTGCTCTGATAGGGAGGTAACCATGGAACATATCCGCCAATTTTCAAACGATATCCGGGTAAACCTTGTCCGCTTTCTCTATATGGCAGTCGGCGTTTACGTGATTTTCCTGCTTCTGCGCTATCCGGCGCTCTCCCTGCAGTATGCGCTTGCGGGTCTGCGTCTCTGGTTTGATAAAATGATCCCGACGCTTCTGCCGTTTATGATTCTGTCAGGCATTTTGATCAACATGAACCTGACGGAAGGCTTTGTGCGCCTGTTTCATCCCGTTCTGCACTTTTTCTACGGCACCACGCCCAACGGTTCCTACACCCTGATTATGGGATTTCTCTGCGGCTTTCCCATGGGCGCGCGGATTGCAGGCGAACTGTGCCGGACCGGGAGACTTTCCGTCCGGGAAGGGAACCGTCTGCTCGCCTTCTGCAATAACATCGGTCCCGTTTATTTCCTGAGCTTTGTCGTAAGCACGCTCTCTCTGGAAAAACCGCTCATGCCTTTTCTTGTTATGTACGGCGTGCCGCTCGTCTACGGTCTTTTTGTGATGCGGTTTCCGAAGCAAACGTCCCGGTCATTATATCGACCGACCAAGTCAGTCTTTTCGGATCTATCTGTCGCTGCACTGCCGGAGCAAAAAACACAGTCGGAGGGGCTGCTGGAAGCAACCGACCACGCTGTCGTCTCCGGGCTGATCGGCATCGCGAAGCTGGGAGGCTACATGGTGTTCTTCAATCTGCTGAACATCCTTTTTGTTCCCTTCACCCGTCTGCCGGACACACTGCCGAAAGCCTATTACTGCATTTTGGAAATTACCGGAGGAATCGCACGCTGTGGTTCCAGCCATCCCTTTCTTGTGCTGGTTATGCTGCCCTTCGGCGGCTTCTCCTGCATCGCCCAGACTTACAGCATGATCCGGGACACCGATCTGTCCATCCGCACCTATGTGTGGCATAAACTGGCGCAGACAGCCATTACCGTTCTGGTTTATATGCTGTGGCAGCCATTTTGAGATATGCCTGCCCACAGCTTTCGAGCTGCCGCTTGCCGGCAGCGAAAGCTGCTTTTCATACTCCGATTTTCTACTTACCGGCGGCTGTCAGGGTTTCCTCCTTCTCCTGCGCCGCCGTTTTCTGTGTTTACCGCGTTTCCCGCTCCTCAGGATCAGCGCCATGGACAGCGCAAGGCTTACCACTAGAAGAACGCAGACCAGACATACCGTCAGGAAATAGGTGATTGTGGGCTCCTTTTCCGTCTCTTCCTCTTTTTCGGGCAGTTCCCTGTGTTTCGCAGACTGGTTTTCCAGTGCGACGGCGTTCTGTTTCGCCTCTTCCTCAGCCGCAGCCCTCGCAGCGGCTGCAATCTTCTCCTGTTCGGCAAGTTCCGCTGCAATCTCCTCCTCCGTTTTATAGTCCATGGATGGAAGAGAAACAAGATTGCTCTCCGTGTACAGATCGTATCCGTTATAGCCCCGCACCACGATCTGCGGTATAATGTGAGGCGGCACATTCATGGTAAAAGTGATGGTGTCCTGCGTCTTATCTCCCCACGCAAGCCGTGGGAAAAAGGTGTTTCCGCCGTCATAACTGTAATCATAGTACAACATGCCGCTGTCATAGTCCACGGCGGACAGTTCCACCTTAACGTCTCCGGTTTCCATCTCCTGATCGGTGACCTCAATCATGCAGATATCCGGCTCAGTTGTGTCGGGACGCATCACGTCCGAGGGAATCGGGATGTCCAGCACCGGGTAATCGCTGTAATCCACGCCGAGGCTGTCTGAATGCAGACGAAAATATTTGGCCACGGACGTTGCGTCCAGCCTGCCGAAAGTCTCCCACTGCTCCCTTCCCTCGCAGAAAGGGCGGTCGTTCTCATGGTCCATATGACAGTGCTCGATCAGCACGCAGGTCAGCTCCTGCTCCCGGGAATGCCGTATGATGCCATAGTAATCCTCTCCCTGCTTGCCAAGCCTTGTCTTGATGCCCCTCGAATACAGCCCCAGCTCCTCCAAAGCCGCCATCTCAATATCGGCGAAGGCATACCCCTCGCTGTAACGTCTCCCGAAGGCGGACACCCAGCACTCAGCCCCGAAGAGCGTGTTGTGATCTTTGGAAAGATTATAGTGGAGACAGAAGAGAAAATCGGCGTCCACTCCCTTGGCAAACGCCACCCGCCCCTCGAGGGAGATCTTTCTGTCCTCCTCCCTCGTCAGGTAGACGGTGACATTCTCGTACTTTTCCAGCTCTTCCTTCATGGCTTTGGCGGTAATCAGCGTCATGTCCTTCTCGATGAAGGAGTCGTACATGCCGCCCTCTTCCTCCCCGCCGTGCCCCGGATCAATCACGATCACAAGTTCATCCGCCGGCGGTTCCTCAGTCCCTTCACCCGCCGCAGCGTCTTCCTGCACAGGATCCGGCTCTGCAGGCGTCTCCATTTCCGCCCGCACAATCGGCATCCCGTCCGCAAAAATGCAGACAGAAAGACCGAGGCAGAGTGCCAGAAGCATCATCCGGCACACCAAAAACACTATGCTGTTATAATGCAGGCAATCTTTTAGAATATTTTTCATACTGCTCCATGTTTTTCCAGATTTTATGAATAGAATAAGCCGGCTTCATAAGGAAACCGGCTCGCCTGTCTTTTCATCCGCGATTTATTTCAATGTTGCGGTTTTACATCATTACATCAGATTCAGTTCCGGCCCGGGTTCCGCCTCCCCCTCAGCCTCCTTAAGCATTTTTTCCACTTCCACGGGACGCAGCTCCGCACGGTTCGCCTTCACGATCTCATTGTAGCCGTTGATCGTGTTGAAAAAGCTCTCATAGTGCTCTGTTGCCGCCGAAAGCGTAGTTGTCATGGCGTTTTCCAGATTGGATAACATCTCGTCAAGATACTGCATGGCGGAAGTTTTGACGCCGTTTGCCTCCATGGTCGCATTGTTCAGGATTTCCTGCGCCTGTGTGGTCGCCATGCGCACCACCTCGTTTGCCTGCGCGTAAGCCTGCTGCATAATCTCGTGCTCATTAATCAGCTCCGTGGTCTGCACCGTCGCGTCCTTGATAAGCGCCTCCGCTTTCGTGCGGGCATCATTCAAAATCGCCTCCTTATTGGAGATGATCTTCTGATAGCGCTTGATCTCATCCGGGGTTTTCATGCGAAGTTCCCGCAAGAGCTCATCGATTTCCTCTTTATTTACGATAATATTGGTCTTGGAAAGCGGCTGGAACTTGCAGCCGTCAATGTAGTCCTCAATCTCATCGATCAGTTGTTCAATTCTACTGCTCATTGCCTGCTCCTATCTCTTATATCCGTATTTGTAACTGCTCCGTTCCCTCACAGTTACATGCAATCATTCATCCTGAATCATTTTCTTACGGTCAGCGCAGTATATGAGCTGACCTGTCTCGTAACTACCTATATTTCTCATATAGCAGCCGACCGACAAAATCAGGCACGCACTCCGAGATATCCCCGTTAAAGCTTGCAATTTCCTTGACGGTGGAAGAACTTAAGTATGCGTATTCAAGACTGGTCGTCAAAAACACCGTATCTAATTTCCCATTGGAAAATTTACGGTTCGTCTGTGCGATCTGCAGTTCGTATTCAAAATCAGTAATAGCGCGCAACCCTCTGATCGCCACATGGATATTCTTTCTGGCGGCATAGTCAATCAACAGACCGCTGAAAGAATCTATCGTTACATTGGGCAGATCGCGGGTCACTTCCTCTAACATTTTAACACGTTCTTCCACAGAAAACAATGGAGTCTTTGTTTTATTGTTCAGGACGCTCACCGTCAGTTCATCAAAAATTTCAGCGGCGCGCCTGATTATATCCAGATGTCCATAGGTTACCGGGTCAAAGCTTCCCGGATAAATCGCTGCCTTCATAGAAAGCCCTCGCATTTTGAAATGTAAAAAACCAGATGTACAACCTGACTCATGATACCATATTAAAACAATTTTACCGAAATGTCTTTACTTATTTTTAAATTTTTGTATTTTTTTGGAAAACAAACTGCGCGGTATTACATTTTCCGACAGAAAACATGCCGGTTCGTCTTATACCGCTTCTCCTTTTCCACAGAGAAACCTGTGTTCTCCAGAAAGGATAGGTCTGCACGCAGGGACGTCTCGATCACAATCAGAGTATTTTCCGTCACCCATGGCATTTCCCCAAGCACCGCCAGCGCCCGTTCCTCATGCCCGCAGTCGTAGGGCGGATCCATAAAGACAATATCCGCTTCCCTCTCATGGATGCCGTAAAGTGCGGAGAGCACGTCCGTTTTCAAGACCGTCGCCCGATCCGCCAGACGGGTAAACTGTAAATTTTCCTGAATGCATGCAATCGCCCGTTTTTCATTTTCCACAAAATAGGCGTGCCTTGCGCCGCGGCTCAGCGCTTCGATGCCGATTCCGCCGCTGCCGCTGAACAGATCCACAAACAATGCGTCGCCAAGATACGGCTGCAGCATATTAAAGAGGGTTTCTTTGATTCGGTCCGTGGTAGGTCTGGTGTCCATCCCTTCCGGGGTTTTTAAACGCAGGCTCCTCGCCGTTCCCGCTATTACTCTCATTGTCTCTCCTTACTCTCACATCCGGCATACATATTTTCAACCGCCTCTGCAGCGCCAGACGAAAGCCTATAATTTTAACACATGTATCAGACTCTCACCTTCACACCCTTGCTGTCACGGTGCCCAAGCTTGATTTTATTTAATTCCAGTGTGCGGCCGCCGTACTCAATCGTCTGCTCCACCGCATTCTGTGAATAATAGACAGCCTCTATCTCGTCCTTTGCGGAAAGTTTCATGCCCCGCACGCCGATCGCGCCCTTCTTCTTCTCAGGGATTTCCTCCACAGGGAACCGCAGGAAATAGCCGGCTTTTGACTGCAGGATCATGTTGCGCTGCTCCTTGAATGCGGTTACGCTCACCACTTCGTCGCCATCCGCAAGCTTTGTCGCTGCCACGGTGCGTTTTGCCACGTCAAACTCGCCGCCGTCCACCACCTTGAGCATCGCCTGCTTCGTGGCGAAAATCACACGGTAGAGATTCAAGTCGCTCTGGCTCGCGGCGTAGACGACAGACTCTTTCGCGGAATCAAAATTGCTCACATTGTCGATGGGCACACCCTTATCGCGGAACTTTCCGAAAGGCAGATCCATTGCCTTTACGGTGTGGAGCTGTCCCATATTGGTAAACAGGCAGACCTTTCCCGTATTTTTGCAGACAAAAGCATAGCGGTTCTCCGCGTCCGCAGCTTCCTTATTGCGCTCGTAGGTGGCAGTGTCTACCGTTTTGGCATAGCCGAAACGATCCATCAGAAAGACGATGTCCATCTCCTCCACTTTCTTCTCTATATAGACAGCCTCCTCGGCGTTGGTGATCTGCGTTCTTCTTTTGCGCTTGTATTTTTCCTTTATTTCATCCAGCTCATTCATAATGACCTGCGCCATGGAGTCTCTTCTTGCCAGAATATCTTCATAGCGGTAAATGTTCGCCATGGTGTCCTCATGCTCGCTAATAAGCGCTTCGATCTCCAGACCGATCAGCTTATAAAGCCGCATCTCAAGAATGGCTGTCGCCTGTTTCTCCGTAAACATAAGCTGTGAAGCCATCACTTTAGATTCCTTGGACTTGAACTTGATGCCGTCGGTTTTTCCTTCCACCAGACATGCTTTCGCCATGGCGCGGTCCTTGGAACCGCGGAGGATCTCGATAATCAGGTCGATTACATTGCATGCTTTGATCAGCCCTTCCTGAATCTCCTTGCGCTCCAGCTCCTTTTCCAGCAGATTGCGGTATTTTCTCCCGGCCACCTCATACTGGAAGTTGACGCTCTCCCGGATGATTGCCTTAAGCCCCATGGTTTCCGGGCGTCCGTCCGAGATTGCCAGCATGTTGACACCGAAGGTATCCTCCAAACGGGTCTTTTTGTAAAGCATATTCTTGAAATTCTCCATATCGGCATCCTTGCGCAGTTCGATCACAATGCGGATGCCCTCCTTGGAGGACTGGTTCGTGATATCCACGATATCCTGCGTTTTTTTCGTCTCCGCCAAGGCAGCCACATCCATCAGGAACTTGCCGATATTCGCGCCGATCATGGTGTAGGGTATCTCGGTGATGACAAGATTTGTCCTGCCGCCCTTCGCCTTCTCCACTTCCACCTTGCCGCGCAGCTTGATCTTGCCCATCCCCGTCTCGTAGATTTCCAGAAGCTCGTCCTGATTGATGACGATGCCGCCGGTGGGAAAATCAGGTCCTTTTATGTAGCGCATCAGTTCGCGCGTAGTAATGTTTTCATCCAGCATATATGCCTTGGTGGCGTCAATCACCTCAGCAAGATTGTGGGGCGGGATGTTGGTCGCCATGCCGACCGCGATGCCCTCGGAACCGTTCACCAGCAGATTCGGTATCTTCACGGGAAGCACGCTCGGCTCCTTTTCCGTCTCGTCAAAATTAGGGATAAAGTCCACCACATCCTTATCCAGATCCGCCAGAAAAGCCTCCTGCGTGACCTGCTCCAGACGTGCCTCGGTGTAACGCATTGCCGCCGCACCGTCCCCCTCGATGTTGCCGAAATTGCCGTGCCCGTCGATCAGGGGCAGCCCCTTCTTGAAGTCCTGGGTCATCACCACAAGCGCCTCATAGATGGAGCTGTCGCCGTGGGGATGGTATTTACCCATGGTATCGCCCACGATACGCGCCGATTTGCGGTAAGGTCTGTCATAACGGATGCCCAGCTCATGCATGTCGTAGAGCGTCCGTCTCTGCACCGGCTTCAGACCGTCCCTCGCGTCAGGCAGCGCCCTTGCGATAATCACGCTCATGGCATAGTCGATATAGGATTTCTGCATTACCTCGGAATATTCCGTTTTTATGATTCTGTCATCCATAAAAGTGTTTCCTCTTTATTTTTGAAAAATATTGTCCTGTCACATCAGCGGTCCCAGATAGCGCCTGCTGTTCCATGTCTCCTCAAACTCCCGCCTGACCGTGACGAACGCCCTCTGCTGAAACGGACCGTTCACGGACTGCACAGGCGGAACCGGCGTATATACGCCATGGTTGACAAAACATTCCACATATCTGCTGCGGTAAACCTGGATACATCTCACGCTGCATCTGCCCGCGTCCAGGTCAATCTCGTGGAGCGTCAGTACCGGGCTTAACATATCATTGCCCTGCCAGAATATTTTCAGATACTCATAGTGCTTTCCTCTGTATGCGATCATTTCCGATGCTTTCCTGACCCCGGCGATGAGCAGGCAGATAACCGAAAGTCCGATGGCGATAAGCGGCATCAGAATGCAAAAAATCGGCATACCGTGCCCATGCGCCTCCGCGGAAGGAGGAAAGATAAGGGCAAAATCAATAAACATCCCAATCCCCGGTGAAAGTCCCACAAAAATGAGCAGGAATATCCACTTGGGAAACTTTCCGCCGCTGTTTTTTCCACGGTCAGACATCCAGCTCCGCCTCCTGCGCGTTCTTGTAGATAAATGCTTTTCTGGGCGGCACCTCCGTGCCCATCAGCATCTCCGTCACTTCGCTCGCCATGCGGGCGTCCTCAATCTCCACCAGCTTTAAAAGCCGCCTGTCGGGGTCAAGGGTGGTCTCCCAGAGCTGTTCGGCATCCATCTCGCCAAGCCCCTTATACCGCTGTAACGTGAAAGGACCTTTGTGCCGTTTCCGATACTTTTCCAACGCCTTGTCGTCGTAGAGGTACTCCTCTTTTCCCTTCGATGGCATGGCTTTGTAGAGAGGCGGCATGGCGATATAAACATGCCCCTCATAGATCAGTTCCGGCATAAACCGATAGAATAAGGTGAGAAGCAGCGTGGAAATATGCGCGCCGTCCACATCCGCATCCGCCATGATTATGATCTTGTCATAACGGAGCCTGGAAATGTCAAAATCGTTGCCATACCCTTCCGAGAAGCCGCAGCCAAAGGCATTAATCATCGTCTTGATCTCTGCGTTTGCCAAAACTTTGTCTATACTCGCCTTCTCCACGTTCAGAATCTTGCCACGGATCGGCAGGATCGCCTGATACATGCGGTTTCTGGCGGTTTTCGCGCTGCCGCCCGCGGAATCGCCCTCCACGATAAAGATTTCGCATTTGGAGGCGTCCTTCGACTCGCAGTTCGCCAGCTTCCCGTTGGAATCAAAAGAGAACTTCTGCCTGGTCAGCAGGTTGGTCTTCGCCTTCTCCTCGGTTTTCCGAATCTTCGCCGCCTTCTCCGCACAGCCGATAATGCTCTTCAAGGTATCGAGATTGCGGTCGAAGAAACGGACAATCTCATCGCCCGTCACCTTGCTGACCACTTTCGCAGCGTCCTGATTGTCCAGTTTCGTCTTGGTCTGCCCCTCGAACCGGGGATCGGGGTGCTTGATGGAAACCACCGCCGTCATGCCGTTTCGCACATCCGCGCCGGTGAAGTTCACATCCTTTTCCTTTAAGATGTTAAGCCCGCGGGCGTAGGTGTTAATCACGTTTGTGAACATGGTCTTAAAACCTGTCAGGTGCGTGCCGCCCTCGGCGTTGTAAATATTGTTACAAAAGCCAAGTACATTCTCGTGGAACTCGTTCACATACTGGAAAGCGCATTCCACGGTGATCCCTTCCGCTTCGCCTTTAAAGTAAATCACGTCGTGAATCGCTTCGCGGCTCTTGTTCATATCCTTGATAAAGCCGACAATGCCTTCCGGCTCATGGTACTCGATATGTTCTGTTTCCGGACCTCTCTTATCCTCATAGATAATCGTAAGCTCCGGATTTAAGTATGCGGTCTCGTGAAGGCGGCTCTTCACGTCGTCCTCCTTGAAACGGGTCTTGTCAAAGATGGTATCGTCCGGCAGAAAACTTATGGTGGTGCCTGACTCCCTTGTCTTTCCGACGACGGGGAGCAGCCCGTTCTTCAATTCCAGCGTGGGAATGCCGCGCTCATAATGATCCTCATAGATCTGCCCGCCGGTCTTGACGGTTACGTGGAGCCAGGTGGACAGGGCGTTTACCACCGAGGAACCCACGCCGTGGAGCCCGCCGCTGGTCTTGTAGGCATCGTTGTCAAACTTGCCGCCCGCGTGAAGTGTGGTGAACACAAGCCGTTCCGCGCTGATGCCCTTCTCGTGCATCCCCACGGGAATGCCGCGCCCATTGTCCGAGACGGTGGCGGATCCGTCCGCCTCAAGCGTCACCCTGATGGTGCTGCAGTAGCCCGCCAGATGCTCATCCACCGCATTGTCCATGATCTCGTAGATCAGATGGTTCAGCCCCTTGGTGGAGACGCTGCCGATGTACATGCCGGGACGGACCCGGACTGCTTCCAAACCCTCCAGGACAGTGATACTGGAGGCGTCATATGTGTTTGAATCTGTCTTAGCCATTTTCGTTTAACCTCACTTTGCAGTAAACAGACTGCGGGGAGAATTTTCGACAAAAATCGCGCATTGCAGGATTTCCTTCATTTCCCCTCTGCCGGTATACTGCCGTTGCTATGCGTAGCATACCATAAATCTGGTATTTTTGTAAAGAAAAAGTACCATATTATGGGGAGTGCCCTATGCCTTTCCGGCTGCCGTCTGACTTGTGCAGAGTATGTTCAAAGCTACCGCACACGCCATTTTGCAAGTCGTGCAGGAACAAAAATACGGTTTAAAAGGAATTGTTGCACTGTTATTGGAAAACAGAGAGCTGTGCCGTCGCGTTCTCACTCCTCCACCCGGTACAGATATTCCCGCCCCCGCTTCCCATCCCGTCGCAGGATATCCAGATACATCAGAATCGGCACGGCATCTGCAGCAAGCTCCCGCCTGATCCTGGCCGCCTTCGCAAAATCCGTAATCGTGAAGGGTTCCTGCAGGTCTATCGGAACAAACTGCATAAAATCCTCCGTTCTCTCCACCCGAATCTCGTCATAGAGGGAAAGGGGCATCCTGTCATAGCGCGTGGAACCACGCTTTTTGTTGCGGCTCCAGCCATTTAAGAGCCGGTACTCGTCCATGTCGATCAGCGGAAAGGCAAAAGACAGATTCGGGTCTTTTAAAAAGGTTTTGATCCGGTACAATTCTGCGAAAGCATGGTAGGCATTCCCCGTCACAGGGGACTTATGTTTGTCGGAAAGCTCCCCGCTCTCCTCGTTCATCCAGATCAGCCATTTGAAATGCGGAATCGGCAGAACCACCGTGACAGGGTAAAGCGGCAGGAAGGCGGAAAGCTTCGGCCGCAGCTTCCCGAAATTCCCGTTCTGTATCTCTATGATGTGCCCGTCCCTGTATATATCTGCAATAAACCCTTCCACAGGCACCTCATGGAAGTCCTCATCAGGTTCATAATAAAGCTTCATCACCGCGTGAACCGTCTTCTCCTGCAGCGTGCCGAAACCGTGCGGGTCATTCTGTTTTAACAGCACCTTTAGTTTTGCGCTTTCAAATGCATTCTTATCCATATCAAAAAGTATATCAGATATTGCGTGGTCGAACAAGTGTTTTCTTTCGCGGTATATGAATGCTGTATGAACACAAAAGACAAATTCGGTATAAATTGTGCATTTTACGGTATAAATGGTTACACCGTTTGGCAGTGAAAACATTTACAAATAAAATGAGCAAGGGTATAATAAGATACATTAGCTATGTACGAAACATTACAAACAGGAATACGACTATGAACAAAAAACAATGGAAAACCCGTTTAAAAAAAGGCTTTAATCAAATAAAAGATGTTCTGACAGGCAGAACGCAGATTACAAACCACCTGAAATTTCATGCTCTGATCGGCTCCATCGCATCTGTGCATGTGCTTTTGCTTGTCATTTTTGCTGTTTTTCATATTATGCCTTTGTTCTATTTCAATATTCTCAGTGTCATTACCTATGCGGTCTGCTTTTGGCTGATGTGGGGCGATCGGGAACATTATCTGACAATTTACCTGATTACGTTCATCGAGGTCATGCTGCATTCTTTTGCCGCTACGATCGTCCTCGGCTGGCAGTATGGATTTGCGCAGTATATCATTGCCATAGTCCCGGTCGGTTTTTACATCTGCTACACCCTCGACATCAGACGGAGGAAATTTACCATAGCTACCTTGTCGGCTGCCTTTTCAGCCGTCGCATTTTTGGCATGTAAGTTCCTCTCTTTCTTTGGGGAACCGCTTGTGGAGACAAATAATGTTGCGCTGGAACTTTCACTTTATGTGTTCAATTCCCTCTGTGCCTTTGTGTTCCTGACGTTCTTCTCGCTGATTTTCGTATTTGAGATGAAGCTTTCCAGCGACCGGCTCAAACATCAGAATGCCATTTTGAATAAACTTGCGAGCACCGATCCGCTGACCGGGCTTTACAACCGCCGGAGCATGGATATCTTTCTCAATCAGGCTGTGGAATCGGCGTCCAGTTTCGCCCTGATTATGTGTGACATTGATAATTTCAAGAAGGTGAACGATACATACGGACATGATTTCGGGGATGTGGTATTGAAGGGAGTCGCCGGTATCACCACAGAACAGGTAAAGGGGCACGGTTACGTATGCCGCTGGGGCGGCGAGGAAATCCTGATTCTGATCAATAGCGCCTCGGAGGAAAGCTCCCTGCGTATTGCGGAGAATATCCGCAGAAACGTGGCAAACCGTGTCTTTGAGCTGAACGACAAATGGATTCACTGCTCCCTCACGCTGGGCATCGCCCTGTATGACGGAAAAGAGCCTGTGGAGGAAACGATCGCAAGAGCTGATTACAACCTCTACTGCGGGAAGCGAAACGGAAAAAACGCTGTGGTATTATAAACGGTCACTGCCGCAAATATCACAGCGTTTTTACATGGCGGTCCCCGTGAAGGATACGCTCTCTGTCCGACGCGTTGATCTGCGTCAGTTTTCCGTTTTTGTCATAATAAGTCAGCAGCGTTGAATTCTTGGCGACAGAACGTTTTCCATCGTCTGTAAGAAGGCTGATCACCTGCTCCAGATTCCCTGAGCGAAGGTGCTTTCGGATTTTTTCATCGCGCTCCGCCTGTTCTGCCTCGAAATCCGCTTGCTCTTCTTGAACGTCTGCGCTTTTTGCGGCTTTTTCCGCTCCGATCGAAACATCTGCGTCTGCTGATATTTCTTTTATTTCTCCCGCCGCAGGAGTCTCCGGCCTGGGAATGCCCTTCATGGCGTAGTATTCTTCCGTGTAACGCTCCGCTTCCTCGGGCGTCACATCTTCGGAAACCGTTCCCTTCGGCGGGTCATTCCAGACTTTGTAGAAAAACTCTCCCAGCGCCGAAAACAGGCTCTTAAAAACAGACAGCACACCGACGAACAACCCGCCGTCCATGTTCTCGGATTTTGTGGCGCCGCCCGTCGTCCGTTCACGTTCGTTTACTCTTCCGCCGGATAATTCCAGTTTTACGCCGTCCTGAGCCCTGATCTGGGCGCCGGGTTTCTGATGCAGTTTTTTATCCTCGCCCTTCTCCTCTTTCTTCTTCGGAACTTCCTGTTCCTTTTGCCGGTCAAGACTAAATTTCTCCTGGCTTTCGGCATTTTTGGCGGGCTTTAATTGACTGCTGTAGTCATAGGCAGGATTGTCGCCGTCACCGACTCTGTAGATCATGGTTCTTATCCTTTTCTTAGAATTTCAGCTTTTCATTGATTTTGGCTATCTGCTTTTCGGCTTTTCTGATCACCTTTTCGTTATGTTCCTCCATAGCAAGTTCCAAAACTTCCTGCCAATCTTCCAATTCATCAAGTAACATTCCTTTGTACTGCTCATTTGTCATTCCCATATTGGTTTACCTCCTTTGCAATGATTTTACAATGAAATCCACTCTCATCATATAGACTGCGCCTGCGTGGTGTTGATATAGTTTACTAACCCTTCCGCCGCGATAATCTTCTGCATGAACTCGGGGAATGCCTGACCCTGATAGGTCGTCCCTTTAGTCACGTCGGTGATCACGCCGGAATCGAAATCCACTTCCACCTCGTCCCCCGCCTCAATCGCGGCAGCCGCCTCCGGGCACTCCACGATCGGCAGACCGATGTTGATGGCATTTCTGTAAAAGATGCGGGCAAAAGTCTCCGCGATCACACAGCTTATGCCTGCCGCCTTGATGGCGATGGGCGCGTGCTCTCTTGAGGAGCCGCAGCCGAAATTCTTTGTGGCAACGATGATATCGCCTTTCTTCACCTTATTGATAAATTCCTTGTCGATATCCTCCATACAGTGCGTCGCCAGCTCCTCCGGGTCGGAGGAGTTTAAGTAACGCGCCGGGATGATCACATCTGTGTCCACATTGTCGCCATACTTAAATGCTGTTCCTTTTGCTGCTTTCATGATTTTTGTTCCTTTCCGTTTCCGTCTTTATGATTCTTATCAGATTTCTTTTCATCCTTACTGCAGGCTCTTTTCAGTTTCTTTGACATTTTACAGAGCATTTCCACTGCCATCTGATTAGCGATTAGTCCCATGGGCAGACTCCTTTTTTCTTACTTCCTGCGGTACGGACATCATACATTCATTTTTCAGCTGTCCGCGCGTTACTTTTTGTTTCACGCAAGCTGGCACGGGCAGGAGATCTTCCCCGTCACCGCACTCGCCGCCGCCACCGCCGGGCTTGCCAGATAAATCTCGGAATTGACATGTCCCATGCGGCCCACGAAATTGCGGTTCGTAGTGGACACGCAGCGCTCGCCCTCCGCGAGGATGCCCATGTAACCGCCAAGACACGGTCCGCAGGTAGGGGTGCTTACGATAGCGCCCGCCTCGATAAAGGTCTTTAACAGCCCCTCCTCCATTGCCTGTAAATAGATCTTCTGTGTGGCGGGAATCACGATGCAGCGCATCCCCTCCGCCACATGTCTGCCTTTCAGCACCTTCGCGGCGATCCGCAGATCATCAAGTCTGCCGTTGGTGCAGGAACCGATCACCACCTGGTCGATCTTGATATCGTCCTTAATCTCGTCGATCGTCTTTGTATTCTCCGGCAGATGGGGAAATGCCACCGTGGGACGAAGCGCGCCAAGGTCAATGGTGTACTCTTCGTCGTAGACTGCGTCTGTATCCGCCTCATATATCTTATACTCCCTCGTGCCGTGCTCCTTCATGTAGGCGACGGCGAGATCGTCCACCGGGAAAATGCCGTTCTTGCCGCCCGCCTCAATCGCCATGTTTGCAATGGTGAACCGGTCGTCCATGGAAAGGTTTGCGATGCCGTCCCCGGTAAACTCCATGGATTTGTAGAGCGCGCCGTCCACGCCGATCATGCCGATGATGTGCAGGATCACATCCTTGCCGCTGACCCACTCAGAGGGCTTGCCAGTCAAGTTAAATTTGATGGCGGAAGGCACCTTGAACCACGCCTTGCCGGTAGCCATACCAGCCGCCATGTCCGTGCTGCCGACACCTGTGGAGAACGCGCCCAGCGCGCCGTACGTGCAGGTGTGGGAGTCCGCGCCGATGATCACGTCGCCCGCCACGGTCAGACCCTGTTCTGGGAGAAGGGCGTGCTCAATGCCCATCTGCCCCACCTCAAAGTAATTCGTAATCTCGTTTTTTCTCGCAAATTCCCGCACACACTTACAGTGCTCCGCGGACTTGATATCCTTATTGGGGACGAAATGATCCGGCACAAGGGCGATCTTGTCCTTGTCAAACACGCCGTCCACCTTCATTTTTTCCATTTCGTGGATCGCCACGGGGCTGGTGATATCGTTGCCCAGCACCAGATCGAGATCAGCCTCGATCAGCTGCCCAGCCTCCACGTGATCCAGACCGGCGTGTGCCGCCAGAATTTTCTGCGTCATTGTCATTCCCATTGTCGTTCCTCCTTGTTTATACCCGCAGTACACGCTCGAAATCCTTCGGCTTTCTCGCTCGCGTGCTTCGCACTATGCATCTGTAATCTGAAAAAATTGTCAGCAAGCTGCCTTTTTTCATCTTACATCTGCGCACCCCGCAGTGCGCGCTCGAAATCCTTCGGCTTTCTCGCTCGCGTGCTTCGCACTATGCATCTGTAATCTGAAAAAATTGTCAGCAAGCTGCCTTTTTTCATCTTACATCTGCGCACTGCTCATTGCTAACGCGCATATTATACCACAACTTGACGGGTTCGTACAGACACAAAAGGAAGGAGCCTTACAGCCCCTTCCATGTCAGCAGTACCTTGAACAGGTCCCCGTCTATCCCGATCTCCATCTTTCCGCCCTGCAGTTCCACGAAACTTCTGGCGATGGCAAGCCCCAGCCCGCTTCCCTCGCTGCTCCTTGCGCTGTCGCCCCGGACAAACCGGTCCGTCAGGCTCTCGGCAGGAATATTCAGCTCATATCCAGACATGTTTTTCATCTCAATTCTGACTTCCCCGTCATCTGCTTCCACGCTCACATATACCCGTGTGTCCGGCATGGCGTACTTGATGATGTTCGTATATAAATTGTCAAAAACGCGGCTTGTCTTCTCACCGTCCAGCATCAGGAACACTTTCTGCTGCGGGAACTGGAAGCGAAAGACCAGTCCTGCTTCCGCCGCTTTGTCCTCATATTCCAGATACATCTGACGCACCAGATGGCAGATATCCACTTTCTCCGTGTGGAAAACCACATTGCCGCTGTTTGCCTTGCTCACCTCAAACAGATCCTCTATCAGCGTTTTCAGGCGCAAGGACTTACGCTGAAGCACTTCCAGATACTCCTTCCGCTGTGTCTCCGTGACGCCTTCTTCCTGTAGAAGCTCCGTATATGTGATGATAGCGGTGAGAGGCGTCTTTAAGTCGTGGGACACATTGGTAATCAGCTCTGTGCGCATGCGCTGGCTTTTCACCTCCTCCTCCACCGCATTGGAAAAACCGTTCTGAATTGCCGCGAGTTCTTCCTGAAAAGGGGAAAACATGCCCCAGTCCCCTTCGATCTCCGTCTGCAGATTTCCCTCAGCCACCGAATGAGCCGCAGTGAGCATTTTTGTGTACTGCTCCTGTATGATACGGATATACTTTCTCAACATACCATAGAGAAATACCGTGTACGGAATCAGCAGAAGCACGCCGAACACCCAGAATATGCTGATAACCGCCAGAACCAGATCATTTGCCAACAACAGTTTAAACAACGGCATGTTCATATTCTGTTCCAGATCCATATGCAGGAATTCCCGTCTGAGGCGCGTACGCTTTCTTCTGACCGCAACCCGCGCATAGCGAAACAGTCTGTAGCAGAGGCACCGTTTCCGCACATACCCCCGAAGTCCGAACACATAGACCTGCGCATATGCGGTAATGAGGGTAAACCACAGCGTAAATTCCGCCGCCAGAAACGGTAAGTTAATCACCCATACAATATCTTTCGCCGCCGTTTTGGTGAGTATCGGAAACGTGGCGCAGAGTATGTGGGAAAGACTATACTCCCAGTTGTCCGACATCGTATACATGACAAGCGTGGCGGACAGTTCTCCCAGAATCAGAAACGTGGCAAAAGTCAGCAATGTCAGCACTTCTATATGCAGCGGCAAAAGCCGGTACGCATGCAGCCGGTACTTCTTCCAGAACGGCAGAAGCATTGCCGTAATCCCCAAAACGACAAGCAGAAGGTGGAAAACATCCTGAATGCCGCTGGTCCTATAGTTGCCCGCCGTACTCATGGAAAGGTACATGCGGGACGATGCCTTTACATCAGCTAACTGCGCCTCCGTCAGGGCATAACAGAGAGTACAGTTTTTCGGCATGTTCAGAACCTGCAGATTCATCTGCATCACCGCGTTGTCATCCGGCGATTGGTAGTAGATGGCATCCTCCCAGTTGATACCGCCGTAGGCGGAATAGGACAGACTCTCATAAAGGCTGCGCTCCAGGTAGCGGCTCCGCATCACACGCTGTACATTCTCCACGAGCGTATCCACATCCCCGCCGCGCACCCACACATGCTCCAGAACACCGTTCTCATCAAAATCCAGCTTAATATAATAGGTATAGTAATTATCCAGATAAATACTCTCCTCCTCCGTGCCGAGATAGTGCAGCGCACGCTCGGTATTCGCGAATGTCCGTCCGCTCTCCCTGTCCATAATTTCATAGTCGATCTGCTGCTCTAACCCGTTATGAAAAGAAAGATCCCACTGGTAAAGCAGTTCGTCAATCTGCTCCCCGGCAAAGGAAAGCGGTGACTCGTCGAAACTGTAATACTCCTTGTAATCCTCCGGCTCCGCTTTCTTAATTTTCCCACTGAGGAAAAAATCCTGCGCGGTCATTTCCTTCCCTGCTGACTTCCAGTCGCAGATCTGTTTGTAGAGCACCATATTTGCCTGATAAATTTCGTGTAAAAACTCGCTGCCCGTAAGAATATCCGGCTCATCCACCTCCGCCCGCTCCTTAAATCCCGGATACTGGAACAGGAAGATTAGCGAAGCGGAAAGAATCAGCGCCGCCGCGGCAAAAATACCCGGCATCCTTTCGCGTCTGCTCGGTTTGGTCTTCTCACTGTTTTTCGATTTTGTACCCAACGCCCCACACCACCTTCAAATATTTGGGTTCCCGGGGATTCACTTCGATTTTCTCCCGGATTTTTCTGACATGCACCATGATCGTGTCCGTGTTGATCGCCTGCTCGTTCCAGACACGCTCGTAAATTTCTTCTGCGGAGTAGACCCTTCCGGGACTTTTGATCAGAAGCAGGATGATTTTAAATTCGGTGGGGGTCAGCTTCACGGGGTTGCCATCCAGAAACACCTCAACCGTGTCCTCATGCACTTCCAGCCCTCCGATCCTGTAGACCCGCTCCTCATCTTCTGTTTTACGGCCGTCCTTCATTTCCAGAAAGCGGCTGTAACGCCGTAAATGGGAATTGACCCTGGCGAGAAGCTCCATGGTGGTAAAAGGCTTCGTCACATAGTCGTCAGCCCCCATGTTTAACCCCATGATCTTATCCACTTCCTCTGACTTGGCGGACAGCATGATCACCGGGAACTCATACCCAAGCTCCCGCACCCGCATCATCATGTTGATCCCGTCCATCCGGGGCATCATCACGTCCACAATCGCCAGATGGATGTCTTCCTTTTCGATCACGGAAAGCCCTTCCACGCCGTCCGCCGCCTGAAAAACGATATAGCCCTGATTTTTCAGATAGATTTCTATCCCCTCCCGGATGTCCCTGTCATCCTCCACGATCAAAATATGGTAGTCCATTGTCCGCCCCTCACTTCATAATCTTAGTACGCAGTGCGCGCTCGAAAAACCTTCTATCGAATGGCACTGCTCTAGCATAACCGAAAAATCTAAAGAGAAACCGCTGTCGCTTCTTAAGAAATTCTAAATAAAACCCGCAAAATTCCAAAATTGTCGAATGTAAATGTTTCACGCTGCTTTCTGTGTCACAAAGAAAATGGCACAGCCCGTAAGCCATGCCATTTTTTATTCTGCCTCAGCCTGTATCAGGTTAATTGTTAATCAGCTTGTCCTCGCCGTTCCAGCTGTAAAGCTTTCTGATCTCCTCGCCGACAACCTCAGAAGGATGCTCGGAAGCTAACTTGCGCATCGCCTTGAAGTGTACCTGCCCGCCTGCGGAAGACATGTCAAGCAGGAAGTCCTTCGCAAAGGTGCCGTCCTGAATGTCGGAAAGGATCTTCTTCATGGTCTTCTTTGTCTCGTCGGTGATGATCTTCGGACCGGTGATGTAGTCGCCGTACTCAGCGGTGTTGGAGATGGAATATCTCATGCCTGCAAAACCGGACTGGTAGATCAGGTCTACGATCAGCTTCATCTCATGGATACACTCGAAGTACGCGTTTCTCGGATCATATCCCGCCTCGACAAGCGTCTCGAAGCCTGCCTGCATCAGCGCGCATACGCCGCCGCACAGTACTGCCTGCTCACCGAAGAGGTCTGTCTCAGTCTCGGTGCGGAAAGTGGTCTCCAGCACGCCCGCTCTCGCGCCGCCGATTGCCAGAGCGTAAGCTAACGCCATATCCTGTGCCTTGCCGGTAGCGTCCTGATGAACAGCAACCAGACAGGGAACGCCTTTGCCCGCCTGATACTCGCTTCTTACGGTGTGTCCCGGACCCTTGGGCGCGATCATGGTTACATCCACATCCTTAGGAGGCACAATGCAGCCGAAGTGAATGTTGAAGCCGTGTGCAAACATCAGCATATTGCCTGCCTCCAGATTCGGCTCGATATCTTTCTTGTACATAGCCGCCTGCAGCTCATCGTTGATGAGGATCATAATGATATCCGCCTTCTTCGCAGCCTCAGCCGCCGTGTATACCTCAAAGCCCTGCGCCTCAGCCTTCGCCCATGACTTGGAACCCTCGTAGAGACCGATAATTACGTGACAGCCGGACTCCTTCGCGTTCAGCGCGTGTGCATGTCCCTGACTGCCGTAACCGATGACTGCGATTGTCTTGCCGTCCAGAAGGGATAAATTACAGTCTTCCTGATAGAAAATTTTTGCCATTTTTCTTCTCCTCCGTTATGATAGATTGGTTATTGATAAATGATTTATATAACTGAAAGGGAAACTCCCTTGAGCTAACTGCCTATTACTTTACAAGGAAATTACGATAACGAAAACCATTGAAGGAGAATGCGAAGCATTCTCTGGATCGAGCGTCAACACACTCGATTTGTTACAGATACGTCACATTTTCTATGCCGCGGCTCAGGCCCGCGATGCCGGTACGCGCCAGTTCCAGAATCTCATAGCCGTCCAGAACCGCGATAAAAGCGTCGATCTTTTCCTGATCGCCAATCAGTTCAATTGTGATGCTGCCGGGGGAAACGTCCACGGGATCCGCACGGTAAGCGTTCGCCACCGCGAGCACATCCATGCGGTCTCTGGCGGAGGTCACCCTCACTTTTATCAGTGCAAGTTCCCTGTATACGCTCTCTCCGGGCTTTAATTCCTTGATATCGCGCACGTCCACAAGCTTCGCCACCTGCTTTTCGATCTGTTCGAGGATCTCGTCATCCCCGGAAGTTACAATCGTGATGCGGGTATAGCGCGGATCTGCCGTCACACCGGCGGTAATGCTGTCAATATTGTAACCGCGTCTGGAAAACAGCCCGGCAATACGGCTCAAAACACCAGATGTATTGTCAACCAGCAACTGAAAAACCTTTTTCTGCATACAAACACCCTTCCTTCCGACTCCCGGTCAGCGCCGCTTCCGCAGTCTGACCTTTCGGCATAAATACTGTCAATCATTGTAGCAACTTGGGTGGAAAAAGTCAACCTACTCCTCCGCCTCCAGACACTTCTGCAGCGCCAGCGTGCCCGTGCGCGCCATCTCCACGATGCTCACGCCCTTCATCATACTGATAAAGAGCCGGACGCGCTCCGGCACATCGCAGATCTGGATGATAAACATGTTCTGGGACATATCCACGATATCCGCGCCCATGATATCGCAGGTCTCCATGATATCCTTCCTGTTGTTTTTATTGTATTTCACTTTCATCAGCATAAGCTCCCTGCTCACGCTCGACGGCTCGTCAAAAGTTTTCACCTTGATCACGTCAATCTTTTTGTTGAGCTGCTTCTCGATCTGCTCGATGGTGCGCTCATCCCCGGAACTGACAATGGTCATGCGGGAAACCGTGGTATCCTCCGTCTCTCCTACGGCAAGGGACTCGATATTAAAACATCTTCTCGAAAACAGCCCTGCCACCTTGCACAGCACGCCCGATCTGTTTTCCACCAGTACGGAATATATTTTTTTCATTCGATATCCTCCACATCTTCTATCTATACGGAGAATGCCTCTTTTGGGCATTCTCCTGCGTGAGACATAGTACCTCTTGGCGTCCCGTCCTATGGCGGGACGTCTTAAGAAGTACTTCCCGCGATGTTATTTCACTAAATCCATCGGATCGATCAGACATTCCAGAAGCACCGACTCGTCCCTCTCCAAAAAGGCGCTGATCGTCTCCTGCGCCCCCTCCATGGTCTCCTGCCGCATAAACTTAAGCCCGTATGCCGCCGAAAGCTTTGAAAGATCGGGGCTGCCCGACAAATCTACCACGGAATAGTTGTCTTTGTAGGTGTAATGCTGGTATTCGCGCACCATGCCGAGATAATTGTTTTTCAGGACAATGATTTTCACGGGCACGTCAAACTGCCGCATGGTCGCCAGTTCCATCATGGACATCTGGAAGGAGCCGTCTCCACAGACAGCCACCACCTGACGGCTCCTGTCAGCCAGCTTCGCGCCCATTGCCGCCGGAATCGAGTACCCCATGGTACCCATCCCTCCGGTCGTCAGGAACCGTCCTTTTTTCACAATATGATAGCCGCAGGACCAGATCTGGTTCTGCCCCACATCCGCCACATAGACCGCATTCTCGTCCATCTCCCGGGAAAGCATGGTGATAAACGCCGCCGGATCCACAAAGTCCGAATTCGGCTTTCTTATCGGCTGCATGGTTTCACGGTAGGTATTTAACGTCTGAATCCACTCCTCATGCTCACAGGTAAACTCCTGCGTCGCGATATCCTCAAAAATATGCTTCGCGTCCCCAACCAGAGGAATTGCCGGACCTACGTTTTTGCCGATCTCCGCCGGGTCCACGTCAATATGGACAAGCACTTTGTTTTCCGTGATCAGATCGGGCTGGTTTACCGCCCTGTCAGCTACCCGCGCGCCCACCATGAGAAGGAGGTCCGACTCGTTCATGGCGCGGTTGGCAAAAGGCTTTCCGTTATTGCCCACCATACCGTAATACATCGGATGCTCGGTGGGCATAGCGCCGATTCCCATCATGGTGGAAACCACGGGAATGCGGTATTCTTCCGAAAATGCCCGAAGCGCATCCTCCGCCTGGCTAAGGAGCACGCCGCCGCCCGCACAGATCAGGGGGCGTTTCGATTTAGCCAGCTCCTTGATGACCTTTTTTATCTGCGCCATATTGCCCTTTACCGTCGGCTTGTAGGTACGCATATTGACTTCGCCGGGATATTTGAACTTCGTGACGGGCGCATTCTGGATATCAATGGGGACGTCGATCAGCACAGGACCTTTCCGCCCTGTTGACGCCAGATGAAACGCCTCTTTAAAAATCTGCGGAATATCAGCCGCATCCTTCACCAGATAGCTGTATTTGACGAAAGACTCCACCGCGCCTGTGATGTCCGCCTCCTGAAACACGTCGGAACCGAGCAGCTCGCTGTTTACCTGTCCCGTAATACATACGAGCGGTATGCTGTCCGCAAAGGCGGTGGCTACCCCTGTAATCAGATTTGTCGCGCCGGGACCGGAAGTCACCGCACATACACCCACCTTCCCGGATACTCTTGCCAACCCGCTTGCCGCGTGAGCCGCATTCTGTTCCGTGCGGATCAGAATGGTCTGGATATCGGAATCCAATATGCTGTTGTAAAATGGGCATATCGCCACGCCCGGGTAACCGAACACATACTGAACGCCCTCCTCTTCCAGACATTTTACAATTGCATCTGCACCTATCATATACGTTATCCTCTCTCTTCTACCTGTCATCTATTTGTAACTGTCCATTCACTTCACAGTTAATGCACAATCCGTAACATCATTTCTGATATCGGAGTTTCCATCCCTTGCGCCTGTTCTTACCGTCCAAACAGCAGGCACACTTCCTTCACCGAATCGCTTGTTATTCATTTAACCCCAGCAGCTTCTGCGTCAGCTTCACAGCGTCCGCCGCGTCCTTGGAATACCCGTCTGCACCGATTTCATCCGCATACTCCTGCGTAATGACCGCGCCGCCGACAATGATTTTCGCATCCATCTTCTGCTCCTTCGCGTAGTCGATCACATGGCGCATCTGCTGCATGGTGGTGGTCATCAGCGCCGACAGCGCAATCACCTGCGCGTTATGTTCTATCGCCGCCTCAATGATCGTCTCCTTGGGAACATCCTTACCAAGATCAATCACATGAAAACCGTAGTTCTTAAGCATCAGCGCCACCAGATTTTTCCCTATGTCGTGAATGTCTCCCTCCACGGTGGCAATCACTACGGTCGGCATATCCTGCCCGGTATTTGCCTTCAGGAGGACAGGCTCCATGTATTCGATAGACGCCTTCATCGCCTCCGCACTTGCAATGAGCTGGGGTAAAAAATATTTTCCTTTGTCAAACAGCTCTCCCACCTCATTGATGGCGGGCAGAAGCACTTCGTCAAGAAGCGTTTTCGCTTCTATACCTTCCTCCATCGCCTTTTTCGTATCTTCCACAATGATCTCCCGCTTCCCCTTCAGGACGTCGGCGCGAAGCCTGTCCTGCGGCGAGGCGGCATTTTCTTCCTGTGCCGTCCGGTTCAGGCGGATTCCTGTCTCTTTCGGCGCAGTCTCCCCTGCCGCTTCTTTCTTTTCACGAAGGGCATCCATCAGCCGGATATAGCGCGTATCCGCCGCCTCTTTGTTCAGGAGGAGATCTGACGCAAACGCGCAGCTCATCAGAAGTTCCTGCGAGGGGTTCGCGATCGCCATTGTCAGCCCCTCCCGGATCGCCATGGTGAGAAAGGCGGTATTCACAAACCCTCGCTCCGGCAGACCGAAGGAAATGTTGGACAGACCGCAGATCGTGGCAAGCCCTTTCTCCTTGCAGTAATGGATCGTCTCAAGGGTCTCTATTGCCGCGTTCTTATTAGCGCCAACCGTAGCCACCAGCCCGTCCACCACAATATCTTCCTTTGTCATGCCGAGCGCCAGCGCCTTTTCCTGTATTCTCTCTATAATCGCAGTCTTTTCCGCCAGGTCCTTCGGAAGCCCTGCATCCGAAAGCGGCAGAAGAATAAACATGGCGCCATATTTTTTCGCAAGGGCGAGCAGAGGTTCTTTCGCCTGTTCCCCGGATATAGAATTGATCAGCGCGCGTCCCGGATACCGGCGGAGCGCCTCCTCCAGCACATCCACGTGGCTGGAATCGATGGACAGGGGCAGGTTTGTGACGCCGCTCACGGTCTCGACCGCCTTTAACATCATCGCCTTCTCGTCAATACCGCTCATGCCCATGTTGACATCAAGAATGCTTGCACCGCATGCCTCCTGCGCTTCCGCAAAGTCAGCCACCATCTCCATGGAGCCTTCCCGGAGCGCCGCCTGCAGCTTCTTTTTCCCGGTAGGGTTGATACGCTCGCCGACCACGATAAAAGGGTCGTCCAGCCCGAAGGACACCGTCAGCCGCTCGCTGGTCAGAAAACGTTTCTTGGGCTTTTCCCGGTGTACGACGTTCATACCACACACCGCTTCCTGCGCGGCACGGATATGATCAGGCGTCGTCCCGCAGCAGCCGCCGATCACGGATGCGCCCGCCGAAATCAGCTCCCGCATATGTCCGCCAAACTCTGCCGCTCCCATATCGTAAACCGTATTGCCGTTTTCATCCAGAGAGGGCAGCCCTGCGTTCGGCTTAGCGATAATGGGAATACATGTAACTTCCGCCATCCGGCGCACCGTATCTGTCATTTTATCGGGTCCCGTGGAACAGTTTGTCCCCACTGCCGCCACGCCGAGACTCTCCAGCACAACCGCCGCGGTTGCCGCGTCTGTGCCAAACAGTGTCCTGCCGTCCGCCTCAAAGGTCAGCGTCGCCATCACGGCAAGGTCGCAGACTTCCTTCGCTGCAATCACAGCCGCCCTCGTCTCCTGCAGACTCATCATCGTCTCTACCACAAGCAGATCCACACCAGCTTCCACCAGATACCGAATTTGTTCTTTATATACGTCAATCAGTTCTTCAAAATCCAGTTTTCCCATGGGAGCAAGCTGTTCCCCTGTCATAGTCAGGTCGCCCGCAATATAGGCTTTTTCGCCCACAGCCTCCCTCGACAGCGCCACAAGGTCACGATTCATCTGCCCAATCTGCGCCTCCAGACCGTACTCTTTCAGCTTGATCCGATTGGCTGTAAAAGTGGGCGCATATACAATATTGCTGCCAGCCGCGACGAAATCCCGCTGCAGCCCGATCATAATATCCCTGTGCTCCAGAATCCACTGTTCCGGGCAGACCCCCGCAGACATCCCCTTCTTTTGCAGATTGGAGCCTGTGGCGCCGTCCAAAAACAGCGGCGTCTCCTTTACTAAAGCCTGAAATTCCTGTCTGTTCATATGTCTCCGCCTCTCAAATCCACTATTCTCCATCCGTTTCTGAAGGTTCCGTATAGAAAACCGTGTCGTCTGTGTCAAAATTATCCTCCGGCACATCCTCATCCCCATCCGGGCTCACTGTTTCCTCCGATTCTTCCGTCTCTTCTTCCTCATCCTTTTTGTTCAGATAACCGCCGCCCAGAAGAGAATTCTCTTCCGTGTAAGTAACGCCCTCGCCCTCGGGATTCTCCCCGTGCAGGATCGTGATGATATACTGGATGCGTATATTGGTTCTGTTATAATATTCAAGCGCCGCCTGTTCGGAGCCCTCGTCGTACGTTTCCCCATCATACGCCGTATGGAAAAGCGCCACCGCCTCTTTCATATTCTCGTCCGCCTCGTCCGCCAGGCTTTCCACCGCCGAAAACTGTTCCGGCACTTCCAACTCCGCCATCCACTGGATATCTTCCGCAAAAGCGTCCAGATACCCGAGAAGCTCAATCACCGCGGTATCGGATTCGCGGTCAATGGCATTCATCTTGTCATTGTACTCAGACGCCCGTTCAAAAAACGTATTCATATCTTCCTGATATGCTGTCAGTTCCTCGTTTTCCCCACACGCCGTAAGCAGAAAAGCAAAAAGCAGCGTGGTGAGTATCATCTTGTATCTTGTCAAAGCCATTATCCTCCGAATATATAAAATCCTAAATCCCCTATCTAAACATACTACTGATTTCCGCGCCTTTCGTCAACCTTTTCTTTCATGGGAAAATCAGAGAAAAAGAGCGGCAGGTTTCTCACGACCAGCCGCTCTTTTTCTCTTTGAATAAACTTTTTCTGTCAAATAGCGATATCACAGTCAGGTTCCACCTTCCGGCATGCTTTCAGAACCTGCTTCATAACGCTTTTTTCGTCCGCGCCTTCCGCAAACTCCACCTTCATTTTCTGGGTCATAAAACTTACGGTGGCTTCCGCCACGCCCTCCGTTTTCTTCGCAGCTTCCTGCATTTTCTCCGCACAGTTAGCGCAGTCCACCTCGATCTTGTACGTTTTCGTCATCTCCCCGCTCCTTCCATGATGTGTTCCATTCCCATATTGAGGATTGAGCGGACATGCTCGTCATCCAGCGAATAAAAAATGGACTTGCCCTCTCTCCGGCTCTTTACCAGTTTGGATGTTTTCAAAATACGAAGCTGATGGCTGACGGAAGACTGGCTCATCTCCAAAACCCCCGCAATATCGTTTACACACCGCTCCGTATCAAGCATGGCATACAGTATTCTGATCCGGGTAGGGTCACCGAATATTTTAAACAGTTCTGCCAGCCCATAAATAGCCTCATCCTTATATGATTCCGCCACAAGCGTCCTCCTTCCCCAATCAGGATTTAAATATGTTTATTTGTTCATATTATAATATGATGCCACATCTCCTGTCAAGGAAAATTTGAAAGGGAGCCCAAATGGACTCCCTAAAACATTTCATTCCCGGAAAAATTTACAGTTTGAAGAAAGATACATCATCCTCCAGCACCTGTGCCATTGACTTCAATTCACCCGCAGCCTCGGCAAGCAGATTGATGGTAGCGTTCATCTCTTCCATAGACGCGTTGGTCTCCTCGGTAGAAGCCGCATTCTCCTGGGATACTGCGGACAGATTCTGGATGACATCCACAACCTTTCCTCTCTCCCTGTTACACTCTTCCGCCTGGTCACTGATGACGCCGGTCTCTTTTCTGGAATCCTCGATACCATTGCTCACGACACCGAATTTTTCCTTTGTCTGTACCAGCTTCTGCTGCTGCTCCGCGATAATTTCGTCCACTTCATTCATAATCTGAACAGACGTCTCGGAGTCAACGGTCAACTGATGTATGATATCCTCAATAGTCTTCGTGGACTGTGCGGAATCTTCAGACAGCTTGGAGATCTGGGTTGCCACCACGGCGAATCCGCGTCCTGCTTCCCCGGCCCTTGCTGCCTCTATGCTCGCGTTCAGCGCCAGCAGACTCGTCTCACTGGCGATAGACGCAATGAGATTAACGGCATCCTGTATTCTGATAACAGACTCGTTGGTCGTATGTACGGAAACCTCAATTTTCCTGATTGCATCCGTCGTTCTGTCATTGGACTCACTCAGTTCGTTGATAATCCTGGAAGCCTCCACGTCAGACACATGCATCTGCTCAGATAGGCTGTCGAGTTCTCTTACGCTGTCCGCAATTTTCTCTATGATAGCGCCCATATTGGAGATCTGTCCGGTAGCGGACTCAATGTCCTCAGCCATATTAACGGCGCCTTTGGAGATATCCTCCACTGCGCTGCTGATCTCATCCGCAGTCGTTGAGGTCTGGGATGCCATGGTCTCCAGATTGTCACCCTGCCTCATCAGCGCTTCCGTGTTTTTCTTAATGCTGCCGATAATGTTCTGCAGCTCTTCCAGCAGTCTCTGTACAGCATGTCCCATCACGCCGATTTCGTCGCTTCTCCTTAAGATTCTCTCATTTACGGCCAGATTCAGATCACCTTCCGCCAAGGAGGAAAGCAGCGTCTCAGTCTGAATGATGACCCTTGCAATCGCGCTTGCTATCTTGATACACACAAGCAGGGCAATAATGAGAATGAGGGCAGCAATTCCCAAAATCATCATGGAACTACGGTTGATCTTGGCATTTGCCTCGGTGGCAGGCTGTCCGGCAAACACCATGCCCACACACTTACCTGTGGAATCAACCGCAGGCATATAGAATGCGTAGTAGGTTTCCCCGTTAATGGTAACGTTGTCCGTCTCGTAGTTTTTACCCTCGTTGATAACGGTCTGGATAACCGCGTCGGATGCTTTCGTGCCAAGGATGCGCTCCCCCGTATCTTTGTCGCGCAGGGACGTGGCACGCCTTGTATCCCCGTAGAAAAGCGTTACATCCGCAGAACTTCCTTCAACAAAGCTGTCGATGATATCCACGTTTTCTGAAACGTTATAGTTGCCTTTATAAAGCGTTTCCCCCTCTATCCGATATGCTCCCGGATCAAACGCCTCATAAGCGGCATATACGCTTCGGCAAAGATTTTCCAACCCTTCCATCGTGGAATCATGCACCATGTTTCTCATAGTGCCGATTGCATAGACGGTAACGAACGCGACCATGATCACCATAGGAATCACACAAAGCATCACAAGCTGCGCCATTACGCTCAGTTTCTTCTGTTTTTTCATCCCTACCTTCTCCTTATATACATTATTTAGCCCTCCCCGCGTATTTTAACGGCAAAAATAGTCGTTAAACCGCAGGATGAGAAACTGTACAGCATAAATGTCAAGTTAGTTCATTTATTATATCACGGTTTTTTGTATTTTTAAAGATACAATCACCAAAAAGCGAAAATTCTACACAAACGGTACATTTTTTTGCGCAGGTGACCTGTAACAAGGGTGTCATATATGATATATGTACCATTTATATCAGCTTTTTTCTGACATTAGATTTATAAGATGCATATTTTATTATACATGAAAAATGTTATTTTTCTACCGGATTGGTACGGATTGCACTTTTTAGGGTATAATTTGCGCAATTCGGTTTACATAAGTATATTGCGGTCGATTTGCAGTCGATCTTCTATGGACGTACCTGCCCTGTCCCCGTAATCTGATATTTATAGGAAGTCAGCTCCTTGAGCCCCATCGGACCTCTGGCATGCAGCTTCTGGGTGCTGATGCCGATCTCCGCTCCGAAACCGAACTCGAAACCGTCCGTAAAACGGGTGGATGCGTTGACGTACACGCACGCAGAATCCACCTCCCGCAGGAACTTCTGCGCGTGCGTCTGATCCTGCGTCAGAATGGAATCGGAATGCCCTGTATTGTACTTGTTGATATGGGCGATCGCCTCATCCAGGGACGCCACGGTCTTCACCGAGAGAATCAGATCCAAATATTCCGTGCCGTAATCCTCTTCCGCGACTGTGTGCGCCTCCGGTATCTGCGCCCGCACCGCCTCGTCGCCCCGGATCTCCACCTTTTTTTCCAGAAGGGCTTTGCCTAGGGCAGGCAGAATTTTATCCGCGATTTTCTCATGCACGAGCAGGGATTCACAGGCGTTGCACACGCCGATGCGCTGGGTCTTGGCGTTAATGACGATGGGAACTGCCTTTGCGAGATCAGCCGATTCGTCAATGAAAATATGACAGTTTCCCGTTCCTGTCTCAATCACGGGTATCGTGCTGTTTTCTACAACCGAGCGGATCAGTCCCGCGCCTCCTCTGGGAATCAATACATCCACGTACTCTTTCATTTTCATAAACGCCGTGGTCACCGCCCTGTCGTTGTTTTCAATCAGCAGAATGGCGTTTTTGTCAATGCCTTCCTTTTCCAGTGTCTCACCGATCACAGCCGTGACAGCCTGATTGGAGTAAAACGCGTCTCTTCCTCCCTTTAAGATCACCGCGTTTCCTGTCTTGAAACAGAGACCGAACGCATCCGCCGTCACATTGGGTCTCGCCTCATAAATTATGCCGATTACCCCCATGGGAACCCGCACCTTTTCGATATGGAGACCGTTTGGACGGTCAAAGGTCTCCATCACTTCTCCCACCGGATCCGGCAGGGAAGCAATCTGTCTTAAGCCTTCCGCCATCGCCTCCATTCTCGCGCCCGTCAGCTTCAACCGGTCGAGGAGCCCCTCAGCCATTCCGTTCTCCTCTGCGCGCGCACAGTCTTTTTCATTTGCCGAGAGGATTCTCTCGCCCTCCTGCACAAGCGCGTCCGCCGCCTGTGTAAGGGCGCGGTTTTTCTGCTCCGCAGTGAGTCCCTGCAAAACGGTTTTTGCAGTCTGCGCCTTTGTGCCGAGGGATTTTAAATATTCGTTGATTTCCGCTGTACCCATACTTTCCATCATATGCTTTCCTTTCCGGTATCATCTCAAGATTTCTTTTTCCGTGACCACACACATCGGACAGACATCATGCGGCTCCCATGGGATTTCTTCAAAGATCTGGCAGTCATACGCCAATGCGGCAGTCGTAACCTTCATCCGCAGATGCCCTGCCCCATATGTTCCCGCCTGCGTCTGTGCCGCCGCATCAATGTTCTCACTTTCCTGTAATAATTTACATAAATATCTGTCATAAAACCCGCCGCCGTAGCCGATTCTGTGCCGTGCCCTGTCAAACGCAGCGCCGGGCATACAAATCAGAACCCTTTGACTCACCCGGTCACACATCCACTCATCAAACGACAGCCCGCCTGCCGGCTCCAAAATCCCGCGGTAGCCTGCCGCCAGATCATTCGTAGAAAAAAAACGATAAAACTCCATCTCTTTCCCTGTAACTTTCGGCGCAAACACCGCCTTGCCGTCCGCAAGAGCCTGTTCTGCCATGGAAAAAGTATCTGCCTCGCTGCGAAAACTGACATACGTGAGAACCGCGTCCGCCTCCTGATAACAGGACAGGTTTGTCAGATTTTTTGTGATGCTTACGCTGTAATTCTTACGCTGCTGCACAGTCAGACTGTCCCGTTTCGCCAAAGCCGCCGCGCGGAGTCTCTTCTTTTCCGCTACCTGTTCTTCTGCCCCCGCCAGCCGCATATTCCCCTGTCCTTTCTCTATGTCCAAAGCCGCCGGGATTTCACCCGATGCAGCGGACGCAGTAGTTTCCGGCCTCTGCTATTACCCGTGCCGCTTCTTCTCGCCCAGATTCGTGATGCTTCCATCTTTTTCTACGATAGAAATATTGTCAAGCTGTCCACGGAGGTTTGCCCGCACATTCGCCACATAAGCCTGCCGCAGCGCCGCCTGCTCCTCCTTCTCCTCCGGGGTGAGACCCTCGTTCTGGGATTTGTGGTACAGCTCGTTGATTCGCGCCGTCATCCGTTCTACGTTCATTGCCATACGCTCCTGCCGCACTATTTCTCTTTCGGTAACTGTTTTTACCGCATTCGGTCTATTCCAGTTTTGCCTTTTTCTGGTCCTTTGTCTCTGTCATCTGTTGACGGACGCCGCCATCCTGTGATACGTGTGCCGCACGCCCCGGATCGCCACGGAATAAGCCATGATATTTTCCGGCAGCGCCATCCCCGGATAGCCGGTGTCCCCGATGTGGTGAATATCTGTTCCCGCCATCTTACACATCAGCGCGATCCGCCTGATTGTGTCAACGTCCGCCCCCTCCTGTGAAGTTCCGATCGCCGTGATCGTGAGAACGCCCCTCTCATGGGCATGTGCGATCAGCTCCCGCACATACTCCATGGTAATTCCCGGTACGGTGCCCGGCGCGGGAAGAAGAATGATATCCGCCCCCGCATCTATAAATTCATCCACATCTTTCTTTGTAATGATATGCTCGCCGCCTTCCCCCGGCACGCCGGAGGCATGCATCTTCCCTGCCGCCAAAATCATTTTATCCTTCAGCCGTGCCGACATGGCTCTCAGCGAATCGGTAATGGCACGGTTGCTCACGCCGTTTCCGGGATTTCCTGTCAGAAGCGCCATATCCACGCCCATTTCCGAGGCTCTGACTGCATTTTCGACCGTAGCTTTCCGCCCCGCCGACATAGCCCATAGCGTACCGTCATTTTCCCGTGCCGCCTGTTCCTCCACCGGCTCCAGATTGATACCGATCATCCGGCCCGTCAGGCGTTTTAATTCCCGCACGGTCTCCGCCGGCTCCACTTCCGGCAGACCATTTATCACCGGGCGGTTTACATCAAACATGTTGAGCAGTAACAAGTCTGCGCCGAGAGAAGCTGCAAATTCCGCGTTGGTGACATCCGTAAGTACGGGCATGGTAATGCCGATACACTCACATGCAAGCACTCGTCCCTCACTTCCGGCAATGGCGCTCAGATAATCCTCTTTCGTAAAATTCCTCAAGTCAGAAGCTGCACAGTCCAACATTCTTTTTGCCATATTGTTTCCTCCGAAAGAAAAATTTTAATGCATGTGCATCTGCTGCACATAAAGAGGCAGGTCAAACGTCTCGTCCTTATGCGCCAAAAACAGTGTCCCGATATTCTGCCCGCTCAAAATTCGATGGATCACTTTGATATCCTTACTGTTGGCGATCACCATATCCACCCCGGTGCTGCTGGCAATTTTTGCCGCCTGCAGCTTGGTGGTCATGCCGCCGGTGCCCACGCTGCTCCCGGTGGACGCCTTGCCCATGTTCATCAACTCGTCCGTCAGTTCCTCCACCACCTCGATATATTTTACGTCGGGATTGGTGCGGGGATCGTCTGTGTAGAGTCCGTCGATGTCCGACAGCAGAAGGAGCGCGTCCGCCTCCACCAGCGAGGCGACGATCGCCGACAGCGTATCGTTGTCGCCGATCTCGATCTCGTAGGTGGCTATCGTATCGTTCTCGTTCACGATCGGAATCACGCCCAGCTTAAACAATTCCGCGAACGTATTCCGGGCATTGTAGCGGTTCAGATTATCCACGATCGTGTTTTTCGTCATCAGGATCTGCGCCGCCACCTGGTTGTACTCCGCGAAAATCTTCTGGTAAATCATCATCAGCCGTGCCTGTCCCACCGCGGCGCACGCCTGTTTCACGGCGATGGGATTGTCCTCCTCACGGTTTGGCAGGATCGCTTTCTCCCCCACGGCAATCGCGCCGGAAGTGACAAGCACCACATCCTTCCCCATGTTTCTCAGGTTGCAGAGCTCCCGCACCAGCACGTCCAGCTTCGTGTAGTCCAAGTCCCCTGTCTCCTTGTGCTGCAAGGAGGAGGAGCCGATCTTTATCACAATTCGTTTTTTATCTGCCATCAGGGCTTTTCTGTCAGTCATTTTTGCCTTCATCCTTATATTTTCTCCCTTTTCGGAAAAGTATTCCCTTTGTTTAAGCTGTTTTCTATCGGCTTCCTATGTTCCGATTTATGTATTTCATTATAAAATCTTTAGTCATCTTACCACATCCGAATAAAGCATTGCAACCTTCTCCGCAATCAGAATCCCGTCCATCGCCGCCGATGTGATGCCGCCCGCGTAGCCCGCGCCCTCGCCGCAGGGGAAAAGCCCCTGAAGCGCGGACTGCCCCGTCTCGTCCCGCAGAATCCTTATGGGGGAGGAAGTCCTGCTCTCCACGCCGGAGAGGTACGCATCCCCGTCGGCAAAGCCGGGCATCTTTTGACCAATTAGGTCAATCCCTTCCACAAGCGCTTGATTCAAGAATTCCGGCAGAATTTCGTGAACCGGGGCGAAATTCCATGCGCCCTTAATGGCGGGCACGAACCCGGGATAACGTCGGCATAGCATACTCTGTTCTGGCATATATGAAAAGCCATTTTCTTGCACACGCCGTCTGGCATTTTCACCTCTTTGCGCCTGAAACAGCCGGCCCTCGTTTTGCCTGCCGCAGACCGCCGCCCGAAAATCCCCGTAACGCTCCACGGGCACCCTGCCCTGCCCGATCTCGTAGGCACGCTCTTCCAGATGGCGCTGAAACGCAATGCCCGCAAGGGTTCCCGTACCGCCGTATGTCCCATAATCCGCGGGCGACACGGTGACGATCATGGCGCTGTTGCTGTTTGCGCCGTCCCGCCCGCTGTAACTCATGCCGTTCACCGCCGTTCTGCCAGACTCCGAGGAGGCGTTCACCACATAACCGCCCGGGCACATACAGAAGGAATAGACGCCCCTGCCGGAAGCGGTCTGCGCCGTCACCTTGTATGCCGCCGCCGGAAGGGAAATGCCGCATTCCCCATATTGCAGCCTGTCGATCATCTCCCGGGGATGCTCCATGCGAAGCCCCACCGCAAAAGCCTTTGCCTCCATGGGCACCTGCAGTCCGTGGAGCATCTGGAAGGTGTCCCGCGCGCTGTGACCGATGGCCAGAACGACCGCGCCGCCTCGTATCTCTTCCCCGTTTGCCACAACGCCTGTGATCCGGCGGCTCTGCATGGAAGCCTCCGCCGCCCGGTCATCTTCCGTAAGAAGCGCGGTCACCTGCGACTCAAACCGCACCTCGCCGCCCCATTTTATAATCTGTCTGCGCAGATTTTCTACAACCTTTATTAATATATCAGTGCCGATATGCGGTTTTGCCTCGTACAGAATCGCCTTCGGCGCCCCAGCTTCCACGAAAATGCGCAAAACCTCCTGCATCCGTCCTTTCGGATCCTTGACCGTAGTGGTCAGTTTTCCGTCGGAGAATGTACCTGCGCCGCCTTCCCCAAACTGCACGTTGGAGCCGGGATTCAGAACGCCATCCCGCCAGAACCGCTCCACATCTTCCCGGCGTTTATGTACTTCCCTGCCCCGTTCCAACAGCAGCGGGCGAAAGCCCGCCTTCGCAAGCATATACCCGCAGAAAAGCCCCGCCGGTCCTGTCCCAACAATCACCGGTCTGTCAACGGGCGTTGGTTTTTGCATAACCTTCGGTGTCGGAAACCGATACGGCTTCTCCTCCACCAGCTGTATCTGCCCGCTCTTTCCCCTGATTTTCTGAAAAACCGCCCGTTCGTCCGACACCTTCACATCCACCGTATAAACCGCATATATTTCCGGCTTCTTTCTGGCGTCCAGAGATTTCTTCACAATGGAAAGGGATTGGATAGCGGAAGGTCCTGTCCGCAGCTGCTTTGCCGCCTTTTTGAGAAGCGCCGCCTGCTCGTCCTCACAGTCCGCCGCCAGTTTGATCTGTTGTATCCGAATCATAGTTTTCTCCGTTTCCGCGATGCCAAGCTTATCTGACATCCCCTGCCGCCGCCTTCCCGGCAACCGTCCCGCTGCTCCACGCCCACTGCAGGTTATAGCCGCCGCACAGCCCGTCGATATCCAGAATTTCTCCTGCAAAATAGAGCCCCGGCTGTTTTTTCGACATGAGATGTTCCGTCACTTCGCCGCAGTCCACGCCTCCTGCGCACACCTGCGCCCTGTCGAAACCGTTCGTCCCCACAACTGCCGTCTCCAGACCGAGATACATTTTCTGCAGCCGTTCAAATGCCGCCGCAGGGACATCTTTTGCCCGCTCGGACTCCCGAATGCCCGACAATTTCATAAGCAGACGGTTGATTTTCTTGTTGACTATTCCGGTCAGGAACACGTCCATCTCATCCTCACCGTGCGCCGCAAGCCGTTGCCGGAAAAATGCGCTGCAAGTCCCCTCGTCAAAGTCGGGAAGAAAAGACACCCGCACCGTGACAGGCTTTTTATCAAGCAGCGCGTAGCCGGCAGTCCTGCAGATCTGAAACGCCGGTATGCCGGAAAGCCCGTAATCCGTAAGCTGCAGTTCGCCCCGCTCCCTGCCCGCCTCCTTTCCGGCAGCCAGCAGGGTAAGCTCCGCGTCGCAGCGCACCCCCGTCACCTGTTTATAAAACGGCTCCTTACAGACAAGCGCGGCAAGAGCGGGCACGGGTCTGACAATTCGGTGTCCGAACCGCTTGGCCAGCCGGAAGCCGCTCCCGTCGGAACCGGTATTCGGCGCTGCTTTGCCGCCGCAGCAGAGAATGACCGCATCATAATATGCCTCTTTCCCATGGCACCCGGTCCAAAACTGGTTTCTTCCCTGTTCAAAAGAGAGCGTCTGAACCGCCGCCTCCGTATGTACCGCTATCTGCCGCCTGTCAAGCTCGTAGCGCAGCAGATCGAGCACCGTGGACGCCTGATCGCTCGCCGGATACAGATAACCGTCCCGCTCCCTGATCCGCATACCGAGGGACGAAAAAAAATCTTTCGTCTGCGCCACCCCGAACGCAGAAAGCACACCGTCCGCCAGTGCCTTGCCGCTTCCATGGTAAAATTCCGCCCCCATCGCCTCATTGGAAAAATTACATCTGCCGTTTCCCGTGGACAGAATTTTTTTCCCAACCCTGTCGTTTCTCTCATAGACCGTCACCGCCGCGCCCTCACCAGCCGCCTGAATCGCCGCCGTCATGCCCGCCGCGCCCCCGCCTATGACTGCAACCTGTCTTTCCATAGCGTTTATTCCTTTCAGACTCTATGCAGATAATGCCGCTTATCGTGTTTAGCTGGAATACGATTCCAGAAACAGATACAGCTCCTCCTCGCTCGCCACAAGCTTCCCCTCCATAATTTCTCTCTGCAGGGCGTCCGGCAGCCGTTCCAGCAAAATATCCGTATTCATGTAAAGTGTACTTCTGTCCTCCTCGTACACCACGATAAAATGATCCGCCACCATCAGATAAAATTTCTGCGGCTCCTGTTCTTTATAATATTTGCAGACCGCCACCCTGTCTTTGGAAAAAGCGGTCAGTTCAATGCTCTCAAACCCCTGTTCCAGCTCTGTAAGCGGCGGGTTGTCCTCATAGGCGGACAGCGCCTCCAGCAGTTCCTCCCTGTTTAAACCGATGTACATGACAGGGATCGTCTCCTCGTTCTCCGTCACGGTTCCCTCGGACAAATTTACCATTTCCAGCAGATACCGCGTGTCTGCCGTCACCACGGGCTCCTGCGCTGCCGCCGCCTCGATCACCGGTTCCTCCGCCGCCCTGTCAATAACCTGTTCTTTTACCGCCGTACCGGTCTGCTCATCCTGTGAAAACGGGGCAGACTGGGAAACGGCATCCGCAAGCTGCGATACCGACTGACGCAGACTGTCCGCCGATCCCGTCCCCGCCTGTTCATAACTGTTCCTGTACCGGTGCGGGTAAAAAAATTCCTCCGCTTTCAGCGCACCCCAGCCGCCAAGACCAAGCATGATCACAGACAATGTCATAAAAAGACTGATACGTTTTACAAGTTTCATTCCGTTTTAAACCTCTCTTGTCGGATTTCCTGTAATCAGTATCAGCCATTTCTGTTTTTTTATACAGCTGTCTCAAAAAACACCTATCGTTCTGCCAAGCATAATGAATAAGAAACCAAGCGGCATCTCCTGCAGTTCCGTCTCCCCGATCACCCGCAGGATCACAAGGAACAGGATATGGAAAAACACCCCCACAGGCAGGGAAATGACAATGCACAAGACCGCTCCGGCAACGCCGGAGAGCAGCAGGTTTAACAGGTACACGACCAGCCCTGAAACCGCCGCGGCGCCGAGCGGAAACAGAACACCCGCAAACCAGTCAGGTCTGTATTTTATACGTCTGTTCAGAAAAACAAAGGACAGAACTATATAGATGCCAAAAAATAATATCAGCGCGCAGAGCAGCCCGCCCACACCCATATGTCCGCGCTGTGTCATAAAATAGGCGGCAGCCAGATGCACAGCTAGGGAAGCTGCGGAAGTGAGAAACAGTTCCCTTGTCATACGCAGTTTATAAAGGATCTGTCCGAACAGGAAGCAGAAGGTAAATAAAGCCGCCAGAACCGCCCCCTTTGAAAGCCATCCCGCCAATACCGCGGACTGCGCCGTCGATCTCCCGTAACAGCAAGTGGAAAATGGTTTCCCGAGGACAGCCAGATAAATCGCCGCCGGAAAAGATACGATAGACGCGTTTCGTACCGCCCTGCCCATGCGCTCACGCATGCCGCGATATTCCTCCCTCTCATAGGCGCTGCAGATTTTCCCTGTCAGCCCGTGTACAAACAGGCAGGAAAATGCTGCACATATCCCGATAAGCGGCGCAAACTTGCCATAGAAACTACCCCACTGCGCAGTGCGCACATTGCCCTGCTCCGTCATATTCATGCAATGGTTAAAAAAACGCTGATCCGCGAGCATAAACAGATTGGAGCATACGGCGGCTGCCGCCAGCGGCACCATATTGACGATGAGCATCCGCTGTATCTCAAAACGCGTCTCGGCACGTCTGCTGTTGTCCTGTCCCGGTCTCCCTTTAAAAGCGCCCGCATAGATCACATAAACCAGAATCAGATGCAGCACGGCAATCACCTGCGAAATAAAAACGCCCAACATGGCGCCGAGCGCACCATAAGCATAACTGTGCGCCTCAACCTGTAAAAGCGCCGCTACCTTCTGTCCGTAGCCATAAAACGCCCTGCCGCCGAGAATTGCACCCACAAACATGGCCGTCTTTTCGATATATTGAGAATGCGCTGTCAGCACACCCATGCCGTAACCGTTAAAATAACCCCGGAAAAGCCCTATAAGCGAGGCAAAAAACACGGAGGGCGCCGCCGCCATCACCGCCATGCGGCTCAGACGCTCCAAGGCAATCGTCTCCGCGGTCCATGAGGAAAAGAACAGCAGAAATAACGCCATCACCGTGCCCAGAAACAGGTTCATGACAAAAGCCGTCTTAAATACTTTACCCGCATTTCGATACCGTTCCCGTTTGACCCGGTAGCGAATGATGCCAGCCATGGCGTTCGACATACCGCAAGATGTGACCAATGTAGTCAATACAAACATTTCAAAAGCCGGCGCCATGAGTCCTACTCCCTCATCCCCGATAACTCTTGAAAGCGGAATCCTCCAAAGGAGAAGAAGCATATAAGAAATAATCCCCGATGAGAGGACGATTCTGTTTTTCAGATTTTTAGCCATCCACTGTATATTCATCGTTATCCTCTGCTGCTGAGCTTTAGAAGTACTTCTCACTCTGTTCTCTTGTAATAGAAAGGCTCTGCAGTACACACTCCTGTTTTTCCTCCATCAGCGCCGCCTCTTCCGGCTCCATATGGTCATAGCCGCACAGATGGTACAGGCTGTGCGCCAGAAGAAAGGCAAACTCCCTGAGCTCACTGTGCCCGTACTCTTCCGCCTGTTCCTTCACCCGCGCTGTATTCAGGATAATATCTCCAAGAACCAGTTCCCCGCTGTCCGGGTCAAAGCAGTCCGCCCCGCTCTCCTCTGCGCCGGAAAAATCCCCCGGCACTTCAAACTCCAGATTAGGAAAAGAAAGCACGTCCGTCTCCGCGTCGATATTCCGGTAATTTTTGTTGTACTCCCGAATGCCCTCGCCGTCTGTCAGAAGAAGATTCACCGCCGCCTCATAGGGGCAGTTTTCGCTGTCCAGGACAGCCTGCGCAACACGTTCAAGCAGCGCCTTCGCATCAAACGGAAAAGACTGCTGCGTCTCATTTTCAACGTAAGAAGTCATAATAAAGCTTCTCCTTGATAAATATTTTTTTCATTTCGCATATCTGTCCTATGGAAATCTCATTTCCCCAGAGCTCGTCCGTCTCAAATTTCTTTTTGAATACCGTGTCGATCAGCTGCTCATAATCCAGCTCCGCCTTTGGGTCTTTCGCAAACAGATACAGGATGGAGGACACGATGCAGTCCGCCAGCAGAACGACGATCGTCTCCTTGGAAACAATTTTCGCGTCCGGGTCCACGTACTCTTTCAGTATCTGCTTTGTCTTCGGCGGGAAATGGTACTTATCGCAGATTGCCGACACATTTTCCCATGTGTTTTCTCCTGTCAGTTTACCGATTCTGTGATAATACCCGCACGCCTTCACCGCCGCGTCGTCAATTCCAAGGCTCCTTGCGACCTTATCGCCCAGATATGCCGTGTGGATCGCGTGATAATACTCCTCCTTTGAAAGTTCCTTGAGCTGTACCAGCAGCGGGCACTCCGGATCGTTGATCTCCATATACCTGTCACGGTACCTGTGAATTACCATAGAACTGACCATTTTCAGACTGACCAGAAGCAGGATGCAGCAGACCATCAGATTGATTCCCGGTATCATAAACTGGGCAATGGAAAGCTGTTCCTTTGCAAAAAGAATTACGTTTGCCGTCAGGCAGAGGGAAAGAACCAGCAGGGAAATCACCATCGGAATCCCCACCCTGAAATCCTCATCCAATGTGGCAAACACAAGTATGCCCGCCATGCCGCTGACAAAATAGAGCCAGAAAATCGCGTAGTCACAGCCCGCAAAATTCACGGCAAGAAGCAGGCCGAGACTCCCCGCGGCTAATCCCGTCATACTGTTTGAGAAAACGCTTAACAGTACAAACAACACCAGAAACGGCCAGCCTGTAACCGGCAGAAACGGCAGAAACACCGCCGCCGTCAGACTTACCAGATAGATAAAGGCAAATCTCCCGTAGCGTCCTTCATTCCGGTATACAAAAAAGCCGCTGGTCTCGCCCATCACGTAGGAGAAGATAACGATTCCGCTCCCGGTCAGGACCATAACGATATTCCGGATCATCATATCCGTCTGGATGTGATAAAGCACGCTGCCGAGCCATGCAATCACGCCCGACAGGGCAAACATGAACATAAACACTACGATTCTTTTTATGATATTACTGTTTTTCTCAAGATTAATATTATTTTCCACGCCTGTAATTCCTGTTTCCTGTTTTTTGCCCACTCCGTCGTTTCTCTTTTTCTTCGTAATCGTCGTATGCTTTCACGATCCTCTGCACAAGCGGATGCCTGACCACATCCTTGCTGCTCAGGCTGCAGAAAGAAATATCGTCTATTTTCGAGAGCACTCTCACCGCCACATCCAGCCCGGATTTCATGTCCGGCGCCAGGTCCTTCTGGGAGGCGTCCCCGGTAACCACCACCTTGGAGCCGAATCCGATTCTCGTCAGAAACATCTTCATCTGCGCCGGTGTGGTATTCTGCGCCTCATCCAGAATGATATAGGCGTTATCCAGAGTCCGCCCGCGCATATAAGCAAGAGGCGCCACCTCAATCAGCCCCTTTTCCATATTCCGCGCAAAGCTCTCCGCCCCCATAATCTGGTAAAGCGCGTCATAAAGCGGGCGCAGGTAAGGATCTACCTTGCTCTGCAGGTCGCCGGGAAGAAAACCCAGCTTCTCTCCCGCCTCGATGGCGGGTCTTGTCAGAATGATGCGGCTGACTTCGTTATTCTTAAAGGCTGTCACCGCCATCGCCATCGCGAGATAGGTTTTCCCCGTACCGGCGGGTCCCACCCCAAAAACAATCATATGATCGCGCATGGCATCCACATACTGTTTCTGCCCAAGCGTCTTAGGTTTAATCGGTTTGCCGCTCACGGTATGGCAGATGCAGTCGCTGTCCATTGCCAGCAGCATGTCCTCCTTGTGCTCCCTGCCAAGCTCAATGGCATAATCCACGCTCTGTTCCTCCAAAATCGCACCTCTCTCTGACAGTGCCAAAAGTTCTTTCACAATCCGTGCCGCCCTGTCCGCGGCATCCCGCTTCCCGGATATCCGGACCGCGCCGTCGCGGTCCACGATCATCACATGCAAATCATTCTCAATTCTTTTGATATGGGAATCAAACTCCCCAAAAAGGTTCCTCATGTGCTCCACCGGCACATCTATACTGACTGTAAACGCGTCCATTCCCCGCCTTTCAAAAACACAGCCTGGTCAGTCCGACTGCGTATCCTCCTCCTTTTCAGGTTCCTCCACAGGCGGCGTTATGGTTGGCGTCAGTTTCACCGCCGATTCCTCAAGCTGCATATGGGCATGCAACACCCATTTTTTATTACTCTTTTTTATTGTAACATTTTTTTCTGCAATTTGTACCCCTTTTTCATTTAAAGTTGAGATAATTTTGCGAAACCGCTCCTGTAAAAGCGTCTTCATCTCCTCATCCGTATGCATTTTCGGCACAATTTCGTACTCCTGCACTGTCCTTTTCCCATAATACACCGGCAGGTACAGATGATCGAGAAGCTGCACCTGCTTTTTCTCCTCGCTCGTATCGTAAAAATCGTAGGGAACCTTGCGGATGCGGAAAGCGACTTCCTTTTCCCCCGTGCCAACTACCGGAATCTCAATGGTCTCCCCCGTATAGCACTTTTCATCGTAGGCAATTTCTTCCTCCAGCGACAGGTTCCGCGCGTAGCTTATGGTAATGTCCGCGTCCGCCTGGACATACTGGTATCTGCGCACCGTGGTATCTTCGTTGTAGACGGGAACCGCGCCGCTCACCAGCACATCCCCTTTGCGCACGCTGTCCCCGCACGCCACCTGCGGCACACCGCTTCTGGTGATGATATAAGTCACCACACCCTCTTTTTCAGCCACCAGATCCATGCCTTTGTCCGCTTCCGCCTGATTACGGTTATCATAGACCGGCATCTCATTTTCCTTGATATGGATTAACAGCGTCGTTCCCCTAAGCTGTACGGAAGTCCATGTAATCAGGTCATAGTCCTCCCGGAGCGCCTGTTCCAGTTCTGCAATCTCCAGCGCACTCTTTTTCATTGCCGTGTGCACGCCCTGTTCCTCCAGATAATCCAGCAGCACGTCTTCCGTCAGGGCAAAATTCCCTTCAATCCGAATATCCCAGATAAACCGGGAGGCAAGGCACCAGAACAGAATACAGCCGAAAAGCCCTGCCACAAACAGTTTTCGCCTCCACATTTTTGACACAAAAAAAGGCAGACCGTACTTGCCAAGAACAGCCGCCCTCGTCCCTGTTTTTTTTAGGAGAGGTTTCAGGGCAAAAAATCCCGCTATGCTGATGTGCATGGTATGATAGTCGCCGTGATCCTCGATATCCCAGACCAGAACGTCGTGATTGCCGCAGAGATTCAAAAGACGCTCCACAGAATAGCCCCAAACCTTAACGGTCACATACCCTCTCAAATACTGTATCCAATGAAGCATAGACCTTCCCCTTCACTGCGCGCTCAGATATAGCGGAGCGCGTCAATCTTTCCGCTGATTTTCATGTCTTCATTGGTATAATAGTCGATGGACAGGCTGCTCCCCTCAAAGCAGATCTTTGCATTCTTGCCCTGCAGCACAATAGACTCGGTCGTGTATTCCAGAATTCCCTTATAGTTTTCAATAAAAGCCTCACGGTTCCCTGTAATCGTGACAATAGCCGCCCCCAGCATGGTATCCTTCGGAAGCTTCAAAGATTCCACAATCAGTTCCTTCGACCGGGTAAACGGTGAAAATGGTTGGCGTCTGTTCTCTCTTCTCATGTTACACTATATGTATCTTGATTCTAATTCATTCCCAGAGAATGCGAAGCATTCTCTTATGTGAGACATAGTACTTCTTGGCGTCCCGTCCTATGGCGGGACGTCTTTAGAAGTACTTCTCACATTATTTATGATACGGGGCGCCGTTTATAATCCGAAACGCCCTGTAAATCTGCTCCAACAAAACAACCCGCATCAGCTGGTGCGGGAATGTCATGTCCGAAAAGCTGACCGCCAGGTCAGCCCGCCGCTTTATAGAGTTATGTAAACCAAGGGAACCGCCTATCACGAATACAACATGGCCGACGCCGTTTACGCCAAGCCGCCCGATCTCTGCGGCAAAAGACTCGGAGGTGAATTTCCGCCCTTCGATCTCCAGCGTCACCACATAGGCGCTGTCCGGCAGAAGTCTTGCAATGCGCTCCCCTTCCCTTTGCAGAATCTGGTCCCTCTCCGTTTCGGAAATGCCGTCCGGCGTTTTTTCATCCGCCGTCTCCCTGATCTCCAGCTTACAGTAACGTCCCAGTCTCTTTTCATACTCGGACACCGCCTCACGAAAAAACTTCTCCTTCAGTTTACCGACTGTAATCACCGTTATCTTCATACATTTCCTGATAATATCCGTCCACAAAGTTGTCCACAAACGCCTCGTCCAGGTTCATAAACTTGTCGTCTATGGCGGCACGCATCTGTTCTGTGCGCCTGTAATATCTCTCCTCCTCCGTCAGCTGCGCAAGCGTCTCCCCTTCCTCCAGAATCGCCTCGTCTATGGCATCACGATCCAGATTCTCTTCACACCATCTGGCAATTTCCGAGCGCAGGGAATTTTCTGATTTCGCCTTCACAAAAAGCAGTTTAGAATCCCGCATGGACACAAAACCGAACACAATAAAAAGGACAAACATCGCGCCCATAACGCCGCAGACCAGATACCTGGTAACGCCGGCATCCCTGTAAACCGGTATCACATTGAAGAAAATCAACAGTACCGCGATAAAACCGACGCTGCCTACCGCCAAAAGCGTGTACGCAGAAGAACGGTTATTCTCCGCCTTAGCTTCGCTGCTTTGATATTGGGGCATAAACTCACCCTCCTTATCTTACGAATAGGAAATATTTCTATATTTACAATTCAAGCTCTGAATAATCAATTCCAAAATTCTGCAACACAACTTTTGCTATCCTGATCTGATAATCTAATTCCTTATTTTCGCCTGTCTCGTGCGCCTTAATCCTCATTAGATTAACATATGTCATAATAGCAGCCTGTCTCTGCTCTTCCAAAGTCATGCATCCACCTACTTTCTATCATTATGCCATGTATTATTACACCGTAAGTATATCACAGCCCGGGTGCAAAGTCTACATGGTCCTCATTTTAACAGCTCCCTGATTCCCTGATTTTTATTTTCCGACTTATCTATGTCGAGGCAGAGCGAATGATCGTCCTTGTTACGCCACACAGAGCACTCGCCGATGGCGCTCATATCCCGCCACAGCGTAAAGACACCCTCCTGCGCAATACCGTCCCACTCCTGTACCGTGCCAATATAGTCCACGGTATTGGCATACATATCCCCGTTGTAAAGACCGTTTTTAAACGGACCGACCACATTCTGCAGCATCCTGCCCTTGGTAGACGTAAGCTTGGAAATATCCACATCATAGTGCTCCGCACCCTCGCCGTTCGGCAGATTGTCCGCCCAGTCTCCCGAGTAGATGTGGGACATATAGACGCCCATGGCATTGTTCTTATTTTTCTGGTTTATATAAAATCGGAACCAGGTGCCTTTGCCGCTTCTCACCCCATGGCTCCAGTCACCGAAATAGTAGCTGTTCTTCTCGTAGATGGCAAGCCCCTTTCCGTGCGGTTTTCCCTCGCCGTCCACATCGCCCTGATAATAATAGTCGCCGGTGCCCTCAAGCCCTTTGGAAAGCTTCACATAGCGTTTTAAATGCGCCAGATCCCAAATGGCATCCTGCTTGTTATCCGCAAAGTAAGGGTACGCCTCCTTCAAAATAAATTCCTTCGTGTAAGCCTCGTCATTTTCATCCTCGACATCCACCACAATGGCAGTCTTCTCATTATCCGCTGAAACAGGTTCTTCCTCTTCCTCCGGCTCTGACTCCTCCTCTTCTTCCTCTTCCGTCTCCTCAGGCACAGTCTGCTCCACCGCCGGCTTTTTCTCCTCCTCCGAAAGGACCTGCTCTTCCATTTCCTGCTGTTCCTTGGCATAATCCGTAATGGTCTGCTGGAGATCGCTGTCCGTCTCCTCCTGCCGGTTCTTCCGGCTGCTTACAACGATGGTGAGCAGAACGAGAATGAAAATCAGAAGAACCGCGATGATTCCCAGAAGCACTCTCGTCGTCACTGCTTTCTGCAGAATGCCCTCTCTCTCTTCCTCCCGTTCATCCCATTTTTTATCATTGTCTGAATCAGTCAATTTCATATGCTTTCCACACCTTTCAATAATATGGGAAAACGTTATTTTTTAGCGTTCTCCCGGGTGACTTCGTATCTCTCACCCACTACCATCATAAAGGATATATTTAAAGATTATACATGGCAAATTATTAAGAATTTCTTAGATGTATATGCGTCTGTTAATGCCGCGCTGCCGCAATTCCTTCTGAAATAAATCTGCAATGTAAAATCTGCCCGTCGTTTTTCGACAGGCAGACCTCATACCCCCTTATTTGGAAAGGTATTCATCGATACCTTTTGCCGCTGCTTTTCCGGCTCCCATTGCCAGAATTACGGTAGCCGCGCCCGTCACCGCGTCTCCGCCCGCATAGACGCCCTCTTTCGTCGTCGCGCCAAAATCCTCCTCGGCAACAATGCACTTATACTTATTCACCTCAAGCCCTTTTGTGGTAGAAGAGATCAGGGGATTCGGGGACGTGCCAAGCGACATGATAACCGTATCCACCTCCATCAGGAACTCGGAGCCCTCAATCACCACCGGGCGGCGTCTGCCGGAAGCGTCCGGCTCGCCAAGCTCCATGCGCACACATTTCATACCTGAAACCCAGCCGTTCTCATCCGCAAGGATTTCCGTGGGATTGGTCAGAAGGTCAAAAATGATCCCCTCCTCCTTCGCATGGTGCACCTCCTCCACACGGGCGGGCAGTTCCTCCTCACTCCTGCGGTATACGATATGGACTTCCGCGCCGAGACGCAGCGCAGTTCTCGCAGCATCCATCGCCACGTTTCCTCCACCCACGACAGCCACCTTCTTACCGAGCATAATGGGTGTATTGGAAGTCTCGTCGAACGCCTTCATCAGGTTGCTTCTGGTCAGATACTCGTTGGCGGAGAAAACGCCCAGCGCCTGCTCTCCGGGAATGCCCATAAATTTCGGGAGACCCGCGCCGGAACCGATAAACACTGCGTCAAATCCTTCGTCCTCCATCAGTTCATCAATGGTAACAGATTTGCCGACTACCACGTTGGTCTCAATCTTCACGCCAAGGCTCTTCACGTTCTCGATCTCCTTCGCCACCACGTCCTGCTTTGGCAGACGGAACTCCGGAATGCCGTAGACAAGCACACCACCCGGCTCATGGAGCGCTTCAAAAATCGTCACCTCATATCCCATCTTCGCCAGATCGCCCGCACAGGTTAAACCCGCGGGACCGGAGCCGATGACAGCAACCTTTTTGTTCTTCTTTTCCGCCGCGCCCTCAGGCTTCACGCCGTTCTCCCTTGCCCAGTCGGCAACGAAACGCTCAAGCTTGCCGATAGACACAGGTTCGCCCTTGATGCCGCGGATACATTTGCCCTCGCACTGGCTCTCCTGAGGGCACACGCGACCGCAGACTGCGGGCAACGCCGAAGATTCGCTTATAATCTGATAAGCGGCGGCGACATCGCCCTCTTTCACTTTCTCAATAAAACCGGGAATGTTGATTGCCACGGGACATCCCTTGATACACTGCGCATTTTTACAGTTGATGCAGCGGGTCGCCTCGCACATCGCTTCCTCTTTATCATAACCGAGACATACTTCCTCGAAATTCGTCGCACGTACCTTCGCGTCCTGCTCACGCACGGGCACTTTCTTTAATACATCTGCTTCCATTTTCTCCTCATTTCTACGCTGCCTCTATATCTCCCGAGTTTGTGTCAAGCAGCGCGCGGACACAAATCCCGCGATTGAAAATTTTAATTTTCAATCTGACCTAACCGCAATTTCCGCACCCGCCATGATGCGTGTCTCCCTCTTTGGCTCTCAGGAAATCTCTTCCTTCCTTCGTCTTATACATCTGCTGGCGCTTCATCGCCTGGTCAAAGTCCACCTTATGACCGTCGAACTCAGGACCGTCCACGCAGGCAAACTTCACTTCACCGTCCACGGTCAGGCGGCATGCGCCGCACATACCCGTGCCGTCCACCATAATCGGATTCATGCTGACAACGGTGGGCAGCTCATATTTTTTCGTGGTCAGACATACGAATTTCATCATAATCATAGGTCCGATCGCCACGCATACGTCGTAAGATTTTCCTTCGGATTCCACCAGATCCTCGATCACCTTCGTCACCATGCCGCTTCTGCCATAGGAGCCGTCGTCTGTGGTGACATAGAGATTTCCGGAAACCGCCTTCATCTCCTCCTCCATAATGAGCAGATCTTTCGTCTTTGCGCCCACGATCACGTCCGCGTCGATCCCTCTCTCATGCAGCCATTTTACCTGCGGGTAAACGGGTGCTGTGCCGAGTCCCCCGGCGACAAAGAGAATCTTTTTCCCCTTAAGCGTCTGGATATCTTCATTCACAAACTCGGAAGGACAGCCAAGCGGTCCTACAAAATCCTGAAAACTGTCTCCCGCTTTCAGGCTGCGCATCATCTCAGTAGCCGCGCCCACCACCTGAAAAACGATCGTGATGGTTCCCTTTTCCCTGTCATAGTCGCAGATGGTCAGTGGAATCCGCTCTCCCGCCGCGTCCATTCTGACAATGACAAACTGTCCCGGCTGGCACGACTTCGCCACACGGGGCGCTTCCACGTCCATGAGATAGATATTCGCCGCAAGTTCTTCTGCCTTTATAATCCTGTACATCTCAACACTCCTTCACAATTACCCTTTTTTTTCTTATCCGAACTATTCCATAATATCGAAAGTTGGCGACTTTTGCAAGATATAATATTTGCTATTAGCAGTTCAGCCAGACCAATTTGTCCCGGAAAACCCTGCCTATATCACAACCGCCTTAAACTCCCCGTCCTCGTCGTAGCCGAGCTGCGCTGCCGTGCCGTTGTAAACCTGCACCAGATAAACCCTGTCCGTGCGGCTGAGTAACCCCGTCCCGTCATCGTAATACTCGTTGATGGTATAATAGTCTTCCTCCCCCACACGCAGAACGGAACTGAACTGGTAGCTTAAAACGCCGCTCTGCCTGGGATTTCTCCCTGCCGTGTCGGTCAGATATCCGATTTCCACCAGCCGGTTGACTAAATTAGCCACTGCCGTTTCCGTGGGGATGGCGCCCCGCAGCCTCAGCGTAAAGGTGCGTGTCGTCACCTCACTGGCAATCCCTTCGCTGCTGATATTTACAAACTTGAACAGTGTCTTTCCGAGGGGCATGGGGATCGGTCCCGTATAGGGCACGCTGTCAGCGGTAGGCTCCGACTCATCCGTCGTGTAGAAAGTCTTACATCCTTCCGTCGGTTCCACGGCAATCATAGTCGCCTCCGTATACTCTCCGCTGTAAAGTTCCACTACCGGGGCGTTCGGCGCAGCGAGGTTAATCACATAAGTCTTTGTGACGATATCGCTCTCAATACCGTAATCATTGACAAAAAAGGCGCTGACCGTATACTCTCCCGTTTCCAGAAAGAGGGGTGACGTATAAATCTGACTGTTTCTGTCAGGTTTCGTGCCGTCGATCGTATAGTAAATGGTTCCCGCTGTGTTGGAACTGAGTTTTAGCGGAATCACCTCCGCATAGCTCCCCTCCACATAACTGAATTCCGGCTCCATGGCGAGATAGCCCTGGAACATGCTCACGATCCGTTCATTGTCGCAGGCGCGCAGCAATTCATTAATCAGCCCGTATTCTTTCTGGTTGGCATAAATTGTAACAATCTTTCCGTAAGCCTCCTCCACATCCTCCTCAGAGTATCTGGGCGTGGTATCCGCGTCAATAATTTTCATAAGCGCCGACAGCGCATAGTTGTCCATCTGCTGCAGATAATAATAGTCCGCTTCCAGAAAAAGAATCCTTGCCTCCTCCGGATAATCCGCATATGCCGCCTCCAGGCAGGCAATCGCCTCACTGTAAGCGCCTTTTTCCGCATATGCCACAGCCTTGTTGATCTGGTAATCCACCGTATGGATATGGTAGGCATAGAGGGCGTAGGAAACAAACGCCACAAGCAGAAGAATCACAAATGCAAAAATCACCTGCGGTTTTCGGTTCCTTATTCCCGCCCTGCCGATCATTTCGTCCTCTTCTTCCGTATCTTCTTCCATGTCCTCAACGATGTCGTCCTCCTGCTGGGAGACAAGCGTGGAAAGCGTTTCCGATATGCTGTTTTCTATTTCCGGTTCAAAATCCGGTACGATCTGTATCTCCTCTCCGCATTTGTCGCAGATCAGATAACCGTCCGGCATTTCATGTCCGCAATGGGGGCACTTCATAGGCAGTTCCCTTCTTCATGAATTTGCACAGTTATACATGAGCATGGCGATCGTCATGGGTCCGACACCGCCGGGCACCGGCGTAATCGCGCTGCAGACAGGCGCCACATCCTCATAATCCACGTCTCCGCAGAGTTTATTATTTTCATTTCGGTGAATGCCGACGTCAATCACCACCGCGCCCTCCTTCACATACTCTCTGGTGATCATTTTCGGCTTCCCTACCGCCACCACCAGAATGTCGGCGCGCTTCGCCGCTTCCTTTAAGTCCTTTGTCCGGGAATGACACACCGTCACCGTGCCGTTTTCCCGAAGCAGCAGAAGCGCCATGGGCTTACCGACGATATTGCTTCTGCCGATAACCACGCACTCTTTGCCAGAAATCTCGATTCCCGAGCGTTTCAAAAGCTGGATAATTCCGGCAGGCGTGCAGGACACAAAGCCCGGCTGTCCGATACAGAGCGCGCCCACGCTCTGGGGATGGAAGCCGTCCACATCCTTTTTCGGGTCAATGGCGCGGATCACCGCATCCTCGTCAATCTGTTTTGGCAGGGGAAGCTGTACCAGAATGCCGTTCACATCTTCCCTTGCATTCAATTCCCGGATCAGATCCAAAAGTTCCTCCTGCGTCGTCTCCTCAGCAAGCTCATAGGCGAGAGATTCGATTCCCACATAAGCGCATGCCTTCTTCTTATTTCCCACATAAACGCTGGACGCCGGGTCGTTTCCCACCTGTATCACCGCAAGGCACACCTTTTTCCCCTGCGCGGCAAGCGCCGCAACCCGCTCCTTCACCTCATCCTTAATCTGCGCCGATATCGCTTTTCCGTCTATAATCTGTGGCATTTTTGTCACCCTTTCTTTCCGAGAAATTCTTTTCACTCTAGAATAATCCCACAATCTTCCCGTCGTCATCCACGTCGATCCGGTATGCCGCCGGTGTCTTCGGCAGCCCGGGCATGGTCATCACATCGCCCGTCAGCGCAACGACAAAGCCCGCGCCCGCCGACACGTAGACCTCCCGCACATGCATCTCAAAACCGACCGGACGCCCTAACAGTTTCGGGTCATCCGAGAGCGAATACTGTGTCTTTGCGATGCAGACAGGCAGTCTCCCGAACCCCGCGCGCTCCAGTTTCTCCAGCTGCCTTTTCGCCACAGCCGTGTAAGTCACGCCGCCCGCGCCGTAAATCTCCGACGCTACCGTATGAATCTTTTCTGTCAGCGATATTTCGTCACCGTAGAGCGGTTCAAAGAAGCTTCTCTTATGTTCCAGCGTATCCAGCACCTTTCCCGCAAGGATTGTGCCGCCCTCCCCGCCTTTCTCCCAGACTTCCGCGAGGGAAAACTCACAGTCCCTGTCCTCACAAAACTTCTGCACATAGTCGATTTCTTCCTGTGTATCCGAAGCAAAGGCGTTCAGCGCAACCACAATGGGCACCCCGTATTTATGGATGTTCGAAATATGTTTCTCAAGATTCACGATACCCGCCTGCAGCGCCTTCATATCCTTTCTGGCCAGATCCTCCTTCGCCACGCCGCCGTTATATTTAAGCGCCCTCACGGTGGCAACAAGCACGACCGCGTCCGGCTTTAAATCCGCCATGCGGCATTTGATGTCAAAGAATTTCTCCGCCCCCAGATCCGCGCCGAAACCCGCTTCCGTAATGACATAATCCGCCATCTTAAGCGCAGTCTTTGTCGCCATTACGGAGTTGCAGCCATGGGCGATATTGGCGAAAGGTCCGCCGTGCACAAGCGCCGGCGTATGTTCCAGCGTCTGGATCAGGTTAGGCTTCATGGCATCCTTCAAAAGCGCGGCCATCGCACCCACCGCCTGCAGATCTTTCGCCGTCACAGGCTCTCCGGAATAATCGTAGGCAACGATAATCCGCGACAGACGTTCCTTCAGATCCTTAAAATCCGAAGCGAGACAGAGAATCGCCATAATCTCTGAGGCAACGGTAATGATGAAGTGGTCCTCACGCACCATGCCGTTTGCCTTGCCTCCCATACCGATCACAATATTGCGAAGCGCCCTGTCGTTCATATCAAGACATCGCTTCCATACGATCTGTCTCGGATCAATCCGCAGCAGGTTTCCCTGCTGGATATGATTGTCCAGAAGCGCAGCCAGCAGATTGTTCGCGGCGGTAATTGCATGAAAATCACCTGTAAAATGGAGATTTAAGTCCTCCATCGGCACGACCTGGGAATAACCGCCGCCCGCCGCGCCTCCCTTGATGCCGAAGCACGGTCCAAGAGAAGGCTCCCGCAGGGCAATGACCGCCTTTTTCCCGAGTCTGGCGAAAGCCTGCCCAAGTCCCACGGTAATCGTGGTTTTGCCTTCCCCCGCAGGCGTAGGATTGATCGCCGTCACCAGAATCAGCCGTCCCTCCGGGTTCTTTTTGATCTTCTCTATGTATTCTTCCGAAAGTTTCGCCTTATATCTGCCGTAAACCTCCAGCTCTTCCTGTTCAATGCCAAGCTGTCCTGCCACCTCCGCAATCGGGGTAAGCTCCGCTGCCTGCGCGATCTCAATATCTGTTTTCATATTTTCTACCTTTCATTCCATGCGGAGAATGCTGTTTTAAGCATTCTCCTGAGTGAAGTTTAGTACTTCTTGGCATCCCGTCCTATGGCTGGATGTCTTTAGCAGTACTTCTCACTCTTTTCCAAGCAAATGTTCAAACTCCGCCGCGCTCATCAGAATCTTTCGCGGTTTCGTGCCCTCTTCCTCGCCCACTACCCCGGCGTCGCTAAGCTGGTCCATGATGCGCGCTGCACGGTTAAAGCCGATCTTAAACATGCGCTGCAGCATACCGATGGAAGCCTTGTCCTTTTCAATGATAAACCGACCAGCCTCCGCGAAGTATTCGTCATACGCTGAATCCGCGTCGCCCGCTCCGCCGGACGTCCCGGATGCTCCCGACTCCACGGCAATACTGTTGATCTGTTCCTCCACCGCCTCGTCAGCCGCACTCTCAGGCGCATAGTCCTTCAAAAACTCCACCACATTGGAAACTTCATCATCCGAGACAAAGGGTCCCTGTATACGCGCCGGTTTTGGATAACCCTGCGGATAAAACAGCATGTCCCCCTTGCCGAGAAGTTTCTCCGCCCCCACCATATCCAGAATGGTGCGGGAATCCACACCGCTGGACACCGCGAAGGCAACGCGGCTCGGCATATTCGCCTTGATAAGCCCCGTGATCACATCCACAGAGGGACGCTGTGTTGCTATGATCAGATGTATGCCGCAGGCTCTCGCAAGCTGTGCCAGTCGGCAGATGGATTCCTCCACCTCCCCCGGCGACACCATCATCAGATCCGCCAGCTCGTCCACAATAATCAAAATCTGCGGCATCTTTTCCGGCGCTTCGGGATCCCCCGACGCCTGCATACTCTCTGCTTTTTTGTTATAGCCCTTTAAATCCCTGACATTGAGATCCGCAAATTTTTTATAGCGGTTGGTCATTTCCGCCACACCCCAATGCAGTGCCGCAGCCGCCTTCTTCGGGTCCGTCACCACCGGCAGCATCAGATGGGGAATGCCGTTATACACGCTTAACTCCACCACCTTCGGGTCAATCATGATCAATTTTACATCATCTGGATGCGCCTTAAACAAAATTCCCATAATGATGGTGTTGATGCAGACAGATTTTCCTGATCCGGTAGCGCCCGCTATCAAAAGATGGGGCATTTTCGCTATATCTGCAAGCACAGTCTTTCCGGCGATATCCTTTCCCACCGCAAAGATCAGGTTAGCCTGGAATTTTTCAAATTCCGGCGATTCCACCAGATCCCTGAAAGGCACCGCCGTATTTTCCTTGTTTGGCACCTCTATACCCACCGCCGCTTTCCCGGGAATGGGCGCCTCGATACGGATATCCGTGGCGGCAAGATTCAGCTTGATATCATCGGCAAGCCCGACAATCTTGCTGACTTTAACCCCTTGCTCCGGCTGCAGCTCGTAGCGGGTGACGGAAGGTCCCCTGCTGTACTGCGTGACGCTCACTTTCACGCCGAAATTGCCGAGAATCTGCTCCAGATGCCCCGCCGTCTCCTTAAGCTCCTTGTCGGAATCCGCTCCCTTCTTTGTCTTTCGCGGCGCCAGAAGATCCGGCGTGGGGAAACGGTAACGGTCCTTCCCGCTCTTTGCGGCAGAAGCCGCTGCTTTTTCCGGCTGTTTTGCCGGACGGCTCACCGCTGCCGGTCGTTCTCTGCTGCTTGAAACCGCCATCTGGTTACCCGTCATGGGCTGATAGGAATCCATGGGCTTTTTGGGACGTTCCGGCTCCATCTCCATCTCTGTCTCCATTTCCGGCTCTGTCCCCGTCCCGCTGACATGGACCTCGTCAAGATCATCGGATTCCTGTTCTATGTAATGGTAAGAATGCTGTTCCCGCGCTCTTGCCGGAGGCTGCTCATCTATTTCCTCCTCGTCATAATTTAACGTAATTTCATGGATATCATCCCGCACTTTTTCAGCCGCTGCTTTTTCCGGCTCCCTGCCCAGCGCCGTATCCAACATGACACCGGAAACTTTCCTGTCCATGCGAAGGAGTTTTTCATTTTCCAGTTCTTCCTCACGCTGCCTGCGTTCCCTTGCCTCCCGCTCCCGCCTTTCCGACAGCTCCTCACGGCGTTTCGCCGCCCGCTCCCTGCGGTATGCCGCATCTTCCCTGGAACGCTCATACACTTTCCGCCCGCCTGCCGCCACGCCGCCGATAAACGACTTCTCCGTGACGATCACCAGGCAGATAATGCCTAATACAAGAATCAGAAGCACCGTTCCCACTGTGCCAAGAAACTTGCAGGACAAATAGGCGAGCGATCCGGCAAGTATGCCGCCGCCCTTATGCCCTTCGCTGCAGCGGGCATAAATCTCAGCGATCTGGTAGCTTTCCGCCTCGGCGGGATTCGTGCTGAAAAACTCAAACGCCATGCCCAGAAGAAGGACAAAAACAATGCCTGCAGACAGCTTTCTCGTGGCGATGTGATTTCCCACGTTTAACATGCCGAAAGCGATCATCAGAAAAATGACGACAGGCGCCACATATGCCAACAGCCCGAAAACGCCGAACATGACACTGCTCACCACATCGCCGAATTTACCGACTACCCCAAAATTGCATAAAAACAAAATGAGGGCAAAAGCCGCCAGCACAATCAGCAGAATTTCATTTCTGACAGCCGGATCCATAGGGGCGTCCTGTCTTGCGCTCCGGCTCTTTGCCCGGGAGCCTGTCGTATTTGCCCTGCCTGCACCTGTATTTTTTCTCTTTGTGGATGACCCTCTTGTACCCTGAGCCGCCATGACTGCCTCCAACACGTATCTAAAATTTGTAACCGTTCCGCGATTTCTGAACAGTTACCTAAAAATCCTATATTAGTATAGCATTTTCATTTTGGCTTGTCATCCCTTATTTTCCGTGTATAAGCAGAGTCAGAAAGCGGCAGAGACAGGATACATGCTTGCATGTAAGACTGTCTGTGACGCTTTATGACGAGCAACGCGAACGAGAAATGCACAGCATTTCGAGTCTGCTTATACTCTGTCTGGTATCATATCATGGAGCTTTCCTATGGCGTCGCTGATACCGCCAACCTCACAGATGATGCCTTCCTCCACCGCCTCTCTTCCCACAAGCACTGTCCCGACATCCTTCGTCAGCATCCCCGTCTCCATCATCAGTTCTTCCAGACGAGGTTTCGGAATCTTACAGTGCTCACACACAAACCCGGTAATGCGGTTCTGTATCTGCTTGAAATAATCGAAAGTCTGCTGTACGCCTATCACCATGCCGCTTAACCGCACCGGATGAATGACCATTGTTCCCGTCGGCACAATATAAGAATAGTCCGTGCTCACCGCAATCGGTACGCCAATCGAGTGGCTCCCTCCAAGCACAAGGGAAACCGTCGGCTTGCTTAAGGACGCGATCATCTCCGCAATGGCAAGCCCCGCCTCCACATCGCCGCCCATGGTATTTAGCAGGATCAGCACGCCGTCCACCTCGCCGCTGTCCTCAATCGCCGCAAGCTGGGGCAGAATATGCTCATATTTGGTCGTTTTCGCGTTGCTGCTCAAATTGTCGTGCCCCTCGATTTCACCGATGATTGTGAGAAGATGAATTTTATGGTGCAGCACGTTCTCATCAAGCGTCACCTGCCCGACCTTCTCAATCCGCTCATCCTTCTGTTTCTCGTTTTCCCTCTTTTTGTCTTTCTCGTTTTCGTCCTTATTCTGGTTGTCCTTGCTTTTCGTGCTCTTGCTGCTTCCCATATATGTTTTCTCCCTTCTGGTTCTGCTTTTTTATACCCATAACCGAAAAAAGGAGAGAACCTTTTTTCGGTTCTCTCCTAGTATCGCTTTATTCAATAAAATATATACCATCTATCTGTCGAAATCGTCTCCCTCCGCAGTCTCTACATCATAATGCATTTCCGCCTCTGCCACCTCGTAATCGTAATCCATTTCCCGCTTCACATGCTTTTTCGGAAGCGGCAGGGGATTTTCGATAAAACGCGGTTTTTTTGCCGGAGCCGCCGCCACAGGCGCTGCCACCGCCGGAATGGGCGCTGCCGACGCATTAATTTCCTCTATTTTCTCACGCAGGACTTCCGCCTGTCCGCCAAACACCGCATTTTTCAACCCAAGAGCAGCCATCACGCTCCAGAAAAACAGCGCGGCGCCGCCTAATCCCACAACACTGCCATCCATCAGAAAAACAGGTGCCAAAAAAATGCCGGGCAGAAACCACAGGGAAAAATCCAGCTCGCGCCCGCCCCTGATAAACTCAAACACCAAAAAGGCAGCCAGAATAAACAGCAAGGCAAAAAACAGATATTCCGTTCCGATTACGCTGCGTGTTTTCCCATTCATCCAGGATTGTATATAGGGCGCGGTCCAATCCGTAACCCCCTGGTAAAAACTGATGTCGTTCAGCCAGGTGTCAAGCCCGACAGAGCCCAGGAACCCCGCCGCACTGCCTGCCAGTACCAGCAGCAGACTGGCGGCCATACGCTTCCGCCCGCCGGCCATACGCATTTTCCCGGTAAAAAGACCTGCCAGAAACAGAAGCAGAACCGCCATGCCGCATTCCAGATAGCACAAAAAACCTAAGACAATGCCTAGAAACGCCGCTCCCGGCAGACTGCCGAAAACGCCGCTTCCACAAAGCGCCGCTTCCACAAAACCGAGCACGAGACAGAGCCCCGCCAGCAAAACCGCCAACATCAAACACTCAGGATCAATCACATAAATTTTATGGATAAACGTCCCGGAAAATGCCAGCAGCAGGAGCGCCGTGCACGCCGCGAACCGTCCTGCCGCCTTTCTCACGACAAGATAAGCATATAAAAGAATAATCATCTGCAAAAAGATCTGGAACAGAATTGCCGCCATCATGCTGTTTCCCAGAAAAGAAAATACCACCCGGAGACACCGCACAAACAGATCGCTCAAGCCATGCGCGAGCGCCATGCTGTCCGCACCAGCTTTCACCACCGCCATTTCGTAATATTCTCCCGGTTCAAAGGACGACGATGCCCCATAGACCGATGCCATGGAGATCCCTTCCCTCAATCTTATGATAAGACCGAATACAAAGGAGACGGAAACCGCAAGCGCTTCCGCTATCGCCGCCGTATGCGCGGAAAGATGGTGCCGCTTTCTGACTGCCTGTGCGGACAGCCGAATGCCCGGATAGAGACAGAGAAGCACCGGAAAAGGCAGAAATGCGCCAAATTTCACGAGCGGCTCTCCGATATAGAAAGCATAGGTACAGTATCCGACATAGGCTAAAAGCGTCACGCAAATTCCAGCATAAACCGCCCATAGCACATAATCAAACCAGGTTTTCCGATATGTCATAGTATTATCCTTTTCACACTAAGCTTTGAGCCAGATCCGCAATAATATCATCAATATGCTCGATTCCGACCGAAAGCCTGATCAGATCAGGCGCTACCCCCGCCTCTTTCAGCTGTTCATCGTTCATCTGTCTGTGCGTATGGCTTGCCGGGTGCAGGACACTTGTCCTCGCATCCGCCACATGCGTCACAATAGCAGCCAGCTTCAGATGATCCATCATTTTCGCGGCGGCTTCCCTGCCGCCCTTCAAACCAAAGGAAATCACGCCGCAAGTGCCGTCTGGCATATATTTTTTCGCCAGATCGTAGTATTTGTTCCCAGGGAGTCCTGGATAATTCACCCACGCCACCTTCTCATGGCTCTGTAAAAATTCTGCGCACTTCTGCGCATTATAACAGTGTCTCTCCATGCGCAGGGGCAGCGTCTCCAGCCCCACATTCAACAAAAACGCATTCTGGGGAGACTGGCTGGAGCCGAGATCGCGCATCAGCTGGCTCGTCGCCTTCGTGATGTAAGCCGCCTTACCGAATTTCTCCGTGTAAACGATACCGTGATAGGACTCGTCAGGCGTGCACAGCCCGGGAAATTTTTCCGGATATGCCGCCCAGTCAAAATTGCCGGAATCCACAATACAGCCGCCCACAGCCATGGCATGTCCGTCCATATACTTCGTGGTAGAATGGGTCACGATATCCGCGCCCCATTTGAACGGATTACAGTTGATCGGCGTGGCAAAGGTATTGTCCACGATCAGCGGCACCTGATGGGCATGTGCCAGCGCCGCGAATTTTTCTATGTCGAGAACAACCAGTGCAGGATTCGCTATCGTCTCCGCAAACACACATCTGGTATTCTCCTGAAAGGCTTTTTCCAGTTCCTCGGCCGGCGCATCGGGATCCACCACCGTACACTCGATTCCCATCTTCTTCATGGTACAGGTAAGCAGATTGAAGCTGCCCCCGTAAACCGTGGAGCTCATCACTACATGGTCGCCTGCCTCACAGATATTGAAAACGGCATAATGGTTTGCCGCCTGCCCGGAGGAAGTGAGCATAGCCGCCACGCCGCCCTCCAGCTCGCATATTTTCTGCGCAACAAAGTCGTTGGTCGGATTCTGTAACCGGGAGTAGAAATACCCGTTCTCCTCCAGATCAAAAAGCCGCCCCATCTGCTCGGAGCTCTCATACTTAAAAGTCGTGTTCTGGTAGATCGGGAGCACCCGCGGCTCCCCGTTCTTCGGCTTCCACCCCGACTGTATGCAGATTGTCTCTTTCTTGTACATCGTATCCTTCCTCCAAATCATCACAGAGAATGCCTCTTTGGGCATTCTCTCACGCGAGATATCGTGCTTCTCGCGTTGTTATTCATCCCAGTTATGATATACCGCCTGCACGTCGTCATCATCTTCCAGAAGGTCAAGCGTCCTCTGCAGATTCTTAATCGCACCCTCGTCTGTCAGCTCCACCCATGTCTGGGGAATCATCGTCACCTCGGAGGAAATGGGCGTTATCCCCGCTTCCTTCAGCGCCGCGTCCACCTCGCTCCACTGGTCGGGGTCGGTATAGACCTCATAGCTGTCCTCCTCCTCGGAAAAATCCTCCGCGCCGGCGTCAAGCGCAGTCATCATCAGATCGTCCGCGTCCATTTCACACTCTTCCTTGTCAATGATAATAAGCCCTTTCTTGTCAAACATAAAGGAGACACAGCCCTGTGTGCCGATACTGCCGTTGCCCTTGGTAAATGCGCTTCTCACATTGGCGGCTGTCCGGTTGGTATTGTCCGTCAGAGCGTCCACGATGATTGCCACGCCGTTTGGACCATACCCCTCGTAAGTGACATACTTATAATCCACGTTTCCGCCTTCGCCTGCCGCCTTCTTAATACCCCTGTCGATGGTATCGTTGGGCATGTTGTTTGCCTTCGCCTTGGCAATCACCTGCGCCAGTTTGAAGTTATTCGCCGGATCCGGACCGCCCTCCTTCACCGCCACCGCAATTTCTCTGCCGATGATAGTGAAAATTTTTCCCTTCGCCGCGTCGTTCTTTTCCTTCTTGTGTTTGATATTCGCAAATTTTGAATGTCCTGACATTTTCTTTCCATCCTTTCTTTATGCTTCCGTTTCTTCTTTATTTTTCCTTGCAGACACACTCTGAATCATATGGTCTTTTACTTCCATAATGCGGAAGGTATAGCCGCTGTAAGTAAACTCGAAGTCCTCCCCCTCCTCGGGGATATGCTCCAATCTCGAAATCACGAAACCGTTCACCGTATCAAAAGGTTCGTCTTCAAAAGAAATCTGCAGCTTTTCCTCCAGCTCCTCCAATGGCATCATACCCTGAATCACATAATGATCCGTTCCGCTTTCCTTGATATAAGTGGCGTCTTCGTCATACTCATCCTGTATGTTGCCGACAATCTCCTCCAGAATATCCTCAAGCGCCACCAGCCCTGCCGTCTGCCCGTATTCGTCTATGACAATGACCATCTGTATCTTTTCTTTCTGCATCACCTGAAAGAGGTCATTGATCTTGCGTTTCTCCGTAATAAAGCGCGGCTCCCGCAAAAGCCCTTTTATTTTTCCAATCGGGCGGTTACGCATTTTTTCATTCATCTGCATCCGCATCACGTCTTTCAGGTGAAGAATGCCGATGATATGGTCAATGGTCTCGTCGTAGACGGGGAAACGGCTGTTATGGGCCTCCACGATAAATGCCGCCGCTTCCTGTAAGGTCATGGTACAGTCTATGGCGATAAGATTGTTTCGGTTGATCATGATATCCTTGGCTTCCTTGTCCCCGTACTCAAAGATATTCGTGATCATCTCCGCCTCGCTGGCATGAAGAATGCCCTGCTCGTGCCCCACGCTTACCATGGAAAGGATTTCTTCCTCCGTCACATCCTCCCTGTCATCCGCGTCCCGCACGCCAAATAAATGCAGCACCGTTTTTGACGTGACAAAAATCAGACTGCTGAAGGGCGATACGATCCGCACATAGTAATAAAAAGGATTGACAAGCGCGTGAAGCCACTTATCCGGGTGTTTCGCCGCCGCCTTTTTCGGCACCATAACGCCGATCGTCATAATTATGTACAGCAGAAAGACCGTCACAACAAACGGCACCGCCAACGCCAGCGCATGTATCTGCCATCCGACAAGCGCGCCGAAACGGACACGCACCTGATCCGAGACGAGAAAGGAAAAATAATTGTTCAGCCGGTACAGAATGAATGCACCAAGCAGCACATAGATGGACACCACACCAAGCTGTGTCGCCGTAGCGTAAGCTGCATGCTGTTCCATCATGTATGCCAGCCTTTCCTGCTTCTTTTTCTGCTTTACCGTCTGTTCTTCGGGTTCTTCCCCGCCTGCGCCGCCGTCCTCCCTGTCCGTTCCCCTGCGGTTCTGCATTGCCGCACTGAAACCATAAAAAATCATTTCCAGAATAAGCATGAGCACAAACCACAGAATGCTGTTACTGCCCGAGCCGCCGTCTTCCATATAAATTGTTCCTTTCTTCCGTTTCTCTCTTTACTGCTTTAACCTCAGTTTATTATCATATCAATTATTATCCTGTGTGTCAAATCATCTTATCCTATGTACCAAGTTCCAGGCTGATCATCAGACCTTCGTTCACCGCCCGCATGATATCCGAATCCAGATGGCAGACTCTGTCCTTCAGACGCTGCTTATCTATGGTGCGGAGCTGTTCCAGAAGAATCACGGAATCCTTCACCATGTCATACTTCCCCGCGCTTAATTCTATGTGGGTGGGCAGCTTCGCCTTATTCATCTTTGAAGTGATCGCCGCACAGATCACTGTCGGGCTGTGCCTGTTTCCCACGTCGTTCTGTATGATGAGTACCGGGCGCACACCGCCCTGCTCAGATCCCACTACAGGGCGCAGATCCGCATAATAAATATCTCCTCTTCTCATTATCTTACACTTCCTTTGACTTTTCGCTACTTTTACTGTTTTCCTGTTACCGGTACGGCAAATATGAATGATTCGCTGTACTGGCAATAGTATTGCCGCCTTTTTCGGTCGTATACAGAATAATGATGCGTTTTCACCTACGCTCCTTACCGACTTTCCCCGTAATTATCTTTTGTACAGACAATTTCTCCATCCTTTACATAAACGCGCGGAATCCGTTTCCCGAGACAGCATGCCAGCTCATAATTAAATCTGCCCGAGAGCTCTCCCAGTTCCTCCATGGTGATTTCCTCCCCGCCGTCCACGCCGATCAGCGTTACCACATCGCCCTCCGAAGCGTCTGGAATATCCGATACGTCCACCATGAACTGGTCCATGCAGACCCTGCCGAGAATGGGCGCGCGTTTTCCCCGGACCAGCACGCTTCCCTTACCAGAAAGCCCTCTTGGATAACCGTCCCCGTACCCTACAGGTATAGTGGCAATCCGCATCTGCTCCTTCGCCACAAAAGTTCCCCCGTAGCTGACAGGCGTTCCCGCCTCGATTTCCTTCACATAAACCAGCCGGCTTTTCAGTGAGAGAACAGGGCGCAGGGAAAGCATATCCTTTGTCACTTCCCCGGAAGGCGACAGACCGTACAGCGTGATGCCCGCGCGGACAAGGGAAAGATTCGCCTGCGGCAGGGTGAGAATGCCCGCGCTGTTGGAACAGTGTTTCAACGGTATCTGTTTTCCCATTCGGCGTTCCGCCTCCTCCACAAACGCCGTAAACTTTGTAAGCTGCGAAAGCGCCGCCGAATGATCCGACTCATCCGCCCTTGCAAAGTGGGTAAAAATTCCCTCCACCTCGATGTGCGCAAGACCGGCAATCCATTCCATAAAAACAAGCCCCTCTTCATCCGGTCTGATACCGATCCGTGACATGCCCGTGTCCACCTTTACATGCACAACCGCTTTTCTGCCCAGTCTGCCGGCGCAGACGTCAAGAGCCTCCACCGCATCCTTTCTGAAAACGGCGGGACGGATCTCCTGCAAGACCAGCTCATAATAACTGTAGGGAAAGGTATAACCCAGAATCAATATCGGTTTGGAAAGCCCGGCTCGCCGCAGGATAAAAGCTTCCTCTGCAGTCGCAACGGCATAGCCGGACACATATGGCAGTTTCTCCAGTTCCCTTCCGATCGGCACGGCGCCGTGACCGTAGCCGTCCGTCTTAATCACGCCGATCATCTTTGTCTGCGGCGAAACTGCCTCATGCATCCGCTCCATATTATAAAGAGCCGCCGAAAGGTCTACCGCCGCGTACACTCTCTCATATTTTTCCAACATACCATCCCCGCCTTTACTTACTTGCAGGATTCTCTTTTACACTTCTCCTGCGATTATTATATTCACATTCCACAAAAACGCGATAAAAACGCCAAAGCCCTGGGACTTCGGCGTCTATGTATTCGTAACTGTCCAGCCTTCGGCGTCTCCGTTACGGGCTGTTACATATATTTTTACTTTCAGTCTCTGCGCTCTTTTCCGGCTGCCCTGTCTGTTCCGCTTTCTCCGGCTCTCCCCCCTGCTTCTCCGGCTCCTCTGTCTGCTTTTCCGGGCTGGCCGCCTGCGCGGCGGTTTCCTTCCTGCGGTACTTTTCCTCCGGATCATACTGCATATCAAAAAGCTCGATCACCTCCGCGCCGAAAATATCGTGCATATACGCATAGAGTTTGTTGATAACCGCCTCTTTTTCCTGTTTGCGCACCACCTTTTTTTTCAGTTCACGCCTGATACCGTTTATCCACTCCTCAATCTCCGAAAGTTCTTTCGTATTCTGCTGCAGCTTCCGATAGCACACATCCATGGTAATCAGCATGAGCTGATTGTTGAGCTGATTGATCTGCCTTGGCAGATCTACCAGCTCTTCTTCATTATTGTCCATCTTTTCATTGCACTCTTCTATGAGGCGCTTATGGTCCGCCATCTCCTTATCCTGCTTTTTCGTGGGATGCTCTCCCATCTCGTCAGCGAGAATAACAACCTCATCCATCAGCTTTTTCTTCAGCTTTTTCAGCTCTTTTGTCTCAGAGTTCAGCTTCGCCTGACGCTTTAACATATCGTTCAGGCTCTTTTCCATTCCCTTTAACTCAGGGGTAAACTCCGACTGCGTAAAGAGCCTGTGCCATTTATTGTCCAACGTCAAAATGGGGATTCTTTTCCCAACCAACGCCGCTTTGAATACCTCATCCGATCTTGCCATCCCCACCACACCTTTCTGAATGTAACATTATGACTCATCTTCCACCGAAGAAAGATTATAAGACAGCTTCATCAGACTGTCCGACAGATGCACGTTCTCCACCTGAATATGTCCGGGAAGCCGCAGATCCACATGTGCAAAATTCCAGATGCCCCTGACCCCGCATGCCGCAAGCTGCTTTGCCACCTCCACCGCCGAAGTCTTAGGAATAGTCAGCACCGCAATATCAATCTGGTTCTCCCGGATGAAATCTGGCATCTCCTCCATCGGACGCACCGTAATGCCGTGAATCTCTTTTCCGCACACCTTCGGATCGTGATCGAATATGCCGCGGAACAGGAAGCCGCGCCGCTCGAAATTCGTATAGTTAACAAGCGCCTGTCCCAAATTGCCGGCGCCTACAATAACCAGCCGGTGTTCCCTGTTTAAGCCTAGTATTTTTCCGATCTCGTCATAGAGATAACCGACATTATAGCCGTATCCCTGTTGTCCGAAACCGCCGAAGGTATTCAGATCCTGTCTGATCTGTGAAGCCGTCACCTGCATGATATCGGAAAGTTCCTGCGACGAAACACGCTCTATTCCCTCATCCCGAAGTTCTCCCAGATAACGCAGATATCTTGGCAGGCGGCTGACAACAGCCTGTGAAATTTCTTTTTCTTCCACAACCGTACCCTCCGTTAAATTGTGCAGCAGTCCATCCTGCGGCTTTCCTGTTACAGAATCTGCCCATAAATTCTTCTTCCATCTTACGCTTATGTTAATTTTTTGTCAATTCAGAACTACTCAGAGCCTTCACCGTTTCGCTGTAAAATTCATTAGAAGATTGACACACACCTTCCCGGTCTGTAAACTGAACATTGTATGTATCCAATAATTTGATGCAGGTCTAAGCTGCCGAGCAAAGGCCTCAGGGATATGATTCAGAAAGGCATGGTAAAGAAAAATGATTTTATCCGTCAGCAACATCCAAAAATCCTTTAATGAGGTTCCCATATTAAAGAATGTTTCCTTTCATATAGAAGACAATGAAAAAGCCGCCATCGTAGGCATAAACGGCGCGGGGAAGACCACGCTGCTGCGCATCATTATGGGCGAACTGCCCGCGGACGATGGGCTTGTGACCTTTTCAAAGGACAAAACCGTCGGCTACCTCTCCCAGCACGAAGCCGTATCCGGTGAAAACACCATCTATCAGGAACTTCTCTCCGTCAAGCAGGATATCCTCGATATGGAACAGCAGATGCACACGATAGAACTGCAGATGAAAACGGCATCTGGCGACCTTCTGGATAAGCTGATGGACAATTATGCCGCCCTGACCCACGCTTACGAAACCGGGGGCGGCTATGCTTACAGAAGCGAACTTGTGGGCGTGTTAAAGGGACTTGGCTTTGCGGAAGAAGAATTTAGCAAATCCGTTTCCACGCTGTCCGGCGGCCAGAAAACAAGAGTCGCACTTGGAAAGCTCCTTCTGCTTAAGCCGAATCTGATCATTCTGGACGAGCCCACCAACCATCTGGATCTGCAGTCCATCGCCTGGCTGGAAACTTATCTTTTAAACTATAAAGGCGCGGTGATGATCGTCTCCCATGACCGCTATTTTCTTGACAGGATCGCGAACAAGGTTATTGAACTGGACAATACGGCTGCAACCGTTTTTTCCGGCAATTACTCCTCCTACGCCGCCGAAAAGGAAATGCTCCGCACCGCCGCCTATCACGCTTATTTGAAGCAGCAGCAGGAAATCAAACATCAGGAAGCGGTGATTGAAAAGCTTAGGTCCTTCAACCGCGAAAAATCTATCAAACGCGCGGAGAGCCGTGAAAAGATGCTGCAAAAAATGGAAGTATTGGATAAACCCGTGGAGGTCCGCGCGGATATGCACCTGACACTGGAGCCGAAATTCCAGAGCGGCAACGACGTGCTGTATGTAGAAGGGCTGTCCAAGGCATTCGGCCCCCTCACTCTCTTTGAAGACCTGTCCTTTGATCTGAAAAAGGGCGAACATGTGGCTGTCATCGGCGACAACGGTACGGGAAAGACGACCATCCTGAAAATCATCAACGAGCTTCTGCCTCCTGACCGCGGAACCATCCGGCTGGGCACAAATGTTGCCATCGGTTACTACGATCAGGAGCATCATGTGCTCCACCCCGAAAAAACGCTGTTTCAGGAGATTTCGGACGACTACCCGACCTTAAACAACACAGAAATTCGAAACACACTGGCGGCCTTCCTCTTTACCGGGGAAGATGTCTTTAAAACCATTAAAACCTTAAGCGGCGGAGAACGGGGCAGACTCTCCCTTGCCAAGCTTATGCTCTCCGAGGCCAACTTCCTGATCCTGGACGAGCCCACCAACCATCTGGACATTATGTCCAAGGAGATTCTTGAGGATGCCCTCTGCGCTTACACGGGAACCGTGCTATACGTTTCCCACGACCGCTATTTCATTAATAAAACGGCCCATCGGATTCTTGACCTGAACCGCCGGACGCTGACAAACTATCTGGGAAATTACGATTACTATTTAGAGAAGAAGGATGAGCAGCTTGCCAAAATCGATAGCGCCCAGTCCCCTTCCCGCGCGCCTGCTTCCGGCATATCTCCGATCTCCATGAGCAGCGCGGGGCAGGCGGATTCCACCGCCAAGCAGGATTGGAAGGCGAAGAAGGAACAGCAGGCGGCGCAGCGCAAACGGGAGAACGACCTGAAAAGATGCGAGGAGCGGATCGAGACGCTGGAAACGCGGAACGAGGAAATAGATACGCTCATGGCTTCGCCGGAAGTGTGCACGGATGTAGCGAGGCTGCAGGAACTGAATCGTGAGAAAGAGGGGAATGAGGCGGAGCTGGCGGAGTTGTATGAAAAGTGGGAAGAGCTGTCGTTGGAGGAATAAGAAAACAACGATATTTATCGTCCCATCTATTTACGATATGGTAACTTAAAAATGACAGTGCAAAACATCTCCTGAATCGCACTGTCATTTCTCGTTTTTTATAATGCATCAAAAGTCTTTCTGATTTCTTTGATAAAGTTCTCGCTGTTCAACACGGTCACATCCTTCATAGACGTAATCAGCGCGAGGTCTTTTGTCATTTTCCCCTCTTCGATGGTCTGAATCGTCGCTTTTTCCAGTTTATCCGCGAAGGACATGAGATCCTTATTGTCGTCCAGCTCGCCGCGTTTTCTGAGGGCGCCGGTCCATGCGAAGATGGTTGCAACGGAGTTGGTGGAAGTCTCTTCTCCCGCCAGATGCTTATAGTAATGTCTCTGCACCGTGCCATGTGCCGCCTCGTACTCGTAAACGCCGTCGGGAGATACCAGGACGGAGGTCATCATCGCAAGAGAACCGAAAGCGGAGGATACCATATCGCTCATCACGTCGCCGTCATAGTTCTTACAAGCCCAGATAAAGCCGCCTTTTGCCTTCATCACGCGAGCCACCGCATCGTCAATCAGGGTATAGAAATACTCGATGCCAGCCGCGTCAAATTTCTCCTTATAGTCCGCGCCATAAATCTCCTGAAAAATATCCTTAAAGTTGTGGTCATACTTTTTAGAAATCGTGTCTTTCGTGGCAAACCAGAGATCCTGTTTCGTGTCAAGCGCATAGTTGAAGCACGCTTTCGCAAAGCTGGAGATAGACTTGTCCGTGTTGTGGATGCCCTGAAGAATGCCGGGACCGTCAAATTCATGAATCGTCTCCCGAATCTCGCTTCCGTCCGCGGCGGTATACACCAGTTCCGCCTTTCCCTCGCCGGGCACTTTAATCTCTGTATTTTTGTAGACATCCCCGTAAGCATGTCTTGCCAGAGTAATCGGTTTTTCCCAGTTCTTCACGCAGGGCTCGATACCCTTCACGATAATCGGCGCACGGAACACCGTGCCGTCAAGCGCGGCACGAATCGTGCCGTTGGGACTTTTCCACATCTCTTTCAGGTTGTACTCCGTCATGCGCGCCGCATTCGGCGTGATCGTCGCACACTTAACCGCCACGCCGTATTTCTTCGTCGCTTCCGCAGAATCAATCGTCACCTGATCATCCGTCTCGTTGCGGCAGGCAAGTCCCAAATCATAATATTCTGTCTTTAAGTCAATATAGGGAAGCAGCAGCTCCTCTTTAATCATTTTCCAGAGGATTCTTGTCATTTCGTCCCCGTCCATCTCCACCAGAGGAGTCGTCATCTTGATTTTTTCCATGAATTTTCGTCACCTTTCCCGCCGCTGTTTCGCGCCGTCACAATTTTTACCCATTATTTATTTAACAGTTATGATCCTCTAAGCCGCTTACTCGTCCCTGCCGTTCTCGTCCATATTCTCCCCGTAAATCTCTTTCAGACCATTTTTCACCATATTGTCGTAGGCGTTAATCATATGCTGATTCGCCAGCTTCTCCGCAAGCTCCGCGTCCCCCGCCTTGATCGCCTCCATAATCTGTCTGTGCTCGTCGTTGGAAGCCCGTCCTCTCGTATTGGTCGCCAGCGTCTTCTGTCTGACGCGCAGCACATAGCGGTGGAAGTCCTTCAGGGTATGCTCCAAAAGCTTGGAGTCACAGGCTTCATACAGGATATCGTGAAAGCGGTTGTCCAACTCCGCGATCTGGTCTAAATGCCCCTTATCCTCGTGGAAGTCCGCCAGATAGATATTTTCCTCCATCTCCTCCATCTGTTCTTTCGAAATCTTCTCCGTAGCAAGACGGGCGCACAGTCCTTCCAGCAGGGAACGGATCATGTAAATGTCCTTCACATCCTTCGCCGTAATTCCCGTCACATAAGCGCCCTTATTGGGGACAATCCGAATCAGCCCCTCCAACTCAAGCTGTCTGAACGCCTCTCTGACCGGGGTACGGCTCACACCGAGTTCCTCCCCGATCGCCACTTCCTTTAGTTCTTCGTGCTCCTTGTACTTGCCGCTCAGAATATCCTCCCGCAGCTTCTGGAATACACGCCCCCGCAGGGAATACTTGTCGTTCGCATCATACTTCTTATCATAGTTCGTCATTTCAATTCCTCACTTCTGCACCGCTCTGTTTTCTTTTCCTCTGGCGGCGCATAAACGAGGCCGTGCAGTATATACGGCTGCACAACACCCGTTTTCCCTTTACCTCGTATAATTGTATACAATATACCCTGCTCTGTCAATAATATCTGCATAAATTTTGTATATCCAGCATCCCCCAGCCCTGTCTATTCCACTCTATCCCCAGATCTCTTGCCGTATAGATCATCTGCCGCTTCACCTGGCTGCTGTTGCTATAAGGGTATTTCTGCAGATAGAGCGCCGCCGCGCCTGAGACAATAGGCGTAGCCATGGAGGTGCCGCTTTTCTTCGTGTAAGGGTCTCGGTATACACCCCTCCTGTCCCGGTACCACGTCAGATTGCAGGAAACCACATCCGTACCCGGCGCCACCAGATCAGGCTTTCTGTAGGGAAGGTCCTCCCGCCCCCTGCCGGAATAATTTTCACACAGATCCTTTCTCGCGCCAAAATATCCGCCCTCGTGGCAGCCCACGGTAATGACCCTGCGGCTTTCCCCGAGCGGCGAGAGCGTGCCCTCCCCCGGTCCTTTGTTTCCCGCTGCGCAGACCACCACCACTCCCTGCTCACAGACCCTCTCCAAAAGCCCCGAAAGCTCCTCTACCCTCTCTTTATCCCCATCCTCGCCGATACCAACGGAAATGTTGAGCACGCGGATCCGATAGCGCAGCCGGTTCTCCAGAACCCAGAGGAGACCATGGTACATGCTCTCTATGCTGCCCTCCCCTCTCTCATCGAGAACCTTCCCGACACAGAGCCTGCAGGTGGGCGCAATCCCGCTGAAACGACCATTGGAAAGGCGCCCGCTCCCGCCGATGCATCCCGCCACATGGGTTCCGTGCCCGCTGTCGTCGTAGCGCTCCTGCCTGCCGTTCACAAAATCACGAAAGGCAACCACCCTGTCCTCAAAATCTGGGTGATTGCCAATCCCCGTATCCAAAACCGCCACGCAGATTTCCTCCGTGGCAATGCTATACTGTATATTCTCCGTACATCCAAGCTGTTTTTTCACCCTGTCCATCGCATAAAACAAAACTCCCGGCTTTACATATATATTATGCCGGGAGTCATTTTATGCGCATAGTTCCTAAAATCTTTGAACCATCCACATTTTTGAAAGTGAATTTCCAAAACTTTATTGCGTTATTATAACTGATATTCCCCGTAAAGGCATTTGCGGTACTCCAGATCAGTAAACGTCTTTATCAAATCATCCATGCGGTTGTCTCGTAACAGAAACTGTGTCAATCGGGCAAAACGCTCTTCACCTTCTTTTTTTCCTTCTGCTAGTCCTTCTGCACGTCCCTCCGCCTGTGCGATTTTACGCGCCGCCGGGATATCCACATCTTTAAAATGTTCAAATAATACAGCCATTTTACGCTCCTTCACCTGCTCTGTAAAATCCATAATTTCATCTTCCGTCAAGTTCAGATGTCTCAGCATGACGGTTGTAACTCTTGTAATAATGTCTAACAACTCTTCTGTAGAATTTTCAGAAAGATTCTTTAAATAATTTTTCGGTAAATTCAGCTCCCTGAATGCTTCCGTGCTTTGCAGCCTGTTGATCAGCATGAGCAGAGATAGTTCGTCATTTTTTTCGACAAGTTCCCTCACACTATAATCGTTCAATTGTATCAGCTTATAAAAGAACTTCGGTGTAAACGGTTCAAAAGCCCTGTCTGCTACTACTCTGTCCTGTATATTACGGACAGCTGTCCATTTCCCGCTTCCCTCATAATATACAATGGGAAGAATTGGCGGATAACGAAAATCCTTTGTTTTACTGATACCCTTTTTCTTTCGCTCCATCTCCTTTTCATAGTCTTCCCATATGTAAACCATATAACGGAGCATCTGCATACTTACATTATAATCCACTTTTGTTTTATGTTCAATAAGAGAAACAAAAAATAACGTATTATTTCCTCCTATTTTTATACGTTTTACCGTATCCGAATTTCTTTCTTCCGTAAACATGGGGAGATACCGTTCCGTGACATCCTCAATATCTTCCGGGCGAACATTCTTAAGAACAGGCATATTCATATAATTTCGCAAAAATTGCGAACACAACTCCGCATTTCCAAAAATAAGTTTGCTTCCGCTATCCCGGGGATGACTATTGACTATCTGTTCCCTTTTCTTTGGCTTGTTTTGATCTGACATAGAAACCTCCTTTTTGATGTGAACAAATACAGAGTCTTCTCTGTTTTGTCAAATAAAGACTCTTGACCCGCACTAAATTATGCCTGTCTTTCGGATGTGTAAATAAGTTAATTACAGTTGGGAAATCTGACAGAATATGTCTTACACGCGAAATGCATGTCCCTGAAATTTTCTATCGTAATTATCATATATGTTATAAACATATATGTCAAGCAAAAACTCCCGGCTTTACATGCATATTATGCCGGGAGTCATTTTATGCGCATAGTTCCTAAAATCTTTGAACCACCCACATTTCTGAAATTGAATTTCCAAAACTTTATTGCGTTATTACAACTCCTATTTCCTGCCGCCAATCCTCCACAGTCTTCTCTTCCACCTCGCCACAGTCGATTTCTGATAGAAGAACATAGCCATCGCCGCAAAGAACAGTCCCGCGCCGAGGAAATACTTGGGATGAATACTGTAGTCGCCAGTATCGGGAGAGGCATCCTTCTTCCCAAGTGAAACAAATACCGCCTGCCCGTCCTTCACATCCGCCACTGCCGGACCCGTACCATAATTATAAATACCGTATGCCGAAAAATGCGCCGCCTGAAATGCCACCGCATCCTTGCCGTCCAAAGAAACAATCCTGCTGTCCACCTCTTCCAGCTGTCCGTCCGCATCCAGACACACCACATGCATATTTTCCTGTAATACGCCGCTAGGAAGGGGCATGGTGATCTCCACCCGCTGTTTTCCGAGTCCCGTAATGGGCACACCGGATATCATATCTGTCATGGTAATGTCATATGCATGCAGGGAGTGCGGGAGCTTATTGCCATAAATTGACTTATACACATCCCCGATCTTCGTCATCGCCTCTTCACTGTCAGAGATATCTATCCGATAACTGCCCTCATTTCCCTCCATGACAGCTGTCACAACGCTGTCGCGCGGTATCGAATAGCTGTTATTCTTTACGTCAATGCCGGTCTGCGGCTCCTCACGCTCTGTATCCAGAAGCGTTTCCTGCCCTGACTCCAGCGTGTAAGTGCGTCCGTCTATCTCCACAGTTTCCCCGGGTCCGGGACCGCCGCCTCTTCTGGATAAAATCGTGAGCACGCCTCCCTCTGTCTCTGCGGCGTTATCTGCTGTCGCCCCCGCTGTGTCCGTTGCCGCCCGCGCGCTGCTGTTATCCGCACTGTCGCTACTCTCCGCGTCTGTCGCCTGACGGCTTGAAGCGTCTCCGTCCGCAAACGTATCCTCCGCGTCGGTTTCCGTCTGATCCGTATTCCCGTCCGCTTCAGACGCCGTATCCGCCACTGCGTCTTTTTCTCTGCAGATCACGCCAATAAAGTCGCCGCCCGCTTTGGACAGGCAGGTATCCGTCAAATCGGTCACGCCCTCCGGAATCACGATAACGCGGGATCCCGTAAAGGTCTGCCCCCTGTAGGCATCCTGGTAAAGCTTCGTAGACGCATTCTCATAGGAGCGTGCAGGGAGCCGATCCCCTGCAAAATAAACCACACCGTCTTTTATCTTGTCATTGTCAAAAGCCCGAAGGCCGATTTCTTCTACAGACGCAGGAATTATAACCGTTCGAATCGGACATCCCGCAAATGCTCTGTCGCGGATCTGCCGCACGCCCTCTGCCCCGCTGAACGATGTCAGATTCGCACAGTCCTCAAACGCGCCCTCACCTATCACGGAAACACTGCTCGGAATCTGTACACTCTGCACGCTGCTCAGACCCTTAAATGCTGCCGGTCCGATCGCCTTTACGGAATCCGGGATCACTACTGCGCCGCCCTTTCCCCGGTAAGCAAGAAGTATACCGTCTCCTACGACCAGAAACTCTCCCGACTCACCTGCGTTTGACTTCCAGCCGGAAAGCCACGGCGTCTTATCAAAAGCAGAAATGCCAATCTCTTTTACGCTGTCAGGTATAACTACATCAGTCAACTGGTCGCAGTGATAAAACGCCGCGTAGCCGATCTCCTCCACACCATCGGGAATCCTGACCGTATTCAGCGCTGACCTCGCATAGGCAAACTCGCCAATCCGACGTATGCCGCCCGGTATCTCACAGGAAGTCATATCTTCCCCATAGTAAGCCTGCGCCGCTATGATTTCACCGTTTACAACCGTATATTTGGGGAAGGAGCCTCCTTTTGCGTCCTCCGATCCTTCCAGTCCCGGAATCGT
>ERZ779626.24-NODE-24-length-121444-cov-28.216453_pt1 | contig 121444 bp, 105 predicted proteins | sample MGYA00514209_ERZ779626 | MGnify/ENA primary metagenome ERZ779626 (study PRJEB29562, sample SAMEA4376713) | mouse gut metagenome | isolation source: Cecum | study: EMG produced TPA metagenomics assembly of the A DSS colitis mouse model was used to assess the...
GTATACCTTTTCAAACAAAGCAGGATGCCGCGTTGCCGGCTTACGCTACCCTTTGGTTTCCGCCGCAGCCCGGAAGGGCCCCCGGACTGCGTGGAAATACCGTGCGGAGAGAATGGATGCTCTCTAAGATTTTTATGGAGGAAATTTATCATGCGTATTCAGCACAATATCATGGCGATGAACGCCTACCGGAACTACAACAACAACACCAGCGCTCTGTCCAAGAACCTGGAGAAGCTGTCTTCCGGCTACAAGATCAACCGCGCCGGTGACGACGCCGCCGGTCTGGCCATTTCCGAGAAGATGCGCGCCCAGATCACCGGCCTGAACGCCGCCCAGAAGAACGTCAAGGACGGCATCTCCCTGGTGAAGACCGCTGAGGGCGCCATGCAGGAGATCCAGGACATGCTCAACCGCATGGACTACCTGGCCACCCAGTCCGCCAACGGCACCTACGACAACGAGGTCGACCGCGCCAACCTCCAGAAGGAAGTCAACGCGCTGAAGACCGAAATCAACCGTATCGCTGACAGCGCCAACTTCAACGGCATCAAGCTCCTGGACGGCTCCCTGGCCGCCGAGGGCGGCAGCGCCGCCTCCTCCGTGGGCAAGATCGACGGCGTGAATGTCGTGGACATCGACCCCACCAAGGGTGCCTACGGAACCCAGGCGGCTCCTCCTGCTGTTGGCGCTGCGAATGGTGACAAGATCACCGCCACCGTCAGCCTGACTGATGCCGACGGCAAGGCCACCAAGGAGGTCACTGTTGAGCTGACCATCAAGGATGCCACGAAGAAGATTCTGGTTGACGGTGACGGCAACGAATACACTGTGGCCGCTCTTGACGCGGCAAATACCTCCAAGGCGCTGGCCGAGGCCCTGAATAAGAACGAGGACATCAAGAACAATTTCAAGGTTACGTCCGAGACTACTGCGGTGACTGGTCTTGTTGCCGCCAACGGCCTGAAATTTGAGGCTCTGGAAGCCGGGGCCGGCGCGATGCAGGTCAAGGCCGTCAACTTCGTTACGACCACCGCAGGTGGCACGTCTACTACGCAGGCCAACGGCATCCAGGGCGGCCCCGGCAAGGATAGCTATCAGACCATCGACATTACCAGCCTGAAGATTTACGAGGGCTCCGATGCCACTCCCGCCAACGATGGCACCAACAAGCTGGACCGTGCCACCTTCACCATCAACGGCAAGAAGTTCGCCGTGGTGGACCGGACCAAGCTGACCGACGAGATGAAGGCTGAGCTGAAGGCCGCCGGTATTGATCACTTCCTGGATGTGACCAGCAATCAGTGGACTGACGCCACTTCCGATGACCTCAATGACGCTGCCCACAAGATCGCCATGGAGACCGGTCTGACTGCTGAGCTTGGTACTACCACCGAGGGGGCGGAGAACACCTTCACGGCCAATACTGGCACAACCGGTGGTGACAATGACCGTGCCAATGGCGTTCATGTTTCTATCGCCCTCAAGGCCGGCACTTCCAAGATCGCTGGCGGCGGCCTGACCCTCCAGATCGGCGACACCGCTGACGACTACAACCAGATGAAGGTCTTCGTGGGCGACATGCACACCAAGGCCCTGGGCATTGCCAACCTGGACATCAGCAACCAGGACGGCGCCGCCGCCTCTATCGAGACCATCCGCAACGCTATCAACCAGGTTTCCGGTGTCCGCGGCGACCTGGGCGCTGTCCAGAACCGTCTGGAGCACACCCAGAACAACCTGTCCGTGATGGCCGAGAACATCCAGGACGCCGAGTCCACCATCCGCGACACCGACGTGGCCGAGGAGATGATGAGCTACGTCAAGAACAACATCCTGGTCCAGTCCGCCCAGGCCATGCTGGCCCAGGCCAACCAGGTGCCCCAGGGCGTCCTCCAGCTGCTGGGCTAACTCGACGCAAGGCCCGCTTATCTCCGTTTCCGCCTGACGGCGAAAACTGCGCCCGCTCCCCTGCTCCTCGTTTTCCGGCACAAACGCTTCGCTGGTTTGCGCCGGAAGGGGACGGGGGATGCGTTGGGGATATACAACAGAACAGGGGGCGGGCTTCGGCCCGCCCCCTGTTTATTATAATGAGGTACAACTATGGCCGAAAAAATGATTCCCATTAATACTGCACTGATGCCCGCTTACTACAAGGATTTTCACTGTATCATGGGGGCCTGTCAGGACAACTGCTGTGACGACGGCTGGAAAATTGAGTTCAGCAAAAAGGACTATTTGACCGTCAAACGGGCAGCACAAAGCGAAGAACTGAAGACCATGGTGAAGCAAAGTATGCGCCGTCTCCGGGAGCGGGAGCATAACGGCATATACGCGGAATTCCAAACCAATGCGGCGGGGCGCTGTGCGTTTCATACAGCGGCGGGGCTGTGCGCCCTGCAGATGGAGTGCGGCGAGGGGGCGCTTCCGGCGGTGTGCCGCCAATACCCCCGTCACAGCACCTACACAGCGGCGGCGAAGGAGTATTCTCTGAGCCCCTCCTGTGAGGGGGTACTGGCTCTGCTGTGGGACCTGCCCCAGGGCATCGACTTTATCGAGGAGCCCCTGCACCCCAGCGAGGTAAAGTCTGTCTCCCCCAGAAATAAAGCCGCAGAGCGCTTTGCCGCCATCCGCGCCCTGTGCATCGACGCCATTCAGGAGCGATCCATGGGGCTGTCTCAGCGGCTGCTTCTGCTGGGCCTTTTGCTCCAGCAGCTGTGTGAGACGGACTGGGAGAGCGGGGAAGCGCTCGACCGGTGGCTGCTCCGAGGGGCGGCCATGCTCCACGACCCGGCTATCCCGGCGGAGCTGGATAAGCTGCCGAAAAACAAGCAGATGTGTCTGCTGAACAACTACAAGGTTTTGGCCCTGACCGTAAAACAGGGTGTATTGAGAGACATGCGCCTGTTCGAGGAGCTGCGCTCCTCCGTTTTTTCGGTCTCGCCGGACCAGGAGGAGGACGTTGTCCTCCATCTGGACCGCTATCGGGCTTTGGAGGAAAAGCTGGAGGACCTGCTGGACCATTCGGAGTACTTTTTTGAGAACCTGATGGTGTCCATCACGTTCATGTCCGGCATTCCCAGGCTGACAGACCCGGAGGAGCTGTGGAAGAGCTATGTAAGCCTGTGCAATCTCTACAGCTTTTTCCGTTTCGCCGCCGTGTGCGCCATGGAGAAGGAGGTCAGCCGGGAGCGGCTGTTCCATACGCTGGTTGTCTCCTCCCGGGCTCTGCTCCATAATCAGGCCTGGCGGTATATGCTTCGGGACAAGCTTTTTGAAAACGACAGCGCCACCCTGGCCCACATGGCCATCCTTCTGGGCGGCTGAAACGCAAAGGAGAGGGGACCCCGCCGGGGTCCCCTCTCCCTGTTTTCGCCCTATTTCCGCACGATCTCCAGCGTCCGCCCCTCCCATGCGCCGTAGAGGGAGAAGCGGCCCTCCAGGCCTTGGGTGACGGCTACGCTCCCGTCCTCGCCGATGAAGACGCACTCGAAGCCCCCGCGCTCCCGCCAGAGGGCCTCCCCCCGCTCCCGGCCCAGGACGAACAGGGCGGTGGACAGGGCGTCGGCCGCCGCCCCCTCCTCCGCCACCACCGTGACCGAGGCCAGGCCGCTCCGGGCGGGACGGCCGCCGGCGGGGTCGATGATATGGCAGTAGGTCTCCCCGTCCTGCTCAAAATAGCGCTGGTAGCCACCGGAGGTGACCGCCGCGCAGTCCGTGATCTCCAGCGCACCGGCGTAGCCGCTGCCGTCCGGGGCCTGGACCGCCACCCGCCAGGGGGAGCCGTCGGGCTTGCTGCCCAGGGCCTGGACATTGCCCCCCAGCTCCACAATGGCGGAGGTGATCCCTTCCCTCCTCAGCAGCTCCATCAGCCGGTCCCCGGTCCAGCCCTTGGCCACCGCGCCCAGGTCCAGCTCCATGCCCTCCGGCAGGGTCAGTACGGTCCCCTCCAGGGATATGCGGGTGTAGTCCACCCGCTCCAGCAGCGCCGCCAGCTCCGCCTCCTCCGGCACCCGGTACGCCCCGGTGGTGAACCCCCAGGCCCGAACCACCGGGTAGATGCTCACGTCCAGGGCCCCGCCGGTCTCGCCGCACAGCGCCAGGGCCCGCTCCAGCAGGGCGGCGGTGTCGGCGTGGAGCGCCCCGCCGCCGTTCCGGTTGGCGGCGCAGATGTCGCTGTTCTCATCGGTGACGGACAGCAGCGCCTCCAGCTCCAGGACCCGCTCCCGCGCCAGCCCGGCGGCCTCCCCGGCCCCCTGGCCGTAGACGGTGAGGCGCATGGCGGTGTCCATGGCCAGAAATTCCTCTATAAAGGGCTTTTCCTTTACTGCACCTGGTCCACAGGCGCTCAGCAGTGTGATCAGCGCCAGGGCCAGGGCCCATACCCGCCGCCTCACAGCGCACAGGGCCCCCGGCGAATGAACTGGCCCTGGGTCTCCAGCACCCGGCCCCGGTCCGCCGCCAGCCGCCCCCGGAGGTACACCTGCTCCACAGCCCCGGCGGTCTCCATCCCCTCGTAGGGGGTGTAATCCGTGTTCTGGGCCTGGTCCGCCGCCGTGATGACCCCCCGCGCCGCCGGGTCATAGACCACAATGTCCCCGTCGCCGCCAGGGGCGATGCACCCCTTCCGGGGCCAGCAGCCGTAGAGCTTGGCGGGGTTCTCGCACAGCACCCGGCACATGTCCGCCGGGGTGATCCGCCCCGCCGCCACACCGTGGGTATACAGCAGCACCCCCCGGTGCTCCACGCCGGGCAGGCCGCCGGGGATCTTGGTGAAGTCGTACCGCCCCGCCCGCTTCTGGGCGGTGGTGAAGGAGCAGTGATCTGTGGCCACGGTGTCGATCTCGCCCCCCGCCAGGGCCGCCCACAGCGCCGCCCGGTCCTCCGCCTTTCGAAGAGGTGGCGCGCAGACCAGCTTGGCCGCCGCCATGTAGTCCGGATCGTCATAGCCCCCGTCCTCCAGCAGCAGGTAGTGGGGGCAGGTCTCCACGTAGACCCGCTGGCCCCGCCGCCGGGCCGCACGGACCTCCTCCATCGACTCCCGGCAGGAGAGGTGGACGATGATCACCGGCGCGTCCGCCAGCTGGGCCAGCCGCAGCAGATGGCCCACCGCCTCCGCCTCCAGGGGCGCGGGCCGGGTGCGGGGGTGGGAGCCGGGGGACATGCGCCCCGCCGCCCGTGCCGCGCGGACCAGCTCCCGGATCACTCCGTCGTTCTCGCAGTGGACACCGGCGACGCCCCCCGCCTCCTTCAGCCGCAGCAGGGCGCGGTACATCTCCCCCTCGCCGATCATCATGGCGGGGTAGGTCATATACATTTTAAAGGAGGTGATCCCCTCCTCCGCCATCTCCCCGATCTCCCGGCAGATGCCCTCGTTCCAGTCGTCTATGGTCATATGGAAGCCGTAGTCGCAGGCGCACTTCCCCACCGCCTTCTCCCGCCAGCGCGCCAGCCCCGCCGCCAGAGGCTCCCCCTTGTCCGGGGCGGCGAAGTCGATCACCGTGGTGGTGCCCCCCCGGAGGGCCGCCCGGCTGCCGGTGGCAAAGTCGTCGGCGGTGATGGTGCCCCCTACCTCCAGATCAAAATGGGTGTGGCCGTCGATGAAGCCGGGGAAGAGCAGCTTCCCCGTGCAGTCCACCACCCGCCCCTCCCCGGCGCTCAGATCCGCCCCCACGGCGGCGATCTTCTCCCCCTCCAGCAGTACGTCCAGGCGCTCCGCGCCCCGTCCAGAGACCACGTCCCCGCCCCGCAGCAGAATGCTCATCTTGCTCCTCCTTGCCGTTGTTGTTTGTCTGACAGGTTGAGTATAGCACATCTGGGGCGGTATAGAAAGAGGGAATCGGGGCCTGAGAGCCCGGATGCGGCGGCCGGGAATCCGGGGGCTGCGGCCGCGCGCCGGGAGTCGGGAGCGTTCCCCCGCCCAGGGCGGCGGAGGGGCAGTGAAAAAAGAGGGCGAAAATGCGCAAAATAGGACTAGCCAAACGGCGAAACTTGGGGTATAATTAAGAATGTATATGGGCAGTCCCCAGAGCCGGCGGGACTCCGCCGGGAGAAAATGCTGCCTAAAATTGTATTTAGGAGGAACCCCAACCATGAGAAAGTGGAACAAGCTGCTCTCCCTCCTGCTGGCGATGATCATGGCCTTTAGTCTGGCCGCGACCGGCCTGGCAGACGGGGAAGAGGGCGAAGCGGCCGCAGAGCCTGTTGCCGCGTATCAGGTCCCCGAGGATGCTAAGGATGCGATTGTCATTCTCCACACCAACGACGTCCACGGCGCGATTGAGAACTACGCCAAGGTCGCCGCGCTGAAGACCATGTACGAGGAGGCCGGCGCTACCGTGTACCTGCTGGATGCCGGCGATTTTATCCAGGGCACGCCCTATGTCAGCGTCTCCCAGGGCGCTACCGCTGTCGAGCTGATGAATATGACGGGCTATGATGCTGCCGCCCCCGGCAACCACGAGTTCGACTACGGTTATGAGAACCTGAAGACCCTGTCCACGGCTGCTGAGTTCCCCATCCTGGCGGCCAACGTCACCTATGAGGATGCGGTGGCTTTTAATGCCAATACCATCTTCACCACCGAGAGCGGCACTAAGATCGGCGTCTTCGGTCTGGATACCCCCGAGACTTCCACCAAGGCGCACCCCGCCAAGATCAAGGGCGTTACCTTTGCCACCGGCGAGAACCTGTATGCCGCTGCCCAGGCTCAGGTGGACGAACTGACCAAGGCCGAGTGCGACTACATCATCTGCCTGGGCCATCTGGGCATTGATGAGGAGAGCGCCGGCACCGGTGTCCGCTCCATCGACCTGCTCAACAAGGTCACGGGCATTGACGTGTTCATCGACGGCCACTCCCACTCTACCCTGGAGTCTGTCACCGAGGCTACCAGCGGCACCGGCAAGGTGGGCGATACCTATCTGACCTCCACCGGCACCAAGCTTGCCAACGTGGGCGTTGTGACCATCAAGGGCGAGGAGATTACCACCGCCAATGTGTCCACAGAGGCCATTACTGTGCCCGAGGGCGATGCGATTGCCGCCCGCGCCGCCGCCATCATCGCCGAAATCGATGCGGCCTACGGCGCTACCTTCGCTACCACCGAGGTCAAGCTGAACGGCGACCGTGATCCCGGCAACCGCACCGAGGAGACCAACCTGGGCGATCTGATTACTGACGCCATGGTGTGGTACGCCACCAAGGACGGCGAAGACCTGGGTGTTCCCGCTGAGAATATCATTGCTCTGACCAACGGCGGCGGCATCCGTGCCACCATCGAGTCCGGCAATATTTCCAAGAAGGATGTCAACACCGTCCTGCCTTTCGGCAACACCGTGTCTTACATCACCGTCACCGGTGAGGCCCTGCTGGAGGCTCTGGAGGCTTCTACCGCGTCCACCCCCACCGCCATGGGCGGCTTCCCCCAGGTTTCCGGCATCAACTTCACCATTGATGTCAGCAAGCCCTACGACCAGGGCGACCTGTATCCCGGCACCGAGAATTTCAAGCCCAACAGCATCACCCGCGTGACCATCAACAGCATCAACGGCAAGGCCTTTGACGCCGCTGCCAACTATGTTGTGGTCACCAACGACTTCCTGGCCTCCGGCGGCGATACCTACTATGCCTTCTCCGTTGCAGAGACCATTGTTGACACCGGCGTGCCTCTGGATGAGGCTCTGATGCAGTATATCACGGAATCCTTGGGCGGCAAGGTGACTGCCGAGAAGTACGGCAAGCCCGCTGGCCGTATCGCCGTCACCGGCGAGGCTCCCGCCGAGCCTGCCGAGCCCACTGAGCCTGCCACTCCCGCTGAGCCCTCCGCCGCCGCCTTCTCCGACGTGGCTGAGAGCAACTGGCACTATGAGTTCGTCACCGCCATGGTGGACGCCGGTGTCGTCTCCGGTTATCCCGACGGCACCTTCCTGCCCAGCAACAGCGTGAAGTGGGGCGAGGCCCTGAAGATGGTGCTCAGCTACGCCAAATACGACGAGCCCGCCAAGGTCGAGGGCGGCACCTGGGCCAGCGGCTGGATCGCTCTGGCCAAGAGCGAGGGCATCATCGACAAGGATGTGGAGCAGAACGCCGTCATCACCCGCGTGGAGATGTGCGAGCTGGTGGCGAAGACCCTGAAGATCGCCGCCTCCGAGGCGGAGAGCGCCTTCGCCGACGTGGACAACGGCTATGTCACCGCTCTGGTGGAGCTGAAGGTCATCGAGGGCATGCCCGACGGCACCTTCGATCCCAACGGCGAGCTGACCCGCGCCCAGCTGTGCAAGATCCTCTTCACCGCCCCCGAGGCCCCCGCCAAGGAGGCCCCTGCCGAGGGTGAGGCCCCCGCTGCGGGTGAGGCCCCTGCCGAGGGTGAGAATACTCCTACCGAGGGCGAGGACACGCCTAAGGCCGCCTGATCCGCCATCATCTGTGCGCCGTGGAATTGCTTCCACGGCGCACTTTTTGACCGCAGGCAGGACCTTCTGCCGATATGAGCAAAAACGGCGGGGAGCTGTGCTCCCCGCCGGAGGCATCCCAGGCTTCCCGGTATCCGCCGCGGCTTGCCTCGAACGTTGTGAGATGGTTTTCTGTTGGTGCGGTTCCCGCCTACATTCTCTCCGGAGCCTCCACTCCCAGCAGCGCCAGTCCGTTTTTCAGCACACTCCGGGCCGCGTCGGCCAGCTTGAGGCGGGCGTTCAGGATGTTGTCTGCCTCACCCTTGATGCGGCAGGCGGTGTAGAAGCGGTGGAAGCAGCCGGCCAGGTCCACCAGATAGCGGTTGATATGGCTGGGGTCGTAGTCCCGGGCAGCCAGGCGGAGCTCGTCGCAGAAGAGGGCAAGCTGCTTGATGAGGGCAATTTCGGTCTCGCTGCTGAGCAGGCCGGCGTCCACGGCGGCGACGGCGGGGACGGGATGGCCCTCGGCGGCCAGGTTGCGCAGAAGGCTGCAGATCCTGGCGTGGGCGTACTCCACGTAGTAGATGGGGTTCTCGCTGTCCTCCCGGACGGCCAGCCCCAGGTCGAAGTCCATCTGGGTATCGGGCTTGGCGTTGAAGAACCACCGCGCCGCGTCCACAGGCACCTCGTCCAGCAGGTCGGTGAGGGAGATGGCCTTGCCGGTGCGCTTGGACATCTTTACCACCTCGCCGTCCCGGAGGAGCTTCACCAGCTGCATGAGCACAATGTCCAGCCGGTTGGTCCCGTCCAGACCCAGTGCGTCCATGGCCCCCTTCAGACGGGCCACGTGGCCGTGGTGGTCCGCGCCCCAGATGTTGATGACCCGGTCAAAGCCCCGCTTCTCAAACTTGTTGCGGTGGTAGGCGATGTCGGCGGCGAAGTAGGTGTAAAAGCCGTTGGCCCGGCGCAGTACGTCGTCCTTCAGCTCCAGCTTGGCGATGTCCTTCTCGCTCTTCCCCGCCCTGCGGCAGGCCTCCTCCAGAATCCGGCCGGTGGCCAGCCAGAGGGCCCCCTCCTTCTCGTAGGTGTACCCGGCGGCGGTGAGCTTGTCCACAGTCTCGGCCACGTAGCCGCTCTCGTGGAGCTCGGACTCGAAAAACCACTGGTCGTACTCGATCTTGTACCGGCGCAGGTCGCTCTGCATCCTGGGGATGTTCCGCTCCAGGCCGAATTTGGCCAGGGCGGCGTGGCGCTCCTCACGGGAGGCGTCCCGCAGGCTGTCCCCGTGCTGGTCATAGTAGGCCTGGGCCAGCTCCCGGATGTCGTCGCCGTGGTAGCCGTCCTCGGGGAAGGGCACCGCGTCCTCCCCCAGGAGGATCTGGAGATACCGTGCCTCCAGGGAGTTGGCGAACTTCTCGATCTGGTTGCCCGCGTCGTTGACGTAGAACTCCCGCCACACGTCGGCGCCGCCGGCCTCCAGCACGGCGGCCAAGGTGTCCCCCAGCACGCCGCCACGGGCGTTGCCCATGTGCATGGGGCCGGTGGGGTTGGCGGAGACGAATTCCACCATGATTTTCTGCCCCTTCAGGGCGTCGGAGCGTCCGTAGGCCGCCCCCTCGCCGTCCACTGCGGCGAGCACCCCGGCGAACCAGCTCTCATTGAGCCGGAAGTTGAGGAACCCCGCCCCGGCGATCTCGGCGGAGGCGAAATAGCTCCCCGTCAGGTCCAGGTGGGCCAGCAGGGTGCCGGCGATCTCCCTGGGGCTCTTCTTCATTGCCTTGGCGGCGGCCAGGGCGAAGGTGGTGGTGTAGTCCCCGTTGGCGGGGTCCTTGGGAATCTCCACCCCGGCGCGGATCCCCTCCACCTCCGGGAGCTCTCCGGCGGACACCGCCGCTCTACAGGCGGCGGTTGTCAGGGCCAGCACCTGGTCCTTGGCGGCTTGCAGCATATTCATTGTTCTCTTCTCCTTTTATATCGTAGATGGGTGGGCTGCGCCCCTCCGGGGCGCGAGGGGGGAGTCCCTGCCGGGACGGGGGATGCGGGGGCTGCGCGCCCCCGCGCCCTGCGGTTACTTTTTGTGCAAACAAAAAGTAACCAAAAAGTTGCCAAAACCAAGGGTTTTGGATTCCTATTTTTTGATTTGTTTTGCGCTTGAGGCTGGGTCTGGGGTGTCTAAATTGGTGCTGGCCGCTTACTTGGACTTCTGCGTCTGTTTGGGAGTGTTCTTACGGTGGTGCCAATACCTGGAGGAACAGACTGCACAGCCTCTCTGACATGCGCCGCAGGAAAGGGTACGGGCTCCTTTTGGGGGGCTTAGGCGAATCTACAATAGGGCGTTCCCCCTTGATGGCTCTGCCCCTTTGAAAGGCCGGCAGGCGGAGTCATTCAAGTGCCAAGCCCCTAGATCAGATGCCCGAAGGATTTCTTGTTCACGTGGCACCGCAACTCTTCATCTCCACCCAATGTCCGTGAGTCCCCCGCCGAGGCGGCGCGCCCAAAGGGCGGCCCCGAGAGGGAGGTCTGGAACCCCCGGTTCCAGCGGTTTTTCCGTCCGCTTTTGGGCGTCCAAAAGCGGACCGCAGGGTCCGGGGCCGCGTAGGCCCCGGGGCTGTAGGGCTGCGCCGCAGCCCCTCTCGCGCCCGGAGGGCGCGCCGCCCTATCTCCCGCTCTCCCTCACCCGCACTTTGAAATGATTCTCCCCGGTGACCTGATGATCCACCGCAATGCTGAATCGAATATCCATCACACCGCCCCGGCTGGTGAGCCGGTGGCTCAGCGCGGTGGTGGCTACGTCCACCTGGATCGTGCCCCAGGGGGTCTCATACAGAGAGCTGTGCCGCTTGCCCAGCTGAAAAATAATCTGAGAGTTGATGCCGCCGGTGCGGCGGAGCTCCACCCTGTCCCCACGGACGATAAAACAGGTGGTGGTGCCCGCCATCCCCGTCAGCTCCGTCTCCTGGTAGGTCAGGGTGATCTCATCCCCCTCCAGGGCCATGACCCCCTCGGTCATCAGCTCCGTGGCGTCGGGGGTCATGCCGTCAAAGGACTGCTCGCCGCGGACAAACAGGATGACTTGTTTCTCTTCCATCGCTCCCTCAATACTGTGTGATGTCGGCCTGCCGCACCTCCACAGGGCCCTCCTCTCCCAAAAACAGGGCGGCCAGCCGCCGGAAATCCACCACCCGGTCGCTGGTGTAGAAGCAGGCCGAGCCGGAGGCGCGCTCCGCCAGGCCGTCCGCCGCCGCCAGCAGGTCCCGGCAGGCCCGGGCCGCCTCGGCCCCCACGTCCACCAGGGATACGCCGGGACCCATCACCGCCCCGATCACGTCCGTGAGCAGGGGGTAGTGGGTGCAGCCCAGCACCAGGGTGTCCACCCCCGCCTCCCGCAGGGGAGCCAGGTACTCCGCCGCCACGGTCTCAATGACCACGTCGCCGGGGCGGCAGCGTCCCTCCTCCACCAGGGGGACAAACAGGGGGCAGGGCAGGCTGTGGACCGCCAGCGCCGGGTCCTGCCGGTGAAAGGCCCGCTCATAGGCCCCGCTGCTGACGGAGGCCCGGGTGGCCGCCAGGCCCACCCGCCGGTTCCGGCTGAGGGCCGCCGCCCGCCGCACCGCCGGCTCCACCACCCCCACAATGGGGATGTCGCTCTCCGCCTGGAGCGCCTCCAGACAATTGGTGCTCACGGTGCCGCAGGCCACCACCACCGCCTTGAGATCGAAGGAGCGCAGAAAGCGCAGATCCTGCCGGGCATATTTCAGGAGGGTCTCCCTCGCCCGGTTGCCGTAGGGGACACGGGCGGTATCTCCGAAGTATATAATGTTCTCAGAGGGCATGAGCTCGCGGAGCCGCCGCACCGCGGTCAGCCCCCCCAGTCCTGAGTCAAAAACGCCGATGGGCCGCTGGTTCAAAGGGCATGCCTCCTCCCGTCCCCGCCCGCAGGCGGGCACAACAATAACTTTTACATTGTACTATGTTTTATCCCCGATCACAAGTAAAAATTTGGGCTTTTTGCCCTGTATTTTCTGTGGAATTTTCCGTGGAGTTCTGCTATACTTGTGACTACTGACCACGCGGGACCGCCGCGCAGCGAAAGGAGGCAGCCATGGACCTGCATCTGACCGAAAAGCAATACCGCCGTCTGCTGGATCTGGTATACATAGGCAACTGGGTGCTCAACTCCACCCGCGGGGACGACCGGATCACGGACTATGACAAGGTGGAGAGCCTGATCTTCTCCCACTGCCTGGACCACGGCATGGCCCCCCTGGTGGAGCTGTACAACGGGGAGATCATCCCCTCCCGTGCCTTCGCGGAGGGGGGCATCCACGAGGCCATCATGGCCTATGAGGACATCACCTTCTTCGAGATTCTGGCCGAGGAGCTGGCCCTCCGGGACCTGGACGCCGAACGGGCCACGGCGGAGAACTACGACGAGGTGATGGACCGGATGGAGCAGTACATGGGCGAGTTCGAGGCCCACGGCACGGACCACATCAACGTAGACATGGAGTAAACCCCGCGCCCCCGCCCCAGGCGGGGGCTTTTTTGTCCCCCGCCGCCCCCAGGCGTGAGAAGCGCGCCTTGCCATCCCGCCATTCCGGTGATATAATAGCTCCTACATACAGCCCGGCCCCGCCGGGCGAGAAGGAGGAATGACTGTGGAACGATACCGCCAGCAGACCATTCAGGCCCAGGCGTCCCCCGTGGAGGGGGCCTTTCTGGAGACCCGCTACCGCCTCTCGGAGGCGGACCCCGTCTCCATCACCGTCGGCCGGGGAGAGGCGTGGACGCCCCTGGCGTGCAAGGAGGCCTACGGCAAGGCGGTGAAGACCGCCCTGGAGCTGAAGTGTGAGAGCTGCCTTTTCGACCTCACCGCCGCCGGGGAGCTGGGGCTGGAGGGGCTGTGCGCCGCCATGGAGGGCGTCTACGGCGGCGGATACCGCCAATCCTTCGCCCTCTCGGGCCGCTGGGAGCCGGAGCTCACCTGCTACGCCGGCGGCAGCGGCTGGCGGGAGGAGGATCTGGCCGTCGCCTGCCGGCTGGCCCGGTCCATTGTGGAGACCCGGAATCTGGTCAACCGCCCCGCCAACCTGCTCACGCCGGAGCTCTTTGCCCAGACCCTGGCGGAGCTGGCGGTGGATCTCCCTATCCAGGCCCGGATCTATCACCGCCAGGAGCTGGCGGAGCGGGGCCTGGGGGGCCTGCTGGCGGTGGGGGACAGCAGCGGCCATCCCCCGGCCCTGGCGGTGCTGCGCTACACCGGCGCGCCGGAGAGCAAAACGGTGCTGGGGCTGATCGGCAAGGGGGTCACCGTGGACACCGGCGGCTACTCCATCAAGGCCGCCAGCTCCATGGAGGGCATCAAGGGGGACATGGCCGGCGGAGCGGCGGCGGCGGGCGCGGTGCGCGCTCTGGCGGCGGCGGGGGTGAAGGTGAACGTCACCGCAATTGTCCCAGCCTGTGAGAACCGCATCTCCCCGGACAGCGCCGTGCCGGGGGACGTGATCTCCACCCTCTCCGGCCAGTCCGTGGAGGTCCTCAACACCGACGCCGAGGGCCGCCTGATCCTGGCCGACGCCCTCACCTGGGCGGTCCGGGAGGAGGGGTGCACCCATCTGGTGGACGCGGCCACTCTCACCGGGGCGGTGTGGGCCATGCTGGGTTACGTGGCCGCCGGGGTGATGGCCAGCGACGACGGCTGGTATGCCCGGCTGGAGGCCGCCGCCGCCCTCTCCGGCGAGCGGTACTGGCGGATGCCCGCCTTCCCGGAGTACGAGAAGCTGATTGAGAGCGATCTGGCGGACGTGCGCAACACCAGCAAGGACGGCTGCGGGGCCATCACGGCGGGGCTGTTCCTCCGGCGGTTCACCGAGGGCCGGCCCTGGATGCACCTGGACATCGCCGGCACCGCCAGCGTCAAGTCCCCCGTCTGGCAGCACCAGACCCCCGGCGCCACCGGCGCGGCGGTCAGCACCCTCTTCCATTTGGCCAGGGGGATGGAGCGGGTGTAGAATAGACAGACACAAGAGAAACAGGGCGGCAGGTTTTTCCTGCCGCCCTGTTTCTTTTATGCCCCGCCGTCGTCCAGATAGGCGATCAATTCCTCCATCCCCTCCCCGGTGACGGCGCTGACGGCGAACACCCGGGCCGCACCGCTGAGGATCAGCAGCTCCCTGGCCGCTTCCAGCTGCTCCGGGGCGGCCAGATCCGCCTTGGACGCCACCCCCACCACCGGGATGGGAAAGGCAGAGGCCTGCCCCGGCGAGAAGAGGAAGCGCTCCTGGGAGGCGTCCTGTACGAATACCGCCAGATCCGCCTCGGCGGCGGTTACCAGCAGTCCCCGCAGCAGGGAGCGGTGCTCCAAGTACTCCCCCGGCGTGTCAATGGTGCGGTTGACCACCTCCAGGGCCTGGGTCTTGCGGCAGCGGAGCTCCAGGCCGTTGAGCCGCTGGCACAGGGTGGTTTTCCCGCAGGCGACGCCGCCCACCAGTAAAATCCGCCTCATGTCCGGGTGATCTCTGTGGGCGCGAAGCGGAGAATCCGCTCCAGCACCCGCAGCACATCCCGCAGGGCGGCCTCCACACTGGCCACGTCGCCGCTGATGACCAGAGAGCCGTTGAACCGGTCCACAAACACCACGCTGACATTGGCGGCCTTTGCGGCGGTGTCCGCGCCGATGATGGCCGCCTCACTGGGGGTGATGGTCATAATGCCCAGGGCCCCCGCCGTCCCGCCGATGACCCCCAGCTTCTTGTACAGATCCGGCTCCGGGTTGGCGATCAGGTGGGCCAGGGTGACCTGCTTGCCGGGGACAAACTCCTGGATGATCCGCTGCTTCTCAAAGATTGGCTGTTCCATATCCGCCTCCTACAGCAGGCTGTCCAGTAGCTCCGGGTGGGGGCTGGGAATAACCACGGAGGAGACCAGCAGCCCCCCGGCGGCGGGGACGCCCACGCCGCAGCGGACCGCCTCGGACACCGCCGCCACCTCGCCGGTGAGCACCACAAAGGACTTCCCCCCGATGCCCGTACCCAGGCGCACGTCGATGAGGTCCACGTCTGCCGCCTTCACCGCCGCGTCGGCGGCATAGACGGAGGCGGTGACCGAGTAAAACTCCATCACTCCCACCGCCCCCAGGGTCTCCGGGGCGGTGGCGGCGGCGATGGCCTCGATCACCTGGGGGTGGACCCTGGGGATAACGCAGCTGTCCACTGCGAAGCCCTCCCCGGTCCGCTCCCCCGCCTCCAGGGAGGCCTGGACGGCGGAGACCTCCCCGGTAAAGAGCAGATAGTACTTGCCGGGGCACCCGGCCCGGGCGGAGAGCAGCCGGACGGCCGCCGCCTTCAGCACGCTGTCCGCGGCCTCCATTCCCTTGGCGATGCTGTTCAGTTCCAAAAAGCCGATGGTTTCCATATCTCCACTCCCCCGTTCCTATTCCGCTTCCGCTTCCAGGACGATCCGGTCCGACACGGACAGAACCCGCCCGGTGATACTGGCATGGATGGCGGCCCCCAGGGCCCCCTCCGGCGGCAGGGCCACCGCTTCGCCCGCTCTGACACGAGCGCCCTCCTCCACGACAGGGACACAGGGCGCGCCGATGTGCATCTGCAGCGGCAGCTCCACCTGCCGGGGCGTCAGGACCCGCAGCTCCTCCGGCTCCGCCCCGGCGTACCGGCCCAGGCCCATCCGGGCGGCCGCCCGCTGAGGAGAAATTTTGCGGTACTCCCGCTCCGGCCGGGGCGCAGCCCCCTCCCCCTGCCAGCGGAGCCCCGCCCCGGCCAGCTCCCCCTTGACGAGGGCGTTGATCCGCCGGGGCTGGAGGCCCATGGGGCAGGCGTAGACCTCGCACACACCGCACTCGCAGCACAGCTGGGCGGCCCGGACGTCCGGCTCCTCCAGCAGCTGTGCCAGGGGTGTCCCCGATGAGAGGCGGCGCATGATCCGGTGGGGCTCCAGGGGGTGACCCAGCAGGTACCGCGGGCACAGCTGGGTGCAGGCGGCGCACTGGATGCAGGCGGCACGGGCCTGGCGGAGCATCCGCTCTACCGGCACGGCCTCCTTCCGCTGGTGCCAGCCCCCGGCGGGAAGGACCAGGATGCCGGAAGTGGTCTTGGTCACCACCGCCCTCTCCAGCTGCGCCTTTGTCAGAAATTTCCCCATCATGGGGCCGCCGCTGACCACACGGCAGTCCTCCTCCGCCGGCCCTCCCGCCCCGTCGATGCATTCCAGAAAGCTGGTCCCCACAGGGACCCGCAGGATGACGGGGCGCCGGACCGCGCCGGAGACGGTGATATATTTCTCCGTCAGAGGCCGGCCCTCCAGGGCCTGGGAGACAGCGAAAATGGTGGCAATATTGTCCACCACCGCCCCCACCGCCGCCGGCAGCTTCCCCGGCGGCACCGCCCGGCCGGTCACCTCATAGACCACCGCCTGCTCGTCCCCCGCCGGGTAGAAGTTCCCCAGCAGGTGGAGCTCCACCGGGGCCCCCGCCTCCTCAACAGCCCGGCGCAGGGCCTGGATTTCCCGGTGATAGCGGGCCTTCACCGCGATGACGCAGCGCTCCGTCCCCAGGGCCTCCGCCAGGGCGGTGAGGCCCCGGACTAGGGCCGGGGCCTCATGGCGCATCAGGTACCGGTCGGTACGCAGCAGCGGCTCGCACTCCGCCCCATTGGCGATGAGGTACCGGAAGGAGCCCGCCAGCTTCCGGTGGGTGGGAAAGCCCGCCCCGCCGCAGCCCACAATGCCCGCAGCCTCGATCTGTCTGATGATGTCCATCCCGCACCTCCTTTACGCTAATGTTTGACCTGTTCCATGCTGTCCACGATGCCCACGATGGCCATGTCCATGGGCACGTCCTCCCGACCGAAGGCCTTGCGGGCGGTGCTGCCGGAGACCACCAGTACCTGCTCCCCGATCCCCGCGCCCACCACGTCGGCGGCCACGTGGACGGGCGCGCGGCCCTCCTCCTTGACCAGCATCAGCTTCAGCCCCTCCAGGCCGGGCTCTTTTTTAGTGGCCCAGACGTGGCCCACCACTCTGCAGATGATCATAGGTCCCCCTTTCCGGGCCGGGCGGCCCGTGCAAAGACGTCCCTGGCCGATGGGGTCAGCAGGACCCTCCCCTCCGGCGGGCAGGTTTTGCCGCGTTGGACCAGGGCCAGGGCGGCGGCCTCCGTGATGAGCAGCCGCCCGCCGCCCGCCGGGGGGGTCTCCGCCAGCGCTTCCGGCGGCGCGGACGTGCGCTTTTCCGCCGCTGCCGCCGGTTCGTCCCTCCGCCGGCCGCCGCCGATGAGGTAGCCCACGGTGCTTCCCGCCAGATGGGCGGCGTTGGCCTCGTCGAAGTCCACGTGGGCCGCCAGGGCGAACTGCTCCCCGACCCGGACGGGCACGTTTTCCAGCACGATCTCCCGCTCGCCCCCCAGACGCAGGGCCGCCGCCTGGCCGTCTGTCACACCGTAGCGCGCCGCGTCCGCCGGGGTCATGTGGACATGGGCCCGCGCTATGATGGCCGCACCCCGCGCATCCCAGTGGCCCTTGGGTCCCACCAGCAGCACGTCCGCCGCCCCCCGCAGATCGCCGGACAGGCGCACCGGAGCCCGCAGGCCCAGCTGCCGGGCGTCGGTGGCGGAGATCTCCGCCTGCACGGCCCCCCGCAGGGGACCCAGCACCGCCACGCTGGCAATCTCGCCCCGCTCCGTCACCAGCTTCACCCGCTCCTGGGCCAGGAACTGGCCCGGCTGGCTCAGCTCCCGCCGGGGCGTCAGCTCCGCGCCGGAGCCGAAGAGGGCGTCCATGGCCGCCCTTGTCAGATGGACGTGCCGGGCGGAGATCTCCACCGGCACCTCCAGCTCCACCGTCTCCCGCCGGGGGGCCATCCCGCGGAGCACGTCCTCCACGATGGCCCGAATGTCCTCCTCGCTATAGGTCTTCAGTACGCTCGCCTCCCTCTTTATAGTACCCCGCCAGCTCCCTGCAGAAGATCAGGTACACCCCGCTGGACAGCCGGTTCAGCCAGCGCAGGATGTCCTCTCTGCCGCCGTCAAAGGCCCCGGCGGCGCACAGCTCCGCCTCCCGCACCTGGGTGCGCAGCAGGTTCAGCTCCAGGCACAGCCTCCCCATGGACCGCCGGGGGATGGGGTGGTCCAGGCCCAAGGTCTCCTTCACCTGGTGGGACTGCCGCCGCAGCTCCGCCTCGTCCAGTCCGAACAGCTTCAGCGCCGGCAGGGGCTTCTCCTTCACTTCGGCGGCCAGGACGGTCTGGACCCGGTCGTGGACCTCCTCCAGGTCCGCCAGAACCCCTCCACGCCCCGCCTCCTCCGCCGCCAGCTCTGCCAGCAGCAGCCGGGCCATGAGGGCATCCAGCTTCCCACGGAAGGCGATCCGGGGGCTGGTCTTCTCCACCAGCAGGTTCCCCCGCAGGTGGGTGAGCCCCTCCGGCTTCTCCGTGCGGGACCGGCCGCTTGCCAGATCCACGTACACCGGCTTGCCGCCCCTGGCGGGGACGGGACAGCGGGTCATCACGTCCCGCGCCGTCTGCGCCGGCGGGAGTTCCGCCAGCTCAATCCGGTTCTCCCTGATAAAATCTCTGGCCGACGGGGTCAGAACGGCCCCCGCCTCCAGCCGGATGGGATCCCCCGGCTGAAAAGACCAGCGGGCGCGGAGGTCCGCGTCCGTCACAAGGGTTTTCTTCATGGCGCCCCCCTTCTCTCCGTCAGAGGGCGGCGGGGCCCGCTATCCCCCGCCGCCCGCCGCGCCCTACCTGTCGCTGGTCTCCAGGGTGGGCAGGATGAACTCCACCTCGCTGTGGGGCCGGGGGATGACGTGGACGGACACCAGTTCGCCCACCCGTGTGGCGGCTGCCGCACCGGCGTCGGTGGCGGCCTTCACCGCCCCCACGTCTCCCCGGACCATCACCGTTACCAGTCCGCCGCCCACGTGGACCTTGCCGATCAGGCGCACATTGGCCGCCTTGACCATGGCGTCCGCCGCCTCCACAGAGCCCACCAGTCCCTTGGTCTCGATCATTCCCAAAGCCTGCAAGTTTTCCATTGTGTTATTCCTCCCTGTTGTTTTGTGGTTGTGTTCAGGTGTTGCGCGTATGAAACCTCTCACCGTGTGAAAGAGGCCGCATGTTTATCTGCCCTCCGTGAGCCGGGCCACCACCGCCCTGGCGATGGCCTCGATCTCCTCCCGGCTCACCTGGCCGGGGCGGGGGGCGCAGGGGCCGGCATTCCGGGGTGCGGGGGCCGGCTCACGCAGATCGCCCAGCTCCCGAAGGCCCCAGGCCACCCGCCGGATATTCAGTAAATTCATGGGGCCGATGTTGTCGGAGCTGGCGCTGCCCCCCACCGCGCCGCAGCCCAGGGTCAGGGCGGGCGGCAGTCCCGTAGTGGCCCCTACGCCCCCCAGGGCCCCCGCCGTATTCACCAGCAGCCGGGACACCGGCTTCCGCAGGGCGAACTCCCGGATAACGCTCTCGTCCTGGCTGTGGATGGTCATGGTGTGGCCCGCTCCCTCATTGCGGAGAATTTGGATGCACCGGGCGCAGGCGTCCTCCCACCCGGCCTCCACATAGAAGGCCAGTACCGGGCACAGCTTCTCCCGCGCGTAGGGGTTGTCCCTGCCCACCGTGGTCTGCCGGGAGAGGAGCACCCGCGTCCCCTCCGGCACGGACACCCCCGCCATGGCGGCAATCTCCCCGGCGGCGCGGCCCACAACCTTGGGGCTCATGGTGCCGTTGGCGCGCAGCAGCAGACGCCCCACCCGGCCGCTCTCCTCCTCGGAGAGGAAATAGCCCCCCTGCCGCGTCAGCTCCGCCTCCACCTGCTCACGGATACAGGCCTCGGTGACTACGCTCTGCTCGGAGGCGCAGATGGTGCCGTTGTCAAAGGTCTTGCTGTCGAAGATGCGGCCCACCGCAGCGGGGATGTCCGCCGTCTTCTCGATGAAGGAGGGCCCGTTCCCCGGCCCCACCCCCAGGGCGGGGTTGCCGGAGCTGTAGGCCGCCCGGACCATGGCCTCCCCGCCGGTGGCGAGAATGAGGCCCACATCGGGGTGGCGCAGCAGGGCGCCGGTCCCCTCCTGGGAGGGAATGGTGACACACTGGACCAGCCCCGCCGGGGCCCCCGCCTCCCGGGCCGCGTCCCGGACCACCCGGAAGGTCTCCAGGATACAGTTTTTCGCCCCCGGATGGGGACTGATGACGATGGCGTTCCCCGCCTTCAGAGAGATGAGGGATTTGTACATCACGGTGGAGGTGGGGTTGGTGGAGGGGATCAGCGCCGCGATCACCCCCACGGGCACGGCGATCTCCCACACCCTCCGCTCCTGATCCTCCCTCAGAACCCCCACGGTCCGCAAATCCCGGATGCTCTCATAGGTCATCCGGCTGCCCAGCAGGTTTTTGAGCACCTTGTCCTGCCACATACCGAAGCCCGTCTCCTCCGCCGCCAGCTTGGCCAGCCGCTCCGCCGCCCCCTCGCAGGCCTGGGCCACCCGCTGTACGATCCGGTCCACCTGCTCCTGGGTGAAGCCGGCGTAGGACTCCTGGGCCTCCCGCGCCCCCCTGACCAGGCAGCGAATCTCCTGCACAGACTGCAGATCCCGATCAAATTCCACCGTATCAACCTCCTTTTGTGTTGTAGCTGCGCATCGATCAGCCCCCCAGGGGCTTTTGGGCCACCTCGCACACCGCCTGGGCAAAGGCCTCGCAGGCCGCCCGGCAGGCCGCCTGGTCCCCGGTGAGGAGCCCTCCCGCGAAGTTGGTCTCGCTGGGGGGACCGTAGAACACCCGCAGTTCCACAGCGGCGGCCTTCATGGCCGCGTCCAGACCCACCAGGGCCTCCGCCGGGGGGGCGATGAGGTAGGCCATGGGCGTGCCCGCCGCCGCCCCCGCCTGCCGGGAGAGGTAGGCGCCCGTCCGGGAGATGCAGTGGGCGAAGTAGACCACATCCCCGGCATCGTTGGCCGTCCGGAAGCTTGCCTCCTCCAGATACGCCGCCGCGGCCTCCAGGCCGCTGCGCACCGTCTCCGGGTCCGGCCCGGATAGGATGCCGATGAACTCCCCCGCCAGGGCGGTGCTGGCGTTTTGGGCCCCGGCGTACATGCTGCGGGCGTAGACCACCTCCACCGCCGCCGCCTTAGTGGCCTCGTCCAGGGCCGCGTAGGACACGTCGTCGCAGTCGGTGGTGACGATCCCCAGGCTCCTGTGGCCCGCCGGGACCTCCAGCCGCGCCAGCAGGGCCGGGTCCGCGCTGGGGATCAGCTGCCGGCACAGCAGCTTCGTGGGAATCCGGTCCCCCCTCATCCCGCCGCCCCCTGCCGGATGAGATCCACCCCGCTGGCCTTCCGCTCCAGAATGGCGGCGATGACCTCGGCAATGTAGGCCCCCGCCTCCACGGCGGCGGTGCCGCTGCGGTGGATGTTGGAGACCACCGTCCGCTTGCTCTCCGGCATGCCCGGATAGGCGTTGTAGGCGATGTAGGCGCTCATGCTCTCGGCGGTGGCAAGCCCCGGCCGCTCTCCGATGAGCACGCACACCACCTTGGCCCCCAGCGCCTCCGCTATATACTCCTCGGACCCCACCCTGCCGTAGCGCAGAAAGAAGGGGGTGCCCAGCCGCAGCCCCTTAGCGGTGAGGGTGTCAGTGAGGACGGGCAGAATCCGCTCCAGGTTGGCCTCAATGGCCGTGGAGCTCAGGCCGTCGGCGGCGTAGATCTGCACGTCCGGATTGCGGACGCACCGCCGCCGCAGCTCCTCCAGCGCCGCCTCCGGCAGCTGCCGTCCCAGGTCCGGCCGGGTGATATAGGTATCCTTGCCGGTACAGGCGGACTGGACCGTAAACAGCCCCAGCCTGTCCAGCAGGGCCTGGTCCACATCGGCGAACACCGCGTCCCTGGCCCCCGCGTGGTCCGCCCGCATGGTCAGCACGGTCCGGGTGTTCAGCCGGGGCCCCCGGCGGCCCACGCCGATGCGGGCTGTGGTCTCCCGCTTCATCCGCTCCAGGGCCTCCGGGTCCGCCGGGTCCGCCAGCAGGCTCTTCGCCCGGCAGGCGGGCAGCAGAATGTCCTCGCACTCCTCCGGCGCCTGCGCCCCCGGCGGGACGCAGGGCAGCACCGCGCTGCCGCTTTGCTCCAGCTGCCGGACTACCTCGGCCACAATGGCCGCCACCAGCGCCTGATCCATCTCTCGTCACCGCCCCTTCGCAAATATGGTGGGATCCCCCGCCCGGCCCGTGAGCCGGCCGTTCTCCATCAGGCCCATCTTCTCCAGCCACGCCTCGAACTCCGGTATGGGCCGCAGGCCCAGGACCTCCCGGATGGCGTTCACATCGTGGTACGCGTTGGTCTGGTAGTTGAGCATCACATCGTCCCCGGCGGGAACCCCCAAAATGTAGTTGACCCCCGCGCCCCCCAGCAGCAGCGCCAGGTTCTCGATGTCGTTCTGGTCCGCCAGCATGTGGTTGGTGTAGCAGCAGTCGCACCCCATGGGGATGCCCGTGAGCTTGCCCATGAAGTGGTCCTCCAGTCCCGCCCGGATCACCTGGCGGCTGTCATAGAGATACTCGGGCCCGATAAAGCCCACCACCGTGTTCACCATGAAGGGGTGGAACTCCCGGGCAAAGCCGTAGCAGCGGGCTTCCATGGTCACCTGGTCTGTGCCGTAGTGGGCGTCGGAGGACAGCTCGCTGCCCTGGCCGGTCTCAAAGTAGAGGACGTCGGGCCCCTTGGCGGCGCCCCTGTCCTTGAGGACCGCCAGCGCCTCCCGCACCGTGGCGGCGGAGAAGCCGAAGGCCAGATTTCCCTTCTGGGACCCGGCAATGGACTGGAAGATCATGTCCGCCGGCGCGCCGGCCCTCACCGCCTCGATCTGGGTGGTGATGTGGCCCAGCACGCAGATCTGGGTGGGAATCTCAAAGCGGCGCTTTACCTCGTCGAATCGCTTGAGAACCTCTGTGAGCCGGGAGACGGTGTCGCTGACCGGGTTGAGCCCCAGCAGGGCGTCGCCGCAGCCGTAGCTGAGCCCCTCAAAGAGGGAGGCGGTGATGCCCTCCACGCTGTCCGCGGCGTGGTTGGGCTGGAGCCGGGTGGCCAGTGTGCCCCGGCGGCCAATGGTGGTGTTGCAGGTGGCAGTGACCCGGACCTTGCCGGCGGCATACACCAGATCCAGGTTGCCCATGAGCTTGCACACCCCCGCCACCACCTCGCTGGTGAGCCCCCGGCTCAGCCGCCGGATGTCCTGCTCAGTGGTGCTCCCGTCCAATATGTACTCCCGCAGCTCCGCCATGGACCAGCCGGCGATCTCCCCGTAGACCGCCGGGTCGATGGAGTCCTGGTTGAGCCGGGTCACCTCGTCGTCCTCATAGGGGACCGCCGGATTCTCCCGCAGATCCCGGACCAGCAGCCGGCTGAGCACCAGCTTGGCCGCCACCCGCTCCAGATCCGACTCCGCCGCGATGCCCGCCAGTACGTCTCCGGACTTCTCCTCGTTGGCCTTGGCCAGCACCTCTTTGAGGGTGCGGAACTGGAAGGTCCGCCCTCCCAGCACAGTTGACAGCTTCATAATCCCCTCGCCTCCTCTATCCAAACAACAGGGTCTTGACCACCACCGGGATCACCAGTCCCCCGCACAGGGGCCGCCCCAGATCCACATAGTCCCCCTGCTCCATGCGCACCGCATCGATGCATACCACATCCCGCCGCCCCGCCAGAACCCGGTCCATGAGCCCTCCCAGGGCCTTGGCCACATCCTGCTCCACCGCCGCCAGCACTGGGGCCCCCGGCGGCAGAACCCCGTCCAGCCCCACGGCCAGGCTCTCCGCCAGGGCGCGCAGCTCCTCATAGGAGGGGTCCTCCCGGCCCGGCAGGGCCAGCAGCAGGCACTCCGCCCCGCTCTGGTCCAGCAGCCAGGCCGCCCGGCGGGCCAGCTCCGTCCGGTCCCCGGCCTGGCATCGGGCCTGCTCCGCCTCTGTCAGGCGCAGCACAGGCACGTTTTTCAGCGGGAGCCGTCCGGCGGCGCAGGTGATGGTGCTGCCGGAGATGGTGGTGGTAAACATGCCCGCCCCCACCACCGTGGCCCGGATGGTCTCCTCTCCCCGCCGGGCAGGGAAGCGCCGGCAGATGTCCCCGGCAGCGATGGACCGGCCCAGCAGCACGCCGATGTCCCCGAAGGGGAAGAGGTCCTCCCCCGCTGCCCCGCCGATGTAATTGGCCACGCCCCCGGAAAAGAACACCTGCCGGGGGACAACCGGCTCCAGCCAGGAGCTGCCGGGGGTCCTCAGCTCCCGGAGCAGGGGCTCCTGGGGGGCCAGGCCCAGGGCCTGGTCCAAAAGCCGGGCCATCCTGTCTGTCACGGCGGAGAGCTCCCCGGCGGAGGCCCTCCGCCCCCGGGCCAGCGCCGCCCCCGCCGCCCGGGCCGCCTTCTCCGCTGCGGGGCTGAGGTAGGTCACCACCCCCCGGCCGTCCACCCGGATGAGCCGCCCCCCGATGTCCAGGCAGCCCTTGGCAATCACCTCCCCGTCGGAGAAGATCACCATATTGGTGGTGCCCCCGCCGATGTCCAGGTTGGCGGTGACACAGTGCTCCCGCAGGCTGGCGGCCCAGGCCCCGCTGCCCTTCCCGGCGATGACCGACTCCAGATCGGGGCCGGCGGTGGAGACCACGAACTCCCCTGCCAGAACGCTGAGCCGGTCCAGCACGGCGGCGGCGTTCTCCTTCCGGGCGGACTCGCCGGTGATGATCACCGCGCCGGTATCCACGTCGGCGGGGGTGAAGCCCGCCCGGCGGTACGCCTCCTCCGCTATGCGCCCCACGGCCTCCCCGTCCACCAACACCGGTGAGAGCAGCGGGGTGAGGTACACCTCGCTGCGGTAGATGACCTCCTTGTCCACGATGGACACTCTGGGCACGGAGAAATAGCCCCCCTGGTCCTCCATGGTGATGCGGCTGAACACCAGCTGGGTGGTGGAGGTGCCAATATCAATTCCCACGCTCAAAATCTCCGCCATGCCGCGTCTCCTTCAAAAAAAGCAAAAAAAGCCAGGGCAGCCCACAGCTGCCATAGCTTTTTTGCTCAATCCCCGCACGCTGTTGTGCGGGCTATTCCCTTTTAATCTCCACAACAAACCGGCTGCCAGAGGCGCCGGAGTGCACCGTGAGCCCGCCCCCCAGCTTCTCCCGCGCCGTGGCCCGGACCATGCGCAGGCCCAGCCCGGCGGGCGCGTCCGGCGCGAATCCGGCGCCGTCGTCCTCCACCGTCAGAGTGTGGCACAGCCGGCCCGCCCGGAAGGTGACGGCCACCGTGCCCCCCTCCCGATCCCGGAAGGCGTGCTTGAGGGCGTTGGTGACCAGCTCGTTGACCACCAGGGCCGCCGCCGTGGCGGTGTCCGCGTCCAGAGGCGCGTGGTCCCCCCGGACCTCGATGGCCACGTTCCTGCCGCCGGGAACCAGGGAGCGCAGATTGTGCTGGAGCGTTTCCAGCAGCTGGAGGCTGTCGATGGACCCGTCCCCATCCTGCTTTTTGGTCAGTATATCATAGATGGCGGCGATTGACAAGACCCTCTCCACATTTTCCCGCAGCAGGGCCCCCGCCTCCCCGTCGGCGCACCGCCGGGCCTGGAGGCTGAGGATGCTGGCAATGAGCTGGAGGTTATTTTTCACCCGGTGGTGGATCTCCCGCAGCACCAGGCTGCCGCAGCTCTCCCCCCCGTCGGCCCGCAGGGAGAGGGCCTCCTGCTCGTACCGGCGGGCCAGGGCCTCAAACTTCCGCTCCCGGCGCAGATCGTCGCTGATGTCCCGCTCCTGGATGAGCACGGCGATACACGTCCCGCCGCCGCCCCGGACCGGGGCCGCGTCCTGGCGGACGGCGCGCCCCTCCTGGGTGACGGCCTTCAGATCCCGCACCGGCGTCCCCAGGCGGAGAGCCTGGTACACCGCCGGCTCCCGCTCCTCCGTCACCGGCGCGCCGGTAACGGACCCGCCGTAGAGGCTGCCGGCCTGGGCGGGCCGGGCCTGGGCGGCCACCACCATACAGCCGGTCCGGGTCATGCAGTCGATGAACACGTCCGTCCCGTTGAGCTCCGCGATGAGGGGCAGCTGCTCGCACAGCGCCTCCAGCCGGGCGATGTCCGTCCCCGTCAGATTGGTCTCCTCCTCGCAGATGCGCCGCAGCCTGTTCACCCCTTCCGCCCCTCCATCTGCTCCAGCAGCCGCCGGGCCAGGCTGGCCACGGTGACCCGCTTGTCCATGGCCATGCGGCGCATCTTGTGGTAGGCCTCCTCCTCCGTGCACCCCATGCGGCGGGCCATGGCCCGCTGGGCCCGGTGGACCAGACGGTCGTCCTCCATCTGCTGCCGGACAAGCCGGGTCTGCTCCCGGCTGCCCTGCAGCCGCTCGCTCTGGGCCAGCGCCAGCTCCAGAGTGGGCAGCAGGCAGCGGGGATCGATGGGCTTGGCCAGATAGCCCGTTACGCCGATCCGCCCGGCCCGCTCCACAATCTCCCGGTCCTGGAAGGCGGTCAGCAGCACCACGCACCCTGCCAGCTCCCGGCTGAGGATGGTCTCCGCCGCCGTCAGTCCGTCGAACACGGGCATCTTCACGTCCATGAGCACCACGTCCGGCCGCTTCTCCTCGCACAGTTCCACGGCGTCAAAGCCGTCCCCGGCCTCCCCGGCCACCCGGAAGCCCGCCTCCTCCAGCATGTCCGCCAGATCCATCCGGGTCACCGGCTCGTCGTCCACAATGACCGCAGTGCGTCTCGTCTTCTCCATAGCTCCCTCCTTATGATGACGGCGGTTTGCCCTCGTACTCCTGCAGCTTGTAGCGCAGGTTCCGGTCGCTGATGCCCAGCTTCTGGGCGGTGCGCTTCTTCTGCCCGTTGTTCTTCTTCAGGGTAGCCAGGATGGCCAGCCGCTCCAGCTCCCGCAGGGGCATGTCCGCGATGAGCTCCTCCAGCCGCTCCTCGCCTCCGGCGGGGCCGGGGGCCTTCTCCCGCAGCACCTCTTGGGGCAGATTGGCCGCCGTGATGCGCTGGTCGGCGCACATGAGGGCCGCGAACTCCAGAATGTTGAACAGCTGGCGCACGTTGCCGGGATAGGAATAGCCGATGAGCGCGTCCAGGGCGTCGGGCGTCAGCTCAAAGGGGGGCAGGTCCCGGCTCTTGGCATACTGGCTGAGGAAGAAGGCGCACAGGATCATTATATCCTCCCGCCGCTCCCGCAGGGGAGGGACGCAGATTTCCATCACATGGAGCCGGTAGTACAGGTCCTCCCGGAACTTCCCCTGGCGCACCAGCTCCGCCAGATTCTGGTTGGTGGCGGCCACCACCCGCACGTCCACGCGGATGGGGGCGCTGCTGCCGATAGGGGTGATGCTCCGCTCCTGGAGGGCCCGGAGGAACTTGGCCTGGAGCCCCAGGGGCATGTCCCCCAGCTCGTCGAGGAAGAGGGTGCCCCCGTCGGCCTGCTCGAACTTGCCCACCGTGTCCTGAACCGCCCCGGTGAAGGCCCCCTTGCGGTAGCCGAAAAACTCCGACTCCAGCAGCCCCTCGGGGATGGCGGCGCAATTGACCTCCACAAACCTGCCCATCTTCCGCTTGCCGGAGAAGTGGAGGGCCCGGGCCACCAGCTCCTTGCCGGTGCCGCTCTCCCCGGTGACGACCACCGAGGCATCCGCGTTTTTCAGCCGGGCGATCATGCTGCGCACCTGCCGGATGGCGGCGCTGCTGCCCTGGAGGCCGTCGTCGTCATACTTGGCGCTCAGCTCGTCGGTGAGGCTGGCAATCGTGTTGTTCAGCTCCTGGTAGCGCAGGGCCTGGTACATGTAGATCTTCAGCTCCTCCAGGTCCACCGGCTTGGACAGGTAGGTGAAGGCCCCCTTCTTCATGGCGTCCACGGAGGAGCGGATGGTGCCGAAGGCGGTGATGACGATGACGGCGGCCTTCTCCGAGATGGCCTTGAGCCGCTCGAGCACCTGCAGCCCGTCGTCCCCGCCGATGCGCAGGTCCAGCAGCACCAGTTGGTAGCTGCCCGTGCGGAAGGCCTCCAGCCCCTCCGCCGCCGTCAGGGCCGCATGCACGTCAAACTCCCCCCGCAGGGCCAGCGTCAGGGACACGGTGATGCTCTGCTCGTCGTCGATAATCAAAACTCGGGGCTTCTTCACTGGACTTCCTCCCTTGCAAAGGCAATCTGAATGAGGGTGTACGCCCCCGGCTCGCTCTCAATAGTCATGGTCCCGCCGTTGAGCCGGACCAGATCGTTGGACACGCACAGGCCCAGGCCGATCCCCTCGGGCTTGGTGGTAAAGTAGGGGGTGCGGCATCGCTCCAGCTCCTCCGGCGTCATGCCCACGCCCTCATCCCGCACGGAGATCACCGCCCGTTCCCCCTGCCCCTGGGCCCGGATCGCCATGGTCAGCCGCCGGGCGGAATCCTCCTGCTTGAGCCGGCGCTCCATGGCCTCAATGCCGTTGATGATCACATTAATGAGCACCTGCTTGAGCTGCCCCTCGCTCACCCGGATGAGCAGGCCCGCCTCCAGCCGGGTATCGAAGCGGATGGGGCTCTGCCGGGCCACAGGGTCCGTCAAGTACAGGCACTCCCGGACCAGGGCGGCGGCGTCCGCCACCGCCGGCTGGGCGGAGCTGGGCTTGGCGTAGTTGATGAAGCGGTTGACCAGGTCGTTGATCCGGTCCACCTCCTTGGGTACGATCTCGTGGAAGGCGGCCTGGAACTCCTCGTCCCCCCGCTCCTCCTGGATCATGGAGGCGAAGGTGCGGATGGTCATCAGGGGATTGCGGATCTCGTGGGCCACCCCCGCCACCAGCCGGTTGATGGCGGTGATCTTCTCCGCCTCAAAAATCTGCTGCTTGCGCCCCTCCTCCTCGGTGATGTCCTCCGCCGACAGCATCAGGCCGTCCCCCTCCCCGGGCAGGGGCACCAGGGTGCACTTGAGCAGGGCCGGGGCCTCCCCCTCCCGCTGGACACGAAAGACCTGGTTCTGGGGCAGAGACTCCGCCCGGTCCCCGGCGCCCAGGAAGGGGCGGGTGATCTGGCTGAAGGGGGGGATGTCCAGGATACTGCGGCCGATGGCATCCCCGCCGGCGATCCGGGCGGCGGTCCGGTTGAGCATGGTGATCCGCCCCTCCGGCTCGAAGAGCAGGATGCTCTGGGCGGCGGAGTCGATGATCCGCTGCTGGGTGGCGCTCTCCCGCCGGGCCTTGTCCAGCTGGCGGGCCAGCTGGTCGTTGGTGTCGTGGAGGGCCTGGGTCATGCGCCGCAGCTGCCGCTTGAGCACCGAGGAAAACCCGGCGAAGACCAGCACCACCAGCACCGCCGCCCCCAGGGCCGCCAGCAGGCCGCGCACCATCCTGGCCTGCACCGCCCCGTCGTCCTGGGTCCACAGGGCGGCCCAGCGGTTGTAAATCTCGTCGTAGCGCCCGCTGGTGCGCAGCCGGACCAGCCGGCTCCCCAGATACCGCAGCGTCACCGTGTCCCCCGGCCGCACGGTCAGCGCGTAGCTCAGCTCCCCCAGATAGGAGCGGACAATGGTGTAGTCGTCCGCCCGGCCGCCGGTCTCCAGCAGGTAGAGCAGGCAGTCCTGGGGCCCCACCGCCAGATCCGCCCGGCCGCTCTCCACGGCCTGCAGCACCTGCTCTTGACTGCCCACCGCCAGATAGCTGCCGATGTCCAGCTTGTCCAGATAGGCGTACTTCACAGTGCCGTACTCAAACACCGCCACCTTGCCGCTGTAGTCCTCCTCCCCGGCTCTCCGGGCATCGCTGATGGCGCACAGCGCCACCGTCAGCAGCGGCTCCGTGGTCCAGGCCGCCAGCTCCGGTTCTCCCCGCAGAGAGGAGGTCAGCACCACGTCCACCTCTCCCGCCAGCAGGGCCCGCCGGCAGGCGGCGTCGTCGGGGAGCAGGACGCAGCGGATGCTGTCCTCGCTGTTCTCCACAAACGCGTCCAGCAGCTCCCGGTGAACGCCGGCGGGCTCCCCCTCCCCGTCCAGGTACTGGAGGGGCGCCATCTCCCCGGACATCCCGATCACCAGCCGGACGTTCACCGCCTCCGCCTCCGGCGGGGGGACCAGCGCCGCCAGCAGCAGGACCAGCAGCACCCACGCCCCCAGACGGCGGCCTCTCATCCAACACCCATTATGTCCGCCAGGTTGGCCCGCTGGCTGAGGACAGGCTCAAAGATGGGGGTCCTGCTGGTCAGCAGGGTGGTCACGCCGGGGCCGTGGCCCATACGGATACAGTCGCTATGGACCACCACCCCCACGGTCTGGGCCCCGGTGAGGTAGCCCCGCCCATAGCGGGTGTCGCAGTTCTCCAGCAGCACGATGTCCCCGAAGCGCAGACGGTCCAGGCCATGGTGGACGATCTCCTCCCAGTCCTCCGTCATGATGTCGTAGTCCCCATGGTGGGAGCTGGCCTCCCCGTAGCCGCTGCCCATCAGGTGGGCGGGCGCCACCGCCGCCACCGGCAGGCGCAGCCTGTCCCCTGCGGGCGTCAGCTCCAGCTTCTCCAGCACGGCGGGGGAGCAGTTGAGCACATGGACCCGCCCGGCGTAGTCCGTCAGCTCCAGCCCCTGGCCCAGGGCCCGGATCTGAATCCTGTCCCCGATGGTCATGCGCTCCAGATCCTCCCTGGGAAAGTAGAGCAGCACGTGCTCGACGCCGCCGTGGGTGCCGGTGACGAAGCCCTTGGCCCCCTTGGCGTCCCCGGAGACCACCACCGCCTCGTTGCCGATGCATGAGAGGATGTTGAGGGCGGCGTTCTCGCTGCCGGAACGGTAGTTTTTGATGGTCACCCCCGGCTCGATGTGGTCCCCCGCCAGGCCGTATACGCTGTCTCCCAGCCGCACATTATAGACGATGGAACCGGTGTTGGGCAGGGTGTGAACCCGCCCCTCGCAGTCGATGCGCACAGGCAGCTCCTTCACGGTGGGGTGCTGAATCTCCCCCATCACACACTGCATGACCAGCCGGTCCTGATTGGTACGAACGCTCATAAAACATGCCTCCTTCTCGGTGGTACGCCCGGCCCCGAAGGGGGGCGCGGGGGTCTGTATGGCCCTATTTTGGCACAAACCCCCTCATTTTGCAAGTGCCAAAGAACAAGAAAATATGCGTATTTCCCCATTGATCCTCCGCAATTCCATATTTTTTTGCGAGGAAAGAGAGACAACGGGGAAATTTTTGCCGCTCCGTCCGGAAATTATTTCCGGTTTCCGCCGGATTTTTCACCGGCGGCTCCCCGGTTGTTATTGACAAAAAATAAACGATGTGATTTATTTTTATTCATAGCGGTGTATTTCCTGTTTTCGCTGAATTTTTCCTATTTTTTTGCGTCCTTCCATCGCTGTAGGCGGAGGAGACGCCCATCTTGGAACAGGAATTGCTTGTTATATAGACAAGACGCATGTTGTCAGAGCATCGTCCAAATTTGAAGAAGAAGGAGAATGTACTATGAAAGCGAACACCTGCAAACGACTTCTTGCCCTGCTGGCGTGTCTGGCTGTCCTGTGCGCGTGCCTGGCTGGCTGCGGCGGCAAGGACAGCGGCGGCGCCTCTAAAGACCCCGCCCCCGCCTCCGGCGGCAATGAGGGCGGCGCCTCCGGCTCCGGCGGCTACAAGGACATCGTGGTGGGCCTGCCCGAAGACATCACCAATCTGGATCTCCAGGAGAGCAACGCCACCGCCAACCTGATGCTCAACCAGTGCATCCACAACCGGCTCATCAGCCTCAACTATGACGGCACCTTCGCCTGCGACCTGGCGGAGAGCTACGAGCAGGTCTCCGCCACCGTCTGGCAGTTCAACCTGCGCAAGGGCGTCAAGTTCCACAACGGCAGCGAGATGACCGCCGACGACGTGCTCTTCACCTATGAGCGGGCCCGGAGCTCCGGAGCGGCCAACGACAAGGTGGAGATGATCGCTGCCGTCAACAAGATCGACGACTACACCGTTCAGTTTGAGCTCACCGACCAGATCAGCGACATCCTCTACTACATCGCCTACCCCACCCTGGGCATCCTGAACAAGGCGGCCGTAGAGGCCGACCCCGTCAACGGCCCCACCATCGGCGCGGGCCCCTACGTCTTCGACTCCTGGAGCGCAGGCGACAGCGTCAAGTGCCACGCCTTTGAGGACTACTGGGGCGGCGTGAAAAACACCAAGAACCTGACGCTGCGCATCATGCCCGAAGCCTCCTCCCGGGTCATCTCCCTGCAGAACGGCGAGATCGACATCTGCGTGGATCCCCCGGCCATTGAGCTCAGCCACATCGCAGATACCGACGGCCTGTCTCTGCTGCAGGTCTCCTCCGAGAAGCTGCACTACCTGGCCTTCAACATGGAGAAGGGCGTCTTCGCCGACAACCAGCTTCTGCGCCAGGCCATCGCCACCGCCATCAACAAGGACAACATCGTCACCGTGGCCACCGAGGGCCTGGGCACTCCGGCCATCACCTTCTTCTCCCCCGGCTACGGCTACTACGACGCCTATGATCCCTACCCCTACAACGTGGAGAAGGCCAAGGAGCTGCTGGCCCAGGCCGGCTATCCCGACGGGCTGGAGTTTACCCTCTACTACAACGGCAACCTCAAGGAGCTTATGAGCCAGGTCATCCAGTCCAACCTCAAGGAGATCGGCATCACCGTCCACATTGAGGAGATGGAGATCGCTGCCCTGAAGAGCAAGCTGGCCGATGCCGACTACGAGGCCGTGGTCTACAACTGGGCCAACGACAGCGCCGGGCCGGACAACAACGTCCGCCCCCTGTTCCGCACCGGCTCCAGCTCCAACCGCACCCACTACTCCGACAGCTACATCGACGAGCTCATGGACAAGGCCCTGAAGGAGACCGACAACGAGACCCGCCTGAAGCAGTACGAGGAGATTCAGACCTACCTGCTGGACGTGTGCCCCCTGGTCCCCTGCTTCTATGAGACCATGAGCCTGGGCGTCAACGCCAAGCTGCAGAACCTGACCCCCGATACATCGGGCCTGCACCGTTTCTACGACTGCTATATTCCCCTGGACTAACTGAATCCGAGGCGGGCTTCGCTCCCCTCGAGCTCCACCCGCCGCGTTTTCTCACGAGCTTGCTTTAACAGGCTCTGGGCCTGCCGCTCCGGCGGCAGGCCCGCCCTTACAGCGGGACCGGCTGCCGGCCCCTCACAAGGGAGCGCAGCCTCTCCCGCCCGGCACCCCCAGGCTATGCATACAGGTAAAGAAGAAAGGGGCAGCGAATGTACAAGTATATTCTCCAGCGGCTGCTGCTGCTGATTCCCGTCATCATCGGCGTGTCGCTGCTGGTCTACGCCATCATGGACATCGCCGAGGGCGATCCCGTCTACCAGATCGTCAGCGAAAACGCCAGCCAGGAGGTCATTGAAGCCACCCGGGAGGCCTACGGCCTTAACGACCCCTTCCTGGTGCGCTACGCCCGCTACATGTTCAACCTCTGCCGTGGCGACATGGGCACCTCCTACATCACCAAACAGGACGTATTCGCCTCCTATATGGAGCTTTTGCCCAACACCATTAAGCTCTCTGTGCTCTCGGTGGTCATCGCCGTCATCGTCTCCATCCCCCTGGGCATCAACGCCGCCATCCACCAGAACACCTGGGCGGACACCGGCAGCATGATCACCTCCCTGGTCTTTGTCTCCATGCCTCAGTTCTGGCTGGGCCTGCTGCTGATCATCGCCTTCGCCCTAAATCTGAAGTGGTTCCCCTCCGGGGGCAACGAGGACGGGTTCCGCAGCCTGGTGCTGCCGGCCTTCACCGTGGGCATCGGCCTGGCGGCCCTTATGACCCGCACCACCCGCTCCTCCATGCTGGAGACCATCCGTCAGGACTACATCACCACCGCCAAGGCCAAGGGCGTGAGCAACCGGGTGACCATCTACCACCACGCCTTTAAAAACGCCCTGATCCCCATCGTGACCATTGCGGGCATGCAGTTCGCCCAGATCCTGGGAGGCAGCGTGCTGACAGAGACCGTCTTCTCCTACCCCGGCGTTGGGCGGCTGATCGTGCAGTCCATCGACCGGCGGGACATCCCCATGGTTACCGGCTCGCTGATTCTGACCACCATCCTGGTCAGCTTTGTCAACCTGGCCACCGACATCGTGTACGCGTACATCGATCCCCGGATCAAGTCGCGATACGCGAAAGTAAAGTGAGGTGCTCATATGGCAAATACCACGACATCCCAAGCGGCCTCCGCCGCCCCGGAGCGGCAGTACAAGCGCCGCAGCATGCTCCAGGAGACCTGGCGGCGGTTCAGGAAGAACAAGGGCGCGGTGGTGGGCCTGTGCATGCTCATCGCCCTGTGCGTGATGGCCGTCGCGGCGGGCTTCATCTTTGACTACGACACCCAGGTCATCGGCGGGGACATTGCCGACCGCCTGCTCTCTCCCAGCTGGGCTCACCCCTTCGGCACAGACGAGATGGGCCGGGACATCCTCATCCGGGTCATCTACGGCGCCCGGTACTCCCTGTCCGTGGGCCTGGTGGCTGTGGGCATCTCCATCGTCATCGGCGTAACCCTGGGGGCCATCGCCGGCTTTGTGGGCGGTGTGCTGGAGAACATCATCATGCGCATCACCGACATCTTCATCGCCGTGCCCAACATCCTGCTGGCCATCGCCATCGTCTCCGCTCTGGGGCAGAGCACCCTGAATCTGATGGTGGCCATCGGCATCTGCTCGGCGGCCTCCTTCGTACAGGTGGCCCGGGCTGCGGTGCTGACGGTACGCAGCAACGAGTACGTAGAGGCCGCCCGGGCCATCGGGGCCACCAACCGGGAGATCATCTTCTCCCACATCCTGCCCAACTCCCTGGCCCCCATCATTGTTCAGGCCACCCTCCGGGTGGGCGCGTCCATCATCTCCGCCTCCTCCCTGAGCTTTCTGGGCATCGGCGTGCCCCTGCCCGCCCCGGAGTGGGGCGCCATGCTCTCCAGCGGGCGCAACTACATCCGCGACTACTCCTATATGACCCTGTTCCCCGGTCTGGCGATCATGCTGACCGTCGTCTCCCTGAACCTGGTGGGCGACGCCCTGCGCGACTCCATCGACCCGAAGCTGAAGAAATAGGAGGACCCGATATGAGCAGCAACGTATCCCAGCGCACCGCCCCCCAGGAGGGCGACGTCCTCCGGATCAAGGACCTGGTGGTGGACTACGAGACCGAGGACGGCGTCATCCACGCCGTCAACGGCATCAGCCTCACCCTGGGCCGGGAGCGCACCCTGGGCCTTGTGGGCGAGACCGGCGCCGGCAAGACCACCACCGCTATGAGCATCCTCAACCTGGTGCCCAATCCCCCCGGCGTCATCAAACGCGGCGAGATCTACGTCAACGGCCGAGATGTCCTGCGCATGAGCGGGAAGGAGCTGGAGCGGATGCGGGGCATGGACGTGGCCATGATCTTCCAGGACCCCATGACCGCCCTGAACCCCGTGGACACCGTGGGGGCCCAGATCGCCGAGACCATCCTCATCCACGAGCCGGGTCTGAACAAAAAGGAGGCCATGCGCCGGGCGGAGCAGATGCTGGAGGTGGTGGGCATCCCCGCCAGCCGGGCGGGGGAGTACCCCCATCAGTTCTCCGGCGGCATGAAGCAGCGGGTGGTCATCGCCATCGGCCTGTCCTGCAACCCCAAGCTCCTCATCGCCGACGAGCCCACCACCGCCCTGGACGTGACCATCCAGGCCCAGATCCTGGAGATCATGGCCGAGCTGAAGAAGAAGTATCACACCTCCATGATTATGATTACCCACGATTTGGGCATCGTGGCCAAGGTCTGCGACGACGTGGCGGTGATCTACGCCGGGCGGGTGGTGGAGTCCGGCTCCCTGCGGGACATCTTCAAGCGCACCATGCACCCCTACACAGAGGGTCTCTTCAACTCCCTGCCCAACATCAAGGAGCGCACCGCCCGTCTCAACCCCATTCCCGGCCTGGTGCCGGACCCCACGGTGGTGCTGCCCGGCTGCGCCTTTGCCGAGCGCTGCCAGTACGCCACCGAGGCCTGCACCTGCTCCGTCCCGGCGCTGCGCCCGGTGAGCGAGACCCACTTCGTGGCCTGCCACGCCTATGACGACCCCAATTTTAGGATCAAGAGAGGGGAGAAAACCGATGGCTGACACCATTCTTGCGGTCAAGCACCTGAAAAAATACTTCCAGACCCCCAGGGGACTGCTCCACGCGGTGGACGATGTCTCCTTCTCTATCGAGCGGGGCAAGACCCTGGGCGTGGTGGGGGAGAGCGGCTGCGGCAAATCCACCACAGGCCGGTGCATCCTGCGGCTCATCGAGCCCACCTCCGGCGAGGTAACCTTTGACGGCCGGGACGTCGTCCGCCTCTCCGCCAGGGAGCTGAAGGCCCTGCGCAAGGACATGCAGATCATCTTCCAGGATCCCTACGCCTCCCTGGACCCCCGCAAGTCCGTCAGCCAGATCATCAGCGAGCCCATCATCATCAACAAACTCCTCACCGACAAAAAGCAGATCGAGGACCGGGTCTTCCAGCTGATGGAGACGGTGGGCCTGGCCGAGCGGCTGGTGAACACCTATCCCCACGAGCTGGACGGCGGCCGCCGCCAGCGCATCGGCATCGCCAGGGCCCTGGCCCTGAACCCCAAGTTCATCGTCTGCGATGAGCCGGTGTCCGCCCTGGACGTGTCCATCCAGGCCCAAATCCTCAACCTGCTCCAGGACCTGCAGGAGAAGATGGGGCTGACGTACATGTTCATCACCCACGACCTCAGCGTGGTCAACCACTTCTCCGATGACATCGCCGTGATGTACCTGGGCCAGCTGGTGGAAAAGGCTCCGGCGGACGAGCTCTTCGACCACCCCCTGCATCCCTATACCAAGGCCCTCTTCTCCGCCATTCCCATCCCGGATCCCGACGACCAGTCTGCGCGTATCATCATCAAAGGGGAGATCTCCAGCCCCGTAAATCTGCCCGACGCCTGCCACTTCGCCCCCCGCTGCCAATACGCCTGCGACCAGTGCCGCCGCGGCAATCCGCCCCTGGAGGAGCTGCGCCCCGGTCATTTCGTGGCCTGCGCCAGGGTGAAGGAGCTCAACGGGATCTGACCGGAGGCCCCGAGACATCCCCGCAAAAACCGACGCCGGAGAGGAGGAGCGCCCATGGATCAGCGCCACCAGCTCCAGCTGACCCCCCGCCTGCTGGCGGGGGCCCGGCTGCGGCATACCATCCAGGCCACCGCCATACTGCGCATGAACGCGGAGGACCTGTACGCCTACCTCTCTCAGGCCGCCGAGGCCAACCCCATGCTGACAGTCAGCCGGGCGGAGGGGGCCTATCTCCCCCTCCGCTCCGACGCCGAAGGCCGGGAGGCGGGGAGCGAGCCCTGGGATTTCGCCCCCCGGCAGGAGCGGCGCTCCCTGCGCGCCCATCTGCTCTCCCAGCTGCCTCTGGCGGAGCTGGAGCCCCGGCGGGAGCGGATCGTCCGCTATATCATCGACGGGCTGGACGAGGGCGGCTACTTCACCGAGTCTCCCGCCCATCTGGCCCGGCGCTTCCGGGTGGACAAGGCCGCCGCCCAGGGCTGCCTGGAGCTGGTGCGCTCCCTGGAGCCCGCCGGCGTGGCCGCCGCCGGACCACGGGAGTGCCTGCTCTTTCAGCTGCAGGCCCTGCCGGAGGGGACCGAGCTGGCCCAGGCCCTGCTGACAGAGCACTGGGAGCTGCTGGCAGCCCAGCCCCGGCCCAAAGCCCTGGCAGCCCGGCTGGGCCGGACTCCGGAGGAGGTCCGCTCGGCCCTGGCGCTCATCAGCAGATTAAACCCCCGCCCCTCCAACGGCTTTACCGGCCAGGAGCTCACCGCCTATATCACCCCGGACGCCTACCTGCTCCGGGAGGGAGAGGAGCTGCGGGTCCTGCCGGCAGCCTGCTGCACGCTGCAGCTGGACCCCTACTACCAGGCCCTGCTGGCGGAGACCGGCGATCTGGAGGCGCGCCGGTACCTGACCCAGTGTGCCCGCCAGGCGGAGAACCTGCTTCAGGGCCTCCGGCAGCGGGAGGAGCTGCTGCTGCGCATCTTCACGGAGATCGTCCGGACCCAGCGGGCCTTCCTCCAGGGCGGAGCCAAGACCCCCCTCCAGCAGCAGGACGTGGCCCGGTCCCTGGGGCTCAACGCCTCCACCGTCAGCCGGGCCGTGCGCAACAAGTATCTCTACTACTGGGGCGGACTGCTGCCGGCGGCGAGTCTCTTCTCCCGGCCTCTGCCCGGGGGCGGCGCCTCCGTCCACGCCGCCATGCGGGAGCTGGAACGCCTCATCGGCGAGGAGGACAAAAGCGCCCCTTGGAGCGACCGAATCCTCTGCCAGCGGCTGGAGGAGCGGGGAATCGCCGTCTCCCGGCGGGTGCTGGCCAAGTACCGGGAGCAGATGGGTCTCCCACCGGCCTACCTGCGCCGGGAGGCCCCCGGCGGGGAGAGAGAGAAGGGCCCCTCCTCCCGTCAATAAGCCTGCCGCCCTGCCGGCATGAAGGAGTGATTGCATGAATGTCTACGACTTTGACGAGACCATCTTTACCGGCGACAGTGAGGACTACTTTTTTGCCTATCTGTTCAAGAAGCCCGGCTTCTTCTGGGATCAGGTGCGCTACCGCTGGTACGAGCTGCTTTTCAAGTGCAAGCTGGTCTCCAAGACCAAGGCGCGGGAGGCGGAGTACAGCCTGCTGCGCAAGATCGACGATCTGGACGGGCTGCTGGCCGACTACTGGGACCAGCACGAGCGGCACATGAAGAGCTGGTACGCCGCCGTCAAGCGCCCCGACGACGTCATCGCCAGCGCCACCCCCCGCTTTCTGATGGAGCCCATCGTGGCCCGGCTGGGCCTGACGGGGCTGGTGGCCACGGAGATGGACCCCCGCACGGGAAAGATCCACGGCGAGTTCGCCGCCGGCCCCTACAAGGTGGACCAGTTCCGCAAGCAGTTCAGCCTGGACGAGATCGACGAATTCTACAGCGACGCCTACTCAGACCACTTCCTGGCGGAGTACGCCAAGCGGGCCTATGTGGTCCACGGCGACGGCGAGCGCACGGAGTGGAACGCGTATTTCGCCACCCACAAGAAAAAGTGACCCGGTGGGAAATCCCGGAAGACGCAGCTGGTCCTCCGGGATTTTTTGCCGGAATGGCCGGCACTCTGCTGTTCTATCAATGTATGATCTTCCAGATATTACCTCTTGCGCGACAGGGCTACGGTCGGGTACAATGGACAAAAACGGCGCTCCGCCGTTAGGAAAGGAACTTGTCTGATGAAACGCCTCTACTCGCTGCTGCTGGCCCTGGGCCTGCTGTTCCTGCTCTCCCTCACCGCCGCCGGGGCGGACCGGGGAGGCGTGACAATCACCGTGGACGGACAGATACTGGACACGGAGGAGGCCTACATAAACGACAGAGGCGTCACCATGATCCCCCTGCGGGCGGCGGCGGAGGCCCTGGGATACACGGTGAACTGGGATCCCAGAACCCGCACCGCCGCCATCACCTCCGCCCCAGCAGAGGAGGGCCCCGCGTCCGGGGAGGATGAGGAGGAGCGCGTTCCCCTGGTGGTGCTGGACCCCGGTCACGGCGGCTCCGCCAGAGGCGCCAGCTACGGCGGTGTGGACGAGAAGGACCTGAACCTCTCCATCGCCCTCCAGGCTGGCGCTCTGCTGGAGGAGGCGGGACTGGAGGTCATCCTCACCCGGACCGACGACCGGGACGTGGGCCTCTACGACCGCACGGCCATGGCCAACGGCCAGCAGGCGGACCTGTTCGTCAGCGTCCACTGCAACGCCAGCCTCACCAATCCGGAAGCCAGGGGCATCTACACCGCCGCCTACAGCGAGGAGTGCATCGGCTGGCAGCTGGCCCAGCTCCTGCGCCAGACCATGATGGAGGCCGCCGGGGCAGAGGACATGGGCAGCGAGGCCCGGCCCAATCTGGCGGTGCTGCGCACCGCCCAAATGCCGGCGGCCCTGGTGGAGTGCGGCTACATGTCCACCCCCGGGGAGCTGGCGCTGCTGGCTGAGGCGGACTATCAGGCCCGTCTGGCCCAGGGAATCGCCGACGGCGTGCTGGCGTATCTGGCACTGGCCGGGTGAGGCGGGCATACACTGGTAGAGCCGGCACCTTTTTCCATGGGATGCCGCGTGATTTTATGATGAAGCGCTGCGCGCTTTTCATTAAAGGAGGAAGTCCTCAGATGGAGGATATGACGCTGGACAGCCTGGCGGTGGGTCAGCGGGCCGCTGTGGCCGCCCTCTCCGCTCCGGAGGAGCAGCGCCGGCGGCTGCTGGATCTGGGCTTTGTGCCCGGCGGCACCGTGGCCGCGGTCCAGGAGAGCCCTTGGGGGGACCCGGTGGCCTACGCCGTGTGCGGTGCGGTGATCGCCCTGCGCCGGGCGGACGCCGGGAAGATCCTGGTGCGGTCCGACGCGCTGTAACATATACAACATGCGGGGACTATGCGCCAGCGTGCGCATAGTCCCCGACGCTTTTAAGGGAAATGCTTTGTTGAGGAAATCCTATGATACGGGCACGCCCTCCGCAGCCACCAGCCGGCGCAGGTCCTCCAGCGTCTCCGCCGGCGGGGCGCAGGCCCCCTCCCGGCACAGGTAGAACCGCTCCCCCTCCGCCGGGAGGGGGTAGTCCACCGTGAAGGGGGCCAGCCGGGCCAGGGCCCGCTGGTTGTCGGGCGTCTTCACCAGCGCGCTCAGGCGGTAGGCCTCCCCCGCCCCGGCCAGCCACTCCGGCGCACCCCCGGCGCACACGCACACCAGCTCCCGGCCGGGGTATACCGCTCGGGCCATGGCCAGCAGGGCAAAGCACCGGGCCGCCGGATAGACCGCCGCCTCCCCGGCCAGCCAGGCCAGCTGCTCCCCGGCCAGGGCCCGGAACCGGGGCTCCCCGGTGAGCCGGGCCAACTCCGTCAGGGCCAGGGCCGCCGCTCCATTGCCGGAGGGCGTACCGGCGTCAGCGGCCTCCTTCTGCCGGGCAATCAGCCGCTCGCCGCCGGCGGGGGTGCGGAAAAAGCCCCCCTGCTCCTTGTCCCAGAACAGCGCCTCCATCTGCTCCGCCAGAGCCGCCGCCTCCCGCAGGCAGGATACGGAGAAATTGGCCTCGTACAGCTCCAGCAGAGCCCAGCAGTAGAAGGCGTAGTCGTCCAGCTGGCCGTCCTGGGCCGGCTCCCGGTCCCGCCAGCACAGATACAGCCGGCCGTCGGGCCGGGTCAGCCGGGTCTTGAGAAACAGCCGGGCCGCCTCCGCCGCCCCCAGGTACCGGCGCTCTCCCAGCACCCGGTAGGCCTTGGCCAGGGCCGCGATCATCATGGCGTTCCAGCTGACCACCACCTTCTCGTCCCGGTGGAGGACGCAGCGCCGGCGGCGGAGGGCCGCCACGCGCCGGCACCGGTCCCCCTCCTCCTGCCAGGCGCGGCCGTAGTCCTCGTCCTCCAGCAGGTGGGGCACGCTGTCCCCCTCCCCGATGCCGTACCGGCGGCAGAACGCCGCCGCCTCCGCCTCCCCCAGGGCCTCCCGGACGTCCGCCGCTGTCAGCAGGTAGAAGCGGCCCTCCCGCCCCTCGCTGTCCGCGTCCTGGCCGCAGGCGAAGCCCCCGCCGGGCAGCCCCAGCTCCTCGATAGCGTAGTCCAGGGTCCGGCAGGCCACCTCCCGGTAGAAGGGCCGCCCGGTCTGGGCGTAGGCCTCCAGGTAGGCGCAGGCCAGCAGGGCGTTGTCATAGAGCATCTTCTCAAAGTGGGGCATGTGCCAGCGCCGGTCGGTGCTGTAGCGGCAGAAGCCCCCGCCCAGCTGGTCAAAGATGCCGCCCCTGGCCATCTGCCGCAGGGTGACCTCCGCCATCTCCAAGGCCTCCCGGTCCCCCTCCCGCCGGGCCAGCTCCAGCAGAAAGAGCAGCTGATAGGGGGAGGGGAACTTGGGCGCACCGCCAAATCCCCCGTTCTCCCGGTCGAAGCGGCGGCGCAGCTGGCCGGCGGCCTCCAGCAGCAGGGCTCGGTCCGGCACGGCGGCGTGGACCCGCTCCTGCCGGGCCACCTGCCCGGCCACCCGGCATCCCAGCTCCAGCAGCCGCTCCCGGTCGGACTGCCACAGCCGCTCCACCTCGTCCAGCAGCTCCACCAGCCCCAGGCCGCCCCCCTGGCCCCTGGGGGGCAGATAGGTCCCCGCCCAGAAGGGTTTCTGATCCGGCGTCATCAGAATGGTCAGCGGCCAGCCCCCGGAGCCGGTGAGCAGCTGGCAGGCCTCCATATAGACCGCGTCCACGTCCGGCCGCTCCTCCCGGTCCACCTTCACGGAGACGAAGCCCCGGTTTAACATCCGGGCCACTTCCGGGTCCTGGAAGGTCTCCCGGCCCATCACGTGGCACCAGTGGCAGGTGGAGTAGCCGATGGACAGAAAGATTGGCTTGTCCTCGGTGATGGCCCGGTGAAAGGCCCCTGGGCACCAGGGCAGCCAGTGGACCGGATCCTGGGCGTGCTGGCGCAGATAGGGGGATTTTTCGTATGACAGACGGTTTCCCCCCAGGGCCGTCGGCGTTGTCTCGCGCATGTTCCATATTCCTCCCCGATTGATTTTGTCAACGCCCGTAGTATGAGCGGAACCGGGGAAAACATGAGGCGGCGGCGCTGTCAATTGCGCCCAGAGCGGAAAAGAGGGGGGAGGATCTTGCAAAACTGGAAAAAAGAGGCTACAATAAGCGTAGAATTTTTATCTGTTGAGGAGGCGTTTTGTGATGACGATTACATGGCTGGGACACTCCTGCTTTCTGCTGGAGAGCGGCGGCTTCCGGGCGCTGCTGGACCCCTACCACCAAGTCCGGGGACTGCCGGACATTGAGGCGGAGGCCCACGCGGTCTACTGCAGCCACGACCACTTCGACCACGGCTACACCGAGCGGGTACGTTTGATTGATGGGAAGGAAAATCCCTTTACGGTTACTGAAGTGGAAACCTTCCACGACGACCAGGAGGGCGCGCTGCGGGGCAGGAACACCGTGCGCTGCTTCGAGGCCGAGGGGCTGCGGGTGGTCCACCTGGGGGACCTGGGCCACCCCCTCAGCCGGGAGCAGGCGGCGGCCATCGGACCCTGCGATGTAGTTCTGGCGCCGGTGGGCGGGTACTACACCATCGATGCCGCCGGCGCAAAGGCGGCGGCAGAGGCCCTGGGCGCGCGGGTGGTGGTGCCCATGCACTACCGGGACGGCGAGCGGGGCTTCGACGAGCTGGCCACGGTGGAGGACTTCCTCCGGCTGTACCCGGCGGAACAGGTGCGGCGGGTTCCGGGGAATGTACTGGAGAACCCAGGGGAGCTGGAGCCCCAGGTGGCAGTGCTGACGCTGGGGTGAGGGAAGCGGGCATAGAAACCGTGAGGCCAGAGCGGAGCGCCCCGGCCTCACGGTTTTCTATGCCCGCAGCACATCGGGGAGGGGACCTTCCGGTCCCCTCCCCGTTCTGCATTCCCTTAGATCTCCAGATAGGAGTCGGCGTACAGGTTGTGATTCTTGATGATGTCGCAGCTCTTGATGGTCTCCATCAGCCGCTGGTCGCAGGGGTTCACAATGGCGGAGGTCAGGCCCATGGTCATGGCCATACCCACCATCGCCGCGTCCATGATGGGGCGGATGTGCTTGGGCATGCCGTTGGAGTTGTTGCTCAGGCCGCCGGTGGACTTCAGGCCCTCCTCGGAGAAGGCGCGGATGGCGTTGAGCACGTCCATCTGCTTGTCCTGCATGCCCTTGATGACCAGGAACAGGGGGTCGAACCACAGGTCGTCCGCCTGCATACCCAGGTGCAGGCCGCGCTCGAGCATGTTGTGGCAGTGCATCATGCGCTCCTCGTTGTCCTTGGCGATGCCGTCGGCGGAGCACAGGGCGATGACGATGGCGTCGTTGGCGGCGGCCAGGTCGATGTAGCCGATGCGGCTGCCGGCGTCGGCGGAGTTGACGATGGGCTTGCCGTTGGCGCGGTTATACACCTTGATGCCCGCCTCAATGGCGGCCATGTTGGCGGTGTCCAGGGCCAGGGGCACATTGTTGAAGTTCTGCTGGAGCAGCTGGACCGCCCAGGTCATCAGCTCCGGACCGTTGGACTCCGCAGGCCCGATGTTCACATCCAGATAGGTGGCCCCGGCGGCGATCTGCTCGGCGGCGCGCTTGAGGATGGGGGCCTCGTCGTAGGTGTCCATAGCCTTGCGGATGGCCGGGGAGATGCAGTGGATCCGCTCGCCGATGGTGACAAAGGTCTGGGCGTTGGGATCGTGGCCCTTGTAGGTCACGGGCTTGTCGTCGATCATGTAGGGGCCGCTGACCACGATGGGCGGCGCGGGAATGACCTTCTTGGGGGCGGGAGCGGGCTCGGCGGCGGTCTCGCCGGCGGCGGAGGCGGCGCTCTTCTCCACGTAGTTCTTCTTCCACTCCTCGTCGCGCAGGTACTTCACCAGCTGGACGGCCTCGGTGGTGCCCACGATGACGCTCCACTCGGGCAGCTTATCCTGAATCTCGCCCTTCATGACGGCCACCTTGCCGGGGATGATGAGGGCGCGGTTCTTGATCTTGTTGTTGATGTCGTACTCGTCAAAGAACTTCTTGATGGAGGAGCTGGAGAACTTGCCGGCGGCCCAGGCGGTCAGCACGGACATGCCGGAGGCGTCGGTGATGAGCAGGTTCACGGGCATCTTGCTGCGCTCGATCTCGCCGGAGACCAGGAAGTAGGTCAGGGCGAAGTCCACGGTCAGGCAGCAGGGGCTGTTCTCGTCGGCGCCGTTGATGGGGTAGATGCCGGGAGTGACCTTCATGGGCTTCTGGGGATCGGTGAAGATGTTCTGGCGCAGGCCGTACAGGGGCAGGGCCTTGGCGTAGGTCATCTCGGAGCAGACCACGATGGAGCCGTACTTGCAGGTAAACAGGCTCAGCAGGGCGGCCTCCAGGTGGGCGTCGCCGCCGGACAGGTTGGCCACGTTGACAATGGAGGGGTAGCCGAAGGTCCGGTCGCCGTCCTTCAGGGCAGTGCGGCGGATCTGGATGGCGTTGGCGTAGGCGTCCTTCACGGAGGCCTCGCCCACGTCCAGGATGAGGTTCTTGTTGCCGGCGGCCTCCAGCTTCTCCACCACGTCGTGGAGGGCCTCCAGGCTGTCGGCGCGGACGCCCAGCAGAGCCTTGGCCCCCGCGGCCACGGCGCTCATGTCGGCGTAGTTGTCGGGGGTGGCGCCGTTGACGATGACGTCGCAGCCGGCGGCAGCCTCGACGCCGGCCTTCATGGCCTCCACGTCGGTGCAGCTGAGGACCAGGGGGCGGCCCAGGGCCTTGGCCTTGGCCACCAGGGCGGCGAAGTCGGCGGGTGCCTTGTCGCTGCTGTGGCGGACGTAGACCATCTCCACGTACATCCGCTCGCCGATGCGCTCATAGTCCACGGCGGGGATCTTCCCCAGGACCTCGTCCTGCTTGGCCCCGTCCATGCAGTCGCAGACCTGGACGGCGTACAGGGTCTTGGAAACCAGGGTCTTCTCGTGGCGGCTCAGCACCGTCTCGCCGCCCAGGGCCAGATCGCCCACCTTGTAGCTCTTCATGGGGGGCGCGGTGGCCTCGCTGAGGGTGGAGAGGGCCTCGGCGGACATGTGGGGGCACTTCTCAATGGGGAGAGCGCCGGAGGCCACCTTCATGGCGAAGGCCATACAGGTGGGGTTGCCGCAGTCCTTGCAGTTGGTTTTCGGAGTCAGCTTAAAAATGTCAAGACCTTTCAGTGCCATGGTTCGGGCCCTCCTTACATCAAAGCGGCAACCAGCCGCGCAGTGGTCTGGATGGAGACGGGGTGCTTGAGGATGACGGCGTCGCTGCCGTAGGCCAGGCAGGCGGCGGCGGTCTCAACCTCCATGTCGATGCCGCGCTCCTCCTGAGCGCCCCACTCGGGAGCGTCGCTCTCGGAGGCGGTGGCCTCCTTCACGCCCCAGGTCTCCACACCCACGGGGGTGATGATGGGCATCTGCAGGGTGCTGTCGTTCTGGCTCAGGGCAGCGGCCTTGACCCGCTCCAGGGTGGAGACTACGTACTCGAAGCCGTAGCCGGCGGCGGCGGAGCCCACGTTCATGGCCACGTTCTCGCCGTTTACGCCCATCTGGGTGATAAGCACGTTGAGCTGCTTGGCCAGGTTGATGTCCACGGCGGACTCGGCGCCCACCTTCTGGCCGTAGGCCATGCCGGCGCCGGCGGCCACGCCCTTGTAGTTCTCCTCCTTAGCGGAGAGGACCAGGATGTTTTTGCCCTGGAGGGCCTCGGAGATCTTGCCGAACAGGTCGGCATCCTTCTCGCTGTTCTTGCAGCCGGCCACCACGATGGGCTTATCGACCGCCTCGGCCACGGCCTTGGCATCGGCCACGCAGTCCTCAATGGACTTGTTCTCACCGTTGGGGTCCGCCAGGTCGAAGCGGATGCAGACGAAGTCCGCCTCGGGCAGCTCGGCAGCCTTCTTGGCACGCTCGGCCAGGGTGTTGCAGCCGGCGTAGAACGCCTTCAGGCCCTCGGAGGGCTGCTCGGGATCGTCGGACACGTCGATACCGATCTTGGGGCGGTTGGCGATGGGCGCGTCAAAGGTGTAGAGATTGAAGACGTTCTGACCGCCCAGCGTGGCGGCCTTGTCTCCGGTGCCCAGCGTCAGCTCGTTGATCTTGGCGCTGAAAACCTGGGGCTTCTTGGCAAAAGGCATAGGTTTGGTCTCCCTTCATTTTGTTATCGGCTTTATTGCTCTCCCTGTATGGAAACAGGTTTGAAAACGATATACCCGGCAGAGCGGCCGGGGCCTACAGCGTCAGGCTGTCAAAAATCTTGTGCACCGCCTGCTTCACGGGGCTGTTTTCGGGCACGGTCACAGAGGGCTTTCCCTCCGCGTCGTAGGCATACACGGTGTCGTCATGGGGGACGACGCCGATGAGCTTCATCCCGTACTTGTCGATCTCCTCCCGGACGCCGGGGTTCAGCTCGCCGCCGGGGGCCCGGTTGATGATGAGGCCCACCTCCTTCGCGCCCAGCTTGAGATCCCGGATCATCTCGCTGAGGCGGCCCGCCGCCTGGACCCCCCGCCGGGAGCAGTCGCTGACCAGCAGAATGGTGTCCACCTGGGGCAGGACGCCCCGGCTCAGGTGCTCCAGGCCCGCCTCGTTGTCCACCACGATGTAGCGGTAGTTTTGGGCGTACTTGGCCACCTGGGAAGTGAGCAGGCCGTTGACAAAGCAATAGCAGCCCTTCCCCTGGGTGCGGCCCATGACCAGCAGGTCGTAGTCGTCCGCCTCCGTCAGGGCGTCAGAAAAGCGCATCTCCGCGTAGTCCGCCTTGGTCATCCCTGTGGGGATCACCTGCTCGGAAGCCATCTCCGCCCGGGCGATGTCCTCCCGGATGTCCCCCAGGGTCTCCTCCACCTCCACCCCCAGCACCTCGTTGAGGTTGGAGTTGGCGTCGGCGTCCACAGCCAGGACGGGGCCGTTCTTCTTTCCGCACAGATACTCGATGAGCATCCCGCAGATGGTGGTTTTTCCTACGCCGCCTTTACCGGCCAGCGCGATGGTCTGGGCCATAGCTGATCTCTCCTTATAGTTCGTTGGAAATCGGGGAGGAGGACGCCGCGCCGACGGCGCGGCGCCCTCTTTTTTCACCGCCCCGGCGGCGAGGCCAAGTCACATGTCACAAAAGCCGCGCGGGCTCTCCCAGCTCAGAGGTCGACGATGCCGGATTCCTTGACGATGCGGGCCACGTCGTCGTACTTGTTCAGAGCGTACAGGTGGATGCCGTCGATGCCGCAGGCGCGGTACTCGTCGATCTGGTTGATGGTGTAGTCGATGCCCGCCTCCTTGAAGCTGGCCTTCTTGCCCTCAATGTCGGCATCGAAGCAGGCCTCGTCGCCCTTGGCGGTCTTGAGACCCACGGCGAAGGGGTTGGGGAAGATCCAGTTCTTGGAGATGATCTCACACAGGGCCCGGGGCATGACGCAGCCGTTGCGGCTGAGGGCCATGTTGATGGTGGCGGACATGTCCAGGATGGGCATGATGCCCACGTCCACGGGCATCCAGATGCCGGCGGCGCGAATGGCCTCCAGCCAGTACTTGAACTGATCCATGTCCCAGCACAGCTGGGTCATAATGTAGTCCGCGCCCTCGTCCTGCTTCTGCTTGAGGAAGCCGATGTCGGCCTCCAGGCTGCGGCAGGCGATGTGCCCCTCGGGGGAGCCGGCCACGGCGATGGTGAACTTGTCGCCGAACTCCTTGCGCACGAACTTCACAAGCTCGGTGGCGTAGTGCAGGTCGCCGCCGGTGCCGGTCCAGCCGAAGGGCAGGTCGCCGCGCAGGGCCAGCATGTGGTCGATGCCGTGGGCCAGGTAGTTCTCCAGCTGCTCCTTGATGCCCTCACGGGTGTTGCCGATGCAGGTGAAGTGGGTGACGGGGGTGCACTTGCCATCCTTCTGAATCTTGTCCAGGACCTCCAGGTTCTTGCCCACGTTGGTGCCGCCGGCGCCGTAGGTGCAGGAGATGTAGTCGGGGTTCAGGGTGTACAGCTGCTCCAGCACGCCGCCGGCGCCGCACAGCTTCTCCATGCCCACATCGGTCTTGGGGGGGAACACTTCGAAGGAAAATGCTGCTCTCTCTTCAAAAATATCGGCTACGCTCATGATGAATAGTCCTCCATACGTAAAAATTATTTTCAGCGGCTCCGCCGCATGGGTTACAAAAATGGATGATGCCCGCCGGAATCAATCCGCGCCGTCCCGTCAGCCCTTCAAATCCTCCTGCAAGTCTTGCTTAAGCTTTGCGATTTCGGCCAGAACAGCGTCCTTGGTGTCCTTGCTTTCGGCGGCCTCAAGTGCATGAATCAGCTGCTTCAGATAGCTCTTGAACCGCAAATCGGTCATTCCCATATCTGTCACATTCCTTCTTTCGTCCTTCAGATCGGCGTAAAGGAATACCGCTTGCGCAGTCCGGCGGTGTTGGTGTGGTACACCACCGTACCGCCGGCCAGGTCCTCCCGCTCGATGTCCGCCCGGGGCTCCAGGGCGCGGACATAGGCGTCGGTGTCCTCCACGGACACCTCCTGGAAATCCACGTCCCGCATCTGATTGTTGCTGCACTGATTGAAAATCTCGCAGCAGAGCTCGTACTCCCTCATACCCTCACTCCGCCGCCACGATGACGCTGCCCGCCGTCAGATCGGCGCTGAGCAGCCGGCCGGTGACGGTGGTCTTCATGCCCATCACATCCTCGAAGATCAGCTTGTCGCCGTCCACATGGATGCTGGCCACAAACTTGCAGAGGATGTTGTCCTCCTGCTTCTCATTCCTGTAGATGGTGGAAAGGCACATGGTCCCTCCCCTCCTTTGCTTGTTATTTCGGCTCCCCCTTGAGCAGGTCCAGGGCCGCGGAGAGGTAGCCGTTGGCCTGGTCGAAGGACTCCACCGCGTGGAGCAGCTGGTGGCGGGCCTCGCCGTCGAACTGCCCGGCCAGGTCGCTGAGCTCCGCGGCGTGGTGGACGTTGTGCTCGAGCATGTAGCCCAGCACTGCCAGGGCCTGCTGGCTGCCGTGGCCCTCCTCCCCGTGGGTGTGGGGATGGCTGTGGGTATAGGTGTGGCCGTGCTCGTCGGTGTGGGTGTGCTCGTGGGCATGGCCGGCGTGCTCGTGGTGCTCATGGTGCTCCATGGCGGATACCTCCCATACAAATTGACATAATTTTAACTAAATACACTATACCGCAAATCACGCCAGTTCGCAAGGGGTACGAGCGGAATATTTGACGAAAAATTTTTCCTTATTTTGTGAAAACAGACGGATCGGGCAAAACTGCCCGGAGAGGGCGGCGGCCGTCCCCCCAAAAACGGAGCGCGCCGCCCCCGCAGGGCGGCGCGCTCAGACTGTCAAAAAAGCCCTCCGCAGGAGTTCGCGTCCGCAGACGCGAAAAAATTTCAATCACTTTTTCGGCGGCGTGTACGTCGAAAAAGTACTTTGCGGGCCGCGCTCGGCCCGGTCCTTCTCCCTCAAAAAAGGTGCTTTGCACCTTTTTTGACACGCTGAGCGCACCGCCCCCCCGCAGGGCGGCGCGGTCACCGTCACAACGCCGCCATCCGCTGCGCGAAGGCCCGGCCCCGGGCCTCGATGCCCGGCAGGCGGACCAGACTGCCCTTCTCGTTGGCGGTCTCCAGCATGCAGAAGCGGGGCGGGAGATAGAAGCTCTTGTTCATGTTCAAAGCGGAGATCAGCTGCCGGGCCACCAGGTCCCCGCCGGAGTAGCCGGAAACCACGAGGCCGTAGAGCCGCTTATCGTAGAACCGGCTCTGCCGGAAGAGGGCGGTGAGGCGGTTGACGAAGGCGGTGAGGTTGGCCGAGAGGGCGTCGTTGTAGTTGGCGCAGAGCATCACCAGGGTATCGCACTCCCGCAGGGCGGGGAAGACCTCCTCCACCATGGGCCCGCCGTAGAAGCACCGCCCCTGCTGGCCGAAGTGGAGGCAGGTGGTGTAGCTGCATCCGATGCAGTCGGTGAGTTCCCCGTTCTGGAGCCCCAGCTCCCCCACCTCCGTCCCCGCCGGCAGGCCGGCCTTCACCAGCTCCCACAGGGCCAGGGTGTTGCTGGTGGAGCGCACGGAGGCGTGGAGGGCCAGCACCCGCCCCAGAGGCGGCGGCTTCCCCCAGTCCTCCAGCCGCCCCACCAGCTCCGCCAGGGCCAGCCGCAGGGCGGTGGCCTCGTCGGTGCCTCCCAGCTGGGCCTGTACCCGGAAGTTGCGCAGAGAGCCGGTGGCCTCCACCAGGGGGCGGCCCAGAAAGGCGCAGCCCGCCAGGTTGGCCGCCAGCACCAGATCCCGGGCCACAGTCTTGGTGTACAGCTCCCCCACGCCGGTGACCACCACCCCGGCGGTGCACCCGTCCAGCCGGATCTCCCCCCGGCGGAGGGCCGCCAGCATCCGGTAATAGGCCAGGTTGCAGCCCCCCTCGTCCAGGGACACGGCGAACAGGAGCTTCTCCCCCTCCAAACGGGGGAGGCCCTCCTCCGGGTTCAGGAGGCGGGCGCCCGCCGGCAGCAGGGGGGAGAGGAGCTCCCGCAGGGGGGATGTATATTCGTTGGGGGGGAGGATGAGGATCATCGGGGCTCCTTTCTTCGCCGCCGGGACGGGCGGCGACGCTCACGTCTTCCTCAGCCAGTCCGGCAGCGTCCGGCTCCTCACGCCGGACACCATCCCCATGGCTGTAAACAGCGTCACAATCGAGCTCCCGCCATAGCTGAAAAAAGGCAGCGTCAGGCCGATGACCGGCATGACAAACAGACACATGCCGATGTTCTCCAGGGCCTGGAAAATCAGCATGGTGCCGAAGCCTATGCAGATGAGGGCGTCCATGCTGCTCTTGGCCAGCCGGGCGGTCTGGAAGCAGCGGTAGACCAGCAGAAACTCCAGTATGATAATCAGCAGACACCCCGCCATACCCAGCTCCTCGCCGCATACGCAGAAGATGAAATCCGTCTGCCGGGCGGGGAGGCTGAAGCTGTCCGAGGACTGGGTCTGGATGCCCTTGAAAAGCCCCTGGCCGAAGAGACCGCCGCTGCCCAGGGCCAGCATCCCACGGGTCTGCTGCCAGCCCACGCCCCTGGGGTCGAAGCTGTGGTCGAGGATCACCCGGAAGCGGTTGAGCCAGTACGTTGGCAGCTTCTCGAACACCGCCAGCAGGCCGATGCCCAGCCCCAGGCCGCCGATGCCCAGCACAAACCAGTACCACGCCAGCCCCGCCGCCAGCGCCATGCCCGCATAGATCACCAGATACACCAGGCCGCTGCCCGCATCCTTGGAGAAGAGGTAGATCCACACGAACATCACCGCCGCATGGCCCGCCGGAAACACCAGGGAACCCAGGCCCCGCATCCGCCGGTTGTCTCGGAACCAGGCCAGCTGCTTGGCCAGCAGAACCGTGTAGCTCAGCTTCACCACCTCCGCCGGCTGGATCTGCACCGGGAAGTGGGGGATGGCCAGCCACGCCTTGTTGCCCGTGGTCTCCTCCCCCACGCCGAACCAGCGCAGCATGGCGATAAACCCCAGGCCGAACAGGAAGAACAGCCACCACCACTTTTCGCAGACGTGCTCCATGTCAATGTTGGACAGGACAAAGTAGGCCCCCACCCCCATCGCCGCGCCAGCGGCCTGGATGATCACCCGGCGCATCTGGGTGGCGGACTCCAGGTAGTTGGTGGCGCTGGCGATAAGCACGATGCCGAAGGCCGTGCACACCAGGCACAGGCCCAGAAGGACCATGTCCGCCTTTTTGACAATATACTGGATGGCCTTCATCAGCCGGGCAAAGATGGTCACAGCGCAGCCTCCCACAAAAAAAGATCGCTGTTAGTCTATCACACAACCGGACTTCTGTAAACCGCTCCGCGCAAAAAAACGCCGCTCCCTCCCAGGAGAGCGGCGATTTTTTCGGGAATGGCTCCTACCCCAGCAGGTAGCGGTACCGGGTGAGCACCGTGTAGATGAGGATGTCGATGTCGGCGGGCAGGCCGTTGGTCTCGTCCAGGTCGATCTCCTCCACCTGTCCGTTCAGCCGCACCAGCACCCGGCTGCCCCCCAGGGGCAGGAAGCCCTGGTTCTCCCCGCTCTCATCGAAGCCCGCCCGGTCGTAGAACAGGGTGAACTTGTCGCGGTAGGGGGCGCTGTCGTAGGGGCAGAACACCAGGCAGTTGCCGCACTCGTTGCACATCCGGTCCACGTGGAGAATCTGGGCCCGGCCGTCGGGGAGCTTCACCACCACGTTGGCCCGGTTGGGGCACACGTCGGCGCAGGCCTGACAGACCACGCTGCAGCTCAGACAGCGGTCGCCCTCGCACTTGGCGGACTCGCAGAGGATCCCCTTCCGGGCAATGGCCTCCTCCCGGCTGGCGTGGGCGCAATCCGGGATTCTCGCCTCGTGCGCCTCGCCGGTCACCGCCCGGGCGAAGGCCGCCGCGTCGGCGATGCCCTCCACCACCGTGGCGGGGCCCCGGAACACGTCGCCGCCGGTGTAGACGTTCTCCAGGTTGGTCTTGAAGTCGGGGCAGCCCCGGCTGTCGGTCTCGATGCCGCAGGCCGCCAGGGCCTCCGCGTCCACCCTCTCGCCCACGGCGGAGATCACGGTGTCGCAGGGGATCTCCACCACCTCGTCCGTCTCCACCGGGGCGCGGCGGCCGGATGCGTCGGGCGCGCCCAGGACCATCCTCTTGCAGACGAGCTTCCCGTCCTTTTGCTCCACCGGGGACACCAGCTCCAGGAACCGCACGCCGTCGGCAATGGCCAGCTCCAGCTCCTCGGCGTCGGCGGGCATATACGTTCTGGTGCGGCGGTAGACCAGGGTGCTGCTCTCCGCCCCGGAGCGGAGGGCCAGCCGGGCGGCGTCCATGGCGGTGTTGCCGCCGCCGACGACGGCCACATGGCCCAGGGGCTCCCGCTTCCCGGCCTTCACGTCCCGCATCCAGGCGATGACGGGCTTCATGTTGCCGGAGATACGGAGATTCCCGGCCTTCCACGCGCCCACGGCGAAGAAAATGTGGGTATAGCCCTGGGCCTTCAGTTCCTCCACGGAGGGAGCGGGGGTGTTCAGCCTGACCTCCACGCCCATTTTCCGCACAAGGGCCGCGTCCTTCTCAATGGCCTCATCGGAGATGCGGAAGGAGGGGATCACGTGGCGCACCACGCCGCCCAGGGCGGCCTCCCTCTCAAAGATGGTGACGGGGACCCCGGCCCGGGCGCAGAAGTAGGCCGCCGCCATGCCGGTGGGGCCGCCGCCGACGACGGCCACCCTCCTGCCGTCGGTGACCGGCGCGGCGGGCTTGAGCTGCTGCAGAATCTGGCCGTAGCCCCGCTCCGCCGCCGCCAGCTTGGTATCCCGGATCTGGACGGAGCGCTCGTAGAAGTTCCGGGTGCACTTGTCCATGCAGTGGTGGGCGCAGATGGTGCCGGTGATGAAGGGCAGGGGGTTCTTCTCCAGGATGACTGCCAGGGCCTGGGCGTATTTGCCCTGGCGGCAGAGCTCGATGTACTCCGGGATGTCCTGGCCGATGGGGCAGCCGCCCTTGCAGGGGGCGGTGAAGCAGTCGGTGAGGGGCACCTTCTCGCAAAGCTTCCGCCGGGGCAGGGGCTTGACGGCCTTGACGTGGTATTTGTCGCTGCGGATGGCCAGGGCCAGCGCCTCCACCTTTTCTGTATCAACGGCTGTAAAGGGTTTAAACTTCAATGCCTCCAGCTTCTCGCCGATCTGCTTGAAGCGCTGGTAGCCGCCGGGCTTGAGCTCGGTGGTGGCCATGGTGATGGGCCAGATACCGCATTGGAAGAGCTTGTCGATGTTGAAGAAGTCCGCGCCGCCGGAGTAGCTCAGCCGCAGGCGGCCGCCGAACTCCTGACTGACCCGCCGGGCCATCTCGATGGTCAGGGGGAACAGGCTCTTGCCGGCCATGTACATCTCCTCGCTGGGCAGCTCGTTCTGCTTCACGTCCACCGGGAAGGTGTTGGAGAGCTTCAGGCCGAACTCCAGCCCCTTCTCCCCCGCCAGCGCCAGCAGGCGGCGGAACATGGGGATGGCGTCGGTATACTGCAGGTCCTCGTTGAAGTGGTGCTCGTCGAAGGCGATGTAGCCGTAGCCCATGCCGTCCAGGATGGACCGGGCGCTCTCGTATCCCAGGATGGTGGGGTTGCACTTGACGAAGGTGTGCAGCCCCTTCTCCGTGATGAGGTAGGAGGCGATGCGCTCGATCTCGTCCGGCGGGCAGCCGTGGAGGGTGGAGACGGTGACGCTGTCGGAGATCCGGGGGCCGATGGCGTCGATGAACGCGGCCTCGGCGGGGAACATCTCCTTCAGCACGCGCTTGCACTCCCGATAGATAGGCGTCTGGGAGGCGTCCTTCATCTCGTTGAGGTACTTGTCGATCTTGGGCCCCTTAATGCCCTCCAGGTCGTAGCCCACGGACATGTTGAAGATGAAGCCATCCGGGTCCCCCAGGCCGTAGGCCTTGGCCAGCATTTTGCAGGCGAACCAGGCCTTGACGTACTCCCCGTAGGCCTGGGGCACGGTGAGCTCCGTGGACCACTCGCAGTTGTAGCACTCGTCCTCCGCCAGGATGCAGGGGCGGCTGATGCAGGCGGCCAGCTCCGCGCCGTCCATCTTCTGGACGGTTTTCAGCTCAAAAAACCGGGCCCCGGCGAAGTAGGCGGAGACGATGTTCTGGGCCAGCTGGGTGTTGGGCCCGGCGGCGGGGCCGAAGGGGGTCTCGATCTTCTCCCCGCCGAAGATGGGCAGGGACTTCTCCCCCGCGAAGTAGGGGCGGTGGACGCCGAAGACGGAGCCCTCCCGCTCATACTCGGCGGTGAGCCAGTTCATCAATTCCCGGAAGGGGATGGGGATCATCAGTTCAGACATATGGCATTCTCCTTATGATTTGATCATTTCAGCGGACAGCCTCCAGGGCTGTTAGAACCCGTATTCATAGGCGGGGGATGCCGGATGGGCGAGGGATTTTGTCGCCCTGCAAGGCAAAAAATCGTAGGAATACTTTGTGTATTGCAAGATTTTTTAACGCGGCAGGGCGGAAAAAGACCCGGCCAGACGGCGTCAAACGTCTGTGAATACTGGTTCTTAATACCGGCAGTGGTTGAGCGCCCCCCACAGCTTCTTGGATTCCTCCAGGATATGGGCGTTGACGGCCTCCTCATCCACTCCCACCAGCTCTCGGTCCCTCATCAGGACCCTCCCGTTGCAGATGGTGGTCTGACACTGCCGCCCCGTCATGCCGAAGAGCATGTGTCCGTCGATATTGGCGTCGGAGAAGGGGGTGAAGGGCTTGTAGTCCATGACGATCACGTCCGCCGCCGCGCCGGGGGCCAGCCGGCCCAGGGGCACGCCGAAGTACTTCTCCCCGATGGCCGGGTTGTTCTGAAAGAGCATCGCAGTCGCCTCGCCCCAGCCCACGTTGGGCATGCAGGCGTTGTGCCGCTGGATGGCCAGGGCCGCCTTGAGGCTCTCCAGCATGTCGTTGGTGTAGGCATCGGTGCCCAGCCCCACAGTGATCCCCCGCTTCATCAGCTGGAGGACGGGGGAGCAGCCCACGGCGTTGCCCATGTTGCTCTCCGGGTTGTTCACGCACATGGTCCCCGTGGCCTGGATGATGTCCATCTCGGCGGTGTTCACGTGGATGCAGTGGCCCAGGATGGTCTTGGGCCCCAGGATGCCGTGGTCCTGGAGCCGCTGGACCGGCCGGCGGCCGTAATTTTGAAGGCTGTCGTATACATCGTTCATCCCCTCGGAGACGTGGATGTGGAAGCCGGTGCGGCCGCTGTTGGCGGCGGTCATCTTCTCAAAGGTCCTATCGCTGATGGTGAACAGGGCATGTCCGCCGAACATGGCCGCCAGCATGTCGCTGGGGTTCTTCTCGCACTCGTCCAGCCAGTCTCTGTTCTCCCGGACGGCCTGGTCCGCCTTCTCCTCCCCGTCCCGGTCGCTGACCTCGTAGCACAGGCAGGAGCGGACGCCGAACCGCCTGGCGCTCTCCGCGATCTGGAACAGGGAGCCGGGAATCTCCCCGAAGGACGCGTGGTGGTCGAAAATAGTGGTGACCCCCTGCTTGATGCAGTCCATGTAGAGGGCGTCGGCGCTGGCCCTGGTGCCCGCCAGGGTCAGATGCCGGTCAATGTACCACCACTGGCCGTCCAGGACCTCGTAGAAGTTGGTGGGATTGAAGCCGTTGATGCTCAGGCCCCTGGCCAGAGCGGAATAAATGTGGGTGTGGGCGTTCACCAGCCCCGGCATGATGACGCCGCCCCTGGCGTCCAAAAACGCCGCCTCCGGGTACCTCCCGCGCAGCTCCTCTGTCGCACCCACGGCGGCAATTTTCGTGCCGTCGATCACCACACCGCCGTCGGGGAGATAGGGGAGCGCGCCGTCGCGGGTGATGAGCCTGCCATTTCCCAGAATGTACATGCTGTGTTCCTCCTCTTTTTTCTATCCGCCCCTGCCCCAGGTAAAGAAAAAATGTTCCAAACCGGCGGGTTTGAAACACTCAAGCAAAGGCTGAGTGATAGTTGCAGCCCGTGCGCACAGCACTTCGTTACAGCTACCACCATATTTGATTCTGGCTTTATTATACCCAATGGGCCGGAGGATTGCAATGGGAACATCTGCAATATCCCCCCGCCGGCCCGCCAAAAAACCGGGGGCTCGTTTGTGCGCTTTGACGAACACCGTCGCCCTTGACGGCGGGCCGCGTTTGTGGTACTATTCTGTTATACGATATAGCGAAATACATAATAGAGGGGTGAGGCTTGTGCCGGACCAGGGGCCCATGACGGAGGCGATGTACTATATTCTGCTGGCGCTGCTGCGACCGGGGCACGGATACGGCATGATGCAGCGCATCCGGGCGCTCTCCGGCGGGCGGCTGGAGATGGGACCGGGGACACTGTACGGGGTGCTCACCCGGATGCACAGGGAGGGGCTCATCGTCCTGGCCGGCGAGGAGGGCCGGCGGAAAAATTACGCCATCACCGAAGCCGGGCGCGCCGCCCTGCTGGCGGAGTACCGGCGGCTGAAGCGGCTGGTGGCGGACGGAAAACTGCTGGAGGAGGCGGAGGAATGAATTGGAGATACGCATTCCACCCCGGCGCCTATGAGCTGGGTGAGAACGAAAAATTCTACAGCGACATGGAGGCCAAAGGCTGGCGGCTCAAAAAGCGGGGCGGGTATCTCAGCAAATTCCAGCGGGTGGAGCCCAGCCGGGCCCGGTACCGGGTGGAGGTCTACACACCCCCCTTCCTGGAGCAGTCGGTACTGCCGGAGGAGAAGATCGCGGTATTCGAGGAGTGCGGCTGGGAATATGTGGCCGACCGGGAGAACCTGCACATCTTCCGGGCTCCCGAGGGCAGCGGCGCCCCGGAGTTCTACGACGATCCCGCCCAGCAGGCGGAGACCCTGAGGAAGGCCCGCCGGGACCTGTGGTGGGCCGCGGGCCTCTCACTGGTGTGGGCGGGGCTGGGGATGCTGTTCTACATGGGTCTCACCGGCAAAAGCACCAGCCGGTTCGGCGCGGAGTTCACCAGGCGCTTCATCCAGTCGCCGGGGCTTTTTCTCTTTTATGTCTTCTGGAGCACCTGCCTGCTGTGCCAGTCCCTGCGCAGCGGCTGGAGCATCAGCCGCACCTACCGGCGGCTGAAGAAGGGCCTGCCCATGGACCACGCCCCGCGCCTCAGCCGGCGGCTGGTTAGCCGGACCATGCTGGTGCTGGCGGTTATGAGTCTCCTGCTGACCGCGGGGCAGCTGTTCGCCCGCAGGGCTTATGACCTGCCCGCCCAGCCGGACGGGCCGTACATCCTGCTCTCCGAGGCGGGCTGGGAGGGAACGCCGGGGAAACTCTTCTACCGGGAACCCGGCGTAGAGACGTTCTGGTCCCCCCTGGCGGAGGTATGGGAGACCTGCGAAATCGTCAACCTGCCCGGCAGCGGACAAGCGTGGATGTACCAGGACGTGTACCGCCTCCGGTTTCCCGGCATGGCGGACCGGCTGGCCTGGGCGCTGATGGAGGATGCCACCTTCGCCCGCAGCGCGGCGGGCTTCCGGGAAGTGACGGTCCCCGGCCTGGACAGGGCATGGGTCGTTGACGGCGGCATGGAGCTGGTGGCGGTGAAGGGGGGCCTGGTGAGCTGCGTCACCTTCTCGGGCGCCGGGGATGCCCCGCCGGACCTGATGCCCATCTGCGAGGCAATCGCGGAGCGGTGGGCGGCATAGCGGAAAGACAAGCGGAGACCGGGGAGGCATCCCCCAGTCTCCGCTCTCTTTTTCGGTTACCAGCGGCTGTTTTCGCCGTCGGTGAGAATGCCGTCGGTGTCGTGGACCCTGGCGTTGTCCAGCATCCGCTGGAAGCTGGAGGTGCTGTGAGTCAGATCGTCCACGGCCCTCCGGCCGTCGTCCCACAGGTCCTCCGCGGCATCGCCCACGCCGTCCGCCGCCCGGCGCAGGTCGTCGCCCACGCTGCGGCCGGAGCCGCTGTTGTTGGCGGTACCGCTGTTGTTGGCAGACCCGTTGTTGAGAGAGCTGCCGTTGTTTCCGATGCCGTTATTGCCGGTGAGCCCGCCGTTGTTGGCGGAACCGTTGTTATTGCCGCCCATGTTGTTGTTGGCGCCATTGTCATGGTTGGAGCCGCTGTTGCTGCCGTTGTTGTTCCCCACCATACCGCTGTTGGAACTGCCGTTATTGCCGTTCTGGTTCTTGTTGTCCCGGTTGCCGCAGGCCGCCAGCGACAGCACCATAGCCGCAGCCACCACAAAGATTGCCGCTCTTTTCATCGTTCCTTCCTCCTTCCAAATGGCGTGTTCTTTTTTCTTGAACGCGCTGGTGGTAGTATGGACGGAGAAAAGGGAAAATAAATTGGTACTTCCTTCTTCGCCGCGCGCCGGGGGGTGTCACTGCCGTGACGGGGATGTGGGGGCTGCGCGGCCACTCGATGTGGCCGTGCAGAATCCTGGGGCGGCGACGCTCCTACGCTTTGACCTCTTCCCCCACCATCTCCAGAATCTCCCCCTTGGATTTTCCGCCCGCCTCCCGGCGGACCATCTCCCCGCTGCGAAACACCATCAGCGTGGGGATGCTCATCACCCGGAAGCGGCGGGCCAGCTCGGGCTCCTCGTCCACGTTGACCTTGCAGACCTTGATGCCCCGCTCCTCCTCGGCAATCTCGTCAATGGTGGGAGCCAGGGCCATGCAGGGGCCGCACCAACTCGCCCAGAAGTCCACCAGCACAGGGCCGGGGCAGGTCATAACCTCCCGGTCAAAGGTGTCCCTTGTCAATGTAATATATGCCATATCGCTTGCTCCTCTCCGCCGCTTGGGCCGGCTGTTGGTCATAGTATATCCTATTTTCATCAAAATCTCAACCTAATTTTTTCCAGCGCCTGCCGGGCACACCCGCCGCACCGGGGGCATACACTGTAAAAAACAGGAGGTTTTCGCTATGCCCATCATCTATCTCAGCCCGTCCACCCAGGAAAAAAACATGTACGTCACCGGCTCCGGCAGCGAGGAGTACTGGATGAACCGCCTGGCCGACGCCATGATCCCCTACCTCAACAGCTGCGGCATCCGCTACACCCGCAACACCCCCGACATGACCGCCGGCTCCTCCATCCGGCAGGCCAACGCCGGGTGGTACGACTTCTACTTAGCCCTCCACTCCAACGCCGCCGGCGAGGGCAACTACGGCAACGTCCGGGGCATCATCGCCTTTTACTACCCCTCCAGCACCCAGGGCCGGCGCGCCGCCCAGATTTTCGTCAACAACCTCCGCTCCATCTACCCCCTGCCGGACAAGGTGGTCACCCGCTCCACCACCTCCCTGGGGGAGGTCCGGGACTCCAAGTTCCCCGCCGTACTGCTGGAGCTGGGGTACCACGACAACGAGGACGACGCCCGCTGGATCGAAAATAACCTCACCGAGATCGCCCGCAACCTGGTGCTCAGCCTCACCGACTATTTCTCCATCCCCTTCATCTGGCCCATCGACCCCTGGGAGGGCACCGTCCACGCCGGCGGCGGCACCCTCAACCTCCGCGCCCGGCCCAGCACCGACTCCGCCGTGGTGGCCTCTATCCCCGACGGGGCCAGCGTCCGGATCTACGGGGAGTACGAAGGCTGGTATGTGGTCCGCTACGGCGAGTACGTCGGCTACGCGGCGGCCCAGTTTATCCGGTAGCCGGGACTTTCTGAAATTCTGCTTGCATATACTGAGCAAGCTGTGCTATAATGGTACACAGCTAAGAGGTTTATAGTGCCCCATGATGTCACAGCAACGGCAGACCCCCGGAGAGGTAGGCTCTCTCCGGGGGTCCTTTTGCCTTTAGGCCTGCTGTCCCTTATTTGTGCCGGTCAAGCCATTTGCAGACGCAGTAGGCAGCTACGTTTGCCGCAACCGACACTAAGAGGTTTATAATGTACGCCATGATGTCACCCCCTTCCTGTTGCCAGTCTGGGGAGGGGCAGCTTGTCCATTATACCAGTATTCTGCAAAATCCGCAACGATTTCCGGCCAAAAACCCCCGCCCCCCGCATTGCGGGGGGCGGGGCTCTCATCTGCCCGGCCTCTTACAGCCAGCCGGGAATCTGATCATTATACGCGTTGTCGCGGTAGTTGAGCATGCGGCAGATGATGGCGCAAATCTCGCTGCGCTTGAGGTTGCCGCTGCCGTTGAAGTTGCCGTCGGGGTTGCCCAGGATGATGCCCGCCGTGTTCATCGCCGCCACGTAGGGATCATTGGTGTCAGGGAAGGGCGTGGCGCTGGAGGCGCTCAGGCCCAGGGCCTTGGCCCCGATCTGGGCGATGGCGGTGCGGGTGATGGTGTCCGTAAGCACCACGTCGCTGGTGATCCAGCCCTGGCTCACGGCGTAGCTCTTATAGTTGGCCGCCCACTGGGCGCCGCTGCCCTCCGGCTGGGTCACGCCCACCGCCTTGCAGATGAGCTTGAGGGCCTCGCCGTAGTTCAGCGTCCCCTCGGGGGCGAACTTGTTGGGGCTGCGGCCCGCCATGATGCCCAGGCTCACCAGCCGCGTCAGGTCGGTGCGGTACCACGCCGTGGCGTTCACGTCCTTAAAGCTGTCCACGCCGCCGGGGGTGGTGGTGCCGGGATTGCCGGGATTGCCGGGGTTCGCCGTGCCGCCGGTCACGCCGGAGACGGTGATGGTCACGCTGCCGCTGCCGGCCACCAGGCCGCTGGCGTCATAGATGATGAACGCGATGGTGGTGGCGCCGTTGCTGGAGGGGCGGTAGGTCACCGTGTTCAGTGTGGAAACGGGGATCTTGGTGCCCGCGGGAATCTGGGAGGCGATGGCGGTGTAGTACAGTCCGCCGTTGCCGCCGCTGGGCTGGCCGAAGGCCAGGGAGTGGCTGCCCGTCAGGCCGGAGGCCCGGCTGGTGAAATCTCCGGTGGAGAAGGTGATGCCGCTGGCGCTGGTGCAGGTGTAGGGCACCGTGAGGCTGATGTTGGCGGCCACGGAATTAAAGAGGATCTTGCCGGTGATCTTGGTGGAGCCGGAGGCGGCGGTGTAGGTCACGGTGTCGGACTTGCTGCCGCTGGCGGTGTAGGTCACGTCGGCGATCTTGTTGCCGGCGCCGCTGGTCTTGAAGGTGGTGGACTTGGTCACCTTGGTGTCCTTGCTGCCGTAGGTCAGGGTGCCGTTGCTGGGCAGGGAGGTGAAGGTGATGGTCAGGCTGCTGGAGCTGGAGCCCGTAGCGGCCTTGAACACGTCGGTGAAGTCCTTGGCCTTCAGGTCCACCTTGCCGCTGGAATTGGTGGTGTAGGTGATGTCGTCAATGTTTCCGTTGAGGTAGGTGATGACGACGGTGCCGCTGATCTTGGTATCGTCCTCGCCATAGGCGCTGAAATTGATCCTGACGGTGCCCGCCTTGCTGCTCTTGGGGCTGAAGTAGACGTCGTCCAGGTCGGTCTGGCTTCTGCTGGCGCTCACGTAGCACTTGGTGCTGCTTGTGAGCTTGGAGCTGTCGCCGTCATACAGGGTGCCGTTGCTGCTGGAGACGGAGAAGGTCACATAGTCCAGGTCCTCCCTGCTGCCCTTCCTCCGACTGTCGCTCCAGAAGTCCTCGAAGTCGTCAGCGTCGAAGCTCACGTCCTTGCCGGCGGTGGCGTTGTATTCGATGTCGCCGGAGGCGGAGGAACCGTTCTCAACCTTGATGCTGATGGTGCCGTAATAGTCGTTATCTCTGCTGCTGGTCGCCCTGTATTCGAATTCAGCGGTACCGGACTTCTCAGGCTCGAAGGCAATCTCCTCTGCATCATCGGATTCATACCACTTGCTTGTAGAAGCGTCCAGGTCGCCGGCGGTGTCTGTGACGTTGGAGAACTTAATCTTGCTCAGATACCCGCCATCCTCATCGTTGATGTAGTCATCAATCTGATCAATGACGGACTTGCCGCCCTTGTCATCCTTGTCGCCCAGGTAGTAGGTAGTATCACCGTTAATGGTGACGCTGACATCTCCGTCGTAAGAGCCCTTAACGGTTACCGTAATGTAATTGTCTCTTCTGCTATTGCTAGCCATGTAAAGCTCGATAGTTGTCGAGCCCGCACCATATGCCGTTACCTTTCCGTTCTTGTCGACATATGCAACATCGTCATCATCGCTATAAAAGCTAACTGATGCACTGTCGCTGGTATAATTGCCATCTTCATCCTTGAATGCCCACTCAATATTATGGGTCTTCTTTGTTGTACTACTTAAATCCAGGGTAACACTTCTACTGCTGGTAATCACAGCCGAAACGGCATCATTCGTATTTTTATCCCCACATTCGCACTCACCCTTTGTATCATACTTGTGGGACACCTCTTCGGTCTTGTAGCTGCACTCTTCCCTCTTACACTGCTGATAATGCTTTCCATCGTTGGTAGTTTTGTATTCAAGATCATGCGAAAGCTTGGGAAGTTCCTCTGTTTTTGCGGCATTACATCCCTCATTCTCGCACGTATAAACCTGAACACCCGCTTTTTCACAAGTAGCTGCTTGAGTAGAGACTTTTTCACCCCCTACTGTTCCACTCTCAGCTTCTTTCCACTTGTGCTCAGTACATTCCTTGTCTCCGTTGGGCTCGCTAGGCGTATTAGGGTCACCGGGTTCCTGATTGCCGCTACCACTCCCAGAACCTCCGGTACCGTTCCCACCAGGCTCGGAGGGGGTAGCCTCAGTACTAGGGGGAGGGGGATTATTCTCATCCTCTGCCAGCGCGACGGGCATCAAGCTGAGCACAATAGCAAAGGCCATCAGCAAAGACAGCCATTTGCGCACAGTACGTTTCATAGAACTTCCTTCCTTTCTTCTGCGGGGCCCGCGCCCCGGCTGGGATGTGTTGACAATGGTACCATAGCAGGGCAATGTGAAAAAGGTGTTTCCAAGGTGCATCTTTTTTGCATCATTTCCCCCCTTCCACGGCCCGGCCCCACAAGCCGCCGTGTGTGTAATAGAAGACGGAATCCCTCCCCGAAAAGTTCCCGGCCGCGAGGAAAAATTTTATGTCCCCCTCACGCAGCCCTCCTCAATCCTGCACATGGCGACTATGTCACCCCCGTACAAACCGGTACTCCGTCGTATAGTCGTACCTCCGCCCCGGCCGCAGGAGGACGTCCCCCCACTCGGGGTGATTGGGGCTGTCGGGGAAGAACTGGGTCTCCAGGCACACAGCCTGGCGGGGGGCGTAGCCTCTGCCGCCCTTGCCCCGCCCGCCGGTGTCCAGGAAGTTGGCGGTGTAGAGCTGGACTCCCGGCTTCTCCGTCCAGGCCTCCATCACGATGCCGGACCGGTCCCCGGTCAGCCGGGCGGCCAGCCGGAGCCCCTGGGCGGGGTCCAGAACGAAGTTGTGGTCATAGCCGCCGCCGCAGCGCAGCTGGGGGTGATCCGCGCCGATGTCCCGGCCCAGGGTCTTTTCGGCGGTGAAGTCGAAGGGGGTACCGGCGGCGGGCGCGCTCATGGCGGCGGGGATGCTGTCATCGCCGATGGGGGTGTAGCGCCCGGCGGCCAGCCAGAGGGCGTGGCCCATGGCGTCGCCGCCGCCGTTGAGGTTGAAGTAGCTGTGGTTGGTGATGTTGCAGAAGGTGGTCTTGTCGCTGGCGGCCTCGTAGCGCAGGGAGAGCCCCCGCCCGTCCAGAGCGCAGGTAACCCGCAGCGTCAGCGTGCCGGGAAAGCCCCCCTCGCCGTCGGCGGAGACGTACCCCAGGGTCACGGAGCTCTCCCCGGTCTCCAGCACGCCGAACACCCGGTGGCTGAAGCCCGCGGGCCCGCCGTGGAGCTGCTTGGTCCCCTCGTTGGCCTCCAGCGCCACCCGCCGCCCGTCGATGAGGCAGGAGGCCCCGGCGATGCGGTTGGCGTACCGCCCCACAGTGGCCCCCAGGTAGCCGCCGCAGATCTCGTAGTCCTCCACCCGGTCGAAGCCCAGCACCACGTCCACCGGCCTGCCCGTCCGGTCCGGGACCCGGAGGGCCCGCAGGGCCGCGCCAAAGGTAATGATCTCCGCCTCCAGCCCGTCCCTGCGCAGGGTCAGTTTCTCCACATTCCTCCCCTCTCTGTCCGTCCCGAAGGGCTCTCTGCTCACAGCCATGGCGGCCGCCTCCTTTGTCCTCGAACTCACGCATGGTCTTGTCTATAGTATAGCGCGTTTCCGGGAAAAAAACAAGGTGGAAAATTACCGGCAAACATCGTTGGCAAGGGGGCTGGCGGCCAAATAACGCCAGGGGAAACTACACCAGAGCGCAAAGGTATAGAGGCTATAGGGAAAGAAATCTATAAAAATTGTAAATCTTATGTAGACACTATCTAAATTTGAGTGAGAGAAGCCCCTTTCCAACTAACCTAAAATTAGATGGGAAGGGGTTGTTTTGTCCTTATATGCTGTCTACTACTTACTTCTTACTCCGAAAGGCCCAAAAGCGCTGTCCAACATAGTTCAAAGCAGTATAGAGACACATGCCCGCCAGCATCGCCGCATTTTCCTGTATATTTACCGGCTGTCCGGCCAGTGCGTGCAGCGTCAAGGGCTTCGCAATCCCGTAGGCCAGCAGGTAGCAGACCGCTACGTTGACTGCAAAGCGAATTACCTGCTTCCAGGAGCGCTCGTGGTTTTGAAAGGTGAAATACTTGTTGAGGAAAAAACTGACAACGCCCCCCACTATGTAGTTTGCCGCCGAGGACAGCCAATAGGAGCATCCCGCCAGGTTGTAGAGCAGAAACATCGTCCCGCAGCCCACCAGCGTGTTAAAAACGCCTACCAGAAGAAATTTGAACATGGTTGGATCCATCAGTTTTTTCATAGCCGCACTCCGTTTCCTGCATCCTACAGCCGCCCGCCTTACAGCCACTTCCGCAGAGACGGAATCAGCCTCAGCCCGGCCGTGATGCACATACATCCGATTAGAATTATGATCTCCCACAGCACCATGGCGATCAGGACGTGGCAATGCTCACGCAGCACCGCGTGAATAGGCTTGGACAGCTCGATCATCATATCGCCCAGCAGATACGCCCCAAATGTCAAATCAGACAAAGCGTGAATGATGCGCTCCAGCCTCGGACCTGGCCGGTATCGGGTGAACACGTACCGCACGCAGATGTAGAGGCAGGCGCTGGAGCCCGTGATGGTGAGCAGCGTCCGGTCATCCAGGGCCATATAGGAGTCCGGGTTCCGCTGGTAAAGCAGGAACGTGCCTGCCGCCTGGAAGGCAATCAGCAGGGCAAAACCGCAGAACCCCCACCAGAAGCTCCTCTTGGTATTGGGCACATACTGCTCTATATAGTGGCCCAGCAGCACCATACCAACATAAGGGCTGAACAGGGCGGTCGTAAGATGCCCGTACGTCTGGAACTCCGGGAAAAAGATTCTGATCAGGGGCAGTACCCCCAAAACTCCCAGGGACAGAAAAAGAACATACTCCAGCTGCCGCTTGCTGAGCGCCGCCGCCATTCTCCGCAAAATAGGCAGCAGGCACAGCAGCCCAAGGTACAGATACAGATACCAGAACGCGTTCGTCGCAGGGCCCTTCAACAGTTTTGGGAGAAACTCCCCGATGTTGAAGGGTTCCCCTTTTTGCTGCGCGTAGAAAAAGCCGTAGCACACGGACCCCGCAGCCGTTACGGTCAATATCCGGGCAATCCGCATCACCAAACGCTTCGGAGACTCCTCCCTGTCCAGCATCAGCGCCCCCATAATGAACAGGAAAATTGGAACAGCTGTCTTGCAGATGAAAAAATACAAAATGGAGCATAGCCAGGTTTCAGAGGGCGCCCGTTCACGAAAAATCTGTGAATTTGTGTGATTAACAATCACCAAAAAGCATGCGGCAATCCGCATAAATCCAATATATGGTTTCCAGACCCCCCCTCCATAACAAACGTTCTCATCTATTCGCCTCTTCCTTTCTCTGCTCAGCAGACTCCCCATGTCTTCTATTATATGATGATATATGTGTCCGGAGAAAACGACGATCCCGTAGACAAGCAGCCACACCCAGTTTGACGTCACGTGCAGATAGTCAAATGCTACAACATGAATGAGATAAATCTCCAGAGAGCATTCCCCGGCAATCTCAAAGCCGCGGAGGACGCGCCGCCCATGAACTTCCAACCAGGAAAAAAATCGGCACAGGAGAAAAATCATTGCCGGCGCAATAAATATGAACGGATACCAATAGAAGCCCACATTCCACAGCAGCGCGTTGGGGAGCGCGGCCCGCAGCGTCAGCAGCAGGATATAGCTTCCAAGTCCCAGCAGGCAGGAAATCGCCTCAAAAGCCCGGCCGATCTTTCGACCCTGCACAGCCCAGCGGCCCGCTTCCATGCCCAGCGCAAAAATGGTAAACCGGGTAACGGCAATCATCACCCATTGTCCGTAAAAGCAGACGTCCATCAGCAGCGTACCCGCCAGCACCCAATAGATGCCGCTGCGTCTCTCCAGCGCCCTGTAAAAAAAGGGGGCTATGCCGTAAAAGGCATACAGGGCCAGCATATACCAGTTAAACGCAGGAGCGGGCCCGATCCAAAAGGCGGTTCCTGTCAAATTTCCCAGAATGACCCGGAGCCAGTCCTCGGGGGGAACAGCGGGCAGCTTCAACGCCAGCCAGATGATCAATACGGGGCAGAAAGCCGGAAGAACGCGCTTCAGACGCCGCCCGTAAAAGGCAACGGGGTCCGCATTGTGCGCCAGCGACCGGTACAGGCCAAACCCGGAAATGAACAGGAAAATATCTACGCCGCCAAAACCGTTCGCGCGTATATCATTGAGGGCCTTCCCCAACAGTGGGAAGAACGAAAAGGACAATCCGCTGTGATATACGACTATCCAGAGTATGGCCGCGCCCATAACGGCGCTTCTATACCGGCTGATTTTCTCTATCACGCGCCGCGCTCCCTTCCCGTACCGCCTCCGCCGCATATTCCCCGTTGGTTTCCGCTATGATATAGACGGGCCGGCGCTTTGTCTCTAAATAGGTCTTGGCCAGGTACTGCCCGATAATCCCCAGCGACAGCTGGATCGAGCCGCCTATCAGCAGCAGCAGACAGGCCAGCGTGGGAAATCCCGCCACGGGGTCCCCCCAGATGAGGGTTTTGACGACAATAATTACAATCCCGATGAACGCCGCCGCACAAAGCAGGACGCCAATGATGGATGCAATTATCAGAGGCGCTGTTGAAAAAGCAACAATTCCTTGAATAGAGTATGTAAAAAGCTTCCAAAAGGACCATTTTGTCTCACCTGCAACCCGTTCCACGTTTTCATAGGGCAGCCATTTGGTTCTAAACCCCACCCAGCCAAAAATTCCCTTTGAAAAGCGGTTGTACTCGCCCATCGACACAATGGCATCCACCATTTCCCGCTTCATCAGGCGAAAATCGCGGGCGCCGTCTACTATGTCCGCATCAGATATTGCGTTAATAATTTTATAAAAACACCGGGCAAAAAAACTTCGAACAGGGGGCTCTCCCTTCCGATCTGCCCTTCTGGTCGCAACGCTCTCGTACTTTCCCGTTCGGAGCACTTCATACATTTCCAAAAGCAGCGCGGGCGGGTCCTGCATATCCGCATCCATTACCGCAGCATAAGCTCCCTCGGCGCGCTGAAGTCCGGCATAAATGGCAGCCTCTTTCCCAAAATTCCTGGAAAAGGATATGTACCGGGTCCGGTCATCCGCTAAAGCAAATTCACGCAGCAGATTCAAGGTTCCATCCTTAGACCCGTCATTCACAAAGATAAACTCGAAACAAAGCTCATAGGTTGCGGTCATGCTGTCCGCAACCTTCCGTATTTCTGTGAAGAAATACGGAAGCGCGGCCTCCTCGTTATAGCAAGGAATTATTATGGAGATTTTATGCATTCCTCATTCACTTTCTTTCTGTCTTCAGCAAGAGCTGCTGTACTTATGACAATTTTATAACAGCAGCACCATCAATCATTTTTACACTTCCGTTGGCAGGAAAGGCTGGCATATTTTTCACATCGTTTGTATCCGCCAAATTTTGATTTACAGCAATGCGCATCGGATAATTCATATAGTCTGTAATATAGCGCACAAAATTATATGTTGCAGAATAATTATACCATAGACCCCACTTTGACTCTAAATATGGAATGTCCATGTTTCCCCTGTTTAAGTCAGAATACCGTAGCTCTCCTACTACATATACCTGCGTATCATTTGGTGAATAGCCATCTAATTGCTCTATACGATCAATGATTCGCGTTACCAATGAAATTGTTGCCGTTTTCTCCAAATCTTTTTTCATATATGCCTGATTTGCCAGCAAAATACCGTTATATATAATGCATCCAATTAAAATGACAGCAACAATCTGTATCCTTCCCGCCATCGTTTTTTCGGCATATTCGGTTTGCCACAGCCATATCAGGAAGAAAATATATATCAGCTCGCATACAAAGCCCGTCAGATTTGACGCCTTCCCTGCCAAAATAATCTTTGCTGAATTAAAAACCAGCGGGGCGCAGAGTATGGCAACAGCAATCAGGCACTTATTATAGCGGTCTAAGGTGCTTTTTCGAAGAACTCCCCAGAGTACCCATACGATCAAAAGAAGCAAAAAGACATTCGCAGTTACATATACATACCCCATAAGCCCTTGCGTATTTAGGAACATCTTAAAGTAGTCCACATATGCAGTTTTGAGGATCGTGATGATCTCTGAAATTTTGCCCCCAAGTATTGACTCATCTGTACGCATTTTTGTCACCTGAAATATGGTACACAACAGCGTCCATATTCCAAAATACAGACAAAAACTTATGAGCATCAGTCCAATCTGTTTTAGTCCATCAGCAACAGTTTTTCCTGCACGTTCATTTTTCGCCAATTTCTGCACCGCAAACATGAAGCACAGCGCAAGCGTTACTGTAAAATACGCCTGATATATCCCCAGCGAAAAAATTAGCAGAGACACGCCCAATATCTTTCCCTGGGGCACCTTGCAGAAGCAATATGCCGCCGCCACAGATGCAAACAGTGCGACCGCATATTCATCCAAGCAGTAAATATATGTCGCCCCTGTAAGTATGAGCGCACTATTGGTGCACAACAATCCACTTACCATCGCAATTATAAGCCGCCCTTTGAAACGGAACAGCTCGGTGATCAAAAAGCAGGTAAGCGTCATCCATATGGTGAAAAATAGTCCAATTATCCACGGTGCGGAATATGGACCCTTCATCACCTCATACAAGGGAATCAGAAATCGGCCAATTCCAAGGTAAAACTGAAATATATATGGTGAATTCGAATAAAATGTCTGCTGAACGGAATCATGGGAGAAAAACTCATTGGAGAACAGGAAACCATATGTGACAAAAACAAAGGCAAATACGCAACCAAATGAATATATCAGGTTTCGCTTTGCCTCAACAGAAAAAATACTACGTATCTCCTTGCCAAGTTTTTCTCTCTTACTCCAGCAGTCAGCACAAAATAACAGCGCGCACACGCTCCACGCTATGAGCGCCGCACTGTGTGTAAACAGCAGGGCCCATCCAGCTATCAGCAAAAGCAGCATACACACTGCTCGCATTTGAAGCATCCTTATTTTTTTCATGTTTCCGCCTCTTGATTTTCTTGCGTCGTTTTCCGTTTCTTCTATTTGCAGATAATTTCTGTCGGCCTCGGTTCTGCCGCATGGAAACCGCTGTTTCGACATATTCTGCGGCAATAAAATATACCTGCTATTTTCTTCTTATCTTATACTTGAACCAAGCGACAAAGTATTTTATAATAAATCGAAGTCCAATCTGTCCATTCTGGTACATGGTCAACACGGTCGCTTTTGGATCACTTGGCATCACATGCTGTGTCTTCCGCGCGGGAACTGCCGGATGCGCCGTCAGCCTCTTACAGGTTTCATACGCGGCATACGGCAGCAGCAGCAGTGTGCTCAAATCCAGGTTCATCAGGTGAACAATGGGAATTTCATATTCCCTGCGATTTTGATAGTGTTTCAGATATTTTTTTATCTCTTCAAAAGCAATCGCCCTGTCCTCTTCTGACAGGTGCCAGAATCTCTGCAGAACATATTCAAAGGGTCCCATCAGCACGTCAATTTCCCAGTCAATTCGTCCCATAGCATCAAAAAAGAGCGCATAGCTGTTGACAGAGCGTATGCCGCTGAGTACAGGTTCCAGCGCCATGGTGCTGACTGTAGAATTCGCGTTTTGGAAATTTGTTTCGTAGCAGTAAACAACCTCATCGATTGCAGTGGCCCTCTCTGCGCATTGAAACAGTTTCAAATTATAGACCATGTCCTCGCCGAAAAGCTCTTTGCTGAAGAACAAATCATTCTTCAGCAGAAAGTCTCTGCGGATCATACGGTTCCATATCGATGGGTTTGCAATTACAAGGTCAAATCCTTTGGCACAGTTCTTGCCGGTATAGCCTCTTATAATGTTTGCAATATTCTCCGGAACAAACCACTTTCCCTGGTTGACAGTGTCGATCTTTCTGACAACTTGCCCGACGACGAATTCATATTCACCCGCCTCAGCCGCTTGGAACAGCAGTTCATATGCTCGTTCCGGAATCCCATCGTCGGAGTCTAAAAATGTGATGTATTTCCCCGCTGCCTGGCGTATTCCAATATTTCTTGCCGCACCGGGTCCTCCATGGTCCGCCTCAAACAGCTTGAGATTCGGATGGTTTTCCTGATAACATTTCACTACTTCGACACTGTTATCAGACGATCCATCATCTACAACAATGACCTCCACCGCACTAAGCGTCTGTCGAAAAACCGAGTCCAATGCGCGCCCAATGATATTGGCCCGATTGTACATTGGAATAATGACTGAAACGTTGTACTCCATATATAACGGCACCTTTCTGCTGCATGGCAGACTGTATAAAAAAAGTCCGAGGTACAGCTAAGTGAAATAGGTTAAACTGTGCCTACAGCAGGCGTACAGCCACCTGTAAAGAGGTATTTGTAAAGGGCATCAGAATGCGATGCCTCGTAATGATAGAAAACCTTATCCATTCTTTCCTTATAAACCGGCTGCAGTGAAAACCCATTTCTCATTGATTTGACGATTTGATTTACCATCTCATCCATATGGGGTAAAAAAAGACCGAGGCCCTCTTCCAAGGGTATGTACAGCTCACGGTAGCTGTTCAGTCCTGCTTTGAATTCCACAATATCCGGCACATAGTTGAAAATCGGTCTGTTCAAATACGCAAAGTCAAACAAATACGATGAAAAATCAGTAATCAGCGCAGCGTATTCTTCTGTTCTAATCTCATCGGACGGGAAGCTTTGTAATGGCAGTGCATCCTTGAATATGTCCTCGTACATTTTGAATATGGGGTGCAGCTTTAATTCAATGGAATATCCATACTCGCGCAGGCCATCAAGTAACTTCGGATCGCTTAAAAAATTGACCAAGCCCTTAAAATAACTGCTATTTTGCAGGTCGCTTGCAGAAACCGGCTGCCAGCATCTGTTTATAAAGCCCCTTGTTAAATAATCTCTCCAGCTTGGTGCATAAAGAATCTTTTTCTTAGCCTGCCGTCCCCTGTCGGGAATATCCAGGCGCGGCATTCCTGATGGAATCAAATCTGTTTCTCTGAATCCGCATTCATTTGTGAACAAATTTCGCTCATATTCTCCAGAGATAACCACCTTGTCTACCTCCAGTTTTTCTTTTCTGTACTGGGGCAGCTTTGCGTGGAGAATCCCATGCTGCAAATAGATGATCTGTGCCCTGCATACCCCTCTGTAGTAGGAATAAGTCTCCAAATCAAAAGGACGGTAATATACAGCATCTACAAAGGAGGTCAGCACGTACTCTGCATTGCTGTATAGAATTTTATGGCGTGGTGAATTAAACTTTACGAGTCTCGTCCTCTCAAGTCCGGTAAATAGATGATAAACTTCAGATTGTTCCCCATCAAAAATATAATACCGCTTTACGCCGTCGTTTATTGCAATATCATGTTTGAATTGATAGTAGGCATTATCATAAACACCAATTCTATCGACATACAGCCAAATTCTTTGGTGGGAAGTTCCCATTAGAGTTCTGCAGACCGTTATCTTTGTATTTGCGGGCGGCCTTGGCGCCGGATACTGCCCCTCTTCCACCAAAAGTGTATCTTTTGATGCGCTTACTCTGTAGTTTCCGTCCGTCAAGTAGTATTGCAGTTGATTTGCAAGCCCCTGCGTCTTAGTGAACCAAAATTTGGTTTTATACGTACATCCGTAAAAGGCAACTTCAAAGGAAAGGGTTTTTACTTCTTTGAGATCAATCTCAAAATGAAATGCAGGAAAATCCCCTGTCTTCATTTTTGAGTAGTAGCAATTGAAGTCAGAGGTAAACGTATCGAGCTTTTTCCTTTGATACCCATTGATTACTGCATAAACGCTTGGCGGTCCCTGTAAAAAAGAGGCCACCAGACATTTAACATAAGCTAAAAGATACAGCTTTCCATTTTCGATACTGCTTCGGGTAACTACCGTCAGCATGTCCTTATATCGCCGCAGTTCTCCCGTTACATCGACAACCGCAAAGGCCTCTCCCTCTGCAGATACAAATGGACGGTTCTCAGTTTTAAGAGAGAGTAAATAGTATCTGTGGACCTCATCCATATCCGGGTAGGTCAAAATATCTCTGTTCGGTATCTTGTTCAGAACGGACACAAATGTCTGCATTGCAGCCGCATATTCCTGACCCGACAGGTGATGCGGCAGCAAAATGCTGCTAACCAACCTCCAATTTATATTATATAAGATCATACTCTCGCAATACCGTTTCATCAGCTTATTGCAATCCCCAATGTCCAAAAACTGCAGAAAAGCCAATATATACGCATCAAAAGAGTAATATGGGGACAATTTAGCAGCCGAGCTGCTCCCCATTGTCCGGAAATAGTTGTATTGGGCTTCTTTCACAAAACCAATCTTGGCAAGCCTTGAGAGTAGTTTTGTATTGTGCAACTGATCTTCAACCAACGCCATTTGGGTGTCAAAAAGTTGATTATCTGCCTGATTTTTTACACAGACATTAATTGTTGTCTGTGCTATATGAGGGTATTTTTCCAACGGGTATACAGTGGTCGCCCTCAAGTACTTGTCATACCGCCAATGCAATCCCGTCGTTCCATCCTCGTAATGATTCAATAGCGGATATGTCACAACATCAATTTCCTCGTAGTGCAAATCAAAAAACTCTGTTATATTTTTCAGGGACTCTTCGGAAATCGTATCATCACTATCCAAATACAGCAGATACTTTCCCTGTGCCGCCTGAATCCCTGCGTTTCTTGCCGCCGAAACGCCCTTATTTTCCTGATGGATCACCCGAACATTCTCATACTCCCTCGCATATCTATCGCAGGCTGCGGGACTGCCGTCCGTGGACCCATCATCAATCAGAATAATCTCCACCAGCTCCGGCGCGATGGTCTGTTGAAAAAGAGACTGCATCGTCCGATCGATATTTTTTTCCGCATTATAAACCGGAACAATTACTGTGACTTTATACTCAAATTCCATCTCGCAGCATCTCCATCGTCAGTTTTATTCCTGTTTCCATGGGGTAGCGGGGCTTCCATCCCAGCGCTTTCAGCCTTTCTCCCCGCATGACCGCTCTTGTCGCCGTCGAGTAGCCGGCCCGCTCCGCTTCATCGGGAAATTCAAATATAACCCTGCGTCCGGCAATCCTCGCCACGAGTTCCGCCAGCTCCCGCAGCGTAATATCTGATCCGGCGTCTGCCAAATTGTAGGCCGCACCGCAGGCGCCGCAACCCAGCGCATACAGCATCCCCAGCACTGCATCGGCAGCAAAGGCGTAGGAGTAAAACTGATTCCCCTCGCTTTTCAGAACAATATCCTCGCCCGCAAGCCCTTTTTTGATAAACTGCGACAATGCCTTCGTATCCGTCATCTGCATCGTAGGCCCATAGCAGCGGGGCAGCCGGATGATTACGGCGTTCGCCTGCTTTTCCCGGATGTACGCCTGACACATCGCTTCGCTCACCCGTTTAGCTTCGGGATACCCGGCGCGCAGCGTATTGCAGTCAATGTACCCGCAGCAGCTCTCGTCAAAATATAGGGTTTCGCCCCGATTTTCTCCATAAATTTCCACACTGGACAGCAGCAAAAAGCGTGATCCCGATGTCCTCGCCGCAACATCCAGCATGTTTTTCGTTCCCAGTATATTGGCTTGTATCGTATTGATGGGTTCATTGACATACTGAGCCGGGTGCGTCGTACTAGCAGCATGAATCAACAGCTCCGGCGTTTCATAAAAGCTCTCCAGCGGTTCTGCAATATCATGAGGGAAAAACTGAAACTCTTTATAATCGAACCAGCCGGAAAAGCGACGGCGTGCCGTCGCTTCGCTGCGGCTGACCGCAAAAACGCGCGTCCGCCTTGACAAATCAAGGTCCATATTGCGTAGCATCAGTGCATCGATCAGCAGACTGCCAATCATGCCGCTGGCTCCGGAAATCAAAATGCGCTTTCCTTCAAAAACCTCCCAGCAGGGAAAATCACCAAGCAGCGTCCTCAGCATCTGCCGGTAGGCCGCGTTTTTCAGAAAATCCATCCCATCCACCTACTTCAACCAGTTGTCGCGCTCCATCTTCATATATGCCTTGAACAGCTCCAGATCGTCCTTGGTGGTCAGCTTGATATTTTTTTCTGACCCCGCCGCAAAGTAAAGCCGCTCTCCCAACTCCACCATCAGCGTGTTGGCGTAGGTCCCCGCCTGTATCCCGATCTGCTGAGAGAACGCCGTTTCATACGCCCAGGACAGCTTTTGATATGTATAGGCCTGTGGTGTGGACACACGGCGCAGTGTTTCCCGCGGGATGTATTTCGTCGTAGACTGTTCATCGTCGGCCACAAAAATCTGTTCATTATAGGGCAGAGATGTTACGGCATTTCCATGCTGTCTGCATTTGATAATGATGTCGGAAAGGACAAACTCGTCAACCATAGGACGGATGCCGTCGTGGATGATCACAATATCCTCTCCTTTGCAATGGCCCTCCAACCCCAAAAGGCCGTTTCGGATCGACTCCTGGGCGGTGTCTCCGTTGGAAACAACCCAGCGCAGCTTATCTATTCCAAATTGCTTTGCGTAGGCCCGGAGCACATCATGCCAGCCGTCTATACACACCACCTCGATAGCGTCAATCTCGGGGTGCTTCTGAAAGCTTTCCAATGTGTAAATAATGACCGGTTTGTCGTATACATTGATAAATTGCTTTGGAATGTCCTGCCTCATCCGGCTTCCGCTGCCGCCGGCTATGATGACTGCAACATTCATGTTTTCTCCGTCTCCTTATCCTCTTAATTGCTCTCAGCCATGTTTTGTACAGCGCCGCCACACCATGCGCCGCCGAAAGAGCTGCGATTTCACGCAGCTCTGTTTTGTATTCCTTTCGTTCTGCTCTGTCAAGCCTCCTCCCATCCGATGGAAAACTGCTCCTGCTCCATCATGCGCTCCATGGCCTGCTCCACCAGCAGGGAGATGTTGCTCTCAATCCCGGCCTTGGTGGACAGGTACAGCTTCCGCAGACACTTCGGATTTCCCTTTTCTCTTGGCACCTTCGCCGCCTCGCAGAGATTCCGAATCACTGCGGATACGTAGGTCCGGTGCATCGGCCGGCCGTCCCTCGTCTGAAAAATAGGGCCGGAGCCGATGCTGCTCCTCAAGGCGAAATCTAACAGCTCTCTCTGGAGACATCCGGGAATGGTCACAATCTGCTTGTACTTGTTCTGATTACAGATGATCCTTCCTCTTTGGACTGCCTCCACCGTCACCTCCGGCAGCTCCTGGGCAAAAAGCCCCGTCGCGGCAAAGAGCTTGACAAGCAGATACACTTTCTCCTTATCCAGTGCCCTCGCCGTCCTGAGAAGATGCAGATATTCCCCCCGGCTCAGCTCCGGCTGGGGGGATTTCTCATCTTTCAACTGCCCCGCCAGCTGGTATTCCCGGTGGCCGATGTAGTCCAGGTACGAATTCGCCGCAGAGAGGAACGCGTTTACCGATCCCGGCGTGTAACCGCTCTGCAGCAGAGACTCCCGCCATGTTTGCAGCGTGTCTTGCCGGATCGTCCTATCTGCCGGCAGGTCCTCATAGAACCTCCTCAGCTTCCGGCGGTAGAACTTTACCGTCCCCTCCGAGCGGTTCATCTTCGCATAGTCGGCGAGGAATCGCTGCATGTCCTCTTCGGTCATCAGGACGCCCTCTGCTGTGCGCCGCTGCCGTAGCGGGCGCTCTCCTTCGATGTGCTGTCTGGTCTGCGGCATGGCCCCCTCCCCTCCTGATTCATCTCAGAATACATAAATCGCACTAAGATTGCGGAAAAAGAAAACCACCTTCACCGGGATTCCGTATTAATCGCTGGTATCATATCACAAGCAGAATGGAATTGCAAGTGGGGGGGCAACTTTTTGCACGATTTTTTGCACAATAAATAGCGGCCAGAGCGGAATATCCCTCCGCATGGCCTTCTTTTATGCCCAAACAGCCGCAGCCGCCGCCATATAGGCGCTTCCTTGAATAGGCGGTTAGGGCTACTTATGTATTCTGTCTTATTTGGCGCTAAAGAATCAGGCCCAGCCGCTCCAGCTGCCTGGTGTGCTCTTTTCCGGTGGAAATGAGGTAAATGCGGGTGGTCTCAATACTGGAGTGGCCCAGCACATCCGCCAGCTTCGCCACGTCCCGGCAGGCCCGGTAGAAGGTGCGGGCAAACAGGTGGCGGAGATTGTGGGGAAACACTTTCGAGGCCGCCACGCCCGCTTTTTTGCACAACGCTTTCATCTCCGCCCAGATCTGACGGCGTGAGACGCCCTTGCCGGTTCTGGTGATAAAAATCTCACCGGAAGCGATTTTTTGTTTTCTGGCGTACTTTTGCAGCTTCCGGCACAGCTTGGCGGGCAGCAGAATGGTGCGGATTTTTCCCTTCAGCGCGACATCCGCATACCCCGCCCGGACCGCCTCCATGGTGATGTATCTGACCTCCGAAACCCGGATCCCGGTGGCGCAGATGGTCTCGATTAGGAGCGCCAGGCGGTTTTTCCTTAAAGTGTCCGCTGTTTCCAAAAGCCGCACATAGTCGCCTTTTGTCAGCTCCTTCTCTGTCCCACGAAAGAGCTTTTTCTGTATTTTCAGGTATTTGATACGGCACTCCAGCCACCGCATAAACACGAAGAACTTATTCAGCGCCGACAGCTTGGCGTTGATGGTTTCCGGCTTATATCCCTTTGTCCGCAGGTAATCCTTCCAGTCTGTTACAATTTCTGCCGTTACCCTCCGGCCAGACAGCCACGCCTCAAAAAGCTTTACATCCCGTACATACTTCTCAATGGTGCTCTGCTCCCGCTCCTCCTGCTTCAGATGCCGCCGGAATGAGACAATCTGCCGGTTTGTCAAAATGTAATTTTTCATGAAAAGACCTCCAATCAAGTGATGGCGTCTACCATTTTACTTGATGGGAGGTCTTCTGTAAAATTCTCTTGCTGTTGCTTTTTCCTCCTGTCCGGCACTCTTCCTCTGTCAGCGGACGCTCACGATCTCCGCGGAGGCCAGGGCCTCGCCGGAGAGCTCCTGGCCGATGCCGGGGCGGTCGGGGACGGAAAAGGCGCCGTTTACCGGCTGGTAGTCATATTTGCAGGAGCGGATATTCTCCTCCAGCAGCGCGGCAGCGTGGTGCTCGTGGATCAGGTAGTTGGGGATCACCGCCTCCAGCTGCAGGGCGGCGGCGGTGGCGATGGGCCCGCCGCAGATGTGCAGCTGGACCGGTACGTCGTACACGTGGGCCATGTCGCAGATTTTCTTGCCCTCTGTCAGGCCGCCGGTGTTTCCCAGGTCGGGCTGGACCACCTGGAGGGCGTGGCGCTCCAGGAAGGGGCGGTACCCCCATCTGGTGTAAATCCGCTCGCCGGAGGCCACCGGGAGCCGGATGTTCCGGGCGATATACCCCATATTGCCGTCGTTCATGGGGGCAGTGGGCTCCTCATAGTAAAAGCAGTTGTAGGGCTCGATGGCGCGGGCAAACTGGATGGCACTGTTGGCGTCGGTCTTCGCGTGGAGCTCCACAATGATGTCCACGTCAGGCCCCACCGCCTCCCGGATGGCCGCCAGGCGGGCCACGGACAGGCGCAGGTGCCGCTAATCCATCAGGCCATAGGTCCGGTGGCCGTACCAGACGCCCTCGCCGTCAAATCCCACCGGGTCCACCTTCACGGCGTCGTATCCCTCCGCCACCGCCTTCCTGGCGGCCTCCGCGTACTCCTCGGGGCGGACCAGGCTGCGGCTCTCCCTGCCCCAGTCGAACTGGATCTGGCTGGCGTAGGCCCGCAGGCGGCTGTTGGTCCTGCCCCCCAGCAGCTGATAGCAGGGCACCCCCAGGGCCTTTCCCTTGATGTCCCAGAGGGCAATGTCAATGGCGCTGACCGCGCCCATGATAACGCCGCCGCCGCCCATCCCCCAGAAGGTGGAGCGGTGGAGCCTGTCCCAGATCTGCTCGTTGTTCATGGGGTCCATGCCGAGAATCATCCGCCCAAAATCCCGGGCCATGCCGAAGGCGGCGTTTTTCGCCCGGCCGTAGGTCAGGCCCATCTCGCCATAGCCGCTGACGCCCTCGTCTGTATTGATGCGGACGACGGTGGGGTTCCAGGGCGAGCTCGCGGTCGCCGCTCTGCCCAGGGTTACAAGAATGACGTCTACGCTGGTGATCTTCATGCTTCGCTCCCTTCCGCCGCCGCGGAGGGGCGGCTGTCCGTTGTGTCTGAGGCCCCGGACGCGCCCCGGCCGGGCCGGCAGCGTGGGTGCGCCGGGTTATTCACGGCGGCGGCCGGCCGGCGCCCGGCGGCGGTCTCCAGGATGCTGTTGACGACGCTCTCATAGGCGTTATATAGGCTCTCCACTGTGAAGGAGGCGTTGTGGGGCGTCAGGCAGACCCGCTCCATGTCGAACAGGGGGTAGGCCGCCTCGGATATGGGTTCGGAGGAAAACACGTCCAGCCCCGCCCCCCGGATAACGCCCCGGTTCAGCGCGTCGATCAGCTCCTCCTCGCAGACCACGTCGCCCCGGGAGGTGTTGATCAGGATGGCGCTGTCCTTCATCATCTCAAACTGCCGCCTCCCGATGGAACGCCTGGTCTCCGGCGTGGAGGGGACGTGGAGGGAGACGATGTCCGCGTCCCGGAGGAGGCGGTCCATGCTCTCCGCCCGCTCAATACAGTCCGGCAGCCGCCACGGGCCGGGAGCAGAAAGCGGACAGGGACGTGCTCTGCTACCAAATACGCCAGTCCTTCCTTCCCGGGGAGATCACGCCGGAGGATGCCAACCGTATCGGCTATGAGCTGGCTATGCGGTGGACGAAGGGAAGGCACCAGTTCATCGTCACCACCCACACGGACAAGGCCCATATCCATAACCACATTTATTACAATTCCACCACCCTTGACTGCACCCATAAATACCGGGATTTCCTCGGTTCCGGTCGTGCCCTCGGGCGGCTGTCCGACACCCTCTGTCTGGAAAATGGCCTCTCTGTGGTGAGGCAGCCGAAGCCAAAAAGCCAGGGGAAATACCAGAACTACGGGGAATGGGCCAAGGGCCGAGAAAGACCGCTTACCTTCCAGCAGAAGCTGTGCGCCGCCATTGACGCGGCCCTTGAAAAACAGCCCTCCGACCTTGCCGCCTTTCTCTCCCTTATGGAGCAGTCCGGCTATGAGGTAAAGCAGCAGCGGGGCGCAATCAGTTTCCGAGCTCCCGGCCAGGAACGGTTTACCCGTCTGCGTTCCTCCACGCTGGGGAAGGGCTACGGCCAGAAGGATATAGAGGCGGCGCTGTCCAGCTCCCAAAGAGGCACGGGCCAGCCCGGCCAAAGGGTCAACCTGATTATCGACATTCAATCCAGGCTCCAGGGGAAGGGGCCGGGGTATGAGCGGTGGGCCAAGGTTTTCAACCTGAAACAGATAGCCGCCGCCCTAGCTTTTTTGCAGGAAAATGATTTGATGGAGTATGGGCAGCTGGAAAAGAAAGCGGCGGAGGCCACGGAGCGTTTCCACACGCTTTCCGGCCAGATCAAGAGCGCCGAGGCAGCCCTCCAGACCAACAGGGAATTGAAGGCGGCCACGGTCCAGTATGCCAGAACCCGGCCGGTGTTCCAGGAATACAAAGCCCGGAAATACAGCCGGAAGTTCCTTGCGGAGTGTGAGGGCGATATTGAGCTCTACCGGGCGGCCTGCGCCGACTTCAAGCGGATTCTGGGCGGGGCGAAGCTGCCAAAGATGGACGGGCTGAAGGAGGAAGGCCGGGAGCTGGCGGAGAAGAAAAAAAGGCTCTATGCCGAGTACCGGAAGGCCCGGGAGGAAATGCGGGAGGTCACGGCAGCGAAGGCGAACATGTTGGATTTTCCAACGTAGGTAAATCCAATGCAGGCGGCGTCTGCGGCTGTTCATAGATCACATAGTCCGCGCCCCGCAGCCGTCCCCGTTCGTCACGCTCCCGCGAACGGACGATGTACCCCGCCTGCTCCAACTCCCGGATAGCCTGCCGGATGGCGTCGATCTTTTCCCGGTTGATAAGGGCCAGGCCCTTTAACGTATAGTCCCAATCTTCCGGGAGTGACAACATTTGCGACAGCAGGCCCTTGGCTTTCAGGGTCAGGTCTTTGTTCCGCAGGTGATGGTTCGACATCACCGTGTACCCTTTGTTCCTCTCCACGCGGAATACTGGCATGGTTCGACCCTCCTTTCGGTGTCTGGACATAAAAAAACGCCGCAGACTTTTTCAAAATCTGCGGCGTTCGCCGGGACGCAGAAACGGGCGGTGTCTTGCCGACATCGCCCGTTTTCTGTGCTGTTGTTCACTTGTTTGCGCCGCCCCGTTTTCCGCTGCCCTTAAAAAACATTGATTTTACTGGGGTTTTCCATGTTTTCTTATGGCAACGCCCTTTTGGGCGGTCCTTTCCATGCGAAAATTATTTCCTGCGGCGGTTTTAAGAATGCTTCCACATGGCGCTTCATCCACAAAACATATAAAAAAGAGGCCGCTTAGAACTCTGCAGCTCTAAGGGGCCTCTTTGGCAGCGGGAGAAGGATTCGAACCCTCACATACGGAGTCAGAGTCCGCTGTGCTACCTTTACACAATCCCGCTGTGTTCATCACGAACATACCTTATTATACCGATTTCTTTCCATTTGTCAAGAGGCAATTCTAAATTTTTGAAATTTTTACTGTAGGAGTACAATAGCTGTTGGACAGTAGAGAAAGAAAAAAGCAGAAGGATGCGGCCACATCGGTTAAAGTTGAGTTACCACACTTAACACAACCGAGAGAAGGCCACATCCTTCATGAGCAAGAGTATAACACAGGACATGGCATACAGGCAATCCCTAACGAAATACGCACAGAAATATGGACTCAGCCGAGCCAGCCGGAAGTACAACAAAAGCCGGTCATATATCTATTTCCGGCAGACACGCTGGAACGGGAGTATGGAGTCTCTGGCCCGTCGGCACCGGCGGCCTCACAGCCACCCAAGCCAGCATACCGAAGCGGAGCTGAAGCTGATCTGGGATATGCGCCGCCGCAATCCAAAGCTCGGCCTGGCGGAGCTGTGGCGCCGCCTGAAACAGCGCGGCTACAATCGCCGGCCCGAGAGCCTGTTTTGAGTCATGCGCAAAACTGGGGATGTTCCCACAGGAGAAGAAGAAACAGGCTTATATGCCTAAACCTTACCAGCAGATGACTCGTCCTGGAGAAAAAATCCAGGCGGATGTGAAGGTCGTCCCCCGCCGCCGTATCACGGATCCGGAGCTTCGCCTGTTCCAGTATACAGCTATTGACGAGTTTTCCAGGCTCCGCTTCCTGGCCGCCTATCCGGAGCGGTCTACTGACTCCTCTGCGGACTTTTTGAGACGGTTGGTGAAGTGGTATGCCCGCAGGGGAATCCGTGTGGAATGTGGCCAGACCGACAACGGCTTTGAACTTACTAACCGCTTCTCCAACAGCGAGCGGGATATCCTGACCCCTTTTGAGGAGACTGCCGCCGAGTTGGGCATCCAGCATAAACTTATCCGTCCTTACGCACCCAGACATAGCGGCAAGGCGGAACGCAGACACAGGGAAGACCTGAAACGTTTTTACTCCAATCACGCTTTCTTCTCCCTGGACAACAACCGTCGTGCCAGCAACTTTCCGATGCGGCCCCTCGGCTGGCTTTCTCCTATTGACTTCCTTGTCCAATTTGTTTGACAATCCTACACATTTCTAAATTTTTAAAATTTTTACCCAGGAGGAGCATCCCCGCCCCCGCGAGGGGGGGATGCTCCTCCCGTACCGCTCCCGTTACCTGCCGCTCACAGCTTGTTGCGCATGATCTTCCCGCTGATCGTCTTGGGCAGTTCCTCCCGGAACTCCACGATCCGCGGATACTTGTAGGGCGCGGTGTGCTGCTTGACGTAGTTCTGAATCTCCTTTTTCAGCTCGTCCGTCCCCTGAGTACCGGGCACCAGCACAATGCTGGCCTTCACCACCTGGCCCCGCACCTCGTCCGGCGCGGCAGATACGCCGCACTCCAGCACGTAGGGCAGCTCCATGATGACACTCTCAATCTCAAAGGGCCCGATACGGTAGCCGGAGGACTTGATCACGTCGTCCGCCCGGCCCACGTACCACAGGTATCCATCCTCGTCCTGCCACGCCACGTCCCGGGTGTGGTAGAGGCCGTCGTGCCACACGCCCTTGGTCTGCTCCTCGTCCCGGAAATAGCCGGAGAACAGGCCGCAGGGAGCCTTGCCCTCCTCCGCCCGGATGCAGATCTCCCCGTTCTCGCCGGGGGCCGCCGGCTGGCCGTCGGCGTCTACCAGCACCAGGTCGTAGCTGGGGATGGGCTTGCCCATGGAGCCGATCTTCTGCTTGTTGCCGATGAGGTTGCCGATGCACAGGGTGGTCTCCGTCTGGCCGAAGCCCTCGTAGATCTGGAGCCCCGTCTGGGCCTCAAACCGGCGGAAGACCTCCGGGTTCAGGGCCTCGCCGGCGGTGGTGGCGTGCTGGATGCTGCTCAGGTCGTACCTGCTCAGATCGTCCTTGATGAACATCCGGTACATGGTGGGCGGGGCGCAGAAGGTGGTGATGTTGTATTTGGCGAACATGGGCAGAATGTCCGAGGCATCAAACCGGTCGAAGTCGTAGGTGAACACCGCCCCCTCGCACAGCCACTGGCCGTAGAGCTTGCCCCACAGGGCCTTGCCCCAGCCGGTCTCGCTGATGGTGAAGTGGAGCCCGTCGGCATGGACGCAGTGCCAGTATTTGGCGGTGACGTAGTGCCCCAGGGCATACTTGTAGCACTGGGCGGCGATCTTGGGGTAGCCGGTGGTGCCGGAGGTGAAGAACATCAGCATCGGGTCGTCCCCCGCCGGGGCGTCCGCCGTCCGCTCGAACTTGCTGCGGTACATGGCGTACTCCTCGTCGAAGTCGTGCCAGCCCTCACGCTGGCCGCCTACCAGGATCTTCAGCCGCAGGCTGGGGCTGTCCTTCTGGGCGATGTCCACCTGACGGGCGGTGTCCCCGTCGGCGGTGCAGAGGATGGCGCTGACCTCGGCGGCGTTGAAGCGGTAGGAGAAGTCGTGCTCCTGGAGCTGGTTGGTGGCGGGGATGGCCACGGCCCCCAGCTTGTGGAGCCCCAGGATGGCGAACCAGAACTGATAGTGCCGCTTGAGCACCAGCATCACCCGGTCCCCCTTCCGGATCCCCAGGGCCTTGAAGTAGTTGGCCGCCCGGGAGGAGGCGCGGGACATGTCCTCGAAGGTGAAGCGCCGCTCCGCCTTGTGCTTGTCCAGGTGCAGCATGGCCAGCTTCTGGGGGTACTTGGCGGCGATGGCGTCCACGCAGTCGAAGGCGAAGTTGAACCGCTCTGCGTTGGGGAAGGAGATACTCCGCAGGCCCCCGTTTTCATCCTCCTCGGCCTGGATGAAGGATTTGCACACGTAGTCCTCGCTGGTGCGGGCCCGGACGATGGACTGGCGCACGGCCTTCTCGTCGGTCTTCTCGCCGGAGACCACCACCGCGCAGAACACGCACTTCCGGCCGCCCACGGCGATCATCCCGTGAGGGGTGGAGGAGTTGTAGAGGATGCTGTCCCCCTCCTCCAGGATCTCCGTGTGCTCCCCCACCTGGACCTTCAGCTGGCCGGAGAGGACGATGTCAAACTCCTGGCCGGAGTGGGTGGTGAGGTGGATGGGCATGTGCTGCTGGGACTCGTCGTAGTCGTAGGTGACGTAGTAGGGCTCCGCCAGCTTATTGCGGAAGAAGGGGGCCAGGTTGCTGATCTCAATGCCCGGCTCCTTGGCGGTCTGCTGGCCCTCCCCTCTCCGGGTGACGGTGTAGCTGCTCAGGTGGGCGCTGTGGCCCTCCAACAGGTCGGTGATGCCGATGCCGAAGGCCAGGGCGCACTTGTGGATGAAGGTGAAGGGCAAATCTGCCCTGCCGGCCTCGTAGGCGCTGTACTCCATAATGGTGGTGTCGGTCCTGCGGGCCATCTCCTCCTCGGAAAAGCCGCAGATGGCCCGCATCTCCCGAATGCGGAAGGCCACCTCCATCAGCTGGGTGTTGACACGGTTGGTATCCATAGCGTATCCTCCTAGAGAAAAATTTGACAATAGAAAACGAAAAACCCGCCTCAAAGAAACGTTTCTTTGAGACGAGTTCATGCACAAACGTGATGTACCCGCGGTACCACTCAAATTGCGTCCGGTGGGACGCCCCTTCAGGCTCCAGCAAGCCCTATGCACTGACGTAGCAGTCACGGGAGGCGTCTACTGACCGCAGGGCGTTCAAGCCTCCAGCTCGGAAGGGATGGGACCATGGAGGTCGCTGCTGCCGGGCTCACACCGCCGCCCGGCTCTCTGGGAACAGACCGCTCCGTCCGTCTTCGTCATCGCTTTTTTGATTCACTTGGGGAAAGTTTACACCACAGGGCGGCATTTGTCAAGGGGGAATTTTGCCGCCAAAATTAAGTATAAACCTCAAACGTCGTTATAAAAACTTGACAAACCAGATGGTTAATAGTAAGATAAATTTGCATTTACAAAAAATGTCATTGCGCAAAACAGAATATGAGGAGGGAAAATATGAAAAAAGCAATAAGTTTAGCTGTTTCATGTCTCGTGATCATATCTGTGGTTATTCCCGCACAAGCTCACAGGGCCGCCCAATCGGATGATTACATGGTTGAATTACTGCTTGAGCGCGGCTACCCTTCTGATTTTTTGAATACCCTTATCCAGCCGCAAATTGTGGATCTGTATGAACTTGTGCAAGAAAAGAATTTATATTATCTGCATACATACCGCCAACAAATCCAGCCGCATGGGAATATTTCCTCCCGGCAGCTCTCTTTTGATGTAACATCCAGCTACACCCCTGTAAAAATTGGTGACGTCACATATTTCTATGAGATTACGATATACGTCGATTACGACTGGAATCAATTACCCTCTGTAAGGGGCGTTGATGCCATCACTGTCAACTGGGACAACAGCATACTGACATATAATGATGACTTTATGTCAAAAGATTACGCGCATTCTCAGAAACAGAACAGGTGGATCACCTATAAGACCTGGGACAGGCCAAACGCTCTGAGCCAGGGGGGGCTTGGGATCAATACTTACATCAATTTTGAAGAACAAATATCGCCAAGCGAGTGGCTGTCAGCCGACGGATTAAGAGGCTCCCTTTCATTTTCCTTAACGCCGGAGCCCAGACTTTCCATGTCAACTGCACCGGGCGGAAATTCCACGGCAATAGACGGCATATACGTTCATAATGCAAATCCGCTATCCGGTTCGCTGTCATTCAGCTATCAGGGATTCGGCGTATCCGTTTCCAGCGGTATGCTGCAGGATTCCATCGCTGATACGAAACGGATTGAATACACAAGAGTTGAATAAATGAGTAAAACAGCGTTGACGGGTTGTGTCCGTCAACGCTGCTTTGTCCATAGGCGGTTCGATTTTGCCGGTACGCATTGCCAAATAAACCGCGGTGCGGACCGGTCCGCTCCTCACCGCCTCCAGCCCGCCATGGTCCCCAGCCCCCGGAGAAAATGGCCGTTGGCCATCTCCAGCAGCCCCCGGGCCATCCCCTCGCCGGGCGCCAGGTCTGCAAACAACTCCGGCTTCAGGCACCGGTATTTCACCGCCTTCTGCCCGCCGAAATGGTAGTCGCCGTTTTCGCTGCCGTTGAAGTCCTCCAGCATGAACACATTGCAGTACTCCTGCATCTCTCCACGGTCATTCTTGAACCGTCCGTAGCCGTAACCGACAAATACTTTTTCTTCCATGGACTTTCTCCGTCCTTTCTCCGGAATACCTGCTTCCGGTGTTTTCAATTTGGACAGCCGGGCGGGCCCCGCCGCTTCTCATGGAGGAAAGCCTTGTCTCCACCCAGCGGTCTACGGGTTGGTTCCACGTGGCTTTTTGAGCTGACCTAAACCTCCATATTGAAACAGCCGGACCGCCCGGTCCGACTGTCCATTTACAATATAAAACTTGCCTTACCCTGAGCGGCGCGAGTGAGGAGTTGACAATCTGGGAAACATCGGCTATAATAGCACTGTTCGTTTCCTTAGAGTGGCAATTTCCTCATCCGCACTTTATACGCCCCGATAGCTCAGCAGGATAGAGCGTCCGCCTCCTAAGCGGAAGGCCGCTGGTTCGAATCCAGTTCGGGGTGCCAGAATGAGCGCCAATTTCATTAGATTTTCGCCTTGAAAATCAAAAAATTGGCGCTTTTCTGTTTCTAAAAATTGATTGGCATTTTGGACGAAACCTGCACTTTGACGATAAGGCTTATTAGCAAGCCTATTAGCAGACCTCACCCAACCCATAAGCGCATCAAAAAAGGGCAAGTCGCCTCTGATTTGCCAACAATAACGTTTTCCGGCTCCCTGCTAATAAAATTAGCAGGGATTTCGTATTTTCAGGCCCCAAAAGCACCCTCCTGCTAATTCGAGGAAAAAGTACCCCCTTGATTCTACTAATCTCAAATGCGGGCGATTGCGGTACAAGGATAGCCGGGATTGCACTTATTACATAAATTGGCCCGCTCAAAGGGCCGGAACCGTGGCCCGTTTACATAGCCGTCTGCACCCTATGGCGCGGGCGGCTATGATGATTTCCGCAGAAAGGAGGAAGAACCCCATGGACAAATGCAAAGTCATTGCCGTTACCAATCAGAAGGGCGGTGTCGGCAAGACCACCACGACGGTCAACCTGGGCGTGGGGCTGGCACAGCGAGGGAAAAAGGTGCTGCTGGTGGATACAGACCCCCAGGGCAGTCTTACGGTGAGCCTGGGCGTAAAGAACCCGGACGAGTTGGACACGACCATCTCCGACCTGATGCAAGTCGTTGTGGACAACGGCAACCTCTCGCCACGGGACAATGGCATCTTGAAGGACATTGAGGGCGTCGATCTGGTGCCCTCCAACATCGGCCTGTCCAGCTTTGAGGTGAGCCTTGTGAACACCATGAGCCGGGAGTTTGTGCTGCGCAGCTACCTGGGGGCGGTCAAGCGGGACTATGACTATGTTCTCATTGACTGTATGCCCTCGCTGGGTATGCTGACCATCAACGCCCTGGCAGCGGCGGACAGCGTTCTCATTCCCTGTCAGGCCAACTACCTGTCCACCAAGGGCTTCGGACGCCATATCTCGAAATTGGTCAAGTGTCATAAATCCACCTCCTAATTCATTAGAGCTGCAAACGCCTCCAAAAACTCCTCGTCTGTTCGGTTGTCAAGAGACGCATTCGCAAGTAACATAAGGCGTGAAACCTGCTCGAAGCCCAAGCAACAGAGTGTGTAGCGGACGTTATGCTCCGCCGAAAGCAGGCATAAGCAAAAGGACGGGACCCATTTTTCGGGTGCCCGTCCTGATTTTTTGGGACTTGTGCGCCAAATGTGCGCCAAGCGGGGATTTTGACTTTCCTAAGTTCTTCAAAAAGTACAAGAAAACCGCCGATTTACTAAGAAATCAGCGGTTTTCTTGGCACGCCGTGAGGGATTCGAACCCCCGGCCTTCTGGTCCGTAGCCAGACGCTCTATCCAGCTGAGCTAACGGCGCATATTGATTCATGGAACTTTTGTATATTACCACACCCTTTCCCAAAAAGCAATAGTTAAATCAAAAAATTTTCTAAAAATTTTAATGAGCTCCCCCTATATCATTTGAGCAGGACTGCCCGTATTTCACGGCTGTCCGATATATCGGCAGATTATAGAGGTTCCCTTTTACCAAAAGGCTTAATTTCTATCGCAAAATGCCGATATAACAGACAAAAATGATAAGAGGGATCATTGGCTATGAATATTGCAAACTGGGCGAACATTCCAAATATCACAAATCAAATCACAACCGGCGCGCCCCAAGCGGGGTTTCGCTGTGACCCCAGCGCTGCGGTGCGCGCCTCCGGCACAAGCGTGGCCCCCGGCACGGACATCAGCGGCATCGGGACCCTGAAAAGCTTCGATGAAGCCGCCCGGCAGGGCTACCGTGAGGACTACTCCATCTGGGACGCGGCGGACACCCTCTGGAGGCAGGAGACCCAGACCATCAGCCTGAAAGACCTGGAGGACCCGGAGAAGTCCAAGGAATTCCTGGAAAACTGGCGCATCCAGGCCCGGTGGGACCTGGGCATCCAGGGCGGCGGCCCCACGAAGGAGGAAGTCCTCAGCGCCTACATACAGGACCTGCGGCAGAACGGCTTGAGCGGAGAGGTGGATTTCCGCATCCTGACGCGGGAAATGAATTCCTTCAAGGCCACCACCCCGGAGGAGCTGGAGGACGGGCTGAACTATATGGCGTCCCGCTATGTGGCGGCGCTGGATAAGCTGGAACGCAACTTCAGCGGCGAGGAGCTGGCTTCCCGGCGGGCCGAGCTGGAGGAGGTCTATCAGGCCGGAAAATCCGGGATGATCGACGGCTACACGAAACTTCTACAGGACAATCTGGGCCTGTCCGGCAGTGATGCCCAGGCGGTCCGGGACAGCCTCTCCTCCATCCTTGCGGAGAGAGAGGACGCCTGCCGCGGCGCGTTGCAGCAGGTGCACGAGGCCGTAGCACAGGCCGGCCCCGACAGCGTGTGGCTGAAGAACCACGACGCCTACATCGCCTCCCAGCTCCGGGCGGCGGCTGCGCCGGGTCAGAGCAAGGCGCAGTACTCTGTGCAGGACCTGACCGCCGCCGGAAAGATTGCAGAGGACTACCGGGCGGAGATTGACGGCGCCTCCTCCTGCGGACGGAACGAGGTCACTCTGGCGCTCAATCTGTCCATGGCGGACATGAAGGCGGAGGCCATGATCTCCAAGGGGCAGGTCAGCGGCGGCATGGCCGCCCTGCTCCGGGGCAGCCGCGCCCAGGGACATGCGAACGCCCTTGCCGCGCTGGACCGCGCCCTGGCCCAGCGTGAGAGCCATCGGGCCGCGGGCGAGCCCGAGGGGACCTACGCCCCGGTAAACAGCACGGTATTCCGGGGAATTTACGACGCCGTTATGAGCGCCCACCGTCAAAACGGCGGCGACGGGGCCAAGGCCATCCAGGCCGGCGTCTCCGCCGCGGAGAAGCTGACCGCCCAGGCCGCCGCCGGGGCTCCCAAGGCCGCGCGCTGGGGTGTCAGCATGAAGCACTATTTGCAGGAGTTCTACAAGACCCCGGCGGAAGAGATCACGCTCCTGGGCATGCAGATCAAGTATCTGACGAACCAGAAACCCGGAACCTCCACCTACCAGAAGTACGTCAACAGCTGGCAGGACTTCCTCGCCTCCACCGGCGGCGGGGTGGATATACGGGCTTAATTGGGACCATGTATCAGCAAACCGGCGGACAGGAGGGTTACGCGTATGACAATCACGCAGATGGTACAGCAGCAACAGCAGCAGCGGATTGGCGAGATGTCTCAGAGGACTCGGAACAAGCCCCATGTCAATCCCTACGGCACGCCCGGCATGAGCCTGAACGATGGGGGCGATTATCGGAAAATGGTCCCTGTGGACGAGGGCGTCGTGCAGCGGATCAAGCAGATCGCGTTCGACCATATGAAAAACGGCTACGGCGTCAGCGACGGCGAGGACATCAGCGCGGTCATTCGCGACTACACGATGTCCTGTTCACCGGAAAAACGGCTGAGCGTATCATGGACGCTGAACGAGATATTCCACAGCGAGGCTGTCCGGCTGGGTGACTACGTCCGCCGGCAGGACCCCAATTGGGACTGGGGGAAACCCTTTGACACCAGCATTTTAGACGGCTACCGGTTTGGCATAGATACGCAGGCGTAGTATACAAACCGCGCCGAAAGCCAGGGCGGCGCTTTTACAGCGCCGCCCTCTTTTCTCGCCATATTGCGCTGCTTTTCAAACAGGCCCTACATGCACCCATCTTTTTTAGCATGAAAAACCGGCAATTTGCACTTCAGTAACTATTGAGAAATACGGAACACTATGCTAAAATATAAACTCACTGCAATCGGCGCTCTTTCCCATAACGAGCGGAGCACAGCAGGTTTCAGCTTATTGCCCAGAGCCGCACAGCGGTTTGAAGTCCCCGCAAACCCTTGAAAACAAAGGAGATGTAGAGAACAATGAAATTAGGCATCGTGGGTCTGCCCAACGTGGGCAAATCGACCCTCTTCAACGCCATCACCAACGCCGGCGCGGAGAGCGCCAACTACCCCTTCTGCACCATCGACCCCAACGTGGGCATGGTGGCGGTCCCCGACGCCCGGCTGTCGCGGCTCAGCGAGATGTACAATCCCAAGAAGACCACCCCCGCCGTCATCGAGTTCGTGGACATCGCGGGCCTGGTGAAGGGGGCCTCCAGGGGCGAGGGCCTGGGCAACAAGTTCCTCTCCAACATCCGGGAGACCCACGCCATCGTCCACGTGGTGCGCTGCTTCGACGACGAGAACGTCATCCACGTGGAGGGCGGAGCGGACCCCATCCGGGACATCGACATCATCGATCTGGAGCTCATCATGGCCGACGTGGAGATGGTGGAGCGGCGCATTGACAAGGCCCAGAAGGCCGCCAAGGGCGACAAGAAGTTCCTCCGCGAGGTGGAGATCTTCCAGGGCCTGCTCTCCTGGCTCAACGACGGCAACGCCGCCCGGTCCTACAGCTGCGACGACGACACCCGGGCGGTCATCGCCACCAGCGACCTGCTCACCCTCAAGCCCGTCATCTACGCCGCCAACCTGGACGAGGAGGGCTTCGCCAACCCCGAGGGGACCCCCTACTACCGCCAGGTGGCGGAACGGGCCGGGGCCGAGGGGGCCCAGGTCATCCCCGTGTGCGCCAAGCTGGAGGCGGAGATTGCCGAGCTGGAGGGCGAGGAGAAGGCCATGTTCCTGGAGGACCTGGGGGTCAGCGAGAGCGGCCTGGACCGGCTGGTGAAGGCCAGCTACACCCTGCTGGGCCTCATCTCCTACCTCACCAGCGGCGAGGACGAGTGCCGGGCCTGGACCATCACGCGGGGCACCAAGGCCCCCCAGGCGGCGGGGAAGATTCACACTGACTTTGAGCGTGGCTTTATCCGGGCGGAGGTCATCGCCTACGACGATCTGATGAGCGCAGGCTCCATGGCGGCGGCGCGGGAGAAGGGCATGATCCGCTCCGAGGGCAAGGAGTACGTGGTGAAGGACGGGGACATCATCCTGTTCCGCTTCAACGTCTGACGCGCCAGCGAGCAGAGGCCGCCGGTCACTGGGACCGGCGGCCTCCCCCGTCAGCCGGCTGGAGCACCCTCCGTCTCGGCCTTCTCCGCCTGCTCCTCCAGCCGTACCGCCTTGGAGTAGAACGTGCCCGAGGGCAGGCCGCAGGCGGCGGCCGCCTCCCGGAGGGTCAGCTCGTGGTCCCGCCAGGCGGTGTGCAGCTCGTGAAAATTCTCCGGCAGCGGATCGGGCGGGCGGCCGAAGCGGACGCCCCTGGCCTTGGCGGCGGCAATGCCCTGGGCCTGGCGGCGGCGGATGCTCTCCCGCTCGTTCTGGGCCACGAAGGAGAGGATCTGGAGCACCAGATCGGCGATGAAGGTCCCCATCAGGTCCTTGCCCCGGCGGGTGTCCAGCAGGGGCATGTCGATGACGCAGATGTCCGCCCCGATCTCCTTGGTCAGGATACGCCACTGTACCTGGATGTCCTCATAGCTGCGGCCCAGGCGGTCGATGCTCTGGACATAGAGGAGGTCGTCCGGCCGCAGGCGCTCCACCAGCTGTCTGTACTGGGGCCGGTTGAAGTCCTTGCCAGACTGCTTGTCCATGTAGATATTTTCCGCCGGTATGTCCACGCTGCGCAGGGCCAGAACCTGCCGGTCCTCGTTCTGGTCCGTGCTGGATACGCGGATGTAGCCGTAAGTGTTTCCCGCCATCGATGCCATCCTCCGTTTGTCTCTGTCTGCCGCAGACGGACGCGCCGCACCTCATATTTTACAGGATAAATGGCATTTGCGGGAAATTTTTTCGCGCCCCGGCCCGGAGCACGCCTGGAACGCCGCCGCAGAGCGCCTTGACATACCGCCCCGTTCCTCCTATAATGGACCCGGCAAGGGCCCTCCGGCCCCGCAAAAAAGACCTGCAAGCGCCCCGACTGACACGCCGCGCCCCCGAAGGGGCGCGAAGAAAGGAGCCTATCCTATATGGATACTTTGGTCCGCGCCATTACCGCAGACGGCCTCGTCCAGGCCGTCGCCGTCACCACACGATCCCTTACCGAGCAGGCGAGGAACATCCACAAAACCCTGCCGGTGGGCACCGCCGCCCTGGGCCGCGCCCTGGCGGCCGCCTCCATGATGGGCAACGCCCTCAAGGACCCCCGGGCCAGCCTGACCCTTCAGATCAAGGGGGGCGGCCCCCTGGGGACCGTGCTGGCCGTCTCCGACGCCGGCGGGAACGTGCGGGGCTACGTGCAGAACCCCCACACAGACCTTCCCCTCCGGGAGGACGGGAAGCTGAACGTAGGGGCCGCCGTAGGCGGGGACGGCTTCCTGACGGTCATCAAGGACCTGGGGATGAAGGAGCCCTACATCGGCTCCGTGGGGCTGCTGGGGGGCGAGATCGCCGAGGATCTGGCCGCCTACTTTGTGGAGAGCGAGCAGATTCCCACTGCCTGCGCCCTGGGGGTGCTGGTGGACCGGGACCAGAGCGTCCGGGCCGCCGGGGGCTACATCATCCAGCTGCTGCCCGGCGCGGGGGAGGATGTAATCGCCAAGGTGGAGGGCGGCGTGCTGGCCGCTGGCGCCGTCACCGGCCTGCTGGACAGGGACAGCGACCCGGAGAGCCTGCTGCGCGCCGTGCTCAGCGACTTCGACGTGGAGGTGCTGGAGCGGACCCCCGTGGCCTACCGCTGCAGCTGCAGCCGGGACCGGGTGGAGCGGGCCCTCATCAGCATGGGCGTGGAGGAGCTGGAGGATCTGCTGGCGGAGCAGGGGGGCTGTGAGCTGGGGTGCCAGTTCTGCGATAAGACGTATACCTTCACGGCCGGCGAGCTGGAGGCGCTGCTGGAGACCATGCGGGCCCAGCGGGCGGAACCGCGGTAGCGGGCGGCGAAAGAATACAGACGGAACCGCCCGGCCTCTCGCCGGGCGGTTGCTTTTTTCGGCGGATGGGGGTACAATAGCGGCAGAGGCTATTTAAAAAGAGGAGGCTTTCCTATGAGAGACGGTTTCATCTGCATAGCGGCGGGAACGCCCAAAATCCGGGTTGCCGACTGCCGGTATAATGCGGAGCAGATTTTCACCATGATGCGGGAGGCGGACAAGCAGGGGGTCAAGATTCTGGCCCTGCCGGAGCTGTGCCTCACCGGCTACACCTGCGGCGACCTCTTTTTGCAGGACACCCTGCTGGACGGAGCCGCCGAGGGTCTGCGGACCATCCTGGAGGCTACGCGGCACCTGGAGATCCTCACGGCCCTGGGGATGCCCGTGCGGGCGGGGGGCAAGCTCTACAACTGCGCCGTGGTGATCCAGAAGGGATCGGTATTGGCCGTGGTGCCCAAGACCTATCTGCCCAACTACGGGGAGTTCTATGAGACGCGCTGGTTCCGGAGCGGCGCAGACTGCGGGGACGACCTGTGGCCCTTTGATGATGTGCTGGCCTTCAACAGCTACGGCGGTATTGGCCAGTGCCTCATCGACTGCCCGGATGTGCCGGGGCTGAAGGTAGGGGTGGAGATCTGCGAGGATCTGTGGGCCGGCGATCCGCCCTCCCGCCGCCTGGCGGAGGCGGGGGCCACGGTGATTTTGAATCTCTCCGCCTCCAATGAGGTGGTGGGGAAGGCGGCCTACCGCCGGCAGCTGGCGGTGGGCCAGTCCGGCCGCCTGTGCTGCGCCTACGTCTACGCCGACTCGGGGGAGGGGGAGTCCACCACCGACCTGGTGTTCACAGGGCACAACATGATCGCCGAGAATGGGGCCCTGCTGGCGGAGCACCGCTTCTCCACGGGCCTGACCATCGCGGATGTGGATGTGCAGCGGCTGATTTATGAGCGGCGGCGGCTGACGCCCTTCCCGGCGGTGAACACGGCGGGGCTGTACCGGAATGAGGCGGCGTTCACCTCTTGCGTCACCAAGCTGACCCGCTGCGTCTCCCCCACCCCCTTCATCCCGGAGAACGAGGCCGACCGGGCCGCCCGGTGCGAGGAGATCCTCACCATCGCCGCCCTGGGGCTCAAGAAACGGCTGGAGCACACGGGGGCGAAGACCGCAGTGGTGGGCCTCTCCGGGGGGCTGGACAGCACTCTGGCCCTGCTCATCGCCGCCCTGGCTATGGGGATGCTCCACCGGCCCGCCAGCGACATCGTCGCCGTCACCATGCCCTGCTTCGGCACCACGGACCGGACCAGAAACAACGCCGTCGTCCTGGCCGGGCGCATGGGGGCCACCCTGCGCGCCATCCCCATCGGGGAGACGGTGAGAAGTCACTTCCGGGACATTGGTCAGAGCGTGGATGAGCACGATGTGACATACGAGAACGCCCAGGCTCGGGAGCGGACCCAGGTGCTCATGGACGTGGCCAACCAGACCGGGGGCCTGGTCATCGGCACCGGGGATCTCAGCGAGCTGGCCCTGGGCTGGTGCACCTACAACGGGGACCACATGAGCATGTACGCCGTCAACGCCTCCATCCCCAAGACCCTGGTGCGCCACCTGGTGGACTACGTGGCACGGGACAACCTGAAAAAGGACCAGGAGCTGACGGACGTGCTGGAGGACATCCTGGATACGCCGGTGTCCCCGGAGCTGCTGCCGGCGGTGCAGGGGGAGATCAGCCAGCGCACCGAGGATCTGGTGGGGCCCTATGAGCTCCACGACTTCTTCCTGTACTATGTGCTCCGCTGGGGCTTCGGGCCCCGGAAGGTGTTCCGGCTGGCGGAGCTGGCCCTGGGCAGGAGCTATAGCCGGGAAGTAATTTTGAAGTGGCTGCGCAGCTTCTACCGCCGCTTCTTCGCCCAGCAGTTCAAGCGCTCCTGTATGCCCGACGGGCCCAAGGTGGGCTCCGTGGCCCTGAGCCCCCGCGGCGACTGGCGGATGCCCAGCGACGCCGTGGCCCGGCTGTGGCTGGAGGAGCTGGAGGATCTGGACGGCTGACCCGTTCAGCCGGCAACGGACCGGTCTGCCGTCCCACCCGGAAACAAACAGGAGCCCGCCCCGGCTGTGCCGGGGCGGGCTCCTGCTTATGGGATGTATGCCTACCCGATGGTAATAGCCTCCTCCGGCTGGGTCACCGGGGGGCGGGCGCGCTTCTCCAGGAGGGCCACGGCGAAGGAGATGCTCCCCACGCGGCCGCAGTACATGAGAAATATGATGATGTACCGGCTCACCGGCAGCAGGTCCCTGGTGATACCGGTGGTCATGCCGGCGGTGCCGATGGCGGAGAAGGTCTCGAACAGCACCGCCGACAGCTCCAGGGGCTGGATGGCGCAGATGGCCACCGCCCCGGCGAGGGCCAGCAGCAGATTGGTGAACAGCACCGCCGTGGCCTTCTTCAGCGCGCCGTCTCCGATGCTGCGGCCGAAGGCGTTGGCGCTCTGGTCCCGGCGGATACCGGAGAAGGTGTGGAGCAGAATGACAAAAATGGTGGTGGTCTTGATGCCCCCCGCCGTGGAGCCGGGACTGCCGCCGATGAACATAAAGGCGATGGTCAGCAGCAGGCTGCCGGCGCTCAGAGCGCCGGTGTCGGTGGAGTTGAAGCCGGCGGTGCGGGGGGTCACGGCGTCAAAGAGGGCGGAGAGGACCTGCTCCCCCAGGGGCCGGCCGGCCCCCAGGTTGTTCCGCTCCAGCAGGAAGAAAAGCAAACCGCCTCCGGCGGTCAGCAGGGCGGTCATCACCAGCACCACCTTGGTCTGCAGCCGGTAGCGCCGCCAGCGCAGCCGGTTCCGGGCCAGGTCGTCCCACACCAGGAAGCCCAGCCCCCCCACCAGGATGAGAGCGCAGACCGTCAGGCTCACCAGGGGGTCCCCGGCATAGGCGGTGAAGGAGGAGTAGGGGCCGGTGTGGGGCCCCATGAGATCAAACCCGGCGTTGCAGAAGGCAGAGACGCTGTGCCAGACGCCCAGGTAGATCCCCCGGCCCCAGCCGTACTGCCCCACAAACCGGATGGACAGCAGCGCGGCCCCCAGCCCCTCCGCCAGCAGGGTGCCCAGAAACACCAGCCGCAGGAAGGGCACGAAGCCCCCCAGCTGATTATAGCTGATGCTGTCCACCACCACCTCCCGCTGCCGCAGGCCCAGCCGGCGGCGCAGCAGGAGCAGGAACAGGGTGGCGATGGACATGAACCCCAGCCCGCCCACCTGGATGAGCAGGATGATGACCGTCTGGCCGAAGGTGGTCCAGTAGGTCCCCGTGTCCTGGGGCACCAGCCCCGTAACGCAGGAGGCGGAGGTGGCGGTAAACAGGGCGTCGCCGAAGGAGGCCCCGCCGGGATCGCGGCTGGAGATGGGCAGCATCAGCAGGGCCGTGCCCAGCCCGATCATGATCAAAAAGCCCAGGGCAATGATCTGCACGCTGGACAGCTTGGCTTTTCTGGTTCGTCTCATAGGCAGCTCCCTCTCTGTGGATGGGAACAGCATAGCACATTTTGCCGGCGCGCGCAACTGCGGCCGGAGAAAAAGCGCAAAGAATCCAGCGCGCGGCGGGCCTCTGCCCGCCGCGCCTGTTCACCGCTTCCCCCGTGCATATTCCGCCACTCCCCGGCGGAAACCCCCTCCAGCTTTTTGAACACCCGGGAAAAATGGGCCGTATCCGCGTACCCCACCCGCTCGGCCACCTCGCTGATGCGCAGGGCCGGGGCGGCCATCAGCCCCTTGGCCTGGCGGATGCGCACCGCGTTGAGCTGGTCGTAAAAGGACTGCCCCAGGTGCTTGTTGAGCAGCTTGCTCAGGTGCCACTGGCTCACGTAGCAGTGGTCGGCCACGTCCTGGAGGGAGATGCGCTGGGCGAAGTGCTCCGCGATGTAGCCCTGGGCCCGGCGGACCAGGAAGCTGTTGGGGTCCTCCTCCCCCGGAGGGGGCGGGGGCGCCTCCCCCTCCGGGGGCAGGCGGTCCAGCACGCCGGTCATATACGCCAGGGACTCGTTGAGCTCGTCCATCTTGGAGGGCTTGAGGAGAAACCGGGACACGCCCAGGCGGATGGCCCGCTGGGCGTACTCAAAATCCCGGTACCCGGTCAGAACGGCGATCTGCATCCGGGGGAACTCCCCCTTCAGTCCGGCCAGCATGGTCAGTCCGTCCTCGCCGGGCATCTTGATGTCGGTAAAGAGAATATCTGGCCGGTGGGTCCGGATGGCCAGGGCCCCCGAGGCGGCGTCCTGGGCCAGGGCCGCTACCCGGCAGTTGTGGGCGGCCCAGTCCACCACCCGGCGCAGTCCCTCCGTGATAATGGACTCGTCGTCCACCAGCACCACCTTGTACATGGCCCTCACCTCCCTGGCTTCATCATAGCAGGTTCCCGGAGAAAAGCAAGTCCCTATCCCTTGACGGCCCCCGCCGTCAGCCCCTTGATGATGTGCTTTTGCAGCAGGACGTAGACGGCGAGCACCGGGGCCACGATGAGCACCACCGAGGCCGCCATCAGCCCGTAGTCCACCCCCGCCTGGGAGCTGATCTCGTTGAGCAGCAGGGTGATGGTCTTCTCCCGGGGAACCCGGAGGAAGAAATTCTGGGTGAACAGATCGTTATAGCTCCACAAAAAGGCGAAGATGGCCACCGTGGCAAAGGAGGACTTGGCCGCCGGCATGATGATGTGAAAATACACCTGGAACACATGGCAGCACCACGATGAGCACCGCGATGGCAGAGCCGTAGTCCACGTTGCCCCGGTTGAAGGTCTGGTCATACATGTAGGTACCGGTGAGCCACCCCTGGTCCTGGGGCATCCCCGCGCCGAACATGACCCAGGGCAGGTCGAAGACCTTCAGCGCGCCGGTGATGGCCAGCACCAGGCAGGTGCACAGCACGTTGCGCAGCAGGGGCAGGGTGACGAACCGCACCCGCTTCAGCCCGGTGCAGCCGTCCAGGGCGGCGGCCTCGTACAGGTCCTGGGAGATGTTGTTCAGCCCCGTCACCAGGATGACGAAGTAGAAGCCCACGTACTGCCACATCACCGGGGAGAACATGGTGAGCAGGAAGTGATCCGCGTCCTTCCAGTCGATGTTCTCCGCGGCGATCCCCAGGTTGACCAGCAGCTGGTTGAGCATCCCCCCGTTGTAGAGGAAGATCAGGTTGAACATCAGGCCCAAAGCCGTGGCGGAGATGACGATGGGAAAGAAGTAGAGGGTGCGGAAGAGCTGGGCCCCCACCCGGATGGAGTCCACCAGCAGGGCCAGCACCAAAGCGATGCCCACCTGGAAGACCACTGTGCAGACGGTGAGGAGCACCGTGTTGCCCAGGGCGGTGCGCAGCTTGGGGTCAGTGAGCAGGGTGGCGTAGTTGACATACCAGGGGTCGTTGAGCCCCTGGGCCGGGGCCCCCAGGCCGGTGATGTCAGAGAAGCTGTTCAGGATGTTCTGAACGAAGGGGTAGTACAAAAACAGCAGCAGAAACAGGAATGCGGGGAGCAGAAAGGCGATCAGCGGCCCCTTTTTTCTGTATAGCGTGGATCCCATAGACAGTCACTCCTTTAAGCGGGAGGGCCCCGCCCGGCGGCGGGGCCCTCCGGCGCGTCAGTTGAGGGCGATGGCGGAGCTGACAGCCTCCTCCGCGGTCATCTTGCCGGTGACCACGTTCTGCACGTTGGCGAACAGATCGGCCTTGCACTCGCTGCTGACGGCGTCCTGTACGGCCCCGATCACGCCGGTGATGTTGGCGTTGGCGTCGGCGGCGGCCCACTTCTGGCCGGCGGCGTCATCGGCGGAGGCGGGAATGTCCAGCTGGTTGGCCAGGGTGCCGTTGTTCATCACGCAGAACTCGAACCAGTAGTGGGGCACCTCAAACAGGGAGCAGGCGATGGGGGTGTAGCCCTTGGCCTTGATGGCCTCGCAGTCGGTCAGGAACTGGTCCCAGGTATAGTCGGGGCCGGGCACGTCCACGCCGCAGTCCGCCAGGACCTGGGTGTTGACGAACATGTTCTCCCAGAAGCCGGAGGAGGGCACGGCGTAGTTCTTGCCGTCCTGGGCGGCGGCCAGCATGGAGTCGCGCATGTTGTCCGCGTAGTCGGGGTAGGACGCCCGGATGGTGGCCAGATCCACCACCTTGCCCGCCTGGATGAAGGGCTCTGCGTCGGCGTTGGTGAAGAAGAAGAGGACGTCGGGCTCGGTGCCGGTCTGGAAGTCGGTGAGCACCTTGGCCTTCCACTCCTCGTTGGAGGAGGCGGAGGCGTCCATGATCTTATTGCCGCTGGCGGCCTCGTAGGAGGCCACGGCGTTCTCGTAGTTTTTCCGGTTGCCGTCGTCGCCGCCGTAGGACGTCACCACCGTCAGCTCCACCGGGGAGGCGCCGGGGGTCTTGTCGCCGCCTCCGGCGGAATCTCCGCCGGTATTTTTGCCGGCGTTGCCGCCGCCGCAGCCGGCCAGCAGGCCGAGGGCCAGGGTACAGGCAAGGAACAGGGCAAACACGCTTCTCTTTTTCATGTTAGAACCTCCATGTTTTTTCGGTATGTTCGCGCTTCCTTTGTGCACTATTATCATACACCATCGGCGGGCGGGAACAAATAACCAACCTTGCCATTTGTTGTCCCTTCTTGTTTGGTACAAACAGCGGCCCTCACGGCTGGACCGCCACGGTGAGCCGGGCGATGACCAGACTGCCCTCCCCCCGGGTGATGGTCAGGCCGCAGTCCTGGCCGTAGAGGATGCGCAGGCGCAGATTGACGTTGGCGATGCCGATGTTCCCCGCGGGCTCGTTCTGCATGTCGTAGTCTGGGGAGAGGAGCCGGGCGATGTGGGCCTCGTCCTCCTGGGAGAGGCCCCCGTTGTTCTCGATCTCCAGAATCAGGCGGTCCCCCCGCCGCCGGCCCCGCAGGGCCACCCGCCCCCGCCCCGCAGGGGTGATGCCGTGCTCCACCGCGTTTTCGATCACCGGCTGGAGGATGAGCCGGGGCACCAGGCAGTCCATCAGCTCCTCCGGCAGATCCACGTCCACCTCCAGCCGCTCGCCGAAGCGCTGGGTGACGATGTAGAGGTAGGCGCTGACGTAGGTCATCTCCTCCGCCAGGCGCACCTGGGGGCTGCTGCGCCGGTCCAGGGCGGCGTCCAGCACGGTGGACAGGGCCTCGATCATCCGGGATGCGTCCACGTCCCCGCTCATCCGGGCCTGCCAGTTGATGGTCTCCAGGGTGTTGTTGAGGAAGTGGGGGTTGATGTGGGCCTGCAGGGCCTTGATCTGGGCGTCCCGCCGGGCCAGCTCCTCCTGGTAGAGCCGGTCGAACTGATGGCGCAGCTGGCCGGACATCTGGTTGAAGGATTCGGTGAGGTACACAAACTCCCGGCTGTCCCGCCCTGCGTCGATCCGGCAGCCCAGCTCCCCCCGGTGGATCCGTTCGGCCCCCTCCATCAGCACCTGGATGGGCCGGGAGATCTTCCGCCGGAAAAACCGGAAGGTGAGCATAAGCAGCAGCAGCAGGCTCAGCGCCATGGCCCCCAGCAGCCAGGGGTAGGTCCGGAAGCCCTCCAGCAGCGTGCCGTAGTCCACCGCCGCCCAGCCCCGGACGGTGAAGTCCTGCTGGCGCACCGTGTACTCCAGCGGCCGGCTCTCCTCCCAGGCCGGCGCGTCCCCCTTCACCACCAGGGCGGCGTCCCGCCCCAGGTCCACCGCCACGGAGGCGGCCCAGGGCAGCAGCGCCAGGTCGCCGAAGAAGTAGTCCGTGTCCATGGCCAGCGCCAGCACCCCGATGGACCGGTAGTCGGCGTCCATCAGGTTTCGCACCAGATAGACCCGCCCCTCCCGCTCCAGAAAGCCCACGGAGGTGTCCAGCTCCGCCGCCAGCGCCAGCACGGCGGGCAGGTCGCTCTGCCACTGCTCCCGCACCTGGCGGCTGGACAGCAGGCCGGCGCTGCTGCTGAGCACGACGATGGACATGTCCGCCGGGTCCTCCGAAAAGCAGAACGCGGCGTGCCGGAACCGGCTGTCCGACTGGTAGAGGCGGGTGAACAGGGAGGAGTACTGGCGGTACAGGAGGGTGTATTCCCCGTCCCGCCGGTACTGGTTCCAGGCCTCCCGGAAGTCCGGGTCGTAGGAGGGGAGGCGGGAGGCCTCCACCGCGCTGTTCACCCGGTCGGCCCCCAGCTGGAGATTCAGCTGGAACTGCTGGGACAGGGCCTCCTCCTTCCCCCGCCCCGTGCCGGAGAGGACGTACCAGCCCACCGCCGAGGCCGCGATGACCACCGGCAGCAGCCAGCACAGCAGGATGATCAGCGCCATCTGCCGGCGCAGGGAGGGGATGCGGCTGTTCTGATCCATGGGGCGCCTCCTTATCCGTTTTCCTGCGGGAAAGGCCCCGCCCCGAGGGGCGGGGCCTGGGCGCTATTCGATATTCCGCCCCTCCAGACCGAGAAAGGCCTCCATGCGCCCCGCCATCTCCCCGGCCCGGCCGGCGTCGTCCATCTCGCAGAACACCCGCAGCAGGGGCTCGGTGCCCGAGAAGCGGCACACCACCCAGCCGCCGTCCCGGAAGTACACCTTGCACCCGTCGGCGTAGCTCACGCGCTGGATGTCCACGCCGAAGTCCGGCAGGGCCTTATCCTCCATGAGGGTGCGCCCGATGCGCGCGCGCTCCTCCTGGGAGAAGCGGTACCCCCGCTCCACCATCTCGAAGCTGCCGCAGCGCCGGGTGATCTCCTGGTACAGCTCTGACAGGCTCCGTCCGGTGGTGGACATCATCTCCACCAGCAGGGCGGCGGCGTAGATGCCGTCCTTGCCCTGGATGTGGCCCCGCACCGTGAGGCCGCCGGAGCTCTCGCCGCCGATGACAGCCCCCGTCTCCAGCATCTTCCCGGAGATGTGCTTGAAGCCCACGGGAACCTCGTAGCAGGTCTCCCCGAACTCCGCCGCGATGGCGTCCAGCAGGTGGGTGGTGGCCAGGTTGCGCACCGCCGCCCCGTGCCAGCCCTTGCAGCGCAGCAGGTAGTCGTACAGCAGCACCAGAATCTTGTTGGGGTGGAGGAACTCCCCACGGTCGTCGATGATGCCCAGCCGGTCGGCGTCGCCGTCGGTGGCGATGCCGATGTCGCAGCCGTTCTCCAGCACGAAGCTGCGCAGCCCCGCCAGGGTCTTGCTGTTGGGGGCGGGGAGGCGGCCGCCGAAGAGGGCGTCCCGCCGCTCATGGATCACGTCCACGTCGCACCGGGCGGTGATCAGGATGGTCTGCAAAGCGGTCTTGGACACGCCGTACATGGGGTCCAGCACCACCTTCAGCCCCCGGGAGCGGATGGCGTCCATGTTCACCGACCGGATCACCGCGTCGATATAGGCGTTCATGGGGTCCACGATCTGAATCCGCCCCGTGCGCAGCCCCTCCTCGTAGGGGACGGCGGGGATCTCCTGCCCCTCCAGGGCGGCGATCTCCTCCTCGATCCGGGCGGTGACGGTTTCGTCCGCGTCCCGGCCCCCCCTGGTGAACACCTTCACCCCGTTATACAGGGCGGGGTTGTGGCTGGCGGTGACGGCCATGCCGTAGGCCAGATCGTAGTAGCGCACGGCGAACATGATCAGGGGCGTGGGGGCCTCCCGCTCCACCACCATGCAGGCGATGCCCGCCCCGGCCATCACCTCGGCGGCCCAGTGGGCGGCCTCCCTGGAGAGGAACCGCCGGTCATAGCCCAGCAGGAACCCCCGCTGGTCCGCCCGCTCCGCCCGCATTTTCCGGGCCAGGGCTGCGGTGAGCAGCTGGACGTTGGCCTTGGTAAAGCCGTCCCCGATGACGGCCCTCCAGCCGCCGGTACCGAATTGAATGCTCATAGGAAACGCTCCTTTCTCAACCCATGGTCACTGTGACCTGATGGCTGGTGCCGGCCGCACAGGCGTGGATCAGCCCCTGGACCGCCCGCCCGTCGCAGGTGACGGCGGCCACGCCCTTCTCCACGCCCCGGGGGTTCTCCACGGTGATGTGGTAGACCGCCCCCCGCCAGACCCGCGTAACCGTGAACCGCTCCCAGTCCGCCGGGACGCAGGGGTCCACCAGCAGCCCGCCGAACTGGGGCCGCACCCCCAGAATGTACCGGGTGGCGGCGAAGTAGCTCCAGCCCCCGGAGCCGGTCATAAAGGGGTGCCGGGCCCGGCCGAAGGCGGTGTGGTCGGGGCCCATGACAAACTGGCAGTAGGAGTAGGGCTCGCTCTGACGTATCTCGATCTTGTCGTTCTGCGCCGCCGGGCACAGGGCCCTGTAGAACTTCATGGCCCGGCTCCCCCGGCCCAGCGCCGCCTCGGCGCACCAGGCCCAGGGGTTGGCGTGGGAGAAGATGGCGCCGTTCTCCTTCACCCCCGGATAGACCCTGGTGATAAACCCGATGCCGTCGTCCGGCCGGGTGTAGGAGGGGGCGTTGAGCCGCAGGCCGAAGTCTGTGTAGAGGCAGCGGTCCACCGCGTCCATGGCGCTCCGTCCCCGCTCGCCGTCCGCCGCGCCGGAGAGCACCGCCCAGGCGTTGCTCTCCAGGTGGACCCGGCCCTCCCGGTCCGCCTGGCAGCCGATTTTCCGCCCGTCGGCGGTGATGCCCCGGAGGTACCACGCCCCGTCCCACAGCTCCCGCCGGCAGGTCTCCGCGACCCCGGCGCGCATGGCCTCGTAGTGCGCGGCGTCCTCCTCCCGTCCCAAGGCGCGGGCCGCGTCCACAAAGTGGCCCAGGGCCCACACGTGGAGGAAGCTCACCATGGCGCTCTCCCCGCCCCCCAGGTTCAGGCAGTCGTTCCAATCCGCCCGCAGCCCCCGGCAGATGCCGTGGGCCCCCACCTGCTCGGCGGAGAAGTCCAGAATTTTCTTCAGATGCTCGTAGACGGTCCCCTCGCCCCCGTCGGCGTAGCCCGCCGTCCGGTCAAAGAAGTCCATCTCCCCCGTCTCCCGCACGTACTCCACCGCCGCCGCCACCAGCCACAGCGCGTCGTCGGCGCAGGCGTCCGCCAGGCCGTGGACGATGCTGTCCCGCTCCGGCGCGGGGATCACGGTGGGAGACTTGAAGGGGGGCTTCTCCGGCGGGGGTCCGAACCAGGCGGGGTCGAAGAGGTGGAGCCCGTAGCCCCGGCTGGTCAGGCCCTGCATCAGCTGCAAAATCCGCTCCCGGCACTTGCCGGGGTTGGAGTGGGGGATGGTCATGGCGTCCTGGGCGGTGTCCCGGTAGCCCAGCCCGGTGCGTCCCCCCACCTCGATGAAGGAGGCGAACCGGGAGAACATCACGTTGACCTCGCTCTGGTAGAGGTTCCAGGTGTTGAGCATGGTGTTCATATCCTCGTCCGGGGTGGAGACCTGGAGCCTGGAGAGCTTGTCCTCCCAGTACCCGGCCAGATGGGCCAGGGCGGCGTCCACGGCGGCGGCGTCCCGGTACTTCGCGCGCACCCGGCGGCCCTCCTCCCGGTCCCCCTCCCCCAGCATCCACACCAGGCGGGCCTCCTCGCCGGGGGCCAATGTCAGCCGCTTGTGCAGAACGGCGCAGTGGTTGCCCCCCTTTTCTGCGGAGCCGCCCCAGGCCCCCTGCTCCACCGCCAGGGGATTGGACTCCGTGCGGTAGGGCCCCAAAAAGCTGTCCCGGAGGCAGTGGAAGCCGTCGGGTTCGAAGGAGGCGGCCATGAACTGGTGGGCCCCCTCGTAGAAGAGCTCATAGTCGATGATGCCGTCCTCATAGCTGCTCCCGGCGCAGTAGAGGGACATCTGGAAATTCTGGTTGTCGATGGGGATCTGGTGGTAGGAGAACTCCGCGTAGGAGCAGACGCTGAGGCGCCGGGGCCGCCCGCTCTCGTTGACCAGGGTCAGATCCCACAGCTCCGTCCTCTCCCCCCTGGGGATGAGCAGCGTCTGGGCCGCCCGTATGCCCCCGCGGCCGCACTCGTATACCGAGTAGCTCAGCCCGTGGCGGCACCGGTAATCCCGCAGATCCCCCCCGCAGGGCTGCCAGGAGACGCTCCAGTATTCCCCCGTCTCGTCGTCCCGGAGATAGAGGTAGTGCCCCGGCCGGTCCATGGGGACCCCGTTGGGCCGGAAGCGGGTGATCCGGTGGTGCTCCGGGCTCCCGCAGAAGAGGTAGCCCCCGGCGGTGTGGTTGACCACGGCGCACAGCTCCTCCACCCCCAGATAGTTGGTCCAGGAGACGGGCACGTCCACCCGGTCGATGATATATTCCCGCTTCTGCTGGTCAAAGTGTCCATACTGCACGGCTCTTGCCCTCCTCAAATGATATGATGGTACTTATAGTATACCAAAAGGGCCGGCGCAATCCATAGCCGGCAATGTGTTCTTTTGCCCCTGGTTGTCGCCTGGCGCGCCTCCCCGCCGGAGGAGCCGTACCGCCGCCGGGCGGAACGGGAAGGGCGGGACCTTCCGGCCCCGCCCGCATATCCTCACGCCTTCGGCTCCAGCAGCTGGCAGAGGCGGGCCAGCATCTGAGCGACCTCCGCCCGCGTGAGGGGCGCGGCGGGGTCGTCGCCGCTCTCCACAACGCCGGCGTGCAGCGCCCAGCCCATGGCCTCTGCGGCCCAGGGGGCGGCCCCGGGGACGGCGGCGTTCTCCGGCGCAGCGCCCACGTCCAGTCCCAGGTACGCCGCGCTGCGGTAGAGCATCACCGCCATCTGCTCTCTGGTCACGTCGTCCTCCGGACCGAAGAGGCCGCCGCCGTAGCCCCCGATCAGCTTTGTCCGGGCGCACCAGGCCACGGCGGGGGTAAACCAGGACTCCGGCGGCGTGTCGGTGAAGGCCGCTTCGGCGGAGGCGGCGGGCCGTCCCGCCAGGTTGTAGAGAATCTGGGCCGCCATAGCCCGGCTCAGCCGGCCGTAGGGGGTGAACCGGCCCCCGCCCGTGTCCGACATCAGCCCCCGCCTGCGGACCTCGCGGACCGCCGCCGCGAAGGAGTCCTCCTCCGACACGTCAGTCAAAGGAAATTCCGGAAGCGGTACACCGCTTCCGGCGATGCCGGGAACCCCGGCATCGCCGGTAAAACCCTCTGCCTTCCCCTCTGTTTGCCCCTCCTCCGACTCGGGCTGAGCAGGTGCGGGGACGGTCGGCCTGGGAGGCGGCAAAACCTCCTCCTCCTCCGGGAACATGGGCGCATGGGGCGGCTCCGGTTCCTGGGGCGGCTCCCCGCCGGGGACCTCCGGGATGTCCGGCTCATCGGAGGCGTCCGGTGTATCCGGCTCCTCCGGCTGGCTGGGTTCATCCGGCTTGTCCGGTACGTCCGGCTCCTCCGGCTCTTCAGGATTGTCCGGTTCCTCCGGTTCACCAGGATTGCCCGGTTCCTCCGGCACATCCGGTTCAACGGGACCGCCCGGTTCCTCCGGCTCTTCCGGCTCCTCCGGGTCGCCCGTATCGCCCGGCTCATCCGGATCGCCGGACTCATCCGGGTCATAGGAGTCGTCGGGCGCGCCGGGATCACCCTCCTCGTCTGGGTCCCCCTCCTCGCCGGCAAGGCGCGGAACGGCCCCCGCAGACAGGGGCGGAACGCCTCCCGCACTCCCCGCCGCCCTGGCGGCGGAGGCCGGTCCTGCGGTGAGGCAGAGTACAAGCAGCATGGTTACGGCGCACATCAGAAGCTTTTTCATGGTCATGTCTCCTCTCGTCCTTTTGACATCTTTCTCTACTCATAGGGACGGGCGGAGCATGTCTGTTCACCTTCCGCGCAAAACAGCATGTCTGCTGTGCAAACCCGCAGAGGGAAGCAGACATGCCGCGCCTATTCTATTTTCTTTCCGCGCTCACCTCCTCCCTCCGTCCCGCACCGAAGTGCCGCTGCAGCCAGGCGTCGCAGTGCTGGACCCAGACGGCGCAGGGCACGGAGATGTGCCGGGCCTCATCCGGGGCAAAGGCGGTGTGGTCGGCCAGGGACTGGCCGTGGCGGCCGTGGGGGTAGATGCGCGCCTCCACGTCCACGCCCCTGGCCTCCAGCGCCTTGGCCAGCAGCAGGGTGTTCTCCATGGGGACACAGGTGTCGTCGGCAGTGTGCCAGAGAAAAAAGGGCGGCGCGCCGCGCCGGACCCGTTTTTCCAGAGAAACTATCTCCGCCAGCTCCTCCTCCCGGTCCCCCAGCAGGTTGTCCATGGAGCCCCGGTGGGCCATGGGCCCGCTGGTGACCACGGGATAGCACATGACCACCCCGTCCGGCCGGAAGGCGGCGGATTTCTTTTTCAGAGGCCTGTACACCTCCGGTTTGTTCCACATCAGCCCCGCGCAGCCCGCCAGGTGCCCCCCGGCGGAGAACCCCATGGGGATCACCGCCGCCGGGTCCGCGTGGTAGCGCTCGGCGTGGGTGCGCACATAGTCGATGGCGGCCAGCAGCTGCCGCTGGGGCAGGGGCCAGAGCCCCCGCGGGGCCACGCGGTAGCGCAGGACGAAGGAGGCGTAGCCCAGCCCGGCGAAGCGCAGGGCCACCGGCTCCGCCTCCCGGTCAGAGAGGCAGTGGTAGCCGCCGCCGGGGCAGATGATGAGGGCGGGCCGCCGCCGGTCGGGCCCCAGCTCGGGGAAATTGGAGGGGGCATATGTAATCAGCTCCGCGGCCTCCTCCGCGCCGGGCACGGTGAGGCGGACGGTTTCGTGGAGCATGGCGGTTCTCCTTTCGGTTGGGTGTATCAGCGAGCCAGCAGCACGGAGCCAGCGCTCCGGATGGACAGCACGTGACATGTGCCGGGCCCGGCCAGGGCCTCCATGGAGCCGGTGAAGTCCTCCAGCTGGTCCAGGGGGACGAAGGCCTGGATGGTTCCGGCGAAGCCGCCGCCGTGGATCCGGCAGGCCCCCCGGCCCGCCAGCAGCTCCTCCGCCGCGGCCAGCAGCACCGCCACCGGCTGGAACCGGCTGTCCTGGTAGCTGGACACGTTCTGCAGATACATGAACGAGGAGCGGCCCGACTGCCGGGTGAGGGCCAGGAAGGTCTCAAAATCCCCCCGCTCCAGGGCCTCCCGCTGGAGGGGGACCCGGCGGTCGTCGGCGAAGAAGTGGAGGGCCCGCAGCACGGCCCGGTCGCCGCAGACCGCCCGCAGATGGGGCAGCTGCTCCCAAAACTGCCGGGGGTCCGCCTCGCCCAGCGCCTGACAGCCCAGGCAGAGGGCCACCTCCCCCATCTCCCGGGGGATGGCGGCGTAGTCGTCGGTGAGATCGGCGTGACTGGCGCGGCTGTCCACGATGCACAGGGCGTAGCCGTGAGCGGCCAGATCCACCTGGACCTTCCGCACGGCGGGGGCCCCGGGGTCCCGGAAGTCGGCGGAGATGACGCCCCCGGCGGCGCAGGAGAGCTGGTCCAGCAGCCCGCAGGGCTTGCCGAAGTAGACGTTCTCGGCGTACTGTCCCACCTGGGCCAGCTGGACGGGGGAGAGGGACGCGTCGCAGAAGAGGTGGCTCATGATGGTGCACACCAGCACCTCAAAGGCGGCCGAGGAGCTCAGCCCGCTGCCCCGGAGCACCCGCGTGGTGGTGTAGGCGTCGAAGCCCCCCACGGCGTACCCCAGCCGGGTCAGCCGGGCGGCCACCCCCCGCACCAGAGACGGCGAGGAGCCCGTCTCCGCCGGGTGGATGGACAGGTCGTCCAGGTTCACCTCCGCAATGCGGTGGTGGCGGGACTTGATGCGGATGGTGCGGGAGCGGTTGGGGACCACGCAGGCGATGGTGTCCAGATTGACGCTGCCCGCCAGGGCGGCGCCCCGCTGGTGGTCGGTGTGGTTGCCGCCCAGCTCGGTGCGCCCCGGCGTGGAGAACAGCCAGGTGTCGGCGGACTCGTCACAGGGAAAGGTGCCGGCGTACTCCAGCACCAGCTCCCGCAGCCGGACGGCGGCCTCCGCCGCGCCGGCCCCATAGACCTGGGACAGGCGGCCCCGGAGGCCGCCGCCGGAAAGTTCTCGTAACAGTTCTCCTCGTCGCATGGGGTTTGCCCTCCATCCTGTATTTGATTTTTCGTTCCGGGGGTGCCTTTCTCCGCGCGCGCCGCGCGAGGGGGACATTCCTTCGTACACAAACCGGTGGGGCTCATGCTGGGATATTGATTTTCTATTTTACCATTTCTCCCCGCGCCGCGCAAGGGCCGATGTGTAGAAAATGTCCATATTTTCGAAAAGTTTTTCCATCTCCTGTGCGTTTTCAACAAATCGGAGGGAAAAGCATTGACATTCAGGGCGAGTGGTTTATAATAGAGGACAACTGGGCCTCGCCGGCTCAGAAAATAGTGGTTATGATAGAGGCGCGGCCGCCATCAGTACCTCCCCGTAAACCGTCAGACAGCGGGGGAGGGAAAGGGAACGCCGCCGAAGCGCCCCTCCCGCTGTCTGGCGGGAGAGGAGGCTGGGCCGCCGGAGAACATCCGGCGGACTGTCACGGAAACGTGGAGAGCTGTCATGGCGGGTTTTGTTCGTGTTGTGCGTCCGGTCATGATTGCATCATGACTGGACTTTTGTTTTTAGGAGGAACACACATGAACACCCCAAGAACCAGACGGGCCCTCACCGCGGTGCTGGCCCTGTCGGCGGCCCTGGCGCTGACCGCCACCGCCTTCGCCTCGGAGGGCGAAGCGCCCCTCTCCAACATGTACGGCACCTTCATGGCCCTGGTGCCGCCGGTGGTGGCCATCGTCCTGGCCCTCATCACCAAGGAGGCCTACTCCTCCCTGTTCATCGGCGTGCTGGTGGGCGCGCTGTTCCAGTGCAACTTCGCCCCCGTCGCCACCCTGGACACCATGGTCAACCAGGGCTTTGTGGACGCCATCGCCGGCAATGCGGGCATCTTCCTGTTTCTGGTGCTGCTGGGCGTCATCGTGGCCCTGGTCAACGCCTCCGGCGGGTCCGCCGCCTTCGGCCGCTGGGCCCAGCGCAGCATCAGGACCCGCATGGGGGCCACCTTGGCCACCTTCGTGCTGGGCATTCTGATCTTCATCGACGACTACTTCAACTGCCTCACCGTGGGCAGCGTCATGCGCCCCGTCACCGACGGCCACAAGATCTCCCGGCCCAAGCTGGCCTACCTCATCGACGCCACCGCCGCCCCCGTGTGCATGATCGCCCCGGTGTCCTCCTGGGCCGCCGCAGTCTCCGGCGTGGCCGCCGATCTGGACACCGGTGTCTCCGGCATTGAGCTCTTCATCCGGGCCATCCCCTACAATTTCTATTCCCTTCTGACCTTTGTCTTCATCATCGGCCTGGCCGTGATGCGCTTCGACTACGGCCCCATGAAGCTGTGGGAGGACAAGGCCGTGAACAAGGGCGAGCTGGGCGCGCTGGAGGGCAGCGCCTCCGGCGAGGGCAGCGGCAAGGGCAGGGTCCTGGACCTCATCATCCCGGTAATCATTCTCTTCGCGCTGTGCACCGTGGGCATGATCTACGTGGGCGGCTTCTTCGGCGTGGACGCCTGGGGCGGCACGGACTGCGCCGGCGACTTCATCGGGGCCTTCGGCAACACCGACGCCTTCATCGGCCTGCCCTGGGGCGGCCTGGTCTCCCTGGTGCTCATCGTCGTCTATCTGGTGGCCCGTCGGGTGCTGACCTTCAAGGAGGCCATGGCCTGCGTGCCCAAGGGCTTCATCGCCATGGTGCCCCCCATCACCATCCTCACCCTGGCCGTGAGCCTGAAGAGCATGACCAGCGCCCTGGGGGCGGACGTGTTTGTGGAGGGCGTGATGAAGGGCGCTTCCCAGGGCCTCTACAGCCTGCTGCCCGCTGTCATCTTTGTGGTGGCCTGCCTGCTGGCCTTCGCCTCCGGCACCAGCTGGGGCACCTTCGGCATTCTCATCCCCATCGTGGTGGCGGTCTTCGAGCCCAGCAGCACCCTGCTGACCGTGGGCATCTCCGCCTGCCTGGCCGGGGCCGTGTGCGGCGACCACTGCTCCCCCATCTCCGACACCACCATCATGGCCTCCGCCGGGGCCCAGTGCGACCACGTGACCCACGTGTCCACCCAGCTGCCCTACGCCGTCACAGTGGCGGCGGTGAGCTTCGTGTGCTTCATCATCGCCGGGTTTGTCCAGAACGCCGTTCTCTGCCTGGCCCTGGGCGCGGTGCTGACCGTCGGCGCGCTGGTTGTGCTCAAGCGGGTGGATGCGCAGAAGGAGTGAACCGCGCCGGCCCGAAAAAGATAGGAGGAAGCCGTCCGCAGATACCCTTCGGGTGTCTGCGGACGGCTTCCTATTGATTGAGATATACGATTCTACGACTTTTTATGGCGGATGTCCATAATCTCCGCAGCCGCCAAATAGAAGATACCCACTGCGAGGCACACGGCGCTGGCGGTCGGGAGGAGAGGCCCGATACACTCCAGTATATACGAAAAGGAGCCGGGACTGTGCTTGGAGGAGCCGGCTGACCAGATGGCCGCGCATAGGTATTGGGAGATGAGCAGCAGTGTGGACAAGATGCAAAACACAACGCCAGCGGCTCTACGGTTCATGAAGTATCAATCCTTTCTATTACATGCTGTCTTCTACAATTCCATCCAATTCATTCATGATAACACGAGGAAGATATACGCGGGCAGTTGTCGTAGACAAGATCGCTGTGTATGGGGGCGCATCAATCGGGACCCGGTGTCCTGCTGTGCCATTGGATATTCTGCATCTCATGCCATTCATTTCCACTTTCCAGCAAAAATTTTTTGTTCATATTTTCTGCCTGCTGCAGTCAAGCAGGAAATATCTCTGATACACAAATAGTGGTGGACATATTATATAATAAAATGGAACAAAAGTCAACCACCTCGGGTTTGCAATGGTGTCAACCGGCGGTTGCACTTTGAATTTTTATCAGAGAATCTTCCCTTGGACAGAAAAAAAGCGCCGCAGGAAGAAAAACTTCTTCCTGCGGCGCTCTGTATCCGGCGGGAGGGCTCACGGCTCCCCGAACAGGAACTCATCCCTCCAGTACTGCTGCAAATACAGCAGCCCCTGGAACAAATCCTCCCTCTCCGGAGGAATCTCCTCCACCAGCCGGCCGTCCACCACGTAGCGGTCCTTAATGCTGACGACGGGGAAAACATCCATCAGCCGGTCCATGGCCTGGGTGAAGGCGGGGCCCTTCCAGCCCAGCTGGCGGAAGACCAGATTCATCAGGTAGCAGGGGGAGATGTCGGGCCCCTCGCCCTGGACGCTGCTGCCCAGGACCTCCTTGGCCGCGTCGTTGGCCCAGATGAGATAGCGGGTGGAGAAGTGGTTGAGAAAGCCCTCCTCCGTGCTCAGATCCAGGTTGACGCCCATCTCCTCGTAAAAGGACTTGTTGTCCCCCATCCAGGGCAGATGGTCGCCGAAGGTCACCAGCACCACCGGCTCCGGGTCCTTCCTGAGCCGGTCCATCAGGTCGGCCAGCTGCTGGTCCGTGTTCCAGATGGTGGTCAGGTAGTCGTCCATGGCGTTGCGGCACTCCAGGCTGTAGTCCTCCGACAGGCACTTGCGGGCCCCCGTGTCCCAGGTGGCGTAGGGGCCGTGGCTCTCCACGTTGACGGAGAAGGAGAAGTAGGGCTTTCCCGTGACCTTGTTGGCCTGGAAGTCTTGGTAAATCTCCGGCAGGAGCACGGCGTCCTCGGGGTAGGTGGCGGAGGAGAAGCGGTCGAAATCCCCCTCCAAAAAGCGGTAGCGCTCAAAGCCCAGGTTGGCGTTGACGTTCACCCGGTTGTAGAACCAGCTGTAGTAGGGGTGGCAGCCCTCCGTTGTGTAGCCCTGCCGGCGGAGGTACCAGACATAGGAGTTGGTGGGAATCCGGTACTCCCGCACCCGCTGGCTGCCGGTGAGGAAGCTGCGCTCGGTGTCGATGGTGCCCCCGGCGAAGATGTTGGTCACCAGATTGCCGGTATAGCTCTCCGCCTCCAGGGCGTGGTAGAGGTCGTAGCCGCTGACGTCCAGGCCCTTGATGCCGAAGCGGGAGAAGTCGGCGTAGGCCTCCCGCATAATGGCGATGACGTTCACCTTCCGCTCCTCGGGGATGTCCTCGTCCTGGTACCCCTCCAGCATGGCTCCGCCCTTCCCCCGGCTGTAGCCTTCGGGAGGCGTCTCCACAAAGTCGCTGATGCTGTGGAGAAAGGGGTAGAGAAAGCCGCGGGATATGTAGTCCTCGGTGGGGTTCCAGTGGGTGACGCACTCGTAGTTTTTGATGGAGTCGTAGAGCTCCTGGTCCAGATAGACCGGTGAGAGGGCGGCGGCGCACGCCAGGGCCGCCAGGCACAGGGCCAGGCGCTGCCGCCAGCTCTCCAGCCGGCCCCGGGTCAGCCCCAGCAGCAGCAGCGTCCCCAGCAGCAGGCAGCCCAAGGCCGCCGCCACCCGCTTGTCCACAAACAGCTCGTAGCGGCCGCCGGTGGTCATGGCGCCGGCCTCCCGCACGATCAGCAGGTCCTCGAAGTGGAGGGGATCTCCCCGGAAGTGGAGCTTGTAGTAGCTGCCCAGGCTGAAGCCCAGAGCGACGCCGCCGCCCAGCAGAAAGCCCGCCCAGGTCCTGCCCGTGATGCCGTAGCACAGAAGCATCAGCAGCGCCACAGGCAGGATGTTCAGCACAGCGATCTGCCAGATCCGGAAGTAGCCCAGAAACACCCCCCACATGTAGGGGCCGTAGGCGCACAGCAGCAGCACCGCCCCCAGTCCGGCGGCGGCGCACAGCAGCAGCAGAACCCGGTAGAGATAGAAAACTCCCCTCTTCCACAGGGGCCAGCCGGGCTCCGCCGCCCGGCGCAGAACAAATACGGCGTCAAAAAAGCGTTCCAATCCATCACCTTCCCCGCCGCCGGAAAACCGGCGGCGTATGCGTTATGTGCTTGGACATATTATACCCAACTTCGACAGCCAAGGCAAGGGGACAGATTTTAGGAATTGTTTATGATTTGTTTGGAAAACGGCGCGGGCGGGTCAGTGGCCGGCGGGCTTCCGCTCCAGCATGTCCCGCTCCGTGGTCAGATCCGAGCGGAGCAGGGCGGCGAAGACGACGGCAAAGGGCAGCAGCGTCACCCAGACGGCCCGCTCCGCCAGCAGCCGGCAGCACAGGGCCCCGGCCACGGAGCCGGCGGTGAAAAAAGCCAGCATCTGGGCGTGCCGCAGCAGCTTTCGCCGGTGGGCGTGATCGCCGGTGCGGCGGTGGGCCAGCTCCTTGGCCAGGCCCACGCCGATCTGCCGGATGTGGTTGGTGGCGAAGGTGGTGGCCATGGGGACCCCCTCCGCCTGGCGGAAGGTGTTGTACTGCATGGAGGCGATGAAGTTGATGGCCACCTGAGAGATCTGCACCGGCGCGGACAGGGGAATGAGCCCCACCAGGACCGCCGCCAGCATCTCAATGGCGATCAGCAGGGTGTCCCAGCGCAGGGGCAGGCGGCGCTTGACGGGGTTGGGCAGCAGCTCCGACACCAGCGCGCCCAGAATGTAGGCGGAGATGGGGATCAGATAGTACAGCGCCTGTCCCCACGCCCCCGCGCCGAGGGCCAGGCCCATCAGCACCACGTTCCCCGTCTGGGCGTTGCAGAAGACGTTTCCACGCAGAAGGTAGGTATACGCGCCGAAAAAGCCGGCGACGGCCATCAGGACGTCGTAAACCCAGTTGCGCTCGCACATGAGAAAATAGGGGCGGGATGTCGGCTGCTCCGCCATGGCGTACACCTCCCTGGGATGCATGCGGCGTGCTGCGGCCCGCCTTGGGCGGCTGGGCCGCGCGGGTCAAGTATAGCACCGGGGACGGGGGATTGCAAGGGGGCGGGACGGGGGATTTTTCGTGCATTGCGCATTGCCATATGCAGTTGTCAAGGTGCGCTCTGTGCGGTCTTCTTGACCCTGCCGCACGCGGCCCGGTACCTGGCCTAGTCGCACTTACTTTCGGACTTGGTTACCGCGGTGGTGGTGCTCCCTACAATAAGGGGGCGGAAAAAGGGGGGAAGTTGCACGCTGCGGTGCAACCTCCCCTGAAAATGGCCGCCGGAGTCAGGCCAGCAGGGCGTCCAGGTCCTCGATCTCCAGGTCCGGCTGGAGGGCCAGGTTCAGGCCGTAGCCCACCACCTTGGCCAGCTCCCGGATTTTAGCGTCGATGCTGTCCGGGGTGACGAAGAGGCGGCGGCCCCGGCCCGCCAGCAGAGGGGCCTCCTCCGCGCCGCTGTCCGCCAGCAGGTCCCGGGCCACGGTCTCCGCGTCCACCACCGTGGGCACCCCCACCGACAGTACCGGCACCCCCAGGGTCTCCCGGTTCAGGGCCATGCGGTGGTTGCCCACGCCGCTGCCGGGGATGAGGCCCGTGTCGGAGAGCTGCACGGTGCTGCACAGCCGGTCCAGGCCGCGGGCGGCCAGGGCGTCGATAAGGACCACCGCCGCCGGCTTCACGTGCTCCGCCGCGCCGCGGACCCACTCCGCCACCTCCAGTCCCGTGGTGCCCAGCACCCCGGCCCCCAGCCCCGCCACCGGCCGGAAGCCCGGCAGGACCTCCTGGAGGTGGCGGGTGATGAGCAGATGGTCCAGCGTCCGGGGGCCCAGGGCGTCGGGGGTCATGGCCGGATTGCCCAGCCCCGCCGCCAGCACGGGGCCCTCCGGAAGCAGGGGGCCCAGCAGCTCCGCCATCGCCCGGACCACACGGGCGAATATCCCCTCCTCCCGCCGCCAGAGGGCGGCCACGTCCAGGGTGAGGTAGACCCCGGGGGGCTTCCCCAGCGCCCGCTCCCCCTCGGCGTCCAGAATCTCCACGCGGGCGACGGGGAGGCCCTGGGCCTCCTCGTCCCGGGCCCGGACGCCGGGCAGGCGGGTGGTCTCCCCGGCGCTCTCCCGCCAGAGGTCCCGCGCCTCGGCGGCCAGGTCGGTGCGAATGGTCAGCATAAATTGCGTTCCCCCGTTTCTCAGAGCACAAAATCTGGTGGTTCCCTCCTAGTCTTCCGCGCCCTGCGGGAAATATGTAAAAAAAGAAAAGAAAATTCAAAAAATTCCTTGCAATTTACGGAGAGCCGTGCTAAAATACTATTCTGCGTGGAGGAGTCTGTTTTGGACGCCCCCATAGCCCCTATTGGAGGAGGTGTTTGGTTTGCCGAATATCAAGTCCGCGAAGAAGCGCGTGCTGGTGGCCCAGGCCCGCAACGCCCGCAACAAGGCCGAGAGGTCCGCGATGAAAACCGCCGTGAAGAAGTTTGAGGCCGCTGCCGCAAATGGCAATCGCACCGAGGCCGAGGGCGCTTACAAGGTCGCGGTGAAGGCCGTGGACAAGGCTGCCGCCAAGGGTATTCTGCACAGGAACAATGCCGCTCACAAAAAGAGCGCCATGACCCTGAAGCTGAACCAGGTTGGCTGACTGCTCACCAGACAAGAAGGTAAGGACCACCCCGATGGGGCGGTCCTTTTCTTTTGCGCGCCGGGCAGTCCTTATACCTCCGCCAGCTCCCCCAGCAGGAGGCCGTCCCGGACGCCGGTGATGCGGGTGGGGCGCACCTGGTTGCGCAGGTTCTCCCCCGCCGCCAGGACGGTCATGTAGTTCTCCCCGTGGCCCTGGCAGAGCCCGCCGCCGGCGGGCTGCTCGTAGAGCACGGAGAGGGTCCGGCCCACGCAGCCGCGCAGATAGGCGGCGTGGAGCTCCGCCGCCAGGGCGGCGGCCTCCCCGGCCCGGCGGTCCTTCACCGGGCCCGGCACCTGCTCCATGGCCGCCGCCGGGGTGCCGGGGCGAATGGAGTAGGGGAAGATGTGCATCTCCGCAAAGGCGCACTGGCGGACGAAGTCCAAGGTGGCGGCAAACTCCGCCTCCGTCTCGCCGGGGAAGCCCACGATGAGATCCGTGGTGACGGCGGGGCGGTCGAAGCAGGCGTTGAGCAGCGCAACGCTCTCCCGATACCGCCCGGTGTCGTATTTCCGGTTCATGCGCCCCAGGGTGGCGTCGCAGCCGGACTGGAGGGACAGGTGGAAGTGGGGGCAGAGACCGGGCAGGGCCGCCCCACGGCGGCAGAAGTCCTCCGTAATGGTCCTGGGCTCCAGGGAGCCCAGGCGCACCCGCAGATCTCCCGCCTCCCGGCAGACGGCCTCCACCAGGTCCATGAGGCCCGGCCGCCCCGGCAGGTCCCGGCCCCAGGAGGAGATCTCGATGCCCGTGATGACGAGCTCCCGGTAGCCCTCCTCCCGCAGGCGGCGGACCTCCGCGGCGGCCGCCGCCAGGGGCAGGGAGCGCACCGGGCCCCTGGCGTAGGGGATGATGCAGTAGGAGCAGAAGTTGACGCACCCGTCCTCCACCTTCAGCATGGCACGGGTCCGGGCGGCCAGGCCGCCGGCGGGCAGGGCCTCGAAGGTCCGCCGGTCCAGGGCCCGGTCCAGGGCCACCACCGGCGCGCGCTCCCGGACGGCGGCCTCCAGCAGATCCAGGAACTTCATCCGGTCCCCGGTGCCGGCGATGAGGTCCACGTCCAGGCCCGCCACATCCTCGGGGTGGGTCTGGGGGTAGCAGCCGCACACCGCCACCACGGCGGCGGGGCTCCGCTTCCTGGCCCGGCGGATCATCTGCCGGGACTTCTTATCGCTGACGGCGGTGACGGAGCAGGTGTTGACCACGTAGGCGTCCGCCGGGCCCTCGAAGGGCGTCAGGACATGGCCGCGGCGTGTCAGCTCCCGCTCCATGGCTGCCGTCTCGTACTGGTTGACCTTGCAACCCAAGGTGTAGATGGCGATATTCATCCCGGCCTCCTCTTGCTTTTTCGGGCGAATTGTAGTATCATAAAAAATTGACTTTGCGGCGGCTTGCGGCTCCCCGGCGCGCCGTGGGCCGCAGGCGACGGACCCATTATAGTATACATTGCCCGCCCTGACAAGCGGGAGTTTCACAGCGCGCCGCAGTCCCGCCCCGGGGGCCGCCGCCTTCGACCGGGCCTTTCGGCCCAGGGAGCGGCCGTCCGGTCTGCCCAGCCAACAGAAATTTCAGGAGATCGCGTCCCGGACCCGGCCCCGCCGGGCCGGGCGGTAAAGGAGGAGACGCCATGCACTATTTGGACCACGCCGCCACCACCCCCGTGCCGCCCCAGGTGGCCCAGGCCATGGCGGAGGCGCTGACGGAGAATTTCGGCAACCCCTCGGCCCAGTACGAGCTGGGCCGTAGGGCCAGGGACCTGGTGGAGCAGGGGCGCGGGCGTGTCGCCGCCGCCCTGGGGTGCCGGCCGGCGCAGGTGGCGTTCACCTCCTGCGGCACGGAGGGGGACAACTGGGCCATCCTGGCCGCCCTCCACCAGAACCGCCGGACGGGACGGCACATCGTCACCACCGCTGTGGAGCACAGCGCGGTGCTCCAGTGCGTCAAGCGGCTGGAGCAGGAGGGCTGCGCGGTCACCTATGTGCGGCCCGACGTCACAGGGCACATTACGGCGGGGCAGGTGCTGGCCGCCCTCCGGGAGGACACGGCCCTGGTCAGCGTCATGCTGGTCAACAACGAGACCGGGGCCCGCTTCCCGGTGGAGGAGATCGCCGCGGGGCTTCGCGGGCACCCCGCCCTGCTCCACACCGACGCGGTCCAGGGGTTTTTGAAGGTCCCCTTTACCGCCGGGAGCCTGGGGGCGGACTTTGTCACCCTCTCCGCCCACAAGCTGGGGGGGCCCAAGGGAATCGGGGCCCTCTACATCGGCGGCAGGGCCCGGAACACCCGGCCCCTGCTGGTGGGCGGCGGCCAGGAGTCCGGACTCCGGCCCGGCACCGAGGCCGTCGCCCAGATCGCCGGCTTCGCCAAGGCGGTGGAGCTGCGCTGCGCCCGCCTGGAGGAGGTCAACGCCCACATGGCCGCCTGCCGGGATTACGCCCGCCGGCGGCTGGGGGATATACCCGGCCTGCAGTTCATCGGGCCCGCCGACGCGCCCCACATCCTGTCCTTTTCCCTCCCCGGCTACCCCAGCCAGAACCTGGTCAGCGAGCTGAGCGGGCGGGAGATCTACATCTCCGCCGGATCCGCCTGCCACAGAGGGAAGGTGAGCCACGTGCTCAGCGCCATGGGGGTGGAGCGGCGGACCGCCGCCGGGACGGTGCGGGTCAGCTTTGGGCCGGAGACGGAGCGGGGGGATATTGATGCGCTGGCGGAGGCGGTGGCGGAACACCGGGAGAAGAGATTTCCTATGCTGTAGGAGGCGGGGAGCGGCACTGGGGCCGTTTTCCGTTTGCTCTGAATTGGGGCGTCCACGCTGGCGGCATTCCGGGAACGGTTCAGTGAGGAAGAGCCGGCAGCAATTCCGGAGGCGTCTATCCCCAAACCGGAAGCAAAGGAATATCCTTATGGTTTTCCAGCCAGGCCGCGGCAAGCTTGCCGTGATGGACCTTCAGATTGTCTAGAATCAGGAACACCTTCTGTTTTGAAGCACGAATCAGCCGCTCCATGCTTTTCCACCTTTAGATGCCCCTAGGATTCTGTTTCCGGGCACGCTTCGCCGGACGCTG
>ERZ779626.25-NODE-25-length-121276-cov-6.932602_pt1 | contig 121276 bp, 88 predicted proteins | sample MGYA00514209_ERZ779626 | MGnify/ENA primary metagenome ERZ779626 (study PRJEB29562, sample SAMEA4376713) | mouse gut metagenome | isolation source: Cecum | study: EMG produced TPA metagenomics assembly of the A DSS colitis mouse model was used to assess the...
ATGCACTCCGTAGACAACATGTCGCCTGTTCCGCAGTACAGTCAGGAGGATATCGCCGCCTACCGCAACGGCGAGAAGAAGTCCTACAACTGGAAAGATGCCGTCTTCCGCAATTCGGCGCCCCAGACGCAGCATACGGTGAGCGCCAGCGGCGGCAACGACAAGGTCACCTTCTATACCAGTCTCGGTTACCAGTATCAGGAGAGCTTCCTGCAGCACACGCCTATTACCTATGACAAGTACACGCTGCGCGCCAACATCAACGCGAAGATCGCCAAGAACCTGACCCTCGACGTCAACCTCGCAGGTCATATGGATGAAAAGAAGATGAGCAACTTCTCCTCTTCGGACATCGTGCGTAGCACGTGGCTCTTCACCCCGCTCGATCCGTTCTACTATGACGACGAGCAGACCATGTACCATACCAAGGACGACAACACGGGCATCGTCAACCCGCTGGCCATGATCGACAAGGACGCCAACGGATACCAGAGCCTGATCAGCCGCTGGTTCCAGTCTGCCTTCTCGTTGCGCTGGGACATGCCGTTCCTGCCGGGACTGTATGCCAAGGGCTTCTTCAGCTACGACTACATCATGAACGACAACAAGTTCTACAGAAAGGCGTTCAATACTTATACCTCCACCGGAGCCGCGACCAGTTTCCTGAAGGGAGACGCACACGATTATTTCGTGCAGCGTAACTATTACGGCAAGGAACATCGCCAGTGGCACGTGCAGGTGGGCTATGACCGCACCTTCGGCCGTCACTCAGTATCGGGCATGCTGCTCTTCGAGGATCAGCACAAGGTGGGCGACAACTTCTACGGCAGCCGCGAAGTGGTGTTGCCTATGGATCAGGTGTTTGTCGGCGACGGCGAAACGCAGCAGTTCAACCAGTCGTCAGGCGGCGGTTCGCTTTACGACTATGCCTACCAGTCGCTGGCCGGCCGTTTCAACTACGACTTCGGCGGCAAGTACCTCGCCGAATTCGTCTTCCGCTACGACGCATCGTCGCGCTTCCCGTCGGGCGACCTGCGCTGGGTATTCTTCCCCTCGGTATCCGTCGGATGGCGTATTTCGGAGGAAAACTTCTGGAAAGAGTCTTCGCTCGACTTCATCGAGAATCTGAAAATCCGTGCATCGTACGGTAAGACGGGTTACGACGATGATTTGAATTACGAGTTTCTGACGGGCTTCACCTATCCCTCCGGCGGATCGATCCTCGGCGGCGATTACGTCAACGGTTCCGTTCCCAAGGGCATTGCCAACAAGGATATTACGTGGCAGACCATCAAAATGTTCGACATCGGTCTGGATTTCAGCGCATGGAACGGCAAACTCGGCCTGACCTTCGACTATTTTCGCCGGCATCGTGACGGACTCTATGCCAGACGAAATCTGAGCCTTCCGGGCAGCGTGGGCGCGAGTCTGCCGCTGGAAAACCTCAACAGCGACCGGGATACCGGTTTCGAGCTTGAGTTGAGCCACCGCAACCGCGTCGGCGATTTCTCCTATGCGGTCAAGGGCAATGTTTCGTTCACGCGCCGCAAGACGCTCTACTACGAGCGTGCCGAGTCGGGCAACTCCTACCTGAACTGGCGTCAGAACAACAACGACCGTTTCAACAGCATCTGGTGGGGTTACGGCGAAGGCGGGCGTATCACCAGCTGGGATCAGTTGTACTACAATCCCGTCTATATCGGCCGCGGCAGCGTGATGGGAGACTATCTCTACGAGGACTGGAACGGCGACGGCTGGATCAACGATCTGGACGTACACCCGATCGGCTACACGGATATGGTTCCGATGGTCAATTTCGGTCTGACGATCAGCGCATCGTGGAAAGGGATCGACTTCTCGATGCTCTGGCAGGGTTCGGGCAACCGTTACATCATCGCCCGCGAGTTTCTGCAGGAGCCGCTCTGGTCGCGTACCAACGCCATCAGCGAACACATGGACCGCTGGCATCCGGCCGATCCGACGGCCAATCCCTACGATCCCGCCACGAAGTGGGTCGCCGGCGAATACGGCTATACAGGCTCGACGGCAAATCCCAACTCGGAGCATGGGTTGCAGAATGCCCGCTACCTGCGTCTGAAGAACCTCGAAATCGGTTATTCGCTGCCCAAGAAGTGGCTGACGAAGGTGGGTATCGAGAATGTCCGGATCTACGCCAGCGCCTACAACCTGCTGACGATCACCGGTCTGGATTATCTCGACCCGGAGTTCTACATTCATCCGTCGGATGGCGGGGCCAGCAATATGGGATACTTCTATCCGATCAACAAGACCTATACTATCGGACTGAACGTCAAATTCTAAAAAAGCAAAAAAATGAAACGTCTGAAATATTATCTCCTGATTCTTTGTGCGGGCGCATTCGCCGCGTGCACCGATTTGGATATACCGCCGAAAAATATTTTTAACGAACAGGATATCTTCGGCAACGTCGAGGGTGCGACGAGTTACCTCGCACGCTTGTACGGCGTCTTGCCCATGGAGGATTTCCGGTATAGTTTCGAACACGGCTTCGGCTATTCGGGCGCCATGTACCGCCAGATGTGCTGCGCCACGGGCGAAGCCGTAGGACGCGACACGCAGGGATTCTTCGCCGAACCCGGCAGCAACATGTGGGACGCCGCTTACAAAACGATCCGCGAAATCAACCTGCTTATCGAGGGGCTTCCGAAATAAAAAAGCGTATTTTCGGACAGCGATTACAATACGTTCTTGGGCGAGGCCTATTTCATCCGCGCCTATGTGTACTTCGCAATGGTCAAGCGGCTGGGCGGTGTTCCGAAGATCGATTACGTGATCGATTATCCGGCCAACGCGACGCTGGAGGATACGTGGACTCCCCGTGCCTCCGAAGAGGAGTGTTGGGACTTTATCGGACAGGATCTCGATGCGGCCATCGCCAGCCTGCCCGACAAGAACGCTTCCGGCCGTGCCACCCGCTATGCCGCGGCAGCTCTCAAGTCGCGCGCCATGCTCTATGCCGGTTCGATCGCCAAGTACAATACCGTCAACGAAGAACACCTCGGCAAGCGTATCTGCGGCATTCCCGCCGAACGGGCCGCCGGTTATTTCGAAGCGGCTTACAAAGCCTCGAAGATCGTGGACGAGGGCGGTTATTCGCTCTACAAGGCCAAGTGGGCTGCCGGTAACCGCGACGCTCATGCCGAGAACTTCGCTGCACTGTTCCTCGACGAAAGCAGCGCTAACACCGAGACCATCTTCGCCCGCTATTACAAGGAGAAATTCCTGACGCACGACTACGACAACTCGGTGCAGCCGCGCTCGACCTCGACGGGCGGCAACGACTCGGAGGTAAGCCCCACGGTCGATTTCATCGAGATGTTCGACGGCGTCGAGCTGGATGCCGACGGCAAGTTCGGGTTCCTCGACGAAAACGGCTATTACAAGCTCTACGACAACCCGATGGACGCCTTCGCCAACGCCGAGCCGCGCCTGCTGGGTACGGTCATCCTCCCCATGTCGAAGTTCAAGGATCAGTATATCGAAATCCGCCGCGGTCTCTACACCGGCAAGGTGGAAGAGGGCAAAGGTATCTCGCGTCTGATCAAGGAGGGCGAGACCGCGGCCTACGAAACGCTGGGACTCAAAGACGTGCAGCTGACCGGAAACTTCAACGGCGGTCCTGCCGTCCAGCTCAAGACGCCCTATACTCCCTATCCGGGGGCTACGCCCGTCACGTCGATGCTCATCACGGGTCTCAACGGTCCGGTGAACGGCTGGAACTTCGGCAACATCGGCGGCACCTACCTGCGCAAGTACCTCGATCCCGATCTGGAGAATAATTCGGGCGGCAAATCCACGCAGCACTGGATCGACATCCGCTATGCCGAGGTGCTGCTCAACCGTGCCGAAGCCGCCTACGAGCTGACTCAGCTCGGCAAGACGACCTCCGAAGAGGGTGACAGCTACCGCGACGAGGCTTTCCGCTGCATCAACCTCATCCGCGAACGGGCGGGCGCCGATCTGCTGGCATCGGCCGCCGACCTCAATTCGGTCGATATCGTACGCCGCGAACGCCGCAAGGAGCTGGCCTTCGAGAACCAGACCTATTGGGACCTCCGCCGCTGGCGCATCTTCTACGACGAGCAGAATACCACGCGCTATCGTATCCTGATGCCCTTCTTCGCAACGGACGTCAACAAGTACTTCTTCGACGTGCGCTTCACCGAGCCGCGGGCCGGGTATAACTACATCTTCACCTACGACACCCGCTACTACTACCAGCCGCTGCCGTCGGGCGAACTGACCAAGAACCCCAACCTCAAGAATAACCCCGGTTTCTAATCCGGACAGCATAAAAACCGATCGATATGAAAAAGTATATATATCTTTTGCTCTTTTCGCTGCCGCTGCTTGCAGCTTCGTGCAGCAAGGACAATTACGACGAGCCGCAGGAGACTTTCCGCGGAAAGTTCATCGACAAGCAGACGGGCGAGCCGTTCCAGACGGCCATCGGCAATACGGGTATCCGTATCCGCATGATGGAGTACAGCTGGAGCGACAACCCCCAGCCCTATGACATGAACGTCAAGATGGACGGTACGTTCAACAACACCAAGGTTTTCAAGGGCGAGTACGGCATCACCCCTTCGGGCGCGTTCGTGCCGCTGGAAGAGGAGCGGATCAAGATTTCGGGCACTGTCGAGAAGACTTGGGAAGTCGAACCCCTGCTGCGTGTGGAGTGGGTCGGAGAGCCGGTGGTGAATGCCGACGGAACTGTGGACGTGAAGGTGAAGGTTTCCCGCGGTACGGACAATCCCGACTATCAGGAGGCGCTGGCCGAAGCATGGCTGTTCGTGAGCGAGAACATGTATGTCGGGGATTTCAGCTACAGCCCCAACTATTCGACCCGTATCTCCGGTGCGGCTATCGGCATGGTGCAGTTCGATCAGGTCTATACCATCCGTACGGGACAGCCGGGAGGTTATAATCCCGCCGGCACCTATACGCCGTTCCCGGCCTTTTCGCGGAAGTATTTCCTGCGGTTCGGCGCGCGGACGACGCGGCAGTTCGACGGTACCAACCGTTACAATTACACGACTGTCAAGGAGATTACCACAATTGCCCGTTAGTTAGGTTCAGGATGCCGGGTTCCGGAGACGTATTGTCTCCGGAACTGCGGCGCCCGATAAGGAAAATTTTTACGGATACGATGATATCGAACGACATGGAACGTTACGCCGTCGGCGCTGACATAGGCGGCAGTCATATTTGTTCGGCCGTGGTCGATCTGACGACGGGTGAAATCTGCGGAGAGCCTCTCTCCGGCAAGGTCGATTGCGACGCCGGCGCCGGGGAGATACTCGGCGCATGGGCGGACAATATCCGGCAGAGCATCGCGGCTTCCGGCCTGAAGGCCGTGCGCCGGGTGGGATTCGCCTTCCCCGGCCCGTTCGACTACGAACACGGCGTTTCGCTGATTCGGGGCGTCAATAAATTCGAGCGGATCTACGGACTCGACATTTCGGAGTCGCTTTTTCCGCTGCTGCGGCGGTCCGGAGCCGAAGAGTTCCGCTATGTCAACGACGCTTCGGCCTTTGCGCTGGGTGAGTGTCTCGGCGGCGCGGCGTGCGATGCCCGGCGCGTGGTGGCGCTCACGCTCGGAACAGGCGTCGGGTCGGGTTTCGTATCCGACCGTAAACTGGTGACTTCGGGCGATGAGGTGCCTGCCGACGGCTGGGTCTACTGCCTGCCGTTCGGCGGCGGAATCGTGGATGAAGCCTTCTCGACGCGCGGAATTATCCGCCGTTACGAAGAGCTGACCGGCGAGACCCTGACCGGTGCGCGGGATGTCGCCGCCCGGTACGACGCCGATCCGGCTGCGCGCCGTCTTTTCGACGTCTACGGCGAAGAGCTGGCGCAGTTCGCGGGTCCGGTCCTTACCCGTTTCAACGCGGACGTATTGGTGCTCGGCGGAAATATTTCGCGGGCTTATCCGCTTTTCGGACCCGCTTTGGAGCGGCGTTTCGCCGCGGACGGAATCCGTGTCGCGGTCCGCACTTCGGCCCTGCTCGACCATGCGGCCATGATTGGTGCAGCTTCGTTATTTTTATAATTTTAGATATGACTCTTTTAAGAAAAACCACACAGTTTGTACTTCCCGTCGAGAAGCCGGAAACAGGCGTAAACCAATACGACATCTATCCGGCGCACGATCTGGGCGAGGAGAAAATCTTTTGCGATTATATGTCGCTGGCGCGTCGGATCGCCGGATCGAAACGGGTGATTATCGACGGTTACGTCGGCGTCCGTTTCGATATTTTCAGCCGTGAACTGAACAAGGCCCTCGAAACGCTCGGCATCCGGCCCGTCTGGTGGAACACGGGTGCGGCCATGAAGGAGCCTGCCGAGATCGACCGTCTGATCGAACCCTATCTGGGCGGCGACGATCCGATCTTCGGATTCCGGACTCCGCTCCGGCTCGAAGAGTTCTTCGACCGGGAGAAGCTGGACCGGATACGTCCCGACGACGCTGCCCGGATGAACATCCTGATCGGCATCGGCGCTTCGCTTGCCGGCTGGGACGGCCTGCTGCTCTATATCGACATTCCGAAGAACGAGATTCAGTTCCGCTCGCGTGCGGGCAGCATCACGAATCTGGGAGCCGCCGCGGCCGATGCGCCGAAGAAGATGTACAAGCGGTTCTACTTCGTGGACTGGGTGGTGCTCAACCGTCATAAGAAGGCGTTGCTGCCGAAAATCGACGTGATGATCGACGGCCAGCGCGAGACGGAAATTACGTGGACCGAAGGAGCCGATCTGCGCCGCGGTCTGGACCGTCTCGCCGGCAACGGATTCCGTGTGCGTCCGTGGTTCGAGCCCGGAGCGTGGGGAGGACAGTGGATCCGCAATCACATCGAGGCGCTGCCGCACGACGTGCCCAACTACGCATGGTCGTTCGAGCTGATCGTGCCCGAAAACGGCCTGATCTTCCGCAGCAGCGGGCGGATGCTCGAAGTCTCGTTCGATACGGTGATGTTTCAGGCCGGCGAGCGGGTCGTGGGAAAGGAGTGCTACGGTCTCTACGGCGACGAATTTCCGATCCGTATGGACTACCTCGATAACTTCGACGGCGGCAACCTCTCGATCCAGTGTCATCCGCAGCGCGAGTATATCCGCAAGAATTTCGGCGAGGTGCTGACGCAGGAGGAGACCTATTACATCCTCGACACGACGCCGGATTCGGTCGTGTACCTCGGTTTCAAGGAGGATATCGTACCGGAGAAGTTCGAACAGGCTCTGACCGAAAGTTTCGAGAAGGGGACGGAGCTTGACGTGAACAAGTACGTCAATGCGGAACCGTCGGCCAAACACGATCTTTTCCTGATGCCTCCGGGAACGCTTCACAGTTCGGGCCGCAACAACCTCGTGCTGGAGATCAGCACCACGCCCTACATCTTCACGTTCAAGATGTACGACTGGCTGGCGCTGGACCTCGACGGCAAACCCCGTCCGCTGAACATCCGCCGTGCGATGGAGAACCTCTGCTTCGACCGCAAGGGCGAAACGGTGAAGCGCGAGCTGATCGCGCATCCCGAACTGCTCGAAAAGGGCGCCGACTGGGAACTCTGGCACCTGCCGACGCACCGCAACCACTCCTACGACGTGCATCGCTACAAGCTCGACACCTCGGTGGAGGTGCAGACCGAAGGAAAATGCCATGTGCTGAATCTGGTCGAAGGCGAGAGCGCCCGCATCGAGACCGCAGGCGGCGACAGCTTCCCGATCAGCTATGCCGAGACGTTCGTGGTGTCGGCCGCGGCCGGCTCCTACCGGATCGTCAATACTTCGGGCCGCGAGATCATGGTCGTGAAGGCTTTCATGAAATAGAACCTTTGCGCTGTAAAATATCCCGCCATTTCGGCGGGATATTTTCTATTTTTTTAAATTGGCGAACGGACGCATCCCATTATATCGTCCCTTAAAAGTTCGGATCAAATTTGTTTCGACATCGGTAGGGTCATCTGAAAATAATGGCATCCAACAGAATAAGAGATCAGCAGCATCTTTCAATTGCCAAATATAACGCCCTCCTCGATGGCCTACTGCCTTTCCTTGCCCAAATTGTAGATATTGTTTCAGCCGACTTCGAAGTGTTGTTGAAGAGGAAGCACCTCCAGCTTTTCCAATATAGATAACACAAGCATCATTTACCCAATTTGCACGTAATATGTCGAGCGGCACATTGGGGCTTTTATCTTGAAAATACCCGCCCGTGCCTTGTTCGAGAAACTCAGGTGCGACAGTCGTGGTACGCACGACCATATATACACCCTTGATTCTCGGAATAGCTGAACAATCCCTCCATAAATGTGCAATTGGAATAAAGCCGGTGAATCCGGCTTGTTGCAAATTTTCAATCGTTTTAAAATTGATAGTTGCTATTGTGTCAGAATTCGACACTTGTGTTTGAGACTTATTTTTCTGTTGTATCGTCTTCGATGGAACAGTTATATGCGATGCAATTTCAGATGCGACAACTTTAATTAGCCCGCTTTTAATTAATGCATCAAAATCATCAACTGTACACTTTGGGAGATTATAATCACTTATATAAAATCCGATTTTTCGGAGACTATCTCGAATTCCTTTCTGTTGGGTTTTTGAGACATTCCGAAGTCTTTTCAATAACTCGCGTATAGTAACTAGCTCCGCTGTTGTAAATAAATTTTTACCGTTCATATATTAATATTCTTTAATCGTGAAAATATTCATATATCTCTTCGTAGTAATCTTCGTATAGGTTTTGAGGGACGCCATATATTCGCTCATCCTTGGACCATTCGAATTCCCGTAATTGTCGCCGGGGTTCCTCATCACGGTAAATAATCAGACGACGGTTGTAGTCGAGTTCTTTTATATCGGTTACTGGGCGTGACGAGTCATTATTTATCCATGGATTTTCTTGCACGACCGGAGTAGACCGATTGTAATAATATACGATCAAACACATAATGCAAAAAAATAAAAATCCACCTACCAACAATCCTAGACATCCTACCAACCGCTTTCTCGGCAGTTCTATACCAAAATCATCATCCTTCATTTTCGCCATACTTATCAGTCTTTTTTACGAAAATAAGAAATATATGACAATGCAGAAATATATGTTACGCAAAATAGCGAATTTCGCACATTCTCCAAATCGTTACCGTGACCTCTGAAAATCCTCTTAAAGTCTGTTTGTCAGATTGGTATTCTTATCAACTGATTTATTAAAATAAGCAACCCCGTCCGGATTCCGGACGGGGTTGTCGTTTGATGCGTCAGTTACTTTTGAAGCAGGGCGGTAATGGGATCGGGCGTTTCGATCTTTCCGCAGTCGATCGATGCCAGCAGCTGCCGCCCTCGGTCGGTCAGCGAGAAATACATCTGGCGTTTGTCTGCAGTTCCCAGCTCCCGCCTTACGAATTCCTTTTCTTCGACCGAGCGGAGTACTTTCGACATGTTCGAAGGGGTCAGCCCCAGCAGGTCGCTCAACTCTCCGCAGGAGAGCCTTCCGGCCTTCGAGAGACTGCACAGGGTCATGCCTTCGTTCAGGCAGACTCCGTACAGCCGCTCCAGATTCGCTTCGAACTGGTGTACGGCCCGCTGCAGGTCGCGTATTCTACACAGTTTGTCCATACTCCGGCTTTTTGTGAACGGCCTGCCTGCCGCAGTGCCTGATACATTTTCCGCATTCGATACACTTCTGCGGGTCGATTGCCGGAAGCCCGTCTCCCAGTTGTGAAATCGCTCCGACGGGGCAGACCGGAATCAGCGGACAGCGGTGGTCCTGCGGACAGCGGAGTTCGTCGATCGTAAGCGCCATAGCCCGCTTATTTATTGAGGAGCACCTTGTCGATCGCCTCTTTCAGCGAAGCCTTGGGCAGGGCGCCCTGCGCCATCTGGGGTTTGCCGTCTTTGGGGATGAACAGCAGCGTCGGAATCGAGCGGATGCCGAATGCGGCCGCCAGTTCCTGCTCCTCTTCGGTGTTGATCTTATAGATGTAGATGCTGTCCCCGTATTCCGCCGCAAGTTCCTCCAGCACGGGTGCGAGGGCTTTGCAGGGGCCGCACCACGAAGCGTAGAAATCGACGAGGGCGGGTTTGTCGCCGAGGTATTTCCACTCGGTGGGATTGGTTTCGTAATTGGCGACTTTCGTCAGAAAGTCGGCTTTGGTCAATGCGATCGTTTTCATGGTATTCGTTTGTTTTGTGTTGTCATTCTTGTTGTCGGTCTGGCCGTCGGCCCCGGCTGCGAACGTCAGGATGCAGGCGGCTGTCACTAATAGTTTCTTCATGGTCCGTATGGTATTTTATCTTTTCTTATCTTGATAACGATACAAAGATATGATTTATTTTCCAGTAAAACAAATTTCCTGTGGAAAATAAATCAAGGGGAGTAAAAATACGTTTGTTTCCCGTGGCTATGCAAAAATGAAACCGGAAATCGCCTCCAGCTCCGGATTGCGGCTGAATCTATCATCCGGTCGGTTCGTATAGAGTGCATGCCTGCGCCTGTCTGTCTTATGAGACGGCCCCGGTCTTGGGGGGCATGAATGCATACGGGGCGGTGGAGCGGGGATGACCGATTTCGGTTTATACTTCGGTTTAAACAAATGTCCGATTTCAATACGGAAATCGCTCTAAACCGAGACTCGAAGAAGTACGCCGCATTTTTCACCGGCTCTTTAAATGCAAGAAAGAGAGCCTTTTGGACTCTCTTTCCTTGTGACACCGACAGGACTCAAACCTGTAACCTTCTGATCCGTAGTCAGATGCTCTATTCAATTAAGCTACGGTGCCGAATTGCGAGTGCAAATATAGGGCGAAAATCCGAAACTCGCAAATTATTGGGCGTAATTTTGTGAAAAAAGATGCCCTGAAAAATCGCATGCCGGCGCATCGGACCGATTGTCAGGGGTTTGTCCGCTGACGATCAACGCATTGCTTCCTCCAGCCGGGCCTTGATATTTTCGCCGCGCAGGTCTCTGGCGACGATAATCCCCTCCGGCGAGATCAGGAAATTCGCGGGAATCGACGAAATGCCGTACATGGCGGCCGCATCGCTTCGCTTGTCTGCACTCACGCCCAGCACATTGATCCATGGCATGTCGTTGTCCGCCACGAACGTTTTCCATTTGGCGGCGTCGTTGTCGAGCGAAACGCCGTAAATTTCCAATCCCTTGCTTTTGCAGGCGGCGTATGCCTCGCGCAGATGCGGGATTTCCCGGCAGCAGGGGCCGCACCACGTCGCCCAGAAGTCGAGCAGGACCCAGCGGCCGTTGCCGACGATCCCCGAAAGCGTCGTCGGTTCGCCTGCGGCATCGGGCAGCGTGAGGTCCATGTAGGGTTTGCCGATCTCGGTGTTTTCGGCCGCCGCGACTTTTTCGGCGATCCGTTTCAGCGTCGGATGCGCCTGCATGGCGGGTGTGAAGCATTCCAGACGGGCCTTGGCTGCGGCGATGTCGTTGCCGTCGAATTCGTAGACGGAGAAGAGGTATGCCCCGAAAAGGTTGTCCGAATTGGCTCCGATGCTTTCCGGAACCAGCTTGGTATATGCCGCATAGAGCGAGTCCGCCGGTGCGTCAGGGGGAAGTTTGCGGAATTTGCGGTCGAAGTCGGCCATTCGTTCGTCGAACTCGCGTTTTTTGTCGTTCAGCGGCGTGCCGGATACCGCGTAAACCCGTCTGTCGTCCGTCGGAACCGTGCGGATGTCGCCCGGTTCGAGGAAGATGACGGCGGTGCCGACGGGGATGCGCTCCTGATTGGCCAGCCGGGCGATCTCCGGTTCGGCGACACGGCCCTGCAGCCGGATTGTGCTGTCGGCGCATACGACGCCGGCGGCCAGTTCCGTACGGCCGCTGCCGATCAGGAATACCGAGTCGCCCGGTTCGAGTCCTGCGTTGCCCGTGATGGAGTAATTCGGACCGCCGCATCCGCAGAGGAGGACGGCCGTCGAAGCCGTGAGAAGGATTTTCTTCATATGTCGTTCGGTTGCTGTCGAAAATTAGGGTTTGCGGTGCGGTTACTTGATCTCCCGGTCGGGGTGCTCCCTGAGGAATTTCTCCCAGCTTTGGGAGCCGCCTTTCGATGCGGCCTTCTTGCCGCCGCCCAATCCTTTGACGCGCTCGTCGCCCATCGCGGCATTGAGCGGATTGGAGATCGTGAAGTGGTGGCAGAGCGCCACGGCCATGCCGTCGGTGGCGTCGAGCCGCTTGGGCGGCTGTTCCAGCGAAAGGATGCGGCAGACGATGGCGGCGACCTGCTCCTTGGCGGCCGATCCGCGTCCCGTGATGCTCTGCTTGATGCGCATCGGGGCATATTCCGAAACGGGCAGGCCGCGGCTCAGCGCCGCTGCCATGGCCACGCCCTGCGCTCGGCCCAGTTTGAGCATCGACTGCACGTTCTCGCCGAAGAACGGCGATTCGAGCGCCACTTCGCGCGGGGCGTACTGGTCGATCAGTGCCCCGACCCGTTCGAAGATATAGCGCAGTTTGACATAGGGATCCGAAAGCTTGTGCAGGTCGATGTCGCCCAAGACGACCGAGCGCACGCTGCGCCCGTCGATCTCCAGTACGCCGTAACCCATGTAGTTGGTGCCGGGGTCGATGCCCATGATGCGGTATTTTTCTGTTGGGGTCATATCGTTCGAAAAAGCCCCTCCGGACGGCGTGTCGCAGTTCGGAGGGGCAGGTTGTACGGCGGTGGTTATTTGCCGAGCAGCTCCTCGACCTTTTTATAAAGGTCTTCGCCGCGCAGGTTCTTGGCGACGATGTTGCCCGAAGCGTCGATCAGGAAGTTCGAGGGAATGCCCTGAACGGCGTAATCCTTCGCTGCGGGATTGTCGAAACCGTTCAGGTCGCTGACCTGAATCCACTTCATGCCGTTGTCCTTGACGGCGGCGAGCCACTTGTCGCGGTTGTTGTCGAACGACACGCCGTAGATTTCGAAGCCCTTCTTGTGGAACTTGTCGTAGGTCTCTTTCAGGTGGGGAACTTCGCCCATGCAGGGACCGCACCACGAAGCCCAGAAGTCCACGAGCGTGTATTTGTTGGCCGGATTCTCGATCACCGAAGTCAGGGTGACGATCTGCCCCTCGGCGTCGCTCTGCAGGATGTTGATGTAGGGCTGGCCCACGTCGGTGCGCTTTTTCTGCTCGGCGGTGGCTTTCAGCTCCGTCAGCTCTTTGGTCTGCTGCATTTCGGGCGAGAATTTGGCGATCTGGTCGAGAATCTCCTGCCCCGAAAGCTCGTAGGCCATGTTCGGCATCAGCATGACGCCGAAGAAGTTGTCGCGGTTGGCCTCTACCGAGGTGCGGGTCAGCTGCTCGAACTCCTCTTCGATCGCTTCGCGGCGCTGGTCGGTGGTCGCAGCGTCGCGGTACTCGGTGATCAGCGCGCGGCTGGCGGCCGTGTAGGCTTCGGCGGCGTCGTTGGCCGGGGTGCCGGTGGTGTGGCGCACCTGCGGATCGTCGGCGTCGCTCTTGATCGAGATCGTACCCGGTTCGAGGATGAGCTGCATGGCGAACGCCTGCGGCTGTCCGTCGCGCGAGTCGAGCAGGTAGTGCATCGCGGGCGCTCCGGCGGGGCCGCTGAAACGGAATTTACCCGATTTCACGACGGCCGAGTCGATCAGGCTGTCCTGCTGGAACAGGTAGACGGTGCCTTCAAGCCCGGCGATGTCGCCTTCGACGACGTATTTGGGCTGCGTGCTGCAACTGCACAGCACGGCTGCGGAAGCTGCGAAGAGAAATGCTTTTTTCATTGTGCAAGAATATTGGTTTATTTTTTGAGTTCTGCCAGCTGTTTTTCCAGATTGTGCACCAGTTTTTCCAGTTCGGGCAGCCGCTTGAAGACCGCCGCCGAACGGTGGTACTGCATGCCGGGCAGCGCCGGGTAGCCGAAGCGCACTTCGCCGTCGGGCACGTCCTTGTCCAGTCCGCTCTTCGAACCGATCTTCACGAAGTCGCCGACGTTCACGTGGTCGGCGATGCCGACCTGTCCTGCGAGGAAGCAGTTGCGGCCCACCCGCGAGGTGCCGGCGATGCCGGTCTGGGCCGAGGATACGGTGTTTTCGCCGATCTGGACGTTGTGTCCGATCTGAATCAGGTTGTCGAGCTTGACGCCCCGGCGGATCACCGTCGAATCGGTCTTGGCGCGGTCGATGCAGGTGTTGGCCCCGATCTCGACGTCGTCTTCGATCACCACGTTGCCCAGCTGCGGAATCTTGTCGAAACCGCCCGCGGCGTTGGGCATGAAGCCGAAGCCGTCGGCGCCGACCACGGCTCCCGCGTGCAGGATGCAGTTGCGGCCGATCCGGCAGCCTTCGTATACCTTGACTCCGGGGTAGAGGATCGTGCCTTCGCCCACCGTAACCCCCGCTCCGAGGTAAACCTGCGGATAGATCTGGCAGTTTTTGCCGATTTTCACGCCCGCTTCGATTACCGTGAAATCCCCGATGTAGCAGTCGGCGCCCACCTCGGCCTTTTCAGCGACCGAAGCCAGTTTGCTGATGCCGCTGCGGCGGGGCTTGGCGGCGTTGTACATTTCGAGCAGTTTGAGCACGCAGGCGGCGGCGTCGTCCACCTTGATGAGCGTGGCCGAGACCTGCTGCGAAGGTTCGAACGAACGGTTTACCAGCACGATCGATGCGCCCGTGCTGTAGAGGAACGTTTCGTATTTGGGGTTGGTGAGGTAGGTCAGCGAGCCCGCCTTGCCCTCCTCGATCGAAGATACGGTGTGTACTTTCGCCTCTTTGTCGCCGACGATGTCGCCGCCTAAAAATCCGGCGATCATTTCGGCCGTGAATTCCATCATAACGATTCTGTTTATAAGTATTTGTTTATGTCGATTCCTTTGGGCATGAACTCCTCCACCGAACGGCCGAACGAAAGCACCTCGCGCACGGTCGACGAGGATATGTCGGCCACGGGCGAGGGGGTGAAGAGCATTACGGTCGTGATGTCGGGGTAGATGCGGTGGTTGGTCGCCTCCATCGTGCGCTCGTACTCGAAGTCGGTGGTGTTCCTCACGCCGCGGATGATGGCGCAGGCGCCGGCCTTCTCGGCGAACTCGCCCGTAAGCCCCGTGTAGATATGGGCTTCGACGCGCGGATTGCCGGCGTAGAGGTCGTCGATCAGCCGCTTGCGGTTGGCGACGGTCAGCAGCCCCGTTTTCGCGGTGTTGTTGCCGATGCCGATGACCACGCGGTCGAAGAGATTGAGCGCTTCGTCTACCAGCGCGGCATGGCCGCGGGTGAACGGGTCGAACGATCCGGGGAAGATTGCAGTCCTTTCCATATCGGACAAAGGTAATAATATTTAGGAATCGGGAGTTATCTTTTCCCGATATTTTGTCCTACCGTTCGATTTTTACGTACTCCGAATAGACGATCCGCGTGTGCGGATTCGACGGGACGATCTCCTGCCGCAGGGCTTTCGTGCCCCAGCGGATGAAGAGAAAACGCCGCGGAATGCGGTGTACGACCTGCCGCAGGGTGTCGGTGCTCTCCACGCGGCATAGGACCGAGTCGGCGGTGACGGCGCCTTCGACACGCACCCACGCGTCGCGCCAGCGGAACAGCCGCAGGGTGTCGCGGACGACGAGCGTGTCGCGCAGCCGCACGACGACCGTATCGCGCACCGGGGTGCGTATCTCGACCTTCGTGGCCGTGGCTGTCCGGGCCGCGGCTTCCAGACGGCGGAGTTTGATTCCGAGCCGGCGGATTTCGGCGGCGTCTGCGGCCCGCAGCTCTTCGAATTCGGCGCAGCGCAGACGCAGGGCCTGCACCGATGCCGCCTCTTGCCCCAGACGCGTGCGGTAGCGTTCGATGCCGGCCGCAAGGGCGTGTTGGTTCTGGGTCAGGCGGCGGTTTTCGCGGCGGTAGCGGCCGTAGCCGTATACCAGCAGAGCCGTCACGGCGACGGCGTAAAGAAACAGGTATTTTTTCATGGTGAAACGGGTTTTCCGGCGAAGATAACGCCGGCTGCTCCCGTTCGGTTTCTACATTTTCGGAAACAGCCCGCCGAGCGATTGGGCGACCCGTTCCGCGAGAATCGCCATGCAGGGATGTCCGTCGCAGTGGGCGAGGGCGGTGACGCCCCGGTGATCGACGTAGAAGAGTTCGTCGAAGCCGGGCAGTTCGCCGCGCATTACCGGACGCTCTTCCAGTTCGAGTCCCGCCGCCTCGACGGCCCGCAGGCCCAATTCCCGTTCGACGCAGGCTTCCGCCGGGGAGACGAACGCCGTTTTGCCCCGCACGGCAAACAGCGGGGCGTCGTCGGCCGTGCGGACGATGCCGTCGCCGTCGCAGCGCACGGCGACCGATGCGCCGTGCAGACGGGCCTGCTGGCGGGCCAGTCCGGCGGCGGCTTCGCGCGCCGAAGTCGGGGCTTCGGGGAACGGCATATCGTATTGCAGCGTCGCGGCGTCGGGCATCAGACTGCGCAGGTCGTATCCCCGGTAGAGCGATATGCCTGCGGATTCGAGCCGGAAGGCGGGATCGCCCGATGCCGGAACGACGATCCGCACGAACTGCGAGAGGTCGCAGTCCGCAGGCGCCGTCTGCGCCGCGAGCGCTTCGATCTGCCGGGCGAGGGACTGCTGGCGGAAGCCTGCCTGCCGGCCGAAAAGTTCGCGCGACCAGCGGTCGAGCACGGCCAGATGCGCCGTCAGGTGGAGAGACCTGCCGCCGAGGATGTGAACGGTCTGGTATAGGTAGACCTCCTGCATCAGAGTAGGAAGATTTTGAGCAGCAGTTCGCGCAGCAGCTCCCCGTCCGACGCTCCGCCGGCGTTCATGCCCTTGCTCTTGGCGTCGTATTCGCGCAGCAGGCCGAGGATGTTGAATACCCTGCGGTTGTCCCAGTTGGCGGCGTTCTGCTTGATCTCGCCCAGTACGTAGACGTTGTTTTTCTTGAGGATGCGCATCAGCTCGGCGTCGGAGGGAAAGGGCATGCCCTTGTGGCGCGCCGTCCAGCGCAGGTAGTTCACGACGAACAGCTCCTTGAACTGGCCGAACAGCGCCAGCACGGTGACCAGCAGCGGGTTGTCCTTGGGGTTGCGGGCGAAGTGCTCGGCGATCATCAGCGCGCGCGCCATGTCTCTGGTCACTACGGCCTTGCATAGCTCGAAGTTGTTGAAATCCTTCGAGATGCCGATGTTGGCCTCGATGTCGGCGTCGGTGATGCGCTTGGTCCCTTCGGGCAGCGAAACGACAAGCTTCCCCAGCTCGTTCGAGATTTTCGAAATGTCGGTTCCGAGGTGGTCGGTGAGCATCGAGAGCGCCTTGGCGTCGATGGCGAGTCCCTTTTTTGCGATGAACTGCTGGAGCCACGAGGCGATTTCGTAGTCGCGCGGGCGCACCGATTCGAGTACCGCTCCGTTGGCGGCGCAGCCCTTGTAGAATGCCGAGCGTTTGTCGGCGTTCTTCTCCTTGTGGCAGATCACGAGGATCGTCGTGGGCGAGGGTTTCTGCGTGTAGAGCGAGAGTTTGTCCAGTCCGCGCAGCTGCTGCGCCTCCTTGAGGATGACGACCTGATACGAACCCATCATCGGCATCTGGCGGCAGAGGTTGATGACCTGCCCCGCCTCGGAGTCCTTGCCGTAGACGGTGATCTGGTTGAAAGCCCGTTCGGCTTCGCCGAGCACCGTCGTCGCGAGCCGCTCGGCGATGGCGTCGATAAAGTAGCTCTCCTCGCCCATGAGCAGGTACACGGGGGCGAACCGCCGTGCGGCGATCTCCTGCGCCAACTTTTCGTATGCGGCGACGGAATCTTTGAATTTCAGTGCGCTTTTGGCCATATCTCAGTCATTGGTCCGGCCGAGCCGGATGCGGGGCGGGGCGTTTCCGCCATCCCCGCGGCGGAAGGGGCTGAATCGCCGCTCCCGGTCGTGTTATACAATCTCTTTGGTGATGCGCAGCACGTTTTCCGTGTCGGGCGTCAGGCGGTAGCGGTCGTCGATGCGGCGGCCGACGAGCCATACGATCTCGTCGCCCGACAGCAGTACGAACTGCCGCTCTTTTTCGGGCATCGAGACCTTGGCGTCGATCAGGAAGTCGCTCACCTTCTTGCGGCCCGCCATGCCGAAGGGAATGAACCAGTCGCCCTCGCGCCAGCGGCGCAGCGTGAGCGGGAATTTCAGCAGGTCGGCATCGACCTGCGCGATGTGCTCCGGCACGCCGAAGTTCTTGATCGCGTCGATGTCGCAGTATTCGAAATAGAGCGCCGAATTGCCGCAGTAACTGCGCGGCACGCCCCGTTCGACGGTCACCAGACATGCGTCGCCGGGGGCGATCGGGGCCACGACGATCGTGCCGCGGTCCACGTAGGCGACCCGCTCGCGCGAGTAGAAGCGGCGGCCCGTCATGCCGTGCCTGAGCGAATGGCAGAGCGAGTCGATGACGTCGCCCTTGAATCCGTAGGCCGAGTTGAGCAGTTCGTAGATGACGAACTCCTGCGGAAACGCGGGGTCGATGCGGTCGAGGTGTATCGTGTCCAGTCCGTTCTCGGTGGTCACCGCTTCGCCGCGTATGCGTTCGATGCCGTGGTTGATGAAGAGTTGGGCGTCGGTCAGCCGCGCGATGTTGCGGCGCATGAGACTCGTGAACTTGGGGTTGATCTCCCGGATGCGGGGAATCAGGCCCAGCCGTATCTTGTTGCGCAGGTACTTGGTCGAGCGGTTCGACGAATCCTCCCGGAAGGGGATGCGGTTGGCGACGGCGTACTCCAGAATCTCCTTGCGCGAGGCGAACATCAGCGGCCGGACGACCTTGCCGACCTGCGTCGAAATGCCCGTCAGCCCGCGCAGGCCCGTGCCGCGCAGCAGGTTGATGAAGAACGTCTCGATCGAGTCGTCGGCATGGTGGGCGATCGCCACCACCGTGTAGCCGTGTTCGCGGCTCAGGGCGTCGAACCATGCGTAGCGCAGCCGCCGGGCGGCCATCTCCATCGACTCGCCCGTGCGCTCCATCTCGGCCGCCGTTTCGAAGCGTTTGTTGTAGAACTCGACGCCGTATTTCCGCGCCTCTTCCTCCACCAGCACCTCGTCCTCGTCGCTCTCCGCGCCCCGCAGCTGGAAATTGCAGTGCGCCACGCCGACCCGGTAGCCGCTGCGCGTGAAGAGCGACAGCATGACCATCGAGTCCACGCCGCCCGAAACGGTCAGCAGAATGCGGTCGTCGTGCGTTGCCAGATCGTTGTCGGCGATGTATTTGCGGAAAGCCTCTAAAAGTGCCATACGATTAAAATATATTGACCTCGGTGTCTATTTCTATGCCGAATTTTTCGTGAACGCGCATCTGCACCGTGTGGGCGAAGTCAATCACTTCGCCGCCCGTCGCGCCGCCCAGATTCACCAGCACAAGCGCCTGCCGTTCGTGGACGCCGACTCTTCCGCGCTTGTAGCCTTTCAGCCCGGCCTTGTCGATGAGCCAGCCGGCCGCCAGCTTCACCCTGCCGGCGCATCCCGCCGCCGGGTAAACCGGCATGTCGGGCCACTGGGCCTGCAGCTGCCGCGCCACGCACTCGTCCACGACCGGGTTTTTGAAGAAGCTGCCCGCGTTGCCCGTCACCTTCGGATCGGGAAGTTTGGCGCGGCGGATCGCGCAGATCGCTTCGCGGATGTTGCGCAGCGTGACACCGCCGCGGGCTTCGACCTCGCGCTCCACGTCGCCGTAGCCCAGCCGCGGCCGGGGCGTGCGCGAAAGCCGGATGTCCACGGCCGTGATGATGACGCGCCCCCGCAGTTCGTGCTTGAAGATGCTTTCGCGGTAGCCGAAGCAGCAGTGTCCGGCGTCGATGACCATTGCCGAGCGGTTGTCGGTGCAGAACATGTGCACCCGCTCGATCACGTCTTTGGCTTCGCAGCCGTAGGCGCCGATGTTCTGCACCGGGGCCGCGCCCGCCTTGCCGGGTATGAGCGAAAGGTTTTCGATGCCCCACAGGCCGCGTTCCACGGCCCATTCCACGAGGTCGTCCCACTCGACGCCCGCATCGGCCCGCACGCGGACCGTGTCGCCCTCTTCGCCGAGGGGCGTGATCTGCCGGGCGACGGGCGTAAGCAGCAGTCCGTCGTAGTCGCGCGTGAAGAGGATGTTGTTGCCGCCGCTCAGCACCGCCCAGCGTTCGGGCACGCCGCCGCTGAAGATCGTTCGCAGGTCCTCTTCGGTCTCGAATTCGGCGAGACGCGCCGCCTGCTGTCCGACGCCGAAGCTGTTGCGTCCGCTCAGGTCGATTTGGTGGAATTCTCGGATCATGCCGTCTGTCTCTGTTTGTTTGTCGTTCGCCCGGTTGTGTCGGCGGGCGTCGGGCGCATAATGTTCTCCGTGCGCCCGTCCCGGATTCCGGCGAGCGGTCCTTACGGCGCTCCGGGCGGGATGTCTGTCCCTCCCCGGCTCCTTGTACTGCGTCGTCCGGTGCGGTCGCGGGTACGGAAAATGTGCAATCTTGCGCAAAGTTAGAAATAATTTAGTAATTTTGGTGAGATGTTTCCACGAACCGTAAAAAACAAAATACCTGAATACCTATGTTTACTCAACAAGATTTACAGCAGATCGAAAAACACGGACTGACCCCCGAAGCGGTCGAGTTGCAGCTGGAGAATTTCCGCCGCGGATTTCCTTTTCTCAACGTTGTGCGCGCCGCCTCACCCGGCGACGGCGTGCTGACGCTGAGCGACGCCGAGGCCGCTGCCGCCGCCGAACGTTACGAGCGGGCCGCCGCCGGACTGTCCGTTGTGAAGTTCGTGCCCGCGTCGGGCGCCGCGACGCGTATGTTCAAGGAGCTTTTCGAGTTCGTGAACGACGGCAAGCGCGGCAAGGGGATCGACACCCTGCTCGAAAACATCGGAAAGTTCGCCTTCTGGCCCGAATTGAAGGCCCTGCTTCCGGCCGGCGCAGACGACCGGACGATCGTCTGCGCCATCGTGAACGAAGGACTCGGCTACGGCCGCAAACCCAAAGGACTCGTTACCTTCCACGCCTATCCCGAAGGCGCGCGCAAGGCGGTCGAGGAACATCTGGTCGAAGGGGCGGTCTATGCGGCCGCGAACGGCGTGGCGAAGATTCATTTCACGGTTTCTCCCGAACATATCGAAGGATTTCAGGAGCTGCTGGCTGCGAAGGTGCCCGTTTACGAAAAGCGTTTCGGCATCCGTTACGACATCTCGTTCTCGGTGCAGAAACCCTCGACCGACACCATCGCCGTCAATCCCGACAACACGCCCTTCCGGCAGGACGACGGTACGCTGCTGTTCCGCCCTGCGGGCCACGGCGCGCTGATCGAAAACCTGAACGAGATCGACGCCGACGTGGTGTTCATCAAGAACATCGACAACGTCACCACCGACGCGCAGCGCGGCGATACGATCCGTTACAAGAAGGTGCTGGCAGGCATCCTGCTCGACCTTCAGGAGCGTGCGTTCGAATACCTCAAGGCGCTCGAAGTCGGCGGCGCCGAGCTGGAGCCGATCGTCGAATTCATCGAGAAGCGGCTCTGCGTGAAGTTGCCCGGCAGTTACGATTCGGCCATGCTCCGCGCCGTGCTCGACCGTCCGATCCGTGTCTGCGGCATGGTCCGCAACGAGGGCGAACCGGGCGGCGGTCCTTTCTGGGTCGGAAACCCCGACGGCACGCAGTCGCTCCAGATCGCCGAATCGAGCCAGATCGGCCCCGACGACCTGCCGCTGATGCGGTCGGCCACGCACTTCAATCCCGTCGATCTGGTCTGCGGCATGAAGAATTCGAAAGGCGTCCGCTTCGACCTGCGCAGGTACACCGATCCTTCGACGGGCTTCATTTCGTCGAAGTCGAGCGGCGGCCGCGATCTGCGCGCGCAGGAACTTCCCGGCCTGTGGAACGGCGCCATGGCCAAGTGGAATACGGTCTTCGTGGACGTGCCCATTACGACCTTCTCGCCCGTCAAAGTGGTGCAGGACCTGCTGCGTCCCCAGCATCAGTAATCTTGGGGTGTATGACAAGGCCGGATGCCGCATCATGCGGCATCCGGTTTTTTGTCGGGCTTTTTCGGGATTGTTCGGCGTGTGTTGCTTTTTTGGGGTGTTAAGGGTGCTCGGCTTTTTCCGGGGTGTTCGGCGTTTTTCCCGTTTTCCCGTTTTGCCAGCGGCGTCCTGCCGCGGGCCGCATGCGGCGGTGGGGGAGACGCTTCTCGGACGGGACGTCGTTCGTAAACGAATTGTCTGCGAATCGGCGTTATCGTAAGATTTGTTATTATGAATCGGGCGGAATTGTCTTTTTGTCGTATTTTATTGTCTTTTTGGTCGGTGCTTGGGGTGCGTGTCGCGGGCGGCTTTTGAAAAAAATGGGTTATGACCTGCGTGCGAAGCTATTTTCTTTTGTATCGGGTTTGCCGGGTCGTGATTTATTGCTACCTTTACACAATTAATATTGAAACACACAAAAAGATACGGTATGACCAGTTCGTTTTTAAAACAGGCGACGGAAGGCAATAAAAACGCGATTCTCAAACAGCAGATCATTTGCCAGTATATCTTCTGCGGGGATTCGAGCATTACGGATCTGAGCAAGGCCGTGAATCTGAGCGTGCCGACCGTAACCAAACTGATCGGGGAGCTGATCGACGAAGGTTTCGTCCACAACTTCGGCGAGCAGGGGACGGCCGGCGGACGACGGCCGAATATTTACGGCCTGAATCCCTATGCCGGGTATTTCGTCGGCGTCGATCTGCGCAAGGATTCGGTCATGATGGCCGTCATCAATTTCAAGGGACAGCTGATCGATGAAACGACGGTCGATTTTCTGATGGACAACGATCCCCGTTCGCTGGACCGTCTTTGCGACGTGATTCAGAATTTCATCCGTGCGCGCAAGATCGCCCGCGACAAGGTGCTGGCCGTCGGGGTGAATATTTCGGGCCGCGTCAATTCGCAGACCGGATACAGTTACAGCTATTTCTTCGTCGAGGAACAGCCGCTGACGATGCTGCTCGAAGAGCGTCTCGGCACGACGGTCTACATCGAGAACGACACCCGTGCCGCCACTTACGGCGAATATATGTACGGCGACGCCCACTCCGAGAAGACGATGCTCTACATCAACGCCAGCTGGGGACTGGGGTTGGGGATGATCATCGACGGCAAGATATTTTACGGCAAGTCGGGCTTTTCGGGCGAATTCGGCCATTTCCCGCTGCTCGACAACGAGATCATCTGCCGCTGCGGCAAACGCGGCTGTCTTGAGACGGGGGCTTCCGGTTTGGCCATGCACCGGATTTTTCTGGAGAAACTCAAGGAGGGACGCGTGTCGATGCTTTCCGAGAAATACAAAAAAGGCGAGGAGATCACGCTGAACGATATTCTGGCCGCGCTGCTGAAGGAGGATGTGCTGGCCATCGAGATTCTGGAGTCGGTGGGGCACACGCTCGGCAAGGCCATCGCGGGGCTTATCAACATGTTCAATCCGGAGGTGATCGTTATCGGCGGTACGCTTTCGGTGGCCAAGGAGTACCTGATGCTGCCCGTGCGCAACGCCATCAACAAATACTCGCTGATGCTGGTCAACAAGGATACGCAGATCAAGCTTTCGTCGCTCGGAGAACGCGCTGGCGTGATGGGTGCCTGCCTGCTGGCCCGAAGCAAGTCGCTCGGCCTGTTCTGACGCCTCTGTTCGCTCTCGTGCACGCCCCCGGAAACCCGCTGTTTCCGGGGGCGTGCGGCGTTATCCGCAGCGGTGCGTCGCCGGGCAGTGCGCTCTGCGGCGTTCCGCGGCGGAAGAGACGGGGGCAGGCCGGAAGCAGCCCCTTCCGGAAGGGTGCGATTTCGGTATGCGAATTGCGCGGAGAGGGGGTTCGGAGCTTGAATTCCAAGGGGTTCTGCGGTGCGTGTTTCTTCCTTTTGTTCTCTATTCTTGTCAAAAAAGGACAAATTGTCGCGGTGCGCCGCTGTTTGTATTATAAACTTTTATATATTTGTATCGCTAAATTGAAAAACAATAATTAAAACTAAATAACGCTATGGAAAACAAACTTCAACAGTTGACTCAGAAGCTCTACGACGAGGGGCTGGAGAAAGGACGCGCCGAAGCCGACCGTCTGGTCGCCGAGGCTAAGAAAGAGGCGGCGAAGATCGTCGCCGAAGCCCGTGCTCAAGCCGAGGATATCGTCAGGAAGGCGCAGGACAAGGCCGAGGACGTCGAAAAAAATACGATGACCGAAATCTCGCTCGCCGGCAAGCAGGCCGCCGCGAAGATCAAGTCGGAGATCGCCGCGATGATCGTTGCCAAGAGCACGGCCGCAGGCGTCAGGGAGGCCGTCATGGATCCCGCCTTCATCAAGGAGATGCTGTTGTCTGTGGCCAAGAACTGGAACGGCGCCGACGCCGGCAAGGTGGAGCTGAAGGCGCTGCTGCCCGAAGCCGACCGCGCCAAGCTCGACGAGGCGTTCGGCAAGAGCGCTCAGGAGCTGCTCTCCGCCGGTATCGAAGTGGGTTATTCCAAGGAGGTGAAGACGGGCTTCAAGGTCGGCGCCAAGGAGGGCGGTTACTACATTTCGTTCTCCGACGCCGATTTCGACGCCCTGCTGGGCGAATACCTGCGCGAGAAGGTTTCGGACATGCTTTTTAAGGCGTGACGCGTATGTTCGCAACGGAATATTATTGTCTGGTAGCCGGACTGAAGGAGTACTCCCTCGACGCCGACACCAAGGGTTTCGACGCCAAAGCCATCGTCGGGGAGATTCTCGACGGTGTTTCGGCTTCGGATGCGGCTCAGGTGCGTCTGCTGTACGGCTACTACGATTGTGAGAATATCGCTTCGCTGCGCGCGGGGCGCTCGGCGCACAATCCGCTGGGCAACTTCACGCGCGAGGAGCTGGAAGAGGAGGTGAAGGCTCCCAAGCGTTTGCCCGCCGCCGTGGGCCGCGTGCTGCGTGCCTATGCCGATCCCGAAGGGGAGGACGCCGAGGAGGTCGATACGGCGCAGCGTTTCGAAACCGCGCTGTTCGACGCCTATTACGCCACCTGCAGCCGTGCCAAGAGCCGCTTTCTGCGCGAGTGGTCGGAATTCGACCGCACCCTGCGCAACGTGACGGCCGCCGTGACGGCCCGTGCCGCGGGCCGTCCGGTCGAGGAGGTGACCGTGGGCGGGGGCGACGTGGTCGAACAGCTGGAGCGCAGTTCGGCCGCCGATTTCGGTCTGCGGGGCGAATTGCCCTACATCGACGCCGTGATCGCCGCCGTGAACGACGAGGCGAATCTGGTCGAGAAGGAGCACAAGATCGACCTGATCCGCTGGAACGAGGCCACCGAGCTGGCGACGTTCGACTATTTCGACATCAATACCATTCTGTCCTATCTGGCGCGCGTCAATATCGTGGCCCGCTGGACGCAGCTGGACGCCGTGCGCGGTCGTGAAATGTTCGACCGCCTGATGGCCGAGCTGGACGGCAGGGAGCTGGTGAACAGGATATAGCCGCCGCGCGGCATATGCGGGCGACGCGCCGCCGGACCGGGACCGGTCTCTCCGGCAGGAGGGATGCGGAGCGGCCGGGAAGTGCGGAAATGCGGTCCGCGACCGGAAAAGTGAAAATAAGAAACTAAACGAATATTCATGAAAACTACAGGACGTGTAAATGGTATCATCTCCAACATCGTCATCGTCAAGGCCGACGGAGCAGTAGGCCAGAACGAGATCTGCTATGTCTATGCGGGAGATACCAAGATGATGGCCGAGGTCATCAAGGTCGTAGGCGACAGCGCCTATGTCCAAGTTTTTGACAGCACCCGCGGACTCAAGATCGGCGACAAGGTCGAGTTCGAGGGGCATATGCTCGAAGTGACGCTCGCGCCGGGACTTTTGTCGCGCAACTACGACGGTCTGCAGAACGACCTCGAAAAGATGGACGGGCTGTTCATCGAGCGCGGTTCGATCACCGATCCGATCGACTTCGACGCCGAGTGGGAATTCGCTCCGCTGGCCAAGGCGGGCGACAAGGTGACCGCCGCGTCGTGGCTGGGCGAAGTCAAGGAGCAGTGGGTGAGCCATAAGATCATGGTGCCCTTCACCATGGCCGACAACTATACGGTCAAGAGCGTGGCGGCGGCCGGGAAATACAAGGTGACGGACACGATCGCCGTCCTGACCGACGAGGAGGGCCGCGAACATGCGGTCACGATGGTTCAGAAATGGCCCGTGAAGCAGGCCGTGCGCTGCTACGTCGAGAAGCCGCGTCCGTCGCGCATGATGGAGACGGGCGTTCGCGCCATCGACACCTTCAACCCGATGGCCGAAGGCGGTACGGGCTTTATCCCCGGACCTTTCGGCGCCGGCAAGACCGTGCTCCAGCACGCCATTTCCAAGCAGGCCGACGCCGACATCATCATCATGGTGGCCTGCGGCGAGCGCGCCAACGAGGTGGTCGAAATCTTCAAGGAGTTCCCCGAACTGGTCGATCCCCATACGGGCCGCAAGCTCATGGAGCGTACGATCATCATCTGCAATACGTCGAACATGCCCGTTGCGGCGCGCGAGGCGTCGGTCTATACGGGCATGGCCATCGGCGAATACTACCGCTCGATGGGACTCAAGGTGCTGGTGATGGCCGACTCGACTTCGCGCTGGGCGCAGGCGCTGCGCGAGATGTCGAACCGTCTGGAGGAGCTGCCCGGTCAGGACGCTTTCCCGATGGACCTTTCGGCCATCATCTCCAACTTCTATTCGCGTGCAGGCTTGGTGAAGCTCAGCAACGGCGCCACAGGCTCCGTGACGTTCCTCGGAACGGTATCGCCCGCGGGCGGTAACCTCAAGGAGCCTGTCACCGAATCGACCAAGAAAGCGGCCCGCTGTTTCTACGCCCTTTCGCAGGGCCGCGCCGACTCGAAGCGCTACCCGGCCATCGACCCGCTGGAATCCTACTCCAAATATCTGGAGTATCCCGAAATCAGCCAGTACCTCGACGAGCACATCGGCAAGGGGTGGGTCGACATGGTCTATGCCGGCAAGACGATCGTGCAGCGAGGCAAGGAGGCCAACGACCAGATCAACATCCTCGGCGACGACGGCGTGCCCATCGAGTACCACGAGCGTTTCTGGAAATCGGAGCTCATCGACTTCGTCATCCTCCAGCAGGACGCTTTCGACGACATCGACGCCAACTGCCCCGTCGAGCGTCAGAAGATGATGTACGAGATGGTGCTCGGCATCTGCCGCAAGGATTTCCGCTTCACCGACTTCGAGGAGTGCTCGCAGTTCTTCAAGGGGCTCATCAACCTTTTCCGCCAGATGAACTACTCCGAGTGGCAGTCGGAGAAGTTCCACGGCTACAAGCAGCAGATCGAGCAGTATGTACTTGCCAAAACCGAATAAAGCCATGACAACACGCGCATTTCAGAAGATATATACCCGAATCGACAACATCACCAAAGCCACCGTCACACTCCGCGCTTCGGGCGTCGGCAACGACGAGTTGGCCACCGTCGGCGGCAAGCTCGCGCAGGTCGTCAAAATCATGGGCGAGAACGTCACCTTGCAGGTCTTCGCCGGTACGGAGGGCATCGCCACCGATTCGGAGGTGATGTTCCACGGCGAGCCGCCCAAGCTCAAGGTCTCGGACAACCTCGCCGGGCGTTTCTTCAACGCCTACGGCGAGCCTTTGGAGGGCGGCGAGGCCGTCGAGGGCGAGGCCCGCGAAATCGGCGGTCCGACGGTCAATCCGTTCAAGCGTATCCAGCCCTCGGAGCTCATCGCTACGGGTATCGCCGGCATCGACTTGAACAATACCATCGTTTCGGGTCAGAAGATTCCGTTCTTCGCCGACCCCGACCAGCCTTATAACGCCGTCATGGCCAATGTGGCCCTGCGCGCCAAGGCCGACAAAATCATCCTGGGCGGTATGGGTCTCACGAACGACGACTTTCTCTACTTCAAGTCGGTCTTCGAGAACGCCGGAGCCTTGGACCGCATCGTCTCGTTCGTCAACACCACCGAGAATCCGCCCGTCGAGCGTCTGCTCGTGCCCGACATGGCTTTGACCGCCGCCGAGTACTTCGCCGTCGACAAGGGCGAAAAGGTGTTGGTGCTGCTCACCGACATGACCCTCTACGCCGATGCGCTGGCCATCGTCTCGAACCGTATGGACCAGATTCCGTCGAAGGATTCGATGCCCGGTTCGCTCTATTCCGACCTGGCCAAGATTTACGAGAAGGCCGTGCAGCTGCCCAACGGCGGTTCGATCACCATCATCGCCGTGACGACCCTTTCGGGCGGCGACATCACCCACGCCATCCCCGACAATACGGGTTACATTACGGAGGGCCAGTTGTTCCTGCGCAACGATTCCGACACGGGCAAGGTCATCGTCGACCCGTTCCGTTCGCTGTCGCGTCTGAAGCAGCTCGTCATCGGCAAGAAGACCCGCGAGGACCATCCGCAGGTGATGAACGCCTGCGTGCGTCTGTATGCCGACGCCGCCAACGCCAAGACCAAGCTCGAAAACGGTTTCGACCTCTCGGATTACGACGAACGTACGCTGAAATTCGCGTTCGACTACTCGGAGAAACTGCTCTCGATCGACGTCAATATCGGCATCACGGAGATGCTCGACACGGCGTGGGGACTCTTTGCGAAGTACTTCTCCAAGGAGGAGGTCGCTATCAAGGAGGAACTCATCAAAAAGTACTGGAAAGAAGCGTAACGTACGATGGCAATCAAATTTCAATATAACAAGACCTCGCTCGGCGACCTCGGCAAGCAGCTGAAAATGCGGCAGAAGGCGCTCCCTACGATCAAAAGTAAGGAGTCGGCCCTGCGCTCCGAGGTGAAGAAGGCGAAGGACTCCGCAGGCGATTACCGCCGTCGGCTCGACCGGCTCAAGGCCGAGTACGACTACATGGTGTCGCTATGGGGAGAGTTTGATTGTGACCTCCTGCGTATTGCCGATGTGGAACTTTCGGTACAGAAAATCGCAGGTGTGCGTACGCCGGTCCTGCAGGACGTGAAATTCGAGGTGAAACCCTACGATCTTTTCTCGTCGCCCGTCTGGTTCGCCGACGGAGTCGATATTCTGAAGCGCATGGCGCAGCTGGGTATCGAGTTCGAGGTCTACAACCGCAAGATGGAGCTGCTGGACTATGCACGCCGTAAAACCACTCAGAAGGTGAACTTGTATGAAAAGGTGCAGATACCCGGATACGAGGACGCCATACGTAAGATCAAACGCTTCATGGAGGACGAGGAGAACCTCTCCAAGTCGGCCCAGAAGATCGTGAAAACCAAACAGCAGCAGGCCGGGGAGGGCGCGACGTTATGATAGCGAAAATGGCGAAATACGACTTTGTGCTCTATGCGGCGCAAAGCGAGGATTTTATCGAAAAGCTGCGCGAACTCGGCTTGGTGGACATCACCACTACGGGCTGGGAACCCTCCGAGGAGGACCGCCAGCTGCTGCTCGACATCGAAGGACACGCCAAGGCGTTCGAATTCCTGCGCAACTTCCGCACGGAAGAGGGGCGCTGCAAGGCCGGAGCCGAGCCTTTCGCAACGGGCGCCGAGGCCTACGAACACTATGCCGCGGCGCATCAGCAGGCGACGGCGCTGCACGCCGAGATCGGCCGTCTCGAAAAAACGGCCGACGAACTGCGTCCGTGGGGAGAATTCTCGCCTGAGAGAACCCGCTCGCTCGCCGAGCAGGGTATCGTGCTGCGATATTTCTTCACGCCGAAGAGCAATTACGACAAGTTCGAGGCCCAGTGGGCGGAGCGCTATACCATCGCGCCGATCAACCGCACCGAATCGACGGTCTATTTCGTCGTCGTGGCGGCTCCCGGCGAGGAGGTGACGCTCGACGCGCAGGAGATGAAAACCCCGTCGATGGACATTCGCGAAGCGGAACGCCGCATCGCCGAAGCCCGGAAGGAGCTGAGCGCCCTCGACGCCGAATTCTCGCGTGTCGCAGCTTCGGAGAAGCTGCTCGCGGCGCATGCCGCCTCGCTGAAGGAACAGCTGCAGGGCGTGCGTGTGAAGGCCACGGCGCAGCAGGCGGCCGACGGAACGCTGGTCGTCATGGAGGGCTGGGCCGAGAAGGAGACTTCGGACAAGGTTGATGCCCTTCTGGAGCAGTATCCCAACGTCGTGTACCTCAAGGGTGATCCGACTCCTGAGGACGATACGCCCGTGAAACTGAAAAACAACTGGTTCGCCCGCATTTTCGAGTTGGTGGGCGACATGTACGCCCGCCCGAAGTACGGCACGATGGACCTGACGCCTTTCTTCGCGCCGTTCTACATGCTTTTCTTCGGGATCTGCCTGAACGACGCCGGTTACGGCGCCATTCTGGCCCTGCTGGGGGCGTGGATGCTGGCCAAGAACCGGCAACCCGGCATGATGCGTCAGGCCGCGTGGTTCGCCACGTTGTGCGGCTTGACGACGGTCGTCGTGGGGCTGGCCTGCGGTTCGGTGTTCGGCGTGAATCTCAAGGAGTATTTCCCTTCGATTCCGTTCTTCGACTTCCAAGGCAGCTTCTTCTCGATCGCCTTGGCGATCGGCGTGGTGCAGATCGTGTTCGGCATGATGCTGAAGGTCGTCATGATCTCGGCTACCGTCGGATTCCGCTATTCGCTCGGTACGCTGGGCTGGCTGCTGGTGATCCTCGGCGGAAGCATCGCCGGCGGTCTGCCGCTGCTCAATCCCGAATGGGTGATTCCGTTCTACACCACCTCGTCGCCCGCGTTCTATGCGACGCTCGGCGTGGGTGCGGTGCTGATGCTGTTCTTCAATTCGCCGGGCAAGAATCCGCTGCTGAACTTCGGTCTGGGATTGTGGGATACCTATAATAATCTGACGGGCATCCTCTCCGACGTGCTGTCGTACATCCGTCTGTTCGCCATCGGACTCTCTGGCGGCATCCTCGCCACGGTGTTCAACGCGCTGGCCGACGGCTTCGTGCCCGAAGGTTCGGGCATCGTCGTGCGGCTGCTGATCATGATTCCGATTCTGCTCGTCGGCCACGGCATCAACCTCTTCATGTCCACCATTTCGTCGTTCGTGCACCCGATGCGTCTGACGTTCGTCGAATTCTATAAAAATGCAGGTTTCGAGATGTCGATGCGTTCGTTCGATCCCCTGCGCAAAATCGAAAATTCGGAAAACAAATAACAACTAAAACAAATTACAATTATGGAATCAACAACTGCAATTATTTTGGGCTATCTCGGCGTAGCGCTGATGGTGGGCCTTTCGGGCGTAGCGAGCTGTATCGGTACTTCGATCGCCGGCATGGCGTCGGTGGGCGCCATGAAGAAAAACGGCGGCGCTTTCGGTAGCTACATGATCCTCTCGGCCATTCCCGGTTCGCAGGGTCTCTACGGTTTCGTGGGCTACTTCATCATCAAGGGCTTCCTGACCGATTCGATGACGCTGCTGCAGGGTGCCGCCATCTTCGGCGCCGGTCTGCTGACGGGTCTTGTCTGCCTCGCTTCGTCGTACTTCCAGTCGAAGGTCTGCGCCAACGGTATCGCCGCTATCGGCAACGGCCACGACGTGATGGGTAAGACGCTTATTCTGGCCGCCTTCCCTGAGTTGTACGCCATTCTTACGGTTGCCGCCGTGTTCCTGATCGCGGGCGCTATCTGATCTGCCGAGCGGAATTTCTCACGGGCGGAACGTCGGTTGCGATGTTCCGCCTCTTTTTTTGAATTTGCAGCCCGAAACGGCCGGCCGATCGTAAAATAATACATTTATTGCATAAAATAGTACTTGTACTCTCGGCTGTTTTACGTAATTTTGTGAAAACTCAAAATCTTTTAAACCCTGACAGATATGAAACCGAACCGATTTATGCTGGCCTTGGCCGCGTTGTGCTTTGCCGCAGGCGGCGCTTCGGCGCAGCAGACCGACGGCAAGTCCGTGGCGCCCAAGACCTACAAGGCCTACATGGTCAGCGACGCCCATCTCGACACCCAGTGGAACTGGGACGTACAGACGACCATCCGCGAGTACATCCCCCGCACGCTGTTCCAGAACCTCTACCTCATGGAACGCTTCCCCGACTACCGCTTCAGCTTCGAAGGCGGCGTCGTCTATTCGTGGATGAAGGAGTACTATCCCATGCATTACGAGCGGATGAAGAAATACATCGCTTCGGGCCAGTGGCATATCGCCGGCGCGTCGTGGGACGCCAATGACCCCAACATGCCTTCGGCCGAGTCGTTCTTCCGCAACATCCTGCTCGGACAGGAGTTCTATAAAAAAGAGTTCGGCGTGCGTTCGACCGATATTTTCCTGCCCGACTGCTTCGGCTTCGGCTATACGCTGCCGACGATCGCGGCCCACAGCGGCCTGATCGGCATGTCCACGCAGAAGCTCAGCTGGCGCAACCACGACTTTTACGACGCTCCCTACCACAAGAAGAATCCCTTCTCGTGGGGCGTGTGGTACGGCATCGACGGCAGTTCGGTGATCGCAGCCTTCGATACGGGCGGCTATAACTCGGAACTTCCTGAGAATGTGCAGTATAATGAACGCCTGATGGAGCGCGCCGCCCACGGTTACGACAACACCTGCTTCCGCTACTATGCCGGCGGCGGCGAAGGGGTCGGCGACAAGGGCAACAGCGGTACGGTGACCACCTGCCGTCGTCTGACCAAGGCGATCAACGACCCGAACGCCCCGATCGAGATCATCAGCGCCACGAGCGACGACCTGTTCAAGGCCTACCTCGGCCGCAAAGCCGAGCTGCCCTCTTTCGACGGCGAATTGCTGATGGACGTGCACGCTACGGGCTGCTATACTTCGCAGACCGCCATGAAATACTACAACCGCCGCAACGAGGAGCTGACCGGCGCCGCCGAGCGCGCTTCGGTCGCCGCCGACTGGCTCGGTGCGCTGGCTTACGACCAGCGGAAACTCACCGAGATCTGGCAGCGTTTCATCTGGCACCAGTTCCACGACGACCTGACGGGTACGAGTATCCCTGAGGCCTATACGTGGTCGTGGAACGACGAGCTGATCGCCCTGCGGCAGGGCGGCGACGTGATGAATTCGGCGGTCGGCGCGCTGAGCTATTCGCTCGATACGCGCGTCAAGGGTACGCCCGTGGTGGTCTACAACGCCGTGACCTATCCCGTCAAAGCCGTTGTCGAGGCCGAGATTCCGCTCGCCGCCAAAGCCAAGGGCGTGGCCGTATACGGTCCCGACGGCCGCCGCGTGGCCGCGCAGATTCTCAGCCGCGAGGGCGACAAGGCCGTGATCGCATTCGCCGCCGACGTAAAGTCGGTGGGGTATGCCGTCTACGACGTCCGTCCGGCATCGCCCGCCAAATCGTCGGCGCTGAAAGTGAACGGCAATACGATCGAGAATGGCGTTTACAAGTTGACGCTCGACAGGAACGGCGATATCGCGTCGCTCGTGGACAAGCGTTACGGCCGTGAACTGGTCGAGCAGGGCAAGGCCTTCCGGCTGGCGATTTTCGAAGGCAATCCGTCGAACGAGTGGCCCGCATGGGAGGTGCTGAAGGAGGTCGTGGACAAGACTCCGCGCGCCGTTACCGACAATGTTTCGGTGTCCGTCGGCGAAGAGGGGCCCGTGCGTGCTTCGCTCAAGGTGGAGCGCACGTACGGAGATTCGAAGTTCACGCAGTACATTACGCTGACCGACGGTGCGCAGGACGACCGCATCGACATCCGTACGACGGTGGACTGGAACAGCCGCAATACGCTGCTCAAAGCCGAGTTCCCGATGTCGGTGAGCAACGCGAAAGCCGCTTACGACCTCGGTATCGGCTTTATCGAGCGCGGCAACAACACGGCCACGGCATACGAAGTGCCCGCCCTGAAGTGGGCCGACCTGACCGACGCCGACGGTTCGTACGGCATCTCGGTGCTCAACGACTGCAAATACGGCTGGGACAAACCCGCCGACAATACGATCCGTCTGACGCTGATCCACACTCCTTCGACCGAAAAACGCTATCCGCACCAGCGCGATCTCGATCTGGGTGTCAATCACTTCACCTATTCGATCGTAGGACATAAGGGAACCGACCGCAGCGGCGTTGTGGCCGCATCGGAGCAGCTCAACCTGCCGCTCGTGGCTTACGTGGCTCCCAAACATGCGGGATCGCTGGGCCGCACCTTCTCGATGCTGGAGTCCTCGACTCCGCAGATCGGCGTGCGTGCGCTGAAGAAGGCCGAGGACGGCGACGGATATATCGTGCGCTGCTACGAGCTGACCGGCAAGCCCGTCGAGAACGCCCGCATCACCTTCCCGGCTCAGATTCTCTCGGCTGAGGAGTGCAACGGCATCGAGGAGAAGATCGGCGCAGCCGAGACCGAGGGCCGTTCGCTGATCGTTTCTGCCGGCAAATTCGCTCCCAAAACCTACCGCGTGCGGCTGGCCGCTCCTGCGCAGAAGTCCGCGTTCGAGGTGAAGAGCGCGCCCGTGACGCTGCCTTACAACACGGTGGCCTTCACGACCGACGAGTTCTATACCTACTACCGTTTCGACAACCAGCGCGGCAGCTTCGCCGCCGAGCTGATTCCTGCCGAGCTGACCTGCAACGGCGTCCGGTTCGTGATGGGCGAGGAGAATGTCAAGGACGCCGTGACGTGCCGCAGTCAGGAGATCGAACTGCCCGAAGGCGGTTACAGGAAGCTCTACATGCTGGTGGCCGCTTCGGACAAGGAGTGCGAGGCCCTCTTCAAGGTGGGCGACTCCGAGCAGGCCGTCTATGTGCCGCTTTGGAAAGGCTTCTACGGACAGTGGGGCTGGCGCGGACACAGCGAAGCGTTCCTCAAGGATGCGACGATCGCGCATATCGGCACGCACCGCCATCAGGGCGACGTGGGCAACCTGCCTTACGACTTCTCCTACATGTATATGGTTTCTCTCGATATTCCCGAAGGTGCGCGGACGGTGACGCTGCCCGAAAACAAGAACGTGGCGGTATTCGCCATGACGGTTTCGGACAACGGCATCGACGACGTGCTTCCGGTGAGCGGCACTTTCATCCGTCCGGATGTGAAGTAACAAGTTTTTAAGTGGTATAATTAGGCGCTCCGGCCCGGCTGTAAAGCCGGGCCGGAGTTTTTGTGTCAGGACGGCGTTGTGACGCGGTTTGTATGGTTTTGTGCCCGAATTGTCATAAAACGGCGTGAAAACCGCCGATCGGGGGTGCAGGACGGTGCCGGGAGTACGTTTGTGTCCCGGATCGGAAAATACAATTTTGTGACAAAATAGTACCGGATCATGTACGGCGGAGAAATTTGCCGTCCGTATATTTTTCGGTCCGCATCTTATTTCTCAACTTTGTTTTCACGAAAAACCAACCGTTTAACCTAAAACTTAAAACCAGATTAGCCTATGGAAAAAAACTCCTGTCTGATCCTTTCCGTCGATTTTTTTGCGGAATCCCGTAATTTATCCTGTTATTTTCCCGTTTTCTGAATCCATGAACCGCATCCGCGTCACCGGGTGCGGGGAGTATATTTTAACTAAACCAAAAAAAATATCTATGACCAATTTTGGGCCAAAAATCCTGCTGACGGGTTTGGGGCAGCCGAATTCCCCCCCCCCTTGGGTTTGCAGCCGCAACCGTTAATGCCAGCCCCCTGACCCAGACATCCAAGGTCACCGTCAAGGGCGTTGTGAAGGACGCCGCAGGAGCGCCGCTGCTCGGCGTTACCGTCATTGTCAAAGGTACTTCGGTCGGAACCTCGACCAGTATCGACGGTGAATACCAGATCCAGTGCGCCGCCGATGCCGAACTCGACTTCTCGTTCATCGGCTACGAGACGCAGACGCTTCCGGTGGCCAACCGCACGCTGCTGAACGTGACGCTGAAGGAAGACGCGCAGCTGATGGACGAAGTGATCGTCATCGGCTACGGCACCACCACCCGCCGCCGTGCGGTGGGCGCCGTGGACCAGATCAAGTCCGAAGCCATCACCGAACGTTCCGTCGCCAACCTGACGCAGGCGCTGCAGGGCACTTCGCCCAGCCTCGTCATCCAGCAGCGAAGCAGCGACCCCGCCGACAACCAGCTCAACATCAACATCCGCGGTATCGGTACGATGAACAACAACGAACCGCTGATCGTCATCGACGGTCTGGTGTCGGACAACGCCAGCTTCAACAAGCTCAATCCCTCGGACATCGAGAACGTCTCGGTGCTGAAGGATGCCGGTACGGCCGCCATTTACGGTTCGCGCGCCGCCAACGGCGTCCTGCTGGTCACCACCAAGAAGGGCAAGCTGAATCAGGCTCCGACCGTCGAACTCACGGCTATGGTCGGCTGGCAGCAGCCCGAAGTGCTCTACACGCCCGTTCAAGGCTGGCAGAACGCCACGCTGCTCAACATTTCCAAAGCCAATTCGGGGCTGGCTCCCGCCTTTACCGCCGAACAGATCCGCGACCTCAAGGCGCACGGCAACGGCACGTTCTACATGGACGAGATTCTGCGGACGGCCATGCAGCAGAACTACAACGTCAGCGTATCGGGCGGCGGCGCCAATACGACCTATATGATTTCGGCAGGCTATTACGATCAGGAGAGCAACTTCGAAGGTCCCGATTACGGCCGCCAGCGTTACAATTTCCGTACGAACATCACCACCGAATACAAGCGCGTGAAGGTAACGGCCCTGCTCTCCTATTCGCACGAGAACAGCAAGACGACGACCGACGGTTCGACCATCGCCAACGCGATGCGTATTCCCACCTATTACTATTACCGTCAGTACGATCCCGTGACGGGCAAATACCTGCTCAACGACAAACTGACCGACCGCAACTCGCTGGGCCTGCTCGAAGAGGGCGGTTACAACAAGTACCGCAACGACTATGTGAACGCCAACCTGTCGGCTGAGGTGAAGATCATCGACGGGCTGAAACTGCGCGGCGTGCTGGGTGCCGATATCTTCGCCGACCACCGCTATACGCGGACGCACGAAGTGATGTTCTACAATACCGACGCTGCGGGCAATCCGGTCGGCGAAGGCCGTTCGGCCAACAACGACAACAAGTCGGAGGACTGGAACAAACGCGCCTACCTGATCAATTCTCAGCTGATGCTCAACTTCGACCGTACGTTCGGCAAGCACCATGTGGCCGCCCTGTTAGGCGCCTCGAACGAGTCCTACACCTCCGAAGCGAACCAGATCTCCTTCAAATGGGCCGATCCCGATCTGGGTATCAACGGCGACGGCACCGAGGCCGTCATTTCGGGCGACGGCCGGTCTTCGGTGACGCCCGAAAACACGACCCGCACCAGCCTCACCTCCGTTTTCGGCCGCGCAGCCTATGACTACGACAACCGTTACTACGCCGAGTTCTCGTTCCGTTACGACGGCTCCTCGAAATTCCGTTCCGACCTGCGCTGGGGCTTCTTCCCCTCCGTGTCGCTGGGTTGGCGTCTCTCGCAGGAGGCTTTCATGGAGAGCTACCGCGACAACGTCGGCGACCTGAAGATCCGCGGTTCCTACGGTACGCTGGGCAACCAGTCGGTGGGCGACTACCAGTACTTCACCACCTACAACGTCTATTCGAACACCTATGCCTTCAATAACGTGGGCGTCGGCGGCGCCGGCTTCCAGCTCGGTACCGACAACCTGCAGTGGGAGGTGTCCAAGACCTTCAACGTCGGTTTCGACGCCTCGTTCTTCCGGGGCAAGCTCAACCTCGGCTTCGACTACTTCAACAAACATACGACCGACATTCTGGTCAAGCCCCAGACCCCGCTGATTCTGGGCACCGAGCTGCAGAACTACAACGCCGGCGAGATGCGCACGCAGGGCTGGGAGCTGACGCTCAGCTATGCGCTCAAGAAACGCGACTGGTCGCACTTCTTCCAGTTCAACATCGGCGACTCGTGGAACAAGGTGCTCAAATACGAGGGCTTCGAGGATATTTCCGGACAGGAGGAGTTCTGGCGCATCACCCGCGAGGGGCTGCCGTTCAACTCCTACTACGGTTACAAGACAGACGGCTTCTTCCAGAGCTATGACGAAATCGCCCATTCGGCCGTGCCGACGGGCAAGAGCGTCAAGCCGGGCGACGTGAAATTCAAGGACCGCAACGGCGACGGCACCATCGACGAGAACGACCGCTACTATCTGGGCAACGCCTTCCCGCGCTACACGCTGGGCTTCACCTACAACGTCGCATGGAAAGGCATCGACCTCTCGATCTTCCTGCAGGGCGTTCTCAAGCGCGACATGATGGTCCGCGGCGAGCTGATCGAGCCGTTCCACTCCAACTACGGTTACACGATGTACGAACACCAGCTCGACTTCTGGACCCCGACCAACACCGACGCCCGCTGGCCGCGTCTGACCGATATTTCGGACCCCTCGAACCAGAACAACTACCGCATGGGTTCGGACCTCTACATGTTCGACGGCAGTTACCTGCGCCTGAAGAACATCCAGCTGGGTTATACGCTTCCCGAACGGATTTCGATGAAATTCGGCGTCAAGCGCTTCAAGATCTAGTTCAACGCCCAGAACCTGCTTACGTTCAGCAACTGTTCGTTCATCGACCCCGAATCTTCGGAGTTCGGCTCGAACATGAATTCGGGCGGCGCCAACTCAGGCCGCAACTACCCGAACCTGCGTTACTTCGGCGCCGGTCTGAACATCACATTTTAAATAAAGGCGAAAACTATGAAAACGACGATTTTAAAATATATCACCGTGACGTTCGCCGCCGGAGCGATGCTGCTCGCAGGCTGCAACGATCTGGATCAGGAGCCTACCAACAAGTTTACTGACAAGGCTTTCTGGACTTCGCCCGAACGTGCGAACATGGTGCTCAACATGGCCTACAACCAGATGTTCGGCCACGACAAGATCTGGCAGGACGAAGCCCTGAGCGACAACTTGTACGAACAGCGCGGCAATCCCGACACGCGCACGATCCGCATGGGGCAGGCGACGCCCAACACGGGACTGTTCCGCAGCGAGTGGAAATGGGTGTTCGAGGGCGTCAAGACCTGCAATGTCTTTATGAATTTCGTGGACGAGGTGCCGGGCATGGACCCCGAACGGCTCGCCGGGATGAAAGCGCAGATCCGCTTTATCCGTGCATTCCTCTATTTCCGTCTGGCCAATTTCTACGGCGACATTCCCTTCTTCCTGCAGGATATTTCGCTCGAAGAGTCGCGCCGCGTCTCCCGCACTCCCTATCCGGAGGTGATGAGTGCGCTGCACCGCGAACTCGACGAGATCGTCGGCGACCTGCCCACCCGCGACGAACTGAAAGCCGACGACAACGGCCGCATCACCAAAGCCGCCGCCATGGTGCTCAAGGCGCGTATGTATATGTACGAGAACGTGCAGCGCACCGGCAATTCGGTTTCGGACAACATGCGCAAGGCCGCCGATATCTGCGACAAGCTCATCCACGAGCAGGGCACCTACGGCACCTACAGCCTGCTGACCCAAGGGTCCGGCGACGGCATTCCGGCCTATGAATACCTCTTTACTTCGGCCGCCGAATACAACAGCGAGGTGATCCTCGACTATGCCGCCGTCGAGCTGAACAAGCAGTGGTCCACGCTCTATTCGATGGTTCCCCTGACGATGGGCGCCAACCTCTGTCAGAAGGCTCCGACGCGCGCGCTGGTGGACAGCTACCTCAATGCCGACGGCTCGGTTCCGGCGGACAAGACCGTCTATGCGAACCGCGATCCGCGTCTGACCGCTACGGTCGTCTACAACGGCTATGTGTGGAAAGACCGCAACGATAAGGGCGAATACGTGACCAAAGGCACGATCAACGTGACTTCGGGCAACGACAAGGCCGGTACGGACAACGGTTCGCCCACGGGCTTCTACACCCGCAAGTATTTCGATACGACCCACGGCAAGAACCTTGAAATGTGGACCAATATCATCATGATGCGTTATGCCGACGTGCTGCTGATGTACGCCGAGGCGAAGGCGTACCTGAACGAGATGGACGCCGCGGTGTGGAACGAGACGATCAAGCCGATCCGCCAGCGTGCGGGGCTGAGCGGCACCGACTTCCCCTCGTCGGGCGATTACACCCAGATCGTACGCGACGAACGCCGTGTCGAGCTGGCGCTCGAAGGACTGCGCTACTTCGACCTGATCCGCTGGATCAATTACAAGGACTCCAAGTCGCAGGGCGTCATCGACCTTTTGAACGGTGCGGTCTACGGCGCCAAGGAGCTGAACGGAGGCCGTCAGATCGACGAATTCAAGTTCAATTCCAGCCGGGACATCCTCTGGTCGCTTCCGCTCTCCGAAACGCAGCTCGTGCCGACGCTGCTGCCCAACAATTCGGGTTATTAATCGTCAATCAAAAAAGTATCGAAAACAATGAAAAAGATATTGAACATACTGATGGCGGCCCTCGTCCTTACGGGCATCTCCTGCTCGGAAGACTTGGAGTACAAGCCCGGAGGCGTCACTCCGGTGCAGACGCTGCTGCTGCCGGCCGACAACTATTACGTGGAGCTGCAGAGCGCTTCGACGGCGACGCTCCGTTTTTCGTGGGAGCCGGCGCTGGCTGCCGACGGACAGCTTCCCCATTACGAGGTGGTCTTCTTCGGCAAGCCCGGCGGCGAGATCATTTACCGTTGTGACGCCGGTTCGTCGACCAGCGTGGATATTGTCCACAAGGAGATCAACCGCATCGCCAATGCCGCGGGCATCGACGTCGGGGCCGACGGTGCCGTCTATTGGTCGGTCGTGTCGAGCCGGGGCGTGGATACCGCGCCTGTGGTTGCGACGCCCCGCCGGTTGGAACTGACGCGTCTGCTGGGCTTCAATGTGATTCCGGACCAGTTGTTCCTCACGGGCGAAGCCACCGAGGGCGGCAGCGATCTTGAGAATGCCTGTGTCGGCCGCAGGACCGGCGACGGCGAGTTTACCTTCTATCAGCAGCTCGAAGCCGGCAAGGGCTTTACGTTCGTCAGCTCGAAGGGCGACGACCGCACGACCTATACGGTCGTCAACGGCGTGCTGGACGACCAGAGCGCCGAACCCGACACGATCGACCGATCGGGTGTCTACCGCATCAAGCTCGACCTCAATGTCCGCGGAATCACCTTCGAGCATATAGACCGCGTGGAATTCAATTTCGCACCGCGCACCGAAGACAACGGCAATATGGAGTATATCGGCAACGGCTGCTGGAAATTCTCCGATTACAACGTCAAATTCAGGGAAGAGAGCTGGGGACTCGACCAGCGTTACAACTTCCATCCGGTTTTCGACGGGGTTACGTATGTATGGGCCGGTACGAAAGGCAACGACAGCAGCCCCAGCGCGCTGAGCGGCGCGGAGTATTACATTCTGACCGAGAATCTGTTTACCGGGGATGCCTATGGTCCCGAAAAGTTTAAGTTCCACAGCGATTTTAACGGTAAGAAAGTCGATATCACCCTGATTATGTCCGGTGACGTGGAGAATTGTACGCATGTAATCGAGATCGTCGGCTAAAAAATAATTGAACCTATGAAAAACATACTGAATAAACTGGTTGTTCTGCTGCTCGCGGGTTTTGCACTGGCGGCCTGTACCGAGCATACGGAATATGACGATACCGGCTTCAGCGCGGTCGAAAAACTGCTCTATCCGTCGGACGGCTACGCCCTCGATCTGATCGAACAGGCCGATGCCAACCTTTATTTCGAATGGGAGGTCTCCAAGGTCGGAACTCCCGTCTACACCGTGGTTTTCCTCGATGCGGCCAAAAAGGAGATCGGCCGTTATCTGGCCGACAACAATGGTCAGAAGTCCTCGCTGAAAATGCTCCACAGCCAGCTCAATGCGATTGCCGGCGACGCCGGCATCGAGCCTGACGCTGCGGGCGACCTCTATTGGACGGTCAGCGCCGGACTGGGCGGAGCCGAACAGCTTTCGCCGGCCGAGCCGCACAAACTCACCGTCAAGCTCTATGCTTCGATCGACGCGCCCTACCACCTCTACGTGACGGGCGAAGGCTCCGAGTTCGGCACGGATCCCGCCGCGGCTAAACAGATGCGCGAGCTGGGCGACGGCAAGTTCGAGATTTACACCCGATTCACCGGCTCGTTCAGCTTCATCAACCGCAATGCGGCGGGCAGCAAGCGTACGTTCGGCGTCGCCGAAGGCCGCCTGACCGAGGGCGCCGACGCCGCAGGCACGGGCGACGGCGTTTACCGCGTACTGGTCGATTTCAAGGCCGGTACCGTGAAGATGGAAAAGATCGAAAGCGTGAAATACCACTGGTGCTGGACGCCCGATCCCGATGCCGTGATGGAATACGCCGGCAACGGCGTCTGGAAGCGTCAGATCACTTGGGACGGCGACAACCGCTACCGTTTCGACGCGGTGATCGACGGCACGGATTACATCTGGGGCTACTCGTCGAGCGATATGAGCGATTCGGACATGCCCTCCGGCCTGACCGGGCCGCAGTACAGGCTGTCAATGCGCGAAACGGGCAATATCAATCAGTGGGACTACTCCTTCAAGCATATCGCCGTGTTGAGGAACGTCACCTGCACGATCGTCGTGGACTGCTCGCCCGAAGCCGAGGCGTACTACCACCGTTATGAATTCGACTTCGCGCCCGAAGCCACTCCCGTGACGCTGATCTCGCCCGATGACAACGCCTCCGTCGTGCTGAATGCGCAGGCGGGCGCCAAGCAGACCTTCGCGTGGAACAAGCTTCCCGATTCGGACCCTGCGGGCAAGCTGACGAGCTATACGCTGGTCTTCTATTCGGACGCTGCGCTGGAAAAGGCCGTCGGCCGCAAGGAGGCGCAGTATAACGGCTCCGTGGACGTCTCCTTCTCCGAGCTGGAGTCGATCGCCGATGCCGCGGGCATTGCCGCCGAAGGCACGGGCGACCTGTACTGGGCCGTGGAGAGCAAACTGCTTTCGTGGACGGCGCTCTCCTCCGGCCGCAAGCTCACGGTTACCCGCATGAAGGGTATTCCGACCGCCGCCTACATCACGGGCGCCGCTTCGGAGTTCGGTTCCGGCTATCAGGCCCTCAAGGCGCTGGGCGCTGGCAAGTTCGAGATTTTCACCAAGCTGACGACTGACGCCGCAGGGTACAACTTCACCGACGGCGATACGGCCGATGCGCGCAAGTTCGTCGTCGAAGGCGGTGCGATCCGGGAGAGCGACGCAAGCGTCGTTTCGTCCGAAGAGGCCATCTATTACATCCTGCTCGACTTCGGCGCAGGCACGGCGAAGCTCCAGAAGATCGAGAACATGCGTTACCTCTCGCCGAACGTCAAGACCCAGCATACCGAGAAGCAGATCAAGCTGCCTTATCAGGGCAACGGCATCTGGTATGCCGCAGGCGTGGTGCCCTACCTGAGGGACTGGGACGACGACCGCTACTTCTTCTGGGCTGAGGTGGACGGCGTGAAGACCAAGTTCGGCGCCAATCCCGGCATGACGGGCGACCTGAATTCCAAGCCTGCCGAGAACGATTCGCGCTTCCGCGTATTCTGGCCGATCGCCGATGTGAACGGCGACGATGCCGGCGCGTTCAAGATGCTCCACGCCTACCGCGGCAACGACTCCAAGCGGGTGAACATCAAGCTCAACATGAGTCCCGATACGGAGCACTACTACAACTATATCGAGTATCTGGATTAACCAACTCTCCGGGGGAGGCGCGCTCCGCAAGGCGTGCCCCCCCCCGGTAAAAAACGACAGACTTATGAAAAAATACATTTTAGCGCTTACCGCCGCGGCGACCCTGCTGGGAGCCTGCGAGGTGGACGACAAATACTACGGCAAAGAGGTGGTGGATCCGGCCGAGAAGCTCGAACCCGCTTACGGGGAGGACTGGACCGCCCATGCCGACAAGATCGACGAGAAGCTGATCGAGAATTTCATGAATACCGACCGCGGCACCTTCTGGTATACCGATCAGGACCGCACGAACGAATCGACCTACTGCTACTGGCCGCAGGCGCATGCGATGGACGTGCTCATCGACGCTTACCTGCGTATTCCCGAAGGCGACGCCCGACGGAGCACCTATGCCGGCTACATGTCCAAATGGTACGACAACAAGGGCAACAACTACGGCAACAGCTATTGGGGAACTTACGGTTTCGGCAATGCCTACACCGACGACTCGGAGTGGATCATCCTGACGCTGATCCGCATGTACGAGGCTACCGGAGTGCAGAAATACTTCGACGCCGCTCGCAAGACCTACGAGGAGACTGTGATCGCCCGCTGGACCGAAGACGAGAACGGCGGCGGCATCCGCTGGAGCTTCGACGCCGAGAACAGCAAGAATGCCTGCTCGAACGGTCCGGGCGCCCTCTGCGCCATGCGCCTGTGGGCCAACAGCCCCGAAGGAGCCGAGAGGGATCAGTATCTGGCCGATGCGAAGAAGATTTACAACTGGCTCAGCTCGACGCTCTACAATCCGCTGACGGGCGCCGTGTCCGACAACATGAAGAACGGCGTGATCAACGGCGGCGCGCTGACCTATAATCAGGGTACGTTCATGGGCGCCGCGCACGAGCTTTACAAGGCCACGGGCGACGCCAAATACATGACCGACGCCGCGCGCGCCGCGCGTTACACCATGAAGTCGATGGTGACCAACGGGGTGCTGAACAACGAAGGTTCGGGCGACAACGCGCTTTTCAAGGGGATTTTCGTCCGCTATGCGATGAACGTCTGGAAGGACGCTTCGGTCGATAAGGCCGATGCGGGGCTGCGCCGGGAGATCGAGGAGTTCCTGATCTACAACGGGCTGGTCTGCTGGCGCGATGGCGTGGACAAGTCGGAGGGATCGAAGTGGTTCTTCGGCGGATTCTGGGGCGAGCCGGGATCTTCGTGGGACGGCCGTCTGAACGAGCAGGTCAGCGCTTCGACGATGATCGAGGCCATGGCGCTGCTGATCGAGTAGGGACATGGTCCTCAGGACAGGCAAAGAGAAAGAGCGGGTTTCGGCCCGCTCTTTCTTCGTTTGATCTGCTCCGCCGGATGTTATGCCGGATGCCGTGTCGTGGCTGTGGCGGCTGTTATGCCGGAGCCTCGCCGGATGCGATGTCGTGACTGTTGCGGCTGTTATGCCGGAGCTTCGCCGGATGTGATGTCGTGGCTGTGGCCGCTGTCATGCCGGAGCTTCGCCGGATACTATGCCGGACTCCGCCGGACGTTACGCCGACCGGTCTGCGGCATCTTCGCTCTCTTCGCCCACTTCCTGACGGATCTGCGAGAGTTTCTCCTTGCGGTAGACTTTGGGCGTGCAGCCGTATTTGGCGGAGAAGCATTTGAAGAAGGTGCCCCGGTTTACGAAGCCCGCCTTGTAGATGATCTCGTCGATCGAGAGCTTCGTGGTCGTGAGTAGCTGTTCGGCCTTGGCCAGCCGGTACTCCTTGATGATGTTGGTCGGCGTCTGGTTGAGGATGCCCTCCAGCCGTCGGTAGAGGTTGCGGATGCTCACGCCCAGTTCGTCGGCGATGAATTTGGTCGAGATTTCCGTGTTGGAGATGTTGTCGTTGATGATCTTCAGCATCCGGTCGATGAACTCCTTGTCGTCCTGATGGAGCATGCGCCCGTCGGAAAGCTCGAAGGCGCTGATCGAGGACTTGTAGTAGTCCTTGAGCGACCGGTTGCGGCGGAGCAGCTGCTCGGCCACGGCTTTGAGGTATTCGACGTTGAACGGAAGCGTCAGGCAGATGTCCGCGCCCGACTCCACGCCCTTGATGCGCTCGTCGATCTGCTGGGCCGTCGAGAGCAGGATGACCGGGATGTGCGAGGTCAGCTTGCCCTGCTTGATGAACTGGATGAGTGACAGGCAGTCGGACTGTTCGGAGAGGGCGTCGCAGATGACGATGTCGGGGTGCATCTGCTTGAGCAGCTCGATCATCTCGGTTTTGCCCGACGGCATCTTGATGTTGTAGTCCGCGGCGAAAAGCTCGGCCACGAAATTCATGATCTCCGAATTGTCGTTGACGATGAACACCGTCCTGCGGTTTTTGTCGAACGGGAATTCGCGCCGCGTCACGGTCGGCAGGGGCAGTCCGTATTCTTTGGACGCGGGTACGATGTTGTCTGCGGCCGGGGCGTTTTCGGCCGTGACTTTCAGCTGCGGCAGCAGTACGGTGAAGGTCGTCTGCGCGTTGGGAGTGCTTTCGACCTTGATTTCGCCCTGCATGCGGACCACGATGCTGTGGCAGATCGCCAGACGCAGGTCGCCCTGAAACGAGAGGCCGCGCTCGCTCTTGCGTTCGAAATAGTCGAGTACGCGGTAGCGGTCGAAAATCGCTTCGATGTCTTCGAGATTGACGCCCACGCTGTCGTTGGAGGCCGAGATGAGGAGTTTGCCGCTGTCGCTGCGGATCGTGAGACTTACGGCGCCGTTGTAGGGCGTATGCTTGAAGGCATTGGACAGCAGTGTGTTGAGGATTGTCGAAAGTCCGTCGCGGTCGGTCGGCCACACGAGGTTGCGCTCGATGTCCAGCTGGCAGTGGATGCTGTTCTGCTGCGAATATTCGCCGAAGGTCTCGACCATGCTCTGCGCGATCTCGGCCACGGGAACCAGCTCGATGTTTTCGCTTTCGTCGTTCTGCCCCGTGCGGATGCCGCGGAACTCGTGGAGCATGTAGATCAGGTCGTGGAGCTTCGAGACGTTCTGCCGTATGGTCTGCGCGTATTTGAGCACATAGGGGTCCGCCTTGCGGTAGGCGAGTATCTGCTGGCAGGGAGCGGAGATCATCGTCAGCGGCATTGACAGCTCCTGCGTGATGTTCGAGAAGAAGCGCATCTTCGATTCGTAAACCTCCTCCTTGCGGCGGATTTCGAGCCGCTGCAGCTTCTCGGCGCGTCTGCGTCGGTAGCGGAGCAGGTAATGGCGGATGACGCCCCCGACTACGGCCAGCAGCAACAGCACGTAGAGACATTTGGCCGCCGCGGTCGCATACCACGCCGGTTTGAGACGTATCGGCAGCGAATAGACCGGACTTTCGGCCCCGGTGATGTTGTTGCGGTAACGCACGTCGAGCCGGTAGGTCCCGGCCGGCAGGTCGGCGAACGAGAGTTGCGACGACGCACCGGTCCACTGGTCGTTGTAGCCGTCCAGACGGCTGTAATAGCTGTAGTTGCTGCCGTTCACGTAGTCGAGCGCCGAGACCGTGATCTCGAAGATGCGCTGTCCGTGTCTGAGCGTCAGCACGCCGTCGCGGGAGAGCATGTCGCCGATGTTGCGGATGCCGTCGTTGAGCCGGATGTCGCGGAACAGCATCGGGGGATTGTACTCCTGCTCGCGGAAGCCCGTATCTTCGATTGTCACCAGTCCGTCGATGCCGCCGAAGAAGAGGGTGCCCGTCCGCGGGTCGGCGAAACAGGCCCCGTCGCTGTATTCGATGGTGTTCAGTCCGTACGAATAGCCGTAGGTCACCACGTAGCCCGTGTGGGGCGAGTACTGCACCAGACCGCGGTTGGTGCTCAGCCAGAGGTCGCCCTTGCGGTCTTCGAGAATGCCGTGCACGGTGTTGCGGATGCCCGGAACGTGCGAGGTCGAATCCCGCCGGAATTCGATCAGCCCGCCGCTTGTGCCGAACCACATGGTGCCGTCGCCGCTGCGGTGGATGGCGAAGATGTCGTTGGCGATGGCGCTGCGCCCCGCGTCGAACTTGAAGACTTCGCTGCCGCCGCCGGCGATGTCGTAGCGGACTGCGCCGCCGCCGCGGTTGCCGAACCACATCGCCGAACCGTTTTCGGGGTAGAGCGTGAAGAAGAAGTTCTTGATCTCCAGTTCGTCGTTGAAATGCAGTTGCTCGACCCCGCGTATCGAGGGCTGCGACGCCGTGCCGCCCAGCGTCACGCGGAATACGCCGCAGCCCACCGTGGCCACCCACAGCGTGTCGGGCGAAGTCTCGTACAGGGCGTGTATGTATTTGAGCGGCGCCGGGGTGCGGAGCGTGCGGATGCACCGGTCGCCGTACGAATAGTAGTTTAGTCCTTCGCCGTCGGTGCCGATCCAGAGCAGGTTGCGTCTGCTGCGGGCGAAGGCGTAGACCGAATTGTCGAGCAGCTCGCTGTTGTCGGTCGTGAGCTGCTGCACGTGCGCCGGGGTGAACTCCTTGCGGTCGTAGAAGTCGGCGATGCGCAGGATGCCTTCGCCTTTGGTTCCGACCCAGAGCGTCCGCTCGTCGTCGATGTAGAGCGCGCGGACGGGTTTCGAGAGGTTGTAGGGCAGTTGGTTGAAGGTGATCGAGCGGAACGCCGTGGCGTTGCGCGTATGCTGGTAGAGTCCCTGTCCGTCGGTGCCGATCCATACGATCTCCTGCCGGGCGTCGCGCAGCAGCGAAAAGACGCCGCAGGGGATGTTGATGTGCTCGGTGGCGTATTTCACGCTCTGTTCGGGCGTGGTGCGCAGCCGTATGACGCCGTTGGTGTAGAACGAGACGATGTAGTCGCCGCCGTCGCGGACGATGCTCGACACGCTGCCCATGCGCGCCATCTCGTCGCTCATCTCCTTGATGTAGATCAGACGGCGCTCCCGGATGTCGAATTCGTAGAATATGTGCTTTTCGTCGATGAAGAAGCCGCTGCCGTTTTCGGCGAACGCATATTCGGGATTCGAGACCGTGGGAAACCGTTCGGGACGTCCGATGCCGATCCGGTCGTTGTTTTTGTCCGGGAATGCGACCGGTATGCGGAAGATGCCTTTGCGGGAGAATACCCACAGGGCGCCGTCATCGTCCAGCTGCATGTCGAGGATGTCGGCGTAGTCGATGCCGGGCATGGGCTGTACGGAGCTGAACCGGCGCGCCGCCGGGTCGTAACAGCTGAATTTGTTGTCCTGCGTGACGACGAGCACTTCGTCGCTGCGCCGTGTCACGATTTTGTACATCCCTTGGAAGTCCGCATGGCGTTCGACCCGCTTGCTGTCGGGGTCGAAGAGATCCAGTCCGTAGTTGGTGCGGATCCAGAAGAGCGAGTCCGTGGTGACGGCGATCTCCTCGATGAGATTTCCTGACAGCGGAGTCTCTCCGCCCCAGTCGTTCGGAAAGAGCCGCATCCGCTCTCCGTCCCACATATTCAGGCCGTCGCAGCTTCCGACCCAGATGAATCCGTGCTTGTCCTGAGCCAGCGAAAGTATGGCGTTGTTCGAGATGCCTTCGCGGCTCGATATCTGCCGCAGGTTGCTGGCGCGGACTGCCGTACAGAACAGCAGGAGCAGCCAGACGAGACCGGTTTTTCGTATCATGGGAACTTTCGGTTGTGTGGGTTTGAACTCTTTTGTGCAAATTTATGCAAAATACGGCTGAAATCGGATAAATATTGTGGCGAAACGACCTGAAAACAGACAAAAATCGTATTTTTGCGGTTGCAAAACCGGACCCGACGCCCCGATATGCGGGGGCGGAAGCGCGAAAATGCCTGCTCAGGGGTGTTTGGCACGTATCTGTACTATTTCTTCATGGATACGGACTGCCGATTCCCCGGCGTTTTCTAATTTTGTTAGCGAAAACCCGAAACCCGTATGACCTGCATGAAAAAAATCGTACTCTTGTCGCTGGCTCTTTTCTCCGTGGCGGCGCTTCGTGCCGAAGGACCGGCGGACTGGGCGCAGTACGGACGTTACGAACTTCAGAATGCCGTGTTGGACCGACCCGTCGAGGTGGTCTTCATGGGCAACTCCATCACCGACGGCTGGATTCGCGTCGATCCCGATTTCTTCGAACGGAACGGGTTCCTCGACCGCGGTATCAGCGGGCAGACGACCGTCCAGATGCTTGCCCGTTTCCGCAGCGACGTGATCGACCTGAAACCGCAGGTCGTGGTCATTCTGGCGGGCATCAACGACATCGCGCGGAACAATGGCCCGATAAAACTCGAAAACGTCTTCGGCAACATCGTCTCGATGTGCGATCTGGCCCGCTACAACGGGATCAAGGTGGTGCTTTGCTCGCTGCTGCCCTGCGACCGCTTCTCGTGGCGGCCCGAAATGGATCCTGCCGAGGAGGTCCGACGACTCAATACGATGCTGGAACGCTATGCCGCGGAGCAGAAGATTCCCTATGTGGATTACCATCGGGCGCTCGACAACGGCAGCGGCGGAATGTCCGAAGAGCTCTCCCAAGACGGCTGCCATCCGGTTCTTTCCGGCTATTTGCGGATGGAGCCGCTGGTCGTCGAAGGCATCAACCGGGCGCTCGGCGTTCAGAAAACATGGTATACAACCGTATTGCCTGCAAAATAACCGATAAATGATGAAGAAACTGCTTATTATGGCTTTTGCCGCGTCTGCTTTCGCGGCTTGCTGCAACAACGGAGGCGCGGCGTGCGACGCCCGCAACCTCGATCGCGCAAAGGCGACGCTCGATTCGATATATGCGCATTACGGCGTGGCCGAAAACCGTCTGCTGCGCGAGAACTATCCGTTCAATGTGGATTATACGGCGAGCTACCTCGCTTCGGCGGATCAGGCGCGCCCCAATCCCTATTCCTACCTCTGGCCCTTTTCGGGAACCCTCTCGGCCGTGAATACGATTCTCGAAGCCGACGCGTCGTACCGCAGCGTGCTCGACGGGCGCGTACTGCCGGGGCTGGCCGAATACCTCGACACGACGCGCATGCCCGCGGCTTACGCCTCCTATATCAATACGGCTCCCGCTTCGGACCGCTTTTACGACGACAACGTCTGGCTGGGGATCGACTTCTGCGATATCTACGAAGCCACAGGCGACAAAAAGTACCTCGCCGAAGCCGAGATGATCTGGAAATTCATCGAGAGCGGCACGGACGACGTGCTGGGCGGCGGCATCTACTGGTGCGAACAGCAGAAACATTCGAAGAATACCTGCTCGAACGCGCCCGGTACGGTCTACGCGCTGAAACTCTACGCCGCCACGGGCGACGAACGTTATCTCGCGCAGGGCAAGGCGCTCTACGCTTGGACCAAGGAACACCTGCTCGATCCCGAAGACGGCCTTTATTTCGACAACATCGGCCTCGACGGCAAGATCGGCCGCGCGAAGTTCGCCTACAACAGCGGACAGATGGTGCAGGCCGGGGCGCTGCTCTACAAGGCGACCGGCGACGAAAGCTACCTGAAAGACGCCCAGCGTACGGCGGCGGCCTGCTACGACCGCTTCTTCGGGGAGTTCACGCCCGAAGGCGGCGAGACCTTCCGCATCATCAACAAGGGCAACGTGTGGTTCTCGGCGGTGATGGTGCGCGGACTGGCCGAACTCTACGCCATCGACGGCAATGCTGCTTACCTCGGCGACGTGCAGCGCACGCTCGACTATGCGTGGGAGCATGCCCGCGATGCGCAGGGGCTGTTCGAGACCGACTTTACGGGGGCGGACAAGCAGTCCGAGAAATGGCTGCTGACGCAGGGCGCTATGGCCGAGATGTACGGACGCATGAGCGGCGTGAAACTGGATCAGACAAAATAACCATACTCAACTTACACATTGCAACAAAATGAAAATGAAGAAAATCCTTAACATCTGCCTTGCGGCCGCCGTGGTGTGCGCCGCAGAGGGCGTCTCGGCCCGTACGGTGAGCCTTTCCGCTCCCGCCGAAGCCCCGCAGCCCGCTGCGCGCGAAGCCGCAGCTCCGATGCCTGCCGACAATACGCGTATGGCCAAGCCCGGCAAGAAGACCAAAGCGCAGACGCCGGCCGCATATGCCGCGACGAACCGTCCCGCCGAAGCCGAACGTCTGTTCCGTTCGGAAGCCGTGGAACAGGAGATCGCCCGCATCAAGGGCGTGCTGACCAACGCCAAGCTGGCGTGGATGTTCGAGAACTGCTTCCCCAATACGCTCGACACGACGGTCCGCGCCCGCAAGGACGCCAACGGCAAGGACGATACGATCGTTTATACGGGCGATATCCATGCCATGTGGCTCCGCGACTCCGGTGCGCAGGTGTGGCCCTATCTCCAGCTGGCCAATAAGGACGAGCACCTGCGCAGCATGCTGGCGGGCGTTATCCGCCGCCAGTTCAAGTGCATCGAACTCGATCCCTACGCCAACGCATTCCTCGATCCCTACGATCCGAATCCCGACCACCAGTGGATGAGCGACCAGACCGAGATGCGCCCCGAACTCCACGAGCGCAAGTGGGAGATCGACTCGCTCTGCTACCCGCTGCGGCTGGCTTATCAGTACTGGCTGACGACGGGCGACGCTTCGGTTTTCGACGAGCACTGGATGGCCGCCATCAAGAATATCCTGAAGACCTTCCGCGAGCAGCAGCGCAAGGAGGGACTGGGTCCCTACACCTTCATGCGTGTGACCGACCGTCAGCTCGACACGGTCTGCAATGCGGGCAAGGGCAATCCGGTGAACCCCGTGGGGCTGATCGCTTCGGTGTTCCGTCCTTCGGACGACGCCACGACGTTCCTGTTCCTCGTGCCGTCGAACTTCTTCGCCGTGACTTCGCTGCGCAAGGCCGCCGAGATTCTGACCAAGGTGAACGACGAGCCGGCGCTGGCCGCCGAGTGCACCGCGCTGGCCGCCGAGGTCGAGACCGCGCTCAAGAAGTATGCGACCTACAACCATCCCGAATTCGGCACGATCTACGCATTCGAGGTGGACGGTTTCGGCAACCGCTTCCTGATGGACGACGCCAACGTGCCGAGCCTGCTGGCGATGCCTTATCTGGGCGATATGGACGTGAACGATCCGATCTACCAGAATACGCGCCGTTTCGTGTGGAGCGAGGCGAATCCCTACTTCTTCCGCGGTACGGCGGGCGAGGGCATCGGCGGTCCGCATATCGGTTACGACATGGCATGGCCGATGAGCATCATGATGAAGGCTTTCACGTCGCAGGACGACGCCGAGATCAAACGCTGCGTCGAGATGCTGATAACCACCGACGCCGGAACGGGCTTCATGCACGAGTCGTTCAACGTGAACGATCCCGCGGACTTCACCCGCTCGTGGTTCGCATGGCAGAACACGCTGTTCGGCGAACTGATTCTCAAGCTGGTGAACGAGGGCAAGACCGATCTGCTGAATTCGATAGAGGTTAAATAGGTTAATTTCCGAAGGGCCGCGGTCTGACTGCGGCCCTCTTTTTTTATGGCGTTCCGCTAATCCCGAATGATGATGAAACGATTATTCACGCTGTTGTGCGCGCTGACGCTGGCCTGCGCCGCCGAAGCCAAAACCGTCGAGGCCGCGTCGCCCGGCGGAAATCTCCGACTTGCGGTCGATGTCTCGGACCGGATCACTTACGGCCTTTGGTCCGGGGAGGACAAGATATTGGAAAACTGTACGCTGTCACTGACGCTTGCCGACAGGACGCTGGGCGAAAAGCCCCGCCTGCGGAGCGTGAAGCGTTCGTCGGCCGACGAGGTGCTCGAACGGCGCAATCCGACCAAGAACGCTTCGGTGCGCAACCGTTACAATGCCGTGCGGCTCAATTTCGCAGGCGGTTACGCCGTGGAGTTCCGGCTGTTCGACGACGGTGCGGCCTACCGTTTCGTGACGTCGCTTCCGGGCGAGGTCGAGGTCATGGGCGAGGCGTGCCGGCTGGGATTTCCCGCCGGAAGCGAAGCGTGGCTTTCCGAGGTGGACGGTTTCTGGTCGATGTACGAGGAGCCTTATACCCGTGTGGCGACGGCGGAATACGATTCGGCGGACCGTATGAGCTACCTGCCCGTGCTGGTCGGTATGCCCGGCGGTAAGAAAGTGCTGCTGGCCGAATCCGACGTGCGCGATTACCCCTGCATGTTCGTCCGGGGCGACGGCGCGGGCGGCTTCGAATCGCTGTTTCCGCGTGTGCCCAAGGAGTATGCCCCCGCCGGCGACCGCAGTCTGAAGATCGTCGCGGAGGAGCCGTATATCGCCCGCACCCAAGGGACGCGCACCTTCCCGTGGCGTGTGGCGGTCGTTGCGGAAAAGGACGCCGCCCTGATCGAGAACGAGCTGGTCTGGCTGCTCGCCGAACCTGCGGCCGACGCCGACTGGGATTGGGTGAAACCGGGACTGGTCAGCTGGGACTGGTGGAACGGCATGCGCCTGACGGGCGTCGATTTCCGGGCCGGGCGCAATACCGAATCCTACCGTTACTACATAGACTTCGCCGCCCGATACGGTATTCCCTACATCATCATGGACGAGGGCTGGTCGGCTTCGACGACCGACGTCTTCCATCCCAATCCCGATCTCGATCTGCAGGAGCTGATCGCCTACGGCCGGGAGCGCAACGTGCAGATCGTACTTTGGCTGACGTGGTTGGCGGTCGAGAAGGATATGGACCGGCTCTTCGCGACGCTGGAGGAGTGGGGGATTCCCGGAGTGAAGATCGACTTCATGGACCGCAGCGACCAGTGGATGGTCGGCTATTACGAACGGGTGATGAAGTGCGCAGCCCGGCACCGCCTTTTCGTCGATATGCACGGCTCCTATACACCCAAGGGGCTTTACCGCACCTATCCCAACCTGCTTACCTACGAGGGGGTGCTCGGCATGGAGCAGGGGGCCCGCTGCAAGCCCGAAAACAGCAACTGGCTGCCCTTTATCCGCAATGCCGTAGGACCGATGGACTTCACGCCCGGCTCGATGTTCTCGGCGCAGCCCGAAGACAACCGTTCGACGGGGGCCAATCCGATGGGGACGGGGACGCGCGCCTACCAGATGGCGCTGTACGTGGTTTTCGAAAGCCCGCTGCAGATGCTCGCCGACAATCCGGTGCTCTACCGCCGCGAGCATCCCTGCACGGAGTTTCTGGCCGCGGTGCCCACCACGTGGGACAGCCTGCGCGTCCTGCGCGCCGCATGCGGCCGGGAGGTCGTCGTGGCGCGCCGCAAGGGCGACAAGTGGTACGTCGGCGGCATTACGAACGACCGGCCCTATACGACCGAAATCGCGCTCGACTTCCTGCCTGCGGGCCGTACCTTTACGATGACTTCGTTCGAGGACGGGGTGAACGCCGACCTGCAGGCCACGGACTACAGAAAACGGGTGCGCGAGGTGGACGCTTCGACCGTCGTGAAAGTGGAGATGGTTCGCAACGGCGGCTGGGCGGCCGTGATCGAGTAGCGGGGCTTCCAACCCTCTTCCTGCACTTGGCCTTATGGCGTTCTGCGGGACTTTGGCTCCGTGTCCGGAGACGTGGATTATGAAAAAGGAGATGCTTTTCGGCATCTCCTTTTACTTTGCAGCGTGTGCGCGTTCTGCGGCGATTCGTTTTGCCGGCGTGCGTTGCCGCGGGACGCATTTTGCGGCGACTTGCAGATGCTGCGGGCGCATACCGGATACGGCCGCATTGTGTAGCGGCCGTGGTCGTATAATAGTGCGGCTGTTGCCGTTGCGGTGGTGTATACTGCGCCGCGGCAGGTGCTTGGGCACTGCGGCGTGATGCGCCGTTAGGCGTCTTGAAGCGATGTCGCAAGCTCCCCGGTTTGCGGCGCATACTTCCGCATCCGGTAGAGCTGGTCCCGCAGGCGCGGGATGAAGCCCGCTTCGCGGATGGCGGACTGAATGCCTTCGGCGTCGAAACTGTTGTGCGCCCCGGCCGACGATACGACGTTCTCTTCGATCATGATCGACCCCATGTCGTTGGCCCCGCTGTGCAGGGCCGCCTGCGCCGTGGCTTTGCCCACGGTGAGCCACGAAGCCTGAATGTTGGGGATATTGTGCAGCATCAGCCGGCTCACGGCGATGATGCGCAGGTATTCGAGCGGCGAAAAGCGGGTTTCCACGCCCTGCCGTTCCAGCTCGGTGCCCGTCGAACGGAAAATCCACGGAATGAAGGCGATGAAGCCGTAATTGCCTTCGGGACAGCGGGTCTGCAGGTCGCGGATGCGCAACAGGTGGTCGATGCGCTGGTGCGGCGTCTCGACGTGCCCGTACATCATCGTCGCCGAGGTCGGCAGATTCAGGCAGTGGGCTTCGTGCATCACGTCGAGCCACTTCTCGACCGAGGGTTTGGCGGGGGAGATGGCCCGGCGCACGTCTGAATCGAGTATCTCGGCTCCTGCGCCCGGCAGCGAATCCAGTCCCGCGGCCATCAGGCGGCGCAGGGTTTCGAGCGTCGTCAGCCCGCTTATGCGGGCGATATGCGCCACTTCGGGCGCGCCCAGCGCATGCAGCCGCAGCGAAGGGTAGCGCGATTTCAACCCGCTGAACAGCCGTTCGTAGAAGTCGATTTTCAGTCCGGGGTGCAGGCCGCCCTGCAACAGCAGCTGGTCGCCGCCCAGACGGAGCGTGCGGTCGATTTTCTCGCAGTACTGCTCCATCGTGGTGATGAACGCCCGGTCGGTCTGGTGGGGTTTGCAGTGGAAGTTGCAGAACTTGCAGCCCGAAATGCAGACGTTAGTGATGTTGACGTTGCGGTCGATCTGCCACGTCACGACCTGAGGATCGGGAACCACGGTGCGGCGCACCTCGTCGGCCACCAGCGCCAGCTCCTGCAGCGGGGCTTCGTCGTAGAGCCGGTAGGCTTCTTCGCGCGAGAGCGGCTCCCGCCGCCGGCATTTGTCGTAGATGCGCTGCACGGCCTATCGGTTTTTGCGTCGGTTGCTGCGGCGCACCTGCGGCCCCTGCCCTTCGGCGGGCGCAGGGGTGCGGAGTCCGTCGAGCAGCACCTCGAAATCGAGCTGGCGTTTCTGCAGGTCGGCGCGTTTGACGCGGATGCGCACGGCGTCGCCCAGCGTCATGCGTCGGCCCGTCGAGCGGCCGATGATCTGGTAGTTGGCCTCGTCGAACTGGAAGAAGTCGCCGTCGATGTCGCGCAGGAACGACATGCCCTCGATGTGGGTTTCGTCCAGTTCGACATAGATTCCCCACTCGGTGAGTCCCGAAATATGTCCTTCGAACTCTTCGCCGATGTGCTCCTTCATGAATTCGACCATCTTGTACTTGATCGACGCGCGCTCGGCTTCGGCGGCGATGACTTCGCGTTCCGAAGCGCGGAAGCACAAATCTTCGAGCATCGTCTTGTCGGCCGCCTTGCCGTCGGCGAGATAGCGCGCCAGCAGACGGTGGACCATCATGTCGGGGTAGCGGCGGATGGGCGAGGTGAAGTGCGTGTAATAGGGGAATGCCAGTCCGTAGTGGCCGATGTTGTCGGTCGTGTAATACGCCTTGGCCATCGACCGTACGGCCATCGTCGATACGGCGTTCTCCTCGGTCGTGCCCTTGATCTGGGCGAAAAGCTTGTTCAGCTCCTTGGCCACGGCACGGCCCTTGGTGGCCTTGAAGATATGCCCGAAGCGGAGGATGAACTGCCGGAAGCGGTCCAGCTTCTCCTCGCTCGGCGAGTCGTGGACGCGGTAAACCATCGGACGTTCGACGGTGCGGCCCTTGTCGGTCTTGCGTTTGCCGCAGAACTCCGCGACGCGGCGGTTGGCCAGCAGCATGAACTCCTCGATCATCTGGTTCGATTCCTTCTGCTCCTTGAAATAGACGCCCAGCGGTTTGCCTGTCTCGTCGAGTTTGAATTTCACCTCTTCGCGGTCGAAGCTGATCGCGCCGTTCTTGAACCGCTGCCGGCGAAGCGCCTGCGCCAGCCGGTTGAGCGTCAGTATCTCTTCGGCGTAGTCGCCGCGGCCCGTCTCGATCACCTCCTGCGCCTCGGCATAGGTGAAGCGGCGGTCGGAGTAGATCACCGTGCGGCCGAACCACTCTTCGAGGATGTCGAGGTTCTCATTGAGGGTGAAGACCGCCGAGAAACAGAGACTCGTTTCGTGCGGGCGGAGCGAACAAAGCTCGTTCGAAAGCCGTTCGGGCAGCATCGGCACGGTGCGGTCCACCAGATAGACCGAGGTGCCGCGTTCGACGGCTTCGTCGTCGATCGTCGATTGGGGGCGCACGTAGTGCGTCACGTCGGCGATATGCACGCCGATCTCCCAGACGCCGTCCCGGACCCTGCGCACCGAAAGTGCGTCGTCGAAGTCCTTGGCGTCGGCCGGGTCCACCGTGAAGGTCGTCACCTGCCTGAAGTCGCGGCGTGCGGCGATCTCCTTGGCGGTGATGCTGCCGTCGATGGCCTCCGCGGCCTGCTCGATTTCGGGGTCGAAACGGTAGGGCAGCTCGTATTCGGCCAGAATGGCGTGCATCTCCGTGTCGTTGTTGCCCGCCATGCCGAGCCGTTCGACCAGCTCGCCCACGGGGCTTTTGCTGCCTTCGGCCCAGTCGGCGATGCGGACCACGACCTTTTCGCCGTCTTTCACGTCGGGGTATTGCTTTTTCGAGAGGTAGATGTCCATCGGCATGCGGCGCGAGTCGGCCCGCACGAAGATCTGGTGCGCGCCCACCTCGGCCACGCCGACGTAGGGTTTGCGGCTGCGCTCGACGATGCGCGTGATTTCGCCTTCGAATTTCCCGTCGCGGCCGCGGTGGATGGCCACCACCTCCACGCGGTCGCCGTTCAGGGCGTTGGCCGTGTTGCGCTGATTGACGAAAATATCGTTCTCCTCGCCCTCGACCCGCACGTATACCGAACCGCTCGCCGTCATGTCGGCGATGCCTTCGAAGTGGGGCAGGTGTTTGTGCGTGAGCCTGTATTTCTCGCGGGCGCACTCCTCGACGATGCCTTCGTCGTGCAGGCGTCCCAGTATTTCGAACGTCTCGCGGCGTCCCTCTTTCGTCGCGCCGCCCGAAGCCGACGCGAGGTGTTTGAGCGAGAATTTATTATTGGGGAATTCACGGAAGAGACTCAGGATGACTGCCGCCCGGTCCGTGTTTTTCGCGCCCCTTGCGGGACGGTTCTTTTGTGATTGCTTTTTCATTTCTTCAGAATTTGGAGGGCAAGACGTTTCATATAGTCCATGCCCGTGTCGATGGCCCCTTCGTCGGGGTTGAATGTCGCCGTATGGGGCCGTCCGGCCGCGGCGCCCACGCCCAGCCGGTAGAACAGCGACGGATATTTGGTACAGTAGAAGCCGAAATCCTCCGCCGTGGTGCGCAGCGGCAGCATTTCGACCCGCAGCCCGGCTTCCGCAGCCAGCGCCGCCGCATGCTTGACCAGCGCGGCGTCGTTCACCACGCAGGGGTAGCCCCGGCTGATATCGACGTCGGTCCGCACGCCGTGGCGCTTGTCGATGTCCGCGGCGAAGTTGCGGATGCGTTTGTGGATGATTTCGCGCTCGCGTTCGTCGAAGGTGCGGAGCGTGCCTTCGAGATAGACCTGATCGGGCACGATGTTCGTGGCGCCCCCGGCCTCCACGCGGCCGATCGAGAGCACGCACTCTTCGTGGTTGAGCGCCACGAGCCGCGTCACGAACTCCGCGGCGGCCGCCACCGGATCCTTGAGCTGCGGGCGCATGGCCCCGTGACCGCCCGTCCCGTGCACCGTGAAGCGCAGTTCGTCGCTTGCGGCCATGTATTTGCCGGCGCGGAATCCGAGCGTCCCGACTTCGAGCTGCGGCTCGACGTGTTCGCCGACCACGGCCCGGACGTCGTAGCCTTCGAACGGATTTTCGGCCAGCACCAGCGACGCACCGCCCGGATTGCACTCCTCGCCCGGCTGGAACAGCCCGAAGATCGTGCCGCGGAAATCCGGCTCAGCGGCCAGCTGCTGCAACACGCCGAACAGCACCGCGGCGTGCATGTCGTGGCCGCAGGCGTGCATGACCCCTTGGTTGCGGGAACTCCAGTCTGCGTCGTTCCGCTCGTCGATCGGCAGGGCGTCGATGTCGGCGCGCAGTACCACGGCCCGGCGTTTGGGGTCGGCTTTGCCGCGGCCTTCGATCTTCGCCAGCACGCCCGTTCCGGCTATGGGACGGTGCTCGATGCCCAGCTCCGAGAGCCGGGCGGAGATAAAGGCCGCCGTGTCGTGCTCCCTGAACGACAGTTCGGGATGCATGTGCAGGTGACGGCGGAATTGGATGGGATTCATTTGAGTTAAAATATCGCTTTTGCTATCTTGATGATATTGTCGGCCTTGCCCATCGGGTAGTAGTGCAGTACGGGGACTCCGGCCTGTTTCAGCTCCCGGCTCTGGGCGACGGCCCATTCGGTGCCGACTTCGCGGATCGCCTTGGGGTCCTCCCTGTGGCGCAGGACTTCGCGTTCCAACTCTTCGGGAATGCGGCAGCCGAAGGTCTGCGGCAGCAGCGTCAGGTGGCGCAGCGTCGAGAGGGGCTTGATGCCGGGGATGATCGGCACCGCGATGCCCGCTTCGCGGCAGCGGCGCACGAAGTCGAAAAAGCGGGCGTTGTCGTAGAAGAGCTGCGTGACGATGTATCCGGCTCCGGCGTCGATCTTCGCCTTGAGGGCGGCGATGTCGGCTTCGGGCGAGGGGGACTCTTCGTGCCCTTCGGGATAACCGGCCACGCCGATCGAGAATTTCGAGTGGTGGCACTCCTCGACCTCGCCGTCCACGAATTCGCCGCGGTTCATGGCCGCGATCTGCCGCACGAGGTCCACGGCGTGCGAATGTCCCTGCGGGTGGGGCATGAAGAACTTCTCGTTCTGCGATTTGTCGCCCCTGAGAGCCAGCACGTTGTGCAGGCCGAGGAAGTCGAGGTCGATCAGCGCGTCCTCGATGTCGTATTTCGACTGTCCGCCGCAGATCAGGTGCGGCACGACTTCGACGCCGTACTTCTTCTGAATGGCGGCCGAGATGCCCACCGTGCCGGGACGGCGGCGCACCACGTGCCAGTCGATGCCTCCGTCCGGACGCACGGACTGCTTGATACCCTCGCGGTGGAAGGTGACGTTGATGTAGGCCGGGTCGAATCCGATGAGCCGGTCGATGGCCGCGAATACGCCGCCCATGCCGTCGCCCTTGAGGGGCGGGAGCAGTTCGAACGCGAAGCGCGTGCGGTGTTCGGCGATGGCCGTATTGATTATGTCCAGAACATTCATGGTTCGGTCTGTTGTTGCTTTGGTTCGGCGGGCGGGGCCGCCGGGGCGTTCCCGCGCGTTAAATATTATTGGGTATCAGTTTCTTGATCTCTTCGACCTCCATGCCGCGCCGCCGGGCGTAGTCGAGCAGCTGCTTGGTGTCGATCGTGCCTACGGAGAAGTAGTCGGCGTCGGCGAACATCAGTCCGCAGAGCGCTTCGCCGGGATCGATCATGTAATTCTCGGTGAGCTTCATGCCCGTCGTCATTTCGACCGACAGCAGGTCGAAGACCTCGCGCTTGAGCGAATGGTCGGGCGACGCGGGATAGCCGAAGGCCATGCGGCGGCCGCGGTACTGGCCGCGGACGGTCTGCTGCGGCGTGAGCGGCTCGCCCGTTTCGTAACCCCACATCTGCCGCCGCACGAACGTGTGCACGGCTTCGGCGAAGGCTTCGGTCAGCCGGTCGGCCAGCAGTTTGGCCATGATGGCGCCGTAGTCGTCGCCCTCGGCGCGGAATTTTTCGCAGAGTTCCCTGAGTCCGATGCCGGCGGTGACGGCGAAACAGCCGATCCAGTCGCTGTGCGGTGCGATGCAGTCCGCCAGCGAGCGGTTCTCCTCCCCGCGCGTCTGGTTGCGGAGCATCGCCAGCCGGCGTTCGCGGCCTTTCTGGTCGGTGATCCAGATGTCGTCGCCCTCCGCGCGCGCCGGGAAGATCCCCACGGCGGCCTGCAGCGTGAGCAGCCGTTCGTCGCGGATGCGGGCCAGCAGGGCCTCGGCGTCGGCGAAGACCTTGCGCGCTTCGGCGCCTTTTTCGGGGTGGTCGAGGATTTCGGGATAGCGTCCCTTGAGACCCCATGCCGCGAAGAAGAAGCTCCAGTCGATATAGGGTTCGGCGTCGGCGACGTCGAAGTCGGGGAAGACCATGCGGCCGGGGTGCAGCGGCTCGACGGGCAGGTGCGGGGCGGCGCCTTTGCGGGCCTTGCGGACCTCGACGATCGGAATCAGGTTCCGGGTGCGTTCGGCGCGCAGGTAGTCGCTGCGCAGCGCCTGCTGGTCGGCGCGGACCTTGTCGGCGTACAGCTGGCCGTCGGGACCGAGCAGCTGCGCCAGAATCTGGCTGTTGCGGCTGGCGTTGGGCGAGTGTATCACCAATCCCGAATAGACCGGGGCAATCTTCACGGCGGTATGCAGGTCCGAGGTCGTCGCGCCGCCGATGATGACCGGAAGGCGCAGTGCGCGGCGTTCCAGCTCCTCGCAGACGTGGGCCATCTCGTCGAGCGACGGGGTGATCAGGCCGCTCAGGCAGATGCAGTCGGCGCCCCACGCCACGGCCTCTTCGACGATCCGCTGCGACTCGACCATCACGCCGAGGTCCTTTATCTCGTATCCGTTGCAGGCCATCACGACCGCCACGATATTCTTGCCAATGTCGTGTACGTCGCCTTTGACCGTGGCGATCAGCACCTTGCCCGCGTTGTGAGGGGTCTGGGCGCCGCCTTGCTCGATGTAGGGGGTCAGGGCCGCCACGGCGCGCTTCATCACGCGGGCGGTCTTCACGACCTGCGGCAGAAACATCTTGCCCTCGCCGAAGAGCGTGCCGACCCGCTCCATGGCGGGCATCAGCAGGGTGTCGATCACGGCCATCGGCGTTCTGAGGGCTTCGTAGCCCTCCAGCGCGTCCTGCTCGATGTAGTCCGCTACGCCCTTGAGCATGGCGTGGCCGATCCGTTCGGCGAGCGTTCCCGTGCGCCATGCGTCGGGGACCTGTGGCTGGGTTTCGGCCGTGGCGCGCACCTGCTGCGCATATTCGGTGAGCCGTTCGGCGGCGTCGGCCCGGCGGCAGAGGATCACGTCCTCGACGCGTTGGAGCAGTTCGGGTTCGATCTCGCTGTATATCTTCACCATTTGCGGGTTGACGATGCCCATGTCCATGCCCGCGCGGATGGCGTGGTAGAGGAACGCCGAGTGCATCGCTTCGCGCACGGCGTTGTTGCCGCGGAAGGCGAACGAGAGGTTCGACACGCCGCCCGACACCTTTGCGTAAGGCAGGTTTTCCTTGATCCAGCGCGTCGCGTCGATAAAGGCTTTGGCGTAGCCGTCGTGTTCGGGAATTCCCGTCGCCACGGCCAGTATGTTGGGGTCGAAGATGATGTCTTCGGCGGGGAATCCCGCGTCGGTCAGCAGGCGGTAGGCGCGTGAGGCCACCTCGATCTTGCGCTCGCAGGTGTCGGCCTGTCCCTGCTCGTCGAAGAGCATCACCACCGCGGCGGCTCCGTAGCGGTGTATCTCCCGTGCGCGGCGCAGGAATTCGGCTTCGCCCTCCTTGAGCGAGATCGAATTGACCACGGCCTTGCCCTGCGTGACTTCCAGACCCGCCGCGAGCACCTCCCACTTCGAGGAGTCGATCATCGTCGGCACGCGGGCGATTTCCGGCTCCGAGGCCATCAGGTTGAGGAACGTGCGCATGGCTTCGACGCCGTCGATCATGCCGTCGTCCATGCAGACGTCGACGATCTGCGCCCCCGCATCGACCTGCGCACGGGCTACCGACAGAGCCTCTTCGTAATTGCCCTCGCGGATCAGGCGGGCGAATTTGGCCGAGCCTGCGACGTTGGTGCGCTCGCCGACGTTGACGAAATTGGTTTCGGGTGCGATGCGCAGCGGCTCCAGTCCGCTTAGCGTCGTGACGCGGCGCGGCGCCGGAACGGGGCGCGGGGCATAGTTGCAGGCGATTTTCGAAAGTTCGAAGATATGCGCGGGCGTTGTGCCGCAGCATCCGCCGACGATATTGACCAGTCCGCGGCGCATGTATTCGCCCACGTCCTCGGCGAACATCTCCGGGGTCTCGTCGTAGCCGCCCATGACGTTGGGAAGCCCGGCGTTGGGGTGTGCCGAGATGCGGAACGGGGCCGTTTCGGCCAGCCGTTCGAGGTAGGGCAGCAGCTGTTTGGCTCCGTAGGCGCAGTTAAGGCCGAGGGAGAGCAGCTGTGCGTGCGACAGCGAGGTGCAGAAGGCCTCGACGGTCTGTCCCGACAGGGTGCGGCCGCTGGCGTCGGCCAGCGTGCCCGACGCCATGACGCGGATCGTGCGGCCGAGTTTTTCGGCCAGCGCGTCGATCGCGTAGAGGGCCGCCTTGGCGTTGAGCGTGTCGAAGATGGTCTCGACCAGCAGGATGTCGGCTCCGCCGTCCAGCAGTCCCCGCGCCTGATCGGTGTAGGCTTCGACGAGTTGTGCGAAAGTCACTTCGCGGGCCGCGGGGTTCGCCACGTCGGCCGACATCGAGGCCGTGCGGTTGGTGGGCCCCATCGAACCCGCCACGAAGCGGGGTTTCTGCGGGTTGCGGGCCGTGAATTCGTCGGCCGCGCTGCGGGCCACGGCCGCCGCCGCTCGCGACATTTCGTAGGCGTACGCCTCCAGTCCGTAATCGGCCAGCGATACGGCGTTGGCGTTGAACGAGTCGGTTTCGATGATGTCGGCTCCCGCCTGCAGGTATTTGACGTGGATTTCGCGCACCGCTTCGGGCCGCGTCAGGGCCAGCAGGTCGTTGCACCCCTTGAGCAGCGCGGGCCACTCGCGGAATCGTTCGCCCCGGTAGTCCTCTTCTGTCAGTCCGTACTGCTGGACCATGGTGCCGAAGCCGCCGTCGAGCAGCAGGATGCGGGATTCGAGTTGTTCGTATATGTCGGCCATTTATTTCTCTCTGATTTCGATTTCAAACAGTTTGTTCCAGTTTTTGCCCGTGACGAAGATGCGCCCTCCGGCCGCGTCGTATGCGATGCCGTTCAGCACGTCGGTCGCCGGAGTCACATCCTCTTCGGGCAGCAGCCCCGTCAGATCGACGATCCCCTCCACCGCGCCCGTCGCCGGGTCGATGATGACGATTTGGTCGGTGGTGTAGACGTTGGCCCATATCTTGCCGTCGATCCACTCCAGCTCGTTGAGGAAGTTGAGCGTCTCGCCCCGGAGCGTCACGGTGGTGCGCTTTTCGCGTTTGAAGGTGGCCGGGTCGAGCGTGTAGATGTTTGCCGTGCCGTCCGACATGTAGAGCTTCTTCCCGTCGGTCGTGAGACCCCAGCCCTCGCCGGGATAGCGGAACTCCTTGAGTTTCTCTCCCGTCCGGGCGTCGTAGACATAGGCTTTGTTCGATTGCCACGTGAGCTGGTAGACCTTGCCGTCCAAGAGGGCGATCCCTTCGCCGAAGTCCTCCTTGGGAAGACGTGCGAAGACCTCCGCGCGGCCCGTCGCGAGGTCGAGCGTCTGCACGACCGATTCGCCGTGCTGGCCCGTGCCTTCCCACAAACGGCCGTCGGCGTATTGCAGGCCCTGCGTATAGCTGGTCGCCGGGTGCGGGTGGACCGCCCGGACGCTGTAGGTGTATTCCTTGGGTTCCGCCGGCGCCGCGGGGCGTTTGGCCCGGACCTGATTGCCGCCGCACGAAGCCAGCAGCACTCCCGACAGCAGAACGGTAGCGAACTTTCTCATCTCTTTCTTGTGAATTCGTCAGCAAAGACAGCGCGAGCCGGAAACGGAAGCGAATTTATTCGGCCGGGCCGGACGCCGCCTGTCTGAGCGGAGGTTTATCCTCCGCAAAGATAGGAAAAACCCGCCATATGACGAATTTTTTGACTATCTTTGCGTTTACCCGCGTTTTCGGATGCCTGCGCATTTCCCGAAAACAGCCTTTGCGGAGTTTGCCGCCGGCGGTTGCAATACACTATATTTTAGAAAAAATATTGGTTTGTCCGCGAAAATCGCTATCTTTGCGGGCCGATTTCGGAAATAAGACAACAACAATATAGAAAGCATTCATTTATGAAGATCGTAAGAGAACAACGCGAAGAGAACAATTCGCTGCTCAAGGTAACGGTGGGCGAAGAGGATTACGGCCAAGCCGTCGAGAAAGAGTTGCGCGAATACAGGCGCAAGGCCAATATTCCCGGTTTCCGCCCCGGCATGGTGCCCATGGGCCTCGTCAAGAAGATGTACGGCAAGGGCGTGCTGGCCGAGCAGGCCTACCGCACCGCCTCGAACTCGGTGTTCGAGTATCTCCAGAAGGAGAACATCGACTACTTAGGCGACGTGATTCCTTCGGAAGAGCAGGGCGATTTCGATTTCGAGAACGGCAAGGAGTTCGAATTCGTGTTCGAAATCGGCGAGGCTCCTGAGATAAAACTCGAACTTTCGGACAAGGATAAGCTGACCTACAGCAAGATCAAGGTGGACAAGAAGATGCACGACGATTACCGCGCCAACTACCTGCGTCAGTACGGCCGTCTGGTCGATGCCGACGAGGTGACTTCGGACGAGGCGTTGTCGGTCACGCTCGACAACGGCGAGATGAACGTGGCGGACGCTTACGTGGGCCTGATCTCGATGTCGGAGGAGGAGCGCAAGCCTTTCATCGGCAAGAAGGTGGGCTTCAAGACCGAAGTCAATGTCAACGAACTCTACAAGAACCCGTCGCAGCGCGCCGCCGTGCTGCAGGTCAAGGAGAACGAGCTGGAGGGCATCAAACCCGAATTCACGCTCGAAATCACCAAGATCCGCAAGTTCGCCGAACCTGAGCTGAACGAGGAGTTCTTCAAGACGGCATTCCCCGGCGGCGAGGTGAAGGACGAGGCCGGACTGGACAAGTTCATCGACGCGCGCATCGAGCCGGAGCTGCGCCGCGAAAGCGACTACCTCTTCACGCTCCAGCTGCGCGACTATCTGGTGCAGAAAGCCGGTCTGAAGATGCCCGAAGCGTTCCTCAAACGCTGGCTGTATACGATCAACGAAGGCAAGTTCTCGATGGAGGACATCGACAAGGACTTCGACCAGTTCCTGAAGATGTTCACGTGGAACTACCTGCAGAAGCACTTCATCAAGCAGGACAATATCACGGTGACCAAGGACGAGGCGCTCGCGGAAGCCAAGGCGCTGGCCGCCGCGCAGTTCGCGCAGTACGGCATGCCGTCGGCTCCCGAAGATATGCTGGCCGGCTATGCCGAGAAGATCCTCGCCGACAAGGATCAGGGACAGAAGATCTACGAGAAGCTGTACGAAGTGAAGGTCGTGGAGGATGTGAAGTCGAAGATCAAGGTGACGGAAAAAGCCGTATCTGCCGACGATTTCGCCAAATTGGCCAAGGCGCTTTAGTATTTGCCGAAAAAAGATTATCTTTGGACTTTGCAGGCGTGATGTTTGCAAAGTCCTTTTGTTTGACGATATACAGCTTTAAACGCCGTTTCGGCGACAGTCCCCCGCCCGCAGTTCCCGCCCGGAGCCGGCCGTGGGCCGCGAATAAGAGATGCCGGGCTGCCGGCCGGCGGTAAAAACGATAGCGATAGCGGCAAACGATAACGAACGATAACAATTACGATAATTTATTATGTCAGAATTTGAAAAATACGCACGGAAACACTGCGGGATCAGTTCGCTGAAACTGCACGATTTCCAGTCGGTCAGCGGCGCCTACGTGTCGCCTACGATCATCGAAGAGCGTCAGCTGAATATCGCCACGATGGACGTCTTCTCGCGGCTGATGATGGACCGCATCATCTTCCTCGGCGCGCCGATCTACGACGACGCGGCCAATATCATTCAGGCGCAGCTGCTGTTCCTCGAATCGGTCGATCCCGAAAAGGACATTCAGATCTATATCAACTCGCCCGGCGGTTCGGTTTCGGCCGGACTGGGCATTTACGACACGATGCAGCTGGTCAATTCCGACGTGGCGACCATCTGCACGGGACTGGCCGCTTCAATGGGCGCCGTGCTGCTCACGGCGGGCGCCAAGGGCAAGCGTTCGGCGCTGCCTCATTCGCGGGTGATGATCCACCAGCCGCTGGGCGGTGCGCAGGGACAGGCCTCGGACATCGAAATCACGGCACGCGAGATCATGAAGACCAAACGCGAGCTGTACGAGATTCTCTCGGCCCATTCGGGCGTCGCGCTCAAGAAAATCGAGAAGGACGCCGACCGCGACTACTGGCTCTCGGCGCGCGAAGCCAAGGAGTACGGGCTGATCGACGAAGTGTTATCCAAACGCGGGAAATAATGGCATCGGGAAAAGGCAACAACCATAAGAACGGGGCGGGCGGCGACTGCTGCTCGTTCTGCGGCGCCAAGCGCAGCGACGTGGAGATCATGTTTCAGGGCATCGACGGCGCCAACATCTGCAACAAATGTATCGAAAACGGCTACCGGATCATCGTCGAGAACGACGTGGCTTCGGAGCGCGGCGGCAGCGCCGCCGTTGCGCCGCTCAAGATGGATGAGCTGCTCAAGCCGGCCCAGATCAAGGATTTCCTCGACCAGTACGTCATCGGTCAGGACGACGCCAAGCGTTATATGGCCGTGGCCGTTTACAACCACTACAAGCGGCTGCTCTACGCCCCCAAGGAGGACGAGGTGGAGATCGACAAGTCGAACATCGTGCTGGTGGGACCCACGGGTACGGGCAAGACGCTGATGGCCCGCACGATCGCCAAACTGCTGAAGGTGCCCTTCACCATCGTGGACGCCACGGTGCTGACCGAGGCGGGCTACGTGGGCGAGGATGTCGAGAGCATCCTTTCGCGGCTGCTGCAGGTCGCCGACTACAACGTCGAGCAGGCCGAACGGGGCATCGTCTTCATCGACGAGATCGACAAGATCGCCCGCAAGGGCGACAACCCTTCGATCACGCGTGACGTTTCGGGCGAAGGCGTGCAGCAGGCCCTGCTGAAGATTCTCGAAGGAACCGTGGTCAATGTGCCCCCTCAGGGCGGGCGCAAGCACCCCGAACAGAAATTCATTCAGGTCGATACGCGTAACATCCTCTTCATCTGCGGCGGCGCGTTCGACGGCGTGGAGAAGAAGATCGCCCAGCGTCTGAACACCCGCGCCATGGGGTACGGACGGCTCCGCGCCGACCGCATCGACCGCAACAACCTGATGCAGTACATCACGCCGCAGGACCTCAAGTCGTTCGGACTGATTCCGGAGCTGGTGGGGCGTCTTCCGGTGCTGACCTACATGCAGCCCCTCTCGCGCGAAGCCCTGCGGTCGATTCTCACCGAACCGAAAAACGCCATCGTCAAGCAGTACAAGCGGCTTTTCGAGCTGGACAACGTCAAGCTTACGTTCGACGACGCGGTGCTGGATTACATCGTGGACAAGGCCGTCGAGTTCAAACTCGGCGCCCGCGGCCTGCGTTCGATCTGCGAGGCGATCATGATGGACACGATGTTCGACCTGCCCTCGACCGACACGCGGAAATTCGTCGTGACGCTGCCATATGCAAAGAAAAAGATAGAAAAAGCAAATATTTTAGAGCTTAAACAAGTTGGGTAGTATCTTTTTTATTACTTTTGTGGCAGAAGATACGCTGATTAATACAAAGACTTTAAAACTTTAAATACTCATGTCATCTACCAATTCCAAACTAACGCGTGTAGCGGACAATATCCGAATTTTGTCGGCCTCTATGGTCGAGAAGGCGAAATCGGGCCATCCCGGCGGCTCGATGGGCGGCGCCGACTTCATGACGGTGCTCTATACCGAATTTCTGCGCTACGATCCGGACAATACGTCTTACCCCTACCGAGATCGTTTCTTCCTCGATCCGGGCCACATGTCTCCGATGCTCTATTCTACGCTTTCTCTTGCCGGGTACTATACGACCGAAGACCTTCAGTCTCTGCGTCAGTGGGGCAGCGTGACGCCGGGTCACCCGGAAGCAGACTTCGCGCGCGGTGTCGAGAACACTTCCGGCCCTCTCGGACAGGGTCATGCCATGGCGCTGGGCGCCGCCATCGCGGAACGCTTCATGGCTGCCCGCTTCGGCGAGTGGATGGCGCACAAGACCTACGCCTACATCTCGGACGGCGCCGTGGAGGAGGAGATTTCGCAGGGCGTGGGCCGTATCGCCGGCCATCTGGGTCTGAGCAACTTCATCATGTACTACGACTCGAACAACATCCAGCTTTCTACGAAGGTGGATGAGGTCATGACCGAGAACGTGGCCATGAAGTACGAGGCGTGGGGGTGGAACGTGCTGTCAGTGGACGGACACAACATCAACGAAATCCGCGAGGCGCTCGTTGCCGCGAACTCCGAGACGGAGCGTCCTACGCTTATCATCGGCCGCACGGTCATGGGCAAGGGCGCCAAAGGTCCCGCCGGAGAGAGCTTCGAAGACAAGGTTTCGACCCACGGGCAGCCGCTCACGGCGGCCGGTGCCGACTTCGCCGCCACGGTGAAGAATCTGGGCGGGGATCCGAACGATCCGTTCGCCGTTTTCTCCGAGAGCCTCGAAGCCTTCTCCGAGCGCCGCGAAGCGCTTCGCGCATGGGCCGCACGTCAAGCCGAGGTCGAGAAGACGTGGCGCGCCGAACACGGCGATCTAGCCCGCAAACTGGATATGTTCCTTTCGGGGCGCGTGCCCGAAATCGACTACAAGTCGATCGAGGTGAAGGCCGGCGTGGCGACGCGCGCGGCATCGGCTGCCGTGCTGGGCGTCTTCGCCGAAAAGATCGAGAATATGATCGTGGCTTCTGCGGACCTTTCGAACTCGGACAAGACGGACGGCTTCCTCAAGAAGACCAAGGCCTTCACGAAGGGCGATTTCAGCGGCAAATTCTTTCAGGCGGGAGTCTCGGAGCTGACGATGGCCTGCGTGGCCAACGGCATGGCGCTGCACGGGGGTGTGATTCCTGCGTGCGGCACGTTCTTCGTCTTCTCGGACTACATGAAACCGGCAGTGCGTCTCTCGGCGCTGATGCGCCTGCATGTGATCTATATCTGGACGCACGACTCGTTCCGCGTTGGCGAGGACGGTCCTACGCATCAGCCGATCGAGCATGAAGCCCAGATCCGCCTGATGGAACACCTCCGAAACCACCACGACGAACGTTCGATGGTCGTGCTGCGCCCGGCCGACGGCGATGAAACCGTCATGGCGTGGAAGTTGGCCGTCGAGGAGCAGCGTCCCGTTGCGCTGGTGCTGTCGCGTCAGAACATCAAGAGCCTTCCGGCGCTGGGCGCCAGCCGCCGCGAGGAGGCCTCTCAGGTCGCCAAGGGCGGTTACGTGGTGCTTGATTCGGCCAAGCCCGAAGTTGTGATGGTCGCCACCGGCTCGGAGGTCTCGACGCTCGTGGAGGGTGCCAGCCTGCTTGCCGCCGAGGGTATCGCCGTACGTGTGGTGAACGTACCGAGCGAGGGTCTTTTCCGCGACCAGCCTCGTTCGTATCAGGAGAGCGTGCTTCCGGTGGGCGTGGTGCGCTACGGCCTGACGTCGGGACTTCCTGTGAACCTGATGGGTCTTGTGGGCGAGAAAGGTCTGATCCACGGTCTGGATCACTTCGGCTATTCGGCTCCCTATACGGTTCTCGACGAGAAGTTCGGTTACAACGGCAAGACCGTAGCCGAAGAGGTCAAGAAGCTGCTTGGAAAGTAGTCGGGACGTTTGGACTCTTCGGCAACGGATTCTTCCGGCCGAAGAGGTCAAGAAACTGCTTGGAAAGTAGTCGGGACGTTTGGACTCTTCGGCAACGGATTTTTCCGGCCGAAGAGGTCAAGAAACTGCTTGGAAAGTAGTCGGGCCGTTTGGACTCTTCGGCAACGGATTCTTCCGGCCGAAGAGGTCAAGAAATTGCTCGGAAAATAACGATACCCGATAATGGATGAAATCCCCGAAGTGTCGCTTCGGGGATTTTTTTGTCGGATGAGTTGCGTCGTATTATTTTTTTTATTCTCCGTGCAACTTTTCGGCTCCGGCGGCGTCTAATGGGAAAAATAGTTTCAGCAATGAGTCTACAGCGAACCAAACAGTATGAATTCGAGACCTTCGTCCGGAAGCATCGCCGCATCGTCGGCAAGGTCTGTTATCTCTATGCCATGGACAGCGACGACTTCGACGATCTTTATCAGGAGGTGCTGATTAACCTGTGGCGGGGGTTCGACGGATTCGAAGGCCGGGCCAAAGTTTCGTCGTGGGTCTACCGCGTCGCGCTGAACACCTGCATTTCGTACTATCGCCGCAATCGCCGCCATACGGGCCGGCTGCCGCTGACCGACTCGCTGGGCGCAGCCGACGAAGATTCCGAACGCGGCGAGCGGCTGCGGGAGCTGTATGCGCTGATAAACCGGCTCGATGCGCTCGAAAAGGCGCTCGTGATGCTGTGGCTCGACGAGCTTCCTTACGAGGAGATCGCCGCGATCACGGGGCTTACGCGCAACAACGTGGCTTCGAAGCTCCACCGCATCAAGCTGAAACTGCGTGAACAGGCAAATCATTAAACTTCCCGAATATGGAACTCGACGAACTGAAAACCAAATGGCACGAGCTGGACGGACGTCTGTCGTGTGCGGACACTAAAATAGACCGGCTGACGGCGGAGGTCTCGGCCGGAAAAATCACCTCGGCCAAGCAGCGGCTGGCGCGTACGATACGGCTGGGAATCTTTCTGCTGGCGGCGCTGCCGCTTTGTTTCGCCAATCTATTTCGTACGGGCGAAGCGGACCCCGGAACGGCTGTCAAGGCGACGCTGGCGCTCTTTATCTTCGCCATGCTGGCGCGGCAGATCGCGCTGCTGGTGCTGCTGGCGCGGATCGAGCCGGGAAATAGGACCGTGCGCGAAACCTGCGCCGCCGTACTCCGGTTCCGCACCTGCTTCCTCTGGGGCGTGGGCGCGGGTATCGCGCTGGGTGTGCCGCTGCTGATCTTGCTGGGATTTTACATGGGAAGCCTGACTTCGCCCTATGTGTTTTACGGCTTCGTGGCCGGACTGATTGTCGGACTGCCCCTCGGCGTGCGTATCTTCCTGCGGATGATGGGCGACATCAACGCCCTGCGCGCCGCCTTGCGGGAGACGGACGAGTAACCCGGAACCTCCCGCAGCAGGAATTGCACCCGCCGTTCCACACAAACGCTCCCCGGATTTCCGCAAGGATTCGGGGAGCGCTATATAATAATAGGTGCCGCTGTATTACTGCATGTAGAGCGTGATCCGGTCGTAATAGCGGCCTCCGATGTAGAGATCGGCTGTCAGCATGCCGCGGCGGATGTGGACCCGGCGCAGTTCGCGCGGCAGATCGACCCGGCCGTAGTCGATGTAGACCGTGTCGTCGTAGGCGTCCCACTGGATGTTGAGCGTGTCGAGCAGGCGTCCGTTGTCGGCGTAACGGAGTTCGTCGCTTCCGAAGCCGTCGGCCCCGAAGTAAACGTAGCTGTCCAGCGCATAGCCGTCCTGATAGAATCCGAGGTCTCCGGCCCATACGCGGCCCGTGAGCGTGTCGTAGAGATCGTCGTCGTCGTTTTCGCAGGACGAAAATCCGACGGCGGCCAGAAGCATGCATGCGGCGAGTAAAAATCGTTTCATGTGCGGTTTGTTGAATTCGACGGGTATAAAGATAGCGAAAGTCGGGCGCAATCGCAAAACGGATTTTGCGGGTTGCCGGGACGCATCCCATCCAATACCGGGCCAAAGATAGTGCATATCGGAGGCAAAAACAAACTGTTTTTTGCATATTCCGAAATTCCTTCGTATCTTTGCACTCCCGTCTGTAACGCGGGGAAATGTGGAAAGATTTGACTGATTGCAACCACAATAAAAAATCGCTAAAACAGCTTATTTTTTATTCCAACAGCCAATTTTTCCCATTTTATACGTTTTATTTTTTATTAACCGAGAGCGGCTTTCCGCATGCCGGCACTCCGGCCGGAGGCGCGGTCTCATAATTAAATGTATAACAATGGGCTTTTTGTTTACATCGGAATCGGTGTCCGAAGGACACCCCGATAAAGTTTCAGATCAGATTTCGGACGCCATTCTCGACGAATTCCTGCGTCGTGACGCCAACTCGAAAGTCGCCTGCGAGACGCTTTGCACTACGGGACTGGTAGTCGTGGCGGGCGAGGTGCGCTCCGAAGCGTATGTCGATGTACAGGGCGTGGCGCGCCGTGTGATCGACCGCATCGGCTATACCAAGAGCGAATACCAGTTCGACTGCAACTCGTGCGGCATCCTGTCGGCCATCCACGAACAGTCGCCGGACATCAATCAGGGCGTCGTGCGCGCCGAGGAGGACGAGCAGGGTGCGGGCGATCAGGGCATCATGTTCGGCTATGCCTGCAACGAGACCCGCGAGATGATGCCGGCGACGCTGATCCTCTCGCACGTGATCCTCAAGGAGCTGGCCGTCATCCGCCGCGAAGGGGAGGTGATGACCTACCTGCGTCCCGATTCCAAGTCGCAGGTGACCGTCGAGTACGACGAGAAGACCAACCGTCCGCTGCGCGTGCATACCATCGTGGTTTCGACCCAGCACGACGAATTCATCCTGCCGGGCGACGGGCTGACGGAGAAGGAGGCCGAGGAGCGGATGCAGGCTGCGATCCGCGAGGACGTGCGCACGATCCTCATTCCGCGCGTCAAGGCGCGTCTGGAGCGCGCCGGCGACAAGCTGGCCGGGCTGATCGGCGACGACTACATCCTGCATGTCAATCCTACGGGCAAGTTCGTGATCGGCGGCCCTCACGGGGACACCGGGCTTACGGGCCGCAAGATCATCGTCGATACCTACGGCGGCCGCGGCGCGCACGGCGGCGGCGCCTTTTCGGGCAAGGACTCCTCGAAGGTGGACCGCTCGGCGGCCTACGCCGCCCGTCATATCGCCAAGAATCTGGTCGCCGCGGGCGTTGCCGACGAAGTGCTGGTCGAGCTGTCGTACGCCATCGGCATCGCGCAGCCGCTGTCGATTTACGTCGATACTTACCGTTCGCCGCGTCCCGCCGCGCTGGAGGGCATGACCGACGGCGAGATCGCACGCCGCATCGGCAAGCTTTTCGACCTGCGTCCCGCCGCCATCGTCCGCCGTTTCGGCCTTAAGAACCCGATCTTCGAGGCCACGGCTTCCTACGGTCACTTCGGCAACCGTCCTTACACGGAGCGGGTGAAGGTCTGGGAGGACGGCCGCGAAACGGAGCGTGAGATCGAGTTCTTCGGCTGGGAGAAGCTCGACGCCGTGGAGCTGATTCGCAAAGAGTTCGGATTGTAACGGTCCGGGCCGCTCGAAATCGGGACGTCCGCTGCGGACGTCCCGATTTTTGTTCCTACGGGCATACTAACCGGACGTTTCCGTCCGTTTGTCCTACGAATCGTAATAAAACTTGATAAGCTTATGGTATAAATTGCCTCTGATTAATTGAATTTAAACACTTGTTATCGAATTATGAAAAAGGCATTTTTGATTTTAGGAGCAGTCGCCGTATCGGCCGCCGCGGGCGGACTTACGGCATGGGCAGTAGACGGGAGCCGCGAAGGCTCCGTACAATATATCGAGCGCGAGGTGGAACGTACGCCCGCGCTGGGGACGCAGTTCACCTCGTATCAGGCCGAGCAGTACCCCGACCTGACATACGCCGCCGAGAATGCGGTGAAGGCCGTGGTCAACATCGAAGCCGTGCAGCAGGTCGAGATGCCGCGCCGCCGGGGGTACGATCCCTTTCTGGAGTTCTTCGGCATCCCGCAGGGGTATGACGAGGGACCGCAGTTCCGCGAACAGCGCGCCGGAGGTTCGGGCGTCATCATCTCGGCCGACGGTTACGTGGTGACCAACAACCACGTCGTGGACGGGGCTTCGAAACTCCGCGTGAAACTCAACGACGGCCGTTCGTTCGACGCCAAGCTGATCGGCAAGGACTCGGCCACGGACCTCGCATTGTTGAAGATCGAGGCTTCGGACCTGCCGACGCTGGCTTTCGGATCGTCCGATGCGCTGCGTCTGGGCGAGTGGGTGCTGGCGATCGGTTCGCCGTTCGACCTGCAATCGACCATTACCGCGGGTATCGTGAGCGCCAAGGCGCGTAATCTGGGGGTCATTCCCAACGATTTCCGCATCGAGGCCTTTATCCAGACCGACGCGGCCGTGAATCCCGGCAATTCGGGCGGCGCGCTGGTCAACACGCACGGCGAGCTGGTGGGCATCAACACCCTCATCAAGTCGCAGACGGGCAGCTATATCGGTTATTCATTCGCCATTCCCGAATCGATCGTGCGCAAGGTGGTCGTGGACCTCAAGGAGTTCGGCATCGTGCAGCGCGCACTGCTCGGCATCCGTTTTGCGATTGTCGATCAGGACTTTATCGACCGTGAAGGCAAGGAGCTGGGCATTACCGAGCTGGGCGGCGCCTATGTCGCCGGCGTTGTCGAGGGCGGTTCGGCTTCGGAGGCCGGCATTCGCAAGGGCGACGTGATTCTGGACATCGACGGGGTGAAGATCAACGACAATGCAACCCTTTCCGAGCAGATCGGACGCCGCCGACCCAACGATAAGGTTAAATTGTCGGTAAAAAGAGACGGTGCGGTGAAACAATTCGAGGTTACTTTGCGTAATAAAGCAGGTAAAACGGAATTAATGACCAAAGAGGATGTCGATGTCGTCGAGGTTCTCGGCGGTAAGTTCGCCGATGCGGGCACCAAACTCTGCCGTGAGCTCGATATCAGGGGCGGCGTGCAGGTGGTCGGCATCAAGGCCGACGGAATTCTGGCCCGTGCCCGTGTCAAACAGGGATTTGTGATTACCCATATCAACGATCGTCCGGTCTATTCGGTTGCGGACATGCAGCGTATGGACGAGAAGGTCCGTTCGATCGACGGTATTTATCCCAACGGCCGCGCTGCGAGCTACACGCTCGTGGAGTAGTGCGGTCCGGGCGGGTTGTAATGTTGAATTTTATTTAGGAAGGTTAATAGATATATGCGTCAATTAAAGATTACAAAATCCATCACCAACCGCGAGAGCGCTTCGTTGGACAAATACTTGCAGGAAATCGGCAAGGAAGAGCTTATCACGGTCGAAGAGGAGGTGGAACTCGCCCAACGGATTAAGAAAGGAGATCAGGAAGCCCTCGAAAAGCTGACCAAAGCCAATCTGCGTTTCGTAGTTTCCGTCGCCAAACAATATCAGAATCAGGGACTCAGCCTCCCGGACCTGATCAACGAAGGCAACCTCGGTCTGATCAAGGCCGCCGAGAAGTTCGATGAGACCCGCGGTTTCAAGTTCATCTCGTACGCCGTGTGGTGGATCCGTCAGTCGATCCTGCAGGCATTGGCCGAACAGTCGCGCATCGTGCGTCTGCCGCTCAATCAGGTGGGTTCGCTCAACAAGATCAACAAGGCGTTCGCACGCTTCGAGCAGGAGCACGAGCGCACGCCGTCGCCCGAAGAGCTGGCTACGGAGCTGGAGCTTCCCAAGGAGAAGGTCACCGACACGCTGCGCGTGGCAGGCCGCCATGTCTCGGTGGACGCTCCGTTCGCCGACGGCGAGGACAACTCGCTGCTGGACGTGCTGGTCAATCCCGATTCGCCCAACGCCGACCGCGGACTGATCAACGAGTCGCTTTCGACCGAGGTGGACCGCGCGTTGGAAACCCTCACGGACCGCGAACGCGACATCATCAAGTACTTCTTCGGCATCGGCACTTCGGAGATGACCCTCGAAGAGATCGGTGAGAAGTTCGACCTGACGCGCGAGCGCGTGCGCCAGATCAAGGAGAAGGCGATCCGCCGCCTGCGCCACTCGTCGCGCAGCAAACTGCTGAAATCGTATCTGGGCTGATGCCCGGACGACTGATAAGTAAAATCCCGGTCCTGCAAGACCGGGATTTTCTTATTTGTCGTCATGTTCCTTCTCTATAGGAACCGGCTGCCCGTTTTTTAGGTAGGTTTCCAGATAGGGCAGGTATACGTAAACCCATCTGTTGTCGATGTAGAGCGTGTCGTTGCTGATACGTATGCTTTTCGGATCGAACGGCTCCCACCAACCGATAAACTGTCTGGGACCTTTGGTTTTTCTGACGGATATGTATCGCTCGCCCGTGTTGACGAGTGTATGGATGCGATGTTGTTCCAATTGCCTGAGTAGCGAGGTCGCTTCTTCTTTTATACTGTTGTAATTACGTTTGAATCCAATCAGACTGGCAGCGGTGAGGAGCAGATATACCGAAAATGCCGTTAATAAAATCTTATTGCTTGTTTTCATGGTTTTTCTGGTTTAAATAGTTTTCGTGCTGGCGTTGCAAATCGCTCATGTCTATATCCAGTTCCTCCATCCGGACGAAGAGGGCGTGTAGCTCGACTCGGATGAACTGATTGCGTTGCTCTGTGAGCGTCCGTGCCTGCGCTCCCTCCGTTACGAAAAAACCCATACCGCGGCGCGTGATGATCACTCCGTCGGTTTCGAGTTTGTCGTAGGCCCGCATCACGGTATTGGGGTTTACCTCCAAGGTGACGGCTAATTCTCGCACGGAGGGGATGCGCGCCTGTTCGGTCCATCGTCCTGCGAGGATTGCCCGGCAGGCGTAGTCGTAAATTTGGAGCCAGATAGGCTGGGTGTCGTTGAATTGCATGAGACGATTTATTTTAGGGTCCGTTCCCTGAATTTGAAATACGCCACCAGCCATGCCACAAGCGTCCAGAATCCGAAAATAATGGTATAGGCGCTGCACTCGGATAATTGTTCCGAAAGCTGAATATCCAGCCCTGCTGTATTGGAGTGCAGTGCGTAATTCATCAAGGAAAAGGGGAGCCTGACATAACCTCCGATTAATGATCCTAAATTCCTGATATGGATTATATGGTAAAGGAGAAATGTTCCGGTAAGCGGCAGGAAGGCTTTCAGCGGATTTCCTTTGATCCAACAGCAGGAAAGCAGCCATCCGGCTTGTATGGTGAAAATCGTCAGCCATGTTTGATAGGGCATGAGCATCAGGATGTTTTCCTTTGCATTTGAAATGCGGAGGACGGGCCAGAGAATAGCGGCGAAAAGCGCGACTGCAACGATTGTTGAATTGAACCAGATAAAAAGATATTTTTCAGCTGTCGTGATAGGCTGCGTATAGGAGACAGGCATTTCCTGACGTTCATAATGACTGCGACAACTGATTCGGGTGATGAGACAAATGAAGACGAGCATGAGAAGGAGCGGGGGAAGTGTGAATTCTGTCGATTTTTCACGCCATGGTTCGAAATACCATGCGGCGACTGACAGCAGGAGTAGAAATGTCAGCAGGATGTAGAGATAATGCCGGCCGTTTTCCGTATAATGTTTGCGGGCATACAAAAAGATGCGATGCAGAGAGAAGGTATTATTCATGGCGGTTGTGGTTAGCGTTGAGGATTGCGGGGATTGCAGTGCGGTCGCGGCTGACGGCGGCGAAAAGCAGTTCGAGGTCGAGGCGGCTCTCCGTGTCGGTGGTATTGACAGCGATTCCCTCTTCGCCTGTAAGCGAAGATTCGCAGTAAATGGCTTTTGCTGCCGGGGACAAGGAGCCGAAGGTCAGGCTGCGAGTGAGTTCTTCGGTCGTTGCCGCAAGTGCGAGACCCTGCTCGTCGAGGATTATGATGTTGTCGATCAGATTTTCGACTTCCCGAACCTGATGCGTCGAGATCAGGATCGTCCGTTTTTCGTCCGCATAGGCGGCCAGCAGGCGTCGCAGGGTTGTTTTCGAGGGAATATCCAGTCCGTTCGTCGGTTCATCCAGCAGCAGTATATCGGCGTTGCAGGCCAATGCGAAGGCGATGTAGGCTTTTTTGCGTTCGCCCATCGACATTCTGCGGGGTCTGAGCGATGCGTCGATTTGCAATGCGGAGCAGTGACTTGTGAATGTTGAGGACGAATAGCCGGGATAAAAGGCACCCGTGAGGGTTGCGAAGCGCTGGAATGGGATGTCAGGCAGGCTGATTTCTTCGGGAACGAACAGTAAGTTGGAAAACATCCGGGGAAGACGTTGCCGGGGTTGGAAGCTATCGACCGAGATATCGCCGGCGTCGGGCGTTAGCAATCCGCAGATCAGGTGCAGCAAGGTGCTTTTGCCGATGCCGTTGCACCCCAACAGGCCGTGGATATGCCCTGCCTTGAGTGTGAGGGACAGATCTGAAAAGATCTTTTTACGGCGATTGTAGCTGAATGTGACGTTTTGGAGGGTAATCATTCATTAGGTGGATTTAGTGTATTAGTATTGTAATACACTGCAAATATAAGGCGAAAAATTAAGTATCCAAATTTTTCGTTGATAATTTAGAGCAGCAGCCCGATCGAGAGCAGTATTCCGAAGAGCAGGATGTTGCGCGACGTGGCGCCCAAAATGGCGTTCAGCTCCCGGCCGCGGCCGATCCGCACCATGCGCCGCCATGTCGCCGTGTGCGGTACGAGGTAGAGCAGGGGAAGCAGCGCCGCTCCTATGCGGCCGTCGCAGAGCAGCGGGAGGCAGAGCGCTGCGGCTGCGAATCCTAGTGCCAGATAAAGCCTGCTGCCGGCCCGTGCGCCCAGCCGGACGACGAGTGTGCGTTTGCCGCTGCGGGCGTCCTGTTCGCGGTCGCGGTAGTTGTTGACTGTCAGCAGGGTGTCGATCGCCAGCCCGCAGGCCGCCGAAACGACGCCCGTCTGCCATGTCCAGCCGCCGCTGAGAACGTAACTGGTACAGCCGACGGGGACGAATCCGAAGAAGACCAGCACCAGCAGGTCGCCCCAGCCGTGGTAGGCCAGCGGGTAGGGGCCGGCTGTGTAGAGAAATGCGAATGCGACGCATAACGCGCCGACGGCGATCAGCCACAAGCCCCCGTAAAAGAGCAGTCCGCAGCCCGTGATGCAGGCGGCCGCGGTCGTCAGGGCGATTCCGCGACGCATGGCGCGGGGCGTGATCCAGCCCTGCGCGCAGGCCCGTTCGGGTCCCAGCCGGTCTTTGCCGTCGGAGCCTTTGAGGTAATCCCAGAGGTCATTGATGAGGTTGGCGTCGATCTGCATCAGGAAGGCGAACAGCAGGCACAACACCGCGGGCAGCAGGTCGAAACTGCCTGCCGAAGCGGCCGAGGCGCAGCCCAGTATTACTGGCACGGCGGCTCCCGTCAGCGTCTTGGGCCGCGCCGCGAGCATCCATGCCCGAAAGGAATTGGTAGCTGTTTGTGTTCTCATATTTCCGGAGCGGACTTATGCGCTGCGTGTGGTTTTATTGCTGTATTGTTTGGTCGGATAACCGTTTTGCGGCTCCGGTTGTCGTATATGTCTGATTGCCGGGCCGGGTACGGGCGCTACTCCGGCGCTTGTTCCGGGGCAGAGCGTAGTCAGGCGATCCCGGATTGGCGCAGGCCGAAGTCCCCGCGCCGCCTGAGGTGGCGGAAACTTCCGACCGATACGACGACCGGCAAGACCGGACCGGCAGGCGACGGTTCACCATACGATCGGCTCCTTGCCGATGCTGCGGAGATATTCGTTGGCGCGCGAGAAGTGGCGGCAGCCGAAGAATCCGCGGTAGACCGAGAGCGGCGACGGATGTACGGACTTGAGGATGAAGTTCCGCTGCGGATCGGCGATGGCGCCTTTCTTCTGGGCGTAACTGCCCCAAAGCATGTAAACGATGCCCTGTTTGCGTTCGGAGATCGTGCGTACCACGGCGTCGGTGAAGGTTTCCCAGCCGCGGCCCGCGTGCGACGCCGCTTCGTGTGCGCGGACGGTCAGCACGGCGTTCAGCAGCAGTACGCCCTGCTCGGCCCAGCGGTCGAGGTTGCCCGTCGCGGGAGGGGGCGTTCCGGTGTCGTCGGCGACCTCCTTGAAGATATTCTGCAGCGAGGGCGGGAACGGCACGCCGTCGCCTACCGAGAAGCAGAGTCCGTTGGCCTGTCCGGGACCGTGGTAGGGGTCCTGACCGATGATGACCACTTTCAGCTTGTTGAACGGGCATTTGTCGAAGGCGCGGAAGATGTTGCTGCCGCGCGGATAGATGCGCCGCGTGGCGTATTCCTGCCGTACGAACTGCGTGAGGTCGGCGAAGTAGGGTTTTTCGAATTCGGGAGCGAGCAGCTCTTTCCAGTCGGGGGCGATCTTTACATCCATGTTGCAAGGTGGTTAAAGTGGTGTAAATGTAGTAAAAAGTCGGCAAATTCCAGCTGTTTTCGCTGCCGATATAAGGAAAGGGGTTTTGTTTTTTGCGCTTTGCCTGCTGACTGCGGTGTGTGCGGATGCGGAAAAACCGCCGAAGGGGGCCGTGACGCTGATTTATATGATCGGCGACGGCTTGGGGCTGGCGCAGGTCTCGATGCCGGTGATCGGGGGCGGTTGCGTGCCGAAGGCATTTGACCGTGCGCAGGACGCGGCCCTGATTCGGACCCGCCGGCCGACAACCGCGTGCCGGACTCCGCTGCGGCGTGATGGACAACACCGGACAGGTCCGGCGGATCATGGCGCCGCTCGGACCCGGCGGCTGACGGTACGGAGGGGATTTGTACCGCAGCCCGAATTCCGGCTGCGGTTTTTTTTGTTTATTTGAGGGATTGTGCTACCTTTGTCTTCGCTACGGTTTCCCGGTCCCTTTGCGGTCGCCGGGAATTAAAAGGGAATACCGTGAGAATCGGTAACAATTCCCGTTGCTGTGTGCCCGGCTTTCTTGATTGAAAGTTATTTTCCGGCATTCTTGGCCACTGGTCCTCCGCGGACCGGGAAGGCGCCGGAGAGAAGGGCGAGTCAGAAGACCTGCCGTCGCGATTATACGGATTTCGCTTCTACGGTGAATGGAGCAGGTCTTGGGTCATTTTCAACCGAACGTATTGAGTGTGTCGAAAACAACCTCGGATGCCGGACTGCGCGCGCTTTGTTGCGTGTGCGTCGGAGTGTGCCTTTTCATCTTTGCGGTCCGCCGGAACGGAACAGTGTTCAACCAAAAACGGATAAAAGATGAAAAAACTGATCTTAGGATGTTTGCTGGCCCTGTTTGCATCGGGCTGTAACGACAACGAACCGGAACAGAAACCGGTCGAACTGAAAATCTCGTTCGCCGGGGAGAATCCCGTCGAATTTACGGTCGGGGAGCAGAAGCGGCTCGCCTTCACGGTGACGGGCGACGATCTGGAGGGGCTGACTTTCGCCGCCGAGCCTGATGAGGCCCTCTCCGGCTGGACGGTTGTCGTCTCCGCCGGGCGCGAGGGGGATGCCTACGCGGGCGCGCTCGATGTTACGGCGTCCGCAACTCCGTCGGAAACGGCCGTGACGCTGACCGTCACCGACCGCAACGGCAAGCCGTGGAGTGCGGCTACGCCGACATTGACGGCCGTGCAGGCGCCGGTGACGGCCATCGACCTGAGCCGGGACGGAACCGCCAACTGTTATATCGTCAGCGAGGCCGGCGATTATATGTTCGACGCTGCGGTGCGTGGCAACGGCAGTGGAGACGATGCCGCGATCGCGCTTGCCGACGGCATGAAAGCCGACTGGCTTTGGGTGACGAAAGGGCTGGAACAGGAAATTTCGGCCGTTTCGCTCGATGCCGGAAAAGGCCGCATCTTCTTTACGGCGGCAGGCGCCGCGAAGGGCAATGCCGTCATCGCGCTTGCGGATGCCGCGGGGGAGATCGTGTGGAGCTGGCATCTCTGGTTCACGCCGGAACCTCGGATGGTGACCTATGCCAACGGCCGCGTATTGCTGGACCGTTCGCTGGGAGCCGTCGGCACGACGCCCGGATCGGCCGAAGCTTACGGACTCTATTACCAGTGGGGCCGCAAGGACCCGTTCTGCGGGGGTACGGCCACCGAAACCTCGGCGACTGCTTTTGCGCAGGCGGCGGAAAATTCGGTCGTCAATCCGGCCTTCGCCGATACGCATGCGTGGAAGCAGGAGAGCGGGGCGGCCGTTTCGACGCTGGAGTACGCCGCGGCGCATCCGCTTTCGTTCCTTTCGAACAAGGGTGCGACCGGAGTTTACGACTGGCTGGCCAAGCCCCGCGCCGATTTGTGGAATACCGCGAAAACCTGCTACGATCCGTGCCCCGTGGGGTATAAGGTGCCGGACCGCGATACGTGGGACGATTTTGCGGACGAGCAGGACCGCTATGTGGACGGAACCTCGGAATGGGATGGGGAGAAGTACGGCATGACCTACATTTTCGGTGATCTGAGGGACTGGTACCCGACGTCGGGTTACCGTAACCGCGACAAGGGCAATCTCGCCGGTCTCGCTACGACCCGTACGGGACATTACTGGTCCAACTATCGTTCGGGAAACACGATCTCCTGTTTCTATATTTCGAAAAAGCTCAGTACGGGCAAACTGCTCCAGCCGCAGTCTTCTTCGAAATCCGATGCGGCATACGGCTATAACGTTCGCTGTTGCAGGGAGTAATCCGGAGCGGCGGAGTCGCAGAGCCGTTCGGAGATAGGGCTGAAAAGTCCGGAGCGGCCGGGGCGGTCTCGCAGGTATCGCTATTCGGCGACCCGGCAGGCCGATAAAAACGGCGTCCACTGAACTCTGGGTGGACGCCGTTTCCGCTTATGGTCGGTTCGGTGGCTTGGGAAAGCCGGGCAGTCTCTGAGGACTGCCGGCGGGGGCTTGAAAATCAGGAGCGGATGCCGGTCCGCGGGAGCTTGGGGAAAGCAGGCCGGGCGGCCGATTCGTGGAGCGGGTTGATTCGGGGAATCCGGGCCGGTCGGTTTGGGGAATCCGGGTTATGGCGCCGCGCGGTCTGCTTGGTCGTAGCCGGTTGAAAAACTACTTTCCGGATTCCGGGGCCGGTGTGTCGGACGCTTTCGTAAGCCGGAAGTCCACGGGAAGCGTATATTTCACGCGCACGATCTGCCCGCGCTGTTCGCCGGGTTTCCATTTGGGCGAAGAGGCGATGACGCGGCGGGCCTCTTCCCAAAGCGACGCGTCGGGCGCTTGGAGTTTTTGGATGTCGCTTACCGAGCCGTCTTTCTCGACGACGAACGACAGCACGACACGTCCTCCGATCCCCTTTTCGAAAGCTTCGGCCGGGTATTTCACGTTTTTCTGGACCCATGCCCGGAAGTTGCCGAGGTCGCCGTACGGGACGGCGGGATCGTCGGTCGGGAAGAGGGGCATCGTTTCGGTCACAAGGAACGCCTCTTCCTTTTCGGTTTTGCCGTTTTTAATCGCGATGGCGTTTGCCGCGGTTTGTTCGGCGTCATCCGCCTTGCCGTTGCTTTCGGACGTCGCAGGTCCCATATCCGCTCCTTTGAGCGTAATGACTATCACGCCGTTGCGGGCCTTTTCGCCGTAGAGTGCGGTGGCGGCCTTGTCCTTGAGGACACTCATGCTCTCGATCCGGTCGGGATCGAGTTTGCCGATCTCCTTCGTTTCGATTCCGTTGACGATATAGAGCGGTTTGTCCGTTGCGGTCGCTGTTGCGAGCGACTCGGATGTGCCGGGTGTCTCTGGTGTTCCGGCCGTTTCGGCCTGCATGTCGAACATGAACATCTGACGCTCCTTGTCGCCTACCTGTGCAATATGCGGTTTGCATCCTATGTAGCTGATTTCGAGAGCCGAATTGGCCGGAACGCGCAGCTCGGCCAAGCCTGCGGAGTTGGTGACCACGCCTATTTGCGAACCGCTGACCTTGACCAGCGCACCGGCGAGCGGGGCTTTGTCCTTATAGGTGGCGACGCTGACGGTCACCTGCTCCTGCTGTTGCTCCTGCGGCGCGTCGGGCAGGTCGTCGGTGGGGGTAAAGCCGGCTTCGGGATTTCGTATCAAGGATACGGCGACCGGTTTTTCGTCGTTTACGGCGATGGTTCGGGACTCGTAGCCGATATAACTGATTTTGAGTTCACTGCCTTCGAGGACTGTTATCACGGCCCGGCCGTCTTTGCCGGTGACAGTGCCTTTTTTGGTGCCGATTGTCTGTACGAGCGCTCCTTCGATCGGGCGTTTGCTTTTTTCATCCACCACCGTGAGCGTTGCCGTGCAGGTCTTGTCCTGCTTCTGCATCGCGTCGGCCACGGTTCGTATGTCGGCCGGCTCTTCGGTCGTTGCGGTTGCGGCCGCCGGGGCGACGATCACCGCTGCGCGCGTGGTGAAACCGAATGCGCACAACAATCCTATCACGGCGGGCAGCGTACCTGCCAGCCGCAGCAGGCCGTGCCTGCTTTTTGTCTGCATGGTCATCATTTTAAAGCGTTTTTTAGTTAGGGAGTTGCGCAGCCCGTTGGCTATTTCCGGACTATAACCGAAAAGCTGCCTGAAGATGGTTTGCATATATTCGGCGCGGTCGTAACCGCTGCTCAGCACGTCGTTGTCGGCCTCGAACTCTTCGGCCTCGGTCAGCCGCCGTGCGGCGATCCATGCGAAGGGGTTCCACCATAGAAGGGCCTTCATCAGCTCCATCAGGATGCGTTCGATGGAGTGGCGGTGGGCGATGTGGCTCGACTCGTGGGCCAGAATGGCGGCCAGCTCCCCGGCAGGCGTTTTGTCCCAGACGTAAATGGTGCGCAGGAAGGAGAACGAAGCGATTTCCTGCCGTGTGCGGACGAGCGTATAGTCGCCGGTCCGGGAAATTTCGGCGTTGCGCCGCAGCCGGCGGATGCGGATGACCTGCCATACCATGACGCCGGCGATCAGGGCCGCTCCCAGCAGATAAAGCCCCAGACAGAGACTTTCGGGCGTTACGGCGAAACCTCCGCCCTCGTCGGGAAGCACTTCGCCCGTCCAGACGGGGAGGTCGGGCGAGATGGCGGGTGCGGCTGCGACGATGCGCCCCGGCCATACGGGAATCCGCAGCAGCGGAATCAGGGCCGCGGCGAAGGTCGTCAGGAGCAGGTAGAGCCGGCACCAGCGGAATTTTACCCGGCGTTCGAGCAGGATGGCGTAGGCCGCCAGCAGGACTCCGCTGCAGACGAGCACTTCGAGCATGTAGATGATTGCGGGTTTCATTGTCAGTGATTTGACTGGTCGTGTGCTTGTGTTTCGGGCGTTTATCGTCGGTTGGCGTACGCTGTTTTCGGACGTGTCGCTGCGGCAGGCTGTTTATCGGGTGGCTGCTGCGGCAGGGACGGCTGCGGTGTGTTTTGACGGAATGTATTGCAGCGGCAACAGCTGCGTTGCGGCTGCGGTGTGTTTTGACGGTCGTATTGTCGCGGCCTGAATGCCGCCGCACCGGTGTGTCTCATTCGTCTCGGAAGTCGTTTCGGCAGCGTGCCGCATGCCGTCCTGCGGCGGACCGGAGGTCTGCCCTTTGCTGCGGGCCGCGTGGCCCAGCAGGAGAATCAGGAAGAGCAGAAGCCGTTTCATGGCGCGTTATTTTTTTGCGTTCCGCATGATTTCGAGAATCTCGTCCATCTCCTTGACCGAAATGTCTTCGTTCCGCGAGAAAAACGACACCATCCGGGCCAGCGAGCCGTCGAAATAGGAGGTCAGCACCGACGACATGACGCCGCGCGCGTACTGCTCGCGGCCGACGAGCGGGTAGTAGCGGTGGCTTTTGCCTTCGGGTGTATGTCCCACGAAACCTTTGTTTTCCAGAATCTTGAGGAAGGTGGCGACGGTCGTGTACTTGGGCCGCGGCTCCTCGGTCTGGGCGATGATCTCATTGACCACCGCATCCCCCAGACGCCAGAGTATCTGCATGATCTCCTCTTCGCCGCGTGTGAGTTCCGTTGATTTTTTCTCCATGGTAAAAAGCGCTTTTTTCAGTTCCTATGCAAGTTTACTACTAATTTTTTAGATATGCAAATTTTACATCTAAAAAATTAGTAGATTGATGCGAAAAAGTTCTTTACCTATGTTTAATTAAGAAAAGAGCGGCTGTATGAAAGATAGGCGGGCCGTCAGGCTGAAAACGGGTCAGTGTATCCGGCGCTCCTGTTCGTTGTCCTTTTCCTCCTTTTCGTCCTCCTCCCAGTCGAACCACGGGAATTCGTGCCGTCCGGCCAGCGAAAAACGGGTGTAGGTGATCGGAAGACCCATTTCGAGAAAACGTTTCTCGTAAGCCGTTTTGACCGAAAGCACCTCGTCGGCATACCCCGAACCGTAGATGTCGGGGTTCGAAACCTCGCAGGGAAGGGAGTAGCGGCGAACGACCTCGTTGGTATAGGCGAACAGGTGTTTCGAGTCGGTCTTGAGATTGATCCATCCCGCGGATTTCAACAGCCGGGCGTAGTATTCGAGGAACAGCGGCGAGGTGAGACGCTTCTTGGCCCGGCGGCTTTTGAGCTGCGGATCGGGAAAGGTGATCCAGATTTCGTCCACCTCGTTTTCGGCGAACAGGCCGTTGATGAACTCCACGCGCGTGCGCAGGAAGCCCGCATTGGCGATCTTCCGCTCGGTGACGCTCTTCGCGCCGCGCCACATGCGGGCGCCCTTGATGTCGATGCCGATATAGTTGCGCGACGGGTCGTGTTCGGCCAGCGCCACGGTGTACTCGCCCTTGCCACAGCCCAGCTCCAGTACGATGGGGTTGTCGTTGCGGAAAAAGTCGCTGCGCCAGCGCCCCTTGAGGGGATGGTCGCAGTGGAATATCTCGTCGAATTCGGGTTGTACGAAACAGTCGAAAGTCAGATTCTCGCGGAATCTGCGGAGTTTATCTTTGCCCATTGTCTCTATTGGCTTTTTGCGATATGGATGCCTACCGCTTCGACGCCTTCGACGGGGCGGCAGGGGGTGATTGTCAGGTGGTAGTCGCCCGTCCGGTCGAAAAGCACGCGGCGGCGGTAAGGGATGTCGGCCTCGCGCGAGATCGCGGCCGGAGTATGTGCCGGGGGAATGACCATCACGAACGGTTCTTCGTGTTGGAGCGAGTCCGGCGTGCGCACCCGGATGCGGACGGTCAGCGTGTCCTCCGCGAACCGGTCGTTGCAGCGCAGGAACAGGGCGATGTCGCGGAGCGTCGTCGTGTCGGCGTTGGCGAGGGTGATAGGGGCGGAATCGCGCCACGATGCCGAGTTGACGTCGGTCGCAACGGCTCCGTGGGGCGACACGCAGCCTGCGGCGAGAAATGCCGCGGCGGCGAGTGCCGTGCGGCATGCCGCACGCATCGGCCGCATCGCTTCTGCATCGAGCAGGGCGGATACCGTGCGGAGTATTTTTGCGCGTACGGAACCCGGCGGGCGCATTGCCGCTCCGGCGAATTTTACGGCTGCAATATCCGCGTCGGAGCGTTTCCGCCCCTCGATCGGGAGGGTCGTGCGGCCGTTTGCATCGAGGGGGATTCCATAGGGACCGGCGGTCGCGCGGTCTTGCCTGCCGGTCCCTGTCCCGTACGGACCGGCGGTCGTGCGATCCGGTCCGCCTTGGTCTGCCCTATATGGGGATACGGCTCTGCAGCGTGCCGTTATGTCACCTGCCGTCCGTTGCACCGTTATTCGTTTGCGCCGTTGCCGCCGTTGTTTCCGTTGCCGCCGTTATTGCCGTTTCCGTTGCTGCCGCCTTCGCCGCGCGGACGGTCGTTGTTCGGACGGCGGCGGTTGCGGTTGTTGTTCCGGCCGCGGCTGCTGCCTTCGCGGCGTTCGGCGCCGTTGCCGTTGTTCGTAGTGCCGTTGCGGGCTTCGTTGTTGTTGCCGTTGCGGGTGTCGCCGTTTTCGCCGTTCCGGTTTTCGCTGCCGGCGCTGCCTCTGCGGCCTCCGTTGTTGGCGTTGCGGTTTTCGCGGTTCTCTCCGTCACGGCGTTCGCCGTTGCTGCGGCGGTCCGGATTTCCGTTGCGGCCCTCGTTGTTGCGGCCCTCGTTGTTGCGGCCTTCGCCGTTGCGGGGACGGTCGTTGCGCCGCGGGCGGCGTTCCTGTTGCCGGCCCTGCTGATCGGGCTGTTCCTGCCGGCCTGCGGCCTGCTGTCCCGCTTCCTGTGAATCCTGTCCGTTCTGCCGGCTTCCTTTGCCGCGGCTCCGCTTGCTGCGGCGCTTGGCCTGATCGAAGCGGGTGATGCTGTCCTCCTCCGAACGGTAGGTCGGCTCTTCTGCCGCCGGGGCGATGTCCTCGGCAGCTTGCAGCCGGTCTACCTTCTTGCCGGCGCGGTTCAGCGAGACGATCTCCCTGACGCGCGCGATGGAGAGCGTGGTGACGTTGACCATCGCATCCTTGCTCGACGAGAAGGTCATCGTGCCGGTCAGAATGTCGTTCTTGACCAGATAGTATTCGCCGTCCATGGCCTGCAGCGGTTCGCGCAGACGCGGGAACTCCTTGCGGGCGTCGACGTAGGTGTCGTACTCGTACATCATGCAGCACTTGAGCTTCGAGCACTGTCCGGCGAGCTTCTGGGGATTGAGCGAAATTTCCTGTACGCGGGCGGCGCCGGTCGTGACGCTCGAAAAACTCGACATCCACGATGCGCAGCACAACTCGCGTCCGCAGGCGCCCAGCCCGCCGATGCGTCCCGCCTCCTGCCGCGCGCCGATCTGCTTCATCTCGATACGTATGTGGAACCGTTCGGCGAAGACCTTGATCAGTTCGCGGAAGTCCACGCGCTCGTCGGCGATATAGTAGAAAATGGCCTTGATCTTGTCGCCCTGATACTCCACGTCGCCGATCTTCATGTTGAGTCCCATGTCGGCCGCGATCTGGCGCGACGCGATCATCGTTTCGTGCTCCAGTTCGATGGCTTCCTGCCACTTCTCGATGTCGTAGGGCTTGGCTTTGCGGTATATCTTCTTGAATTCGCCGTTGAAGGGGTTGAATCCCGTGCGGCGCATCTGGCGCGCCACCAGATCGCCCGTGAGCGAGACGATGCCGATGTCGTGGCCGGGCGAAGCTTCGACCGCCACGATGTCGCCCCGCTTGAGCGGCAGGTTGTTGACATTCTGGTAGAACGCGCGGCGGGTGTTCTTGAAACGCACTTCGACGATGTCGGTCGGAAGGTTTTCGGGGTACTCTTCGAGCCATGCGGTCTCGTGGAGTTTGAAACATCCGTCGCAGAGTTTGGCTTCGCACTCCGAACCGCAGTTGCAGAAGGAGCAGCCGCGGCCTACTTCGGGTTTGAATGCTTTCGTATGTTGTTTTTCGGTATCCATGGAGGGTATAATTTGCGTAAAGATACGCAAAAATTCTGAATTTTTTAATTTTTAATTGCCGCTGAGGTACAAGCGTCGTATGCTGCGTCGTATGCGGAGGATCATCATCACGGCGGCGGCCGACAGACCGAACGAGAAACCGAGGAAAAGTCCCGACGGACCCATGCCGAGCGTGAAGCCGAACAGGTAGCCCACGGGCAGGTTGAGCAGCCAGTAGGAGACGAAGGCGATCGGCATGATGATCTTCACGTCCTGAATGCCGCGCAGGATGCCTACCGAGACATTCTGAATGCCGTCCGAAAGCTGGTACAGCGCGGCGAATACCATCAGCTGCGAGGCGATGGCGATCACTTCGGCGTTGGTGGTGAAGAAGGTCGGAATGACGTTGCGCATGGTGATGAAGACCAGCGCCGCGAAGGCGTTCCACGCCAGCACCAGATGATACGACGCCTTGGCCGCCAGCGACAACTCGCCGATGTTGCGGGCGCCGTAGCAGTGCGATACGCGGATGGTGGTGGCGGCGCCGATCGACATGACGATCATGAAGGCGCAGTTGCCGATGGTGACGGCGATCTGGTTGGCGCTCATGGTCTCCTTGTTGAACCAGCCCATCATGATGCCGGTGCCGACGAACGCCGAAGCTTCGAGAAACATCTGCATCGAGATCGGAAGTCCCATGTGCAGCAGTTTTTTCACCGTGGCCCACGAGTAGTTGCGGGGCGAGAATCCGTCGAGGTAGCCGCGGTAGCGCTCGCGGCTGTAGAAGTAGCCGACCATCAGGATCGGGGCGATGATGCGTGACAGCAGCGTGCCCAGACCCGCGCCCTCGGCGCCCATTTCGGGAAGCGAGAAGCGTCCGTAGATGAAGACCCAGTTGAAGCCTATGTTGGCCAGATTGGCGACGATCGTCACGACCATCTCGACTTTGGTGTTGCCCACGCCTTCGAGGAACTGCTTGAAGGCGAAGAAAAGCATCACGAACGGCATGCTGAAAACCAGCATCCGGTAGTAGGGGATGGCCGCATCGACCACGTCGACGGGCTGGCCGAGGCGGTACATGAGCGGGATGACGGAGTATTGGACGACCGCCATTGCGAATCCCAGCAGCGTGTAGAACAGGATGCCGTTCTGCAGCAGCCCCGCCGACTTCTCCCGGTCGCCCTGCGCGTAAAGCTCGCCCACGAGGGGCGTCATGCCCAGCGCGATGCCGATGGCGGCGATGAAGAGGATGAAGAATACCGAGCCGCCGAACGACACGGCGGCCAGCGGCACGGGGTCGTCGCCGCCGTAGCGGCCGACCATCAGGTTGTCGGCTACCTGCGTGAGAATCTGGCCCAGCTGCGTCAGTACGACGGGCAGGGCCAGTTTCAGATTGGACTTGTATTGATCTTTATAAGTCGAGAAACTGTACATTGCGTTCCGGATTTAGGATGCAAAGATAGCTAATTAACTCCGGATTGCAATCCGCAGCCCCGTCCGATACGAAAAATCCGCCCGGAAGGGGCGGATTTAAGCATCAGCAGGGGAGGACGATATCGATGCAGCAACCTGCGCGGTATTCGGGGCAGACGCGGATTTCGCCTCCGAGCCGCGTGACGATCAGGCGGCAGAGATAAAGCCCGATGCCCGAACCCGGTTTGAAGGGGTCCACTTTGGCGAAGCGTTCGAATACCCACTCCCGCTTGTCGGGGTCGATGCCGATGCCTGTGTCGGCCACGCGGATGCGTAGTCTGCGTTTGCTGTCATCCTTCTCGCAGGAGAGCGTGACGGAGCCTGCGGCGGTGAATTTGGCGGCGTTCTGCAGCAGGTTGTCGATCACGCGGGTCATGTAGAAGACGTTGGTCGGAATGATGCAGGGACCTTCACCCCCCCCCTTGAAGATATACTCCACCTGCGGGTTGTTCGACTGCCGCTTCTGGTATTCCAGCCGTTCGGCGCAAAGCAGACCGATGTCGGTGTCGGTCTGCGGCAGGGGCGCTTCGGAGCTGACCAGACTCGACAGTTCGAGCATGTTTTCCAGCAGGGTGGTCAGTGCGGTCGTGTTGCTCCATATCTGCTCGCGGAATTCGCGCCGGGCTTCGGCGTCGTGGTTGCCTTCGAGCAGCAGGTCCGAAAATCCGTTGATGGCGTTGAGCGGCGTGCGGATTTCGTGGCACATGGAGTTGATGAAGGCCGTTTTCATCTTTTCGCTCTCCATGGCGCGGCGGCTCTGGCGGGTTATCTCTTCGTTGGCGTCGGTGAGCTGCCGCCGGATGTGCGTCAGCCGCCGGACCATGACGTACTGATAGACGCTCCAGCCGATGAGCAGCAGCACCAGCACCCCGCCAGCAAGCAGGGCGATGAATTTCATGCGGTTGGCCAGCCGGGATTTTTCAAGCTCCAGCTGCCCCACTTCGAACAGGGTCTGCATCTCGGCGAGGCTGTTCTGCGCCTCTTCCACGCGGTCGTCGTGGCGGATCGAATTGGATGTGCGCAGCGCTTCGAGGGCGTTTTTGTAGTCGCCCAGATTCTCGTAGAGCCACGACTGCACTGCGTATATGGAGGCGAAATCCGCTTTTGTGCCGTTGCGCTTGTAGACGGTTACGGCCGAGTCGATGTAGGCCACGGCCCGCTCGTATTCCCCCATGTACTGGTAGTAGCGGGCGCTGGTGCTGTAAATCTCGGCCAGATCGCCTCTGGCGCGGGCCAGCTCCATGCATTTCCCGTAATATTCGTTGGCCTTCTCTTTGGAGATCAGCTCGCGCAGATAGAGCATCTTCGAGTAGGCGCGCATAATGTAACCCGTCGTGTCGCGGTGGGGACGTTCGAAGCGGTCGTCCATCGCCAGCCATGCGCGGTGCAGGTCGATACATTGTCGGATCTGCTTTTCGGCACGTTTGTCTTTGCTGAGCATGTAGAGTTCTGAAAGCTCGTCGCGGCAGATCCGTTCCATGTGGAGACGCTCTTCCAACGGATATTTTTCGAGTTTTTCCAACGCCTGCTCCACATGGGGGATCGCCTTGTCGATGCTGTCGTAGGCCTCGGTCGCCAGCGCCGAGAAGTCGATGGAGAGTCCCGTCAGGAATTCCCATTCGATGCGCTCTTCGGGCGAGAGTTCGTTGTGGATTTTGGTCTTGAGTCTGTCCAGTTCGTGTTTTACCGTTTCGACCGCATTGTTGTCGTTCATCAGCTTCCAGATGTAGTAGGCGTAGAGCGACGAGCGGAACAGGGCGTGGCGCGGTCCCGGAAGAATGCTGTCCGCAAGGGCGATGTATTTCTCGGCCCGCCGCGCGTCCCGGCCTGCGAATTTGCGGACCAGAAAGTCCAGCGCCTCCTTGCAGCCGTAGATGTCCCCGGTTTTCTGCGCTTCGGCGAGCGCCGCTTCCCAATAGGGTGCGGCGAGGTTGAGGCTGTCTCCGCTCAGGTCGGCCAGCTGGACGTATATCCGCTCCCGGCTGACGGCATCGTGTGTTTTCGCTAAAAGCCTGAGCAGGCTGTCGGCGTGCGACGGCCCGGCGGGCGCCGATATTGCGGCGAAGGGAAACAAGGACATAATAAGCCCTGACGCAAGGGCTTTCAGGAGCATCTGACGCATGTCGGTGTTATGAAACGGTATTAAATCGGGACAAATTTAGTTAAAAAATAATCTTTCAGGCAATTATGGCGCAAAAAAATGGTCGGAACGAAAAAAGAGACCGGTCTGAAACCGGTCTCTTGCAACGGGAAGACGGAAAATCGACCGGCTGTCACGCCACGCGTATCCGGACGCCGTGCGACTTGTCCGATTCGACGACGACCGTGTCGCCTTCGTGGAGTTTGCCGTCGATGATCAGGCCGGAGAGCGGCTCCTCGACGTTGTCCATCAGCGTGCGCTTGAGCGAACGTACGCCGTAGCGCGATTCGTAGCCCATGGCTGCCAGACGGCGTTTGGCTCCGTCGGTGATCTTCACCTTGTAGCCCAGCCGGCGCGTGCGCTCGAAGAGGCCCTGCAGCTCCAGCTCGATGATTCGCTCCACGTCGGAGATCTCCAGCGTGCGGAACAGCACGATGTCGTCGATGCGGTTGAGGAACTCCGGCGCAAAGGTCTGTTCGAGGGCCTTGCGGTACTCGCACTGGGGGGCGGTGACCGCCGTGGCGCTCTTCGAGACGGTGCTGTAACCCACCTGCACCGATTTCTGGACCACGTTGCGCGACCCGACGTTCGAGGTCATGATGATGATCGTGTTGCGGAAGTCCACCTTGCGGCCCGAACCGTCGGTGAGGTGTCCCTCGTCGAAGATCTGCAGCATGGAGTTGAAGACTTCGGGGTGCGCCTTCTCGATCTCGTCGAACAGCACCACGGAGTAGGGCTGGCGGCGGACCGCTTCGGTGAGCTGGCCGCCCTCGCCGTAACCGACGTATCCCGGAGGGGAGCCGATCAGACGTGCGACGTTGTGCTTCTCGCCGTATTCGCTCATGTCGATGCGGATCAGCCCCCGGTGCTCGTCGAACAGCCACTTCGAGACCTCCTTGGCCAGCAGGGTCTTGCCCACGCCCGTGGGACCCACGAAGAGGAAGACGCCGATCGGACGGTTTTCGTCCTTGAGTCCGGCGCGCGAGCGGCGGATCGTGCGGGCGATCTTCTCCACGGCCTCCTGCTGTCCCACCACGCGGCGTGCGAGGTGGTCGTAGAGCATCTGCAGGCGCGTCATCTCGCCGCCCGATATCCGTTCGGCGGGAATACCCGTGATCGAGGTGATGACCTGCTGGATGTGTTCCGCAGTGACCTCTACGGGGTTGGTCTCCAGCGACCGCTGCCATTCGGCACGGGTTTCGCCCAGTTTGGAGCGGAGCGCGATTTCGCGCATCCGCGCCGAGGCGGCTTTTTCGTAGACCAGCGCTTCGACCGCTTCGCGGCGTTCGCGCTGCGCGTCGGTGAGCGCCGTCTCCATTTCGCGCAGCTCGGCCGGTTCGCGCGCCGACTGCAGGTGTATGCGCGAGCCAGCTTCGTCCATGACGTCGATGGCCTTGTCGGGGAAGAAGCGGTCGGTGATATAGCGGCCCGTGAGGGTCACGCACGCCTGCAGGGCCTCTTCCGTATAACGCACCTTGTGATGGCGTTCGTAGTGGGGCGCGATGTTGCGCAGGATCTGGAGCGTCTGGTCGGGCGTGGTAGGCTCCACCACGACCTTCTGGAAGCGGCGTTCGAGGGCCGAATCGCTCTCGATGTTCTCGCGGTACTCGTCGAGCGTGGTGGCGCCGATGGTCTGCAGCTCGCCGCGCGCCAGCGCCGGCTTGAGGATGTTGGCCGTGTCGAGACTGCCCTGCGTCGAACCTGCGCCCACGATGGTGTGGATCTCGTCGATGAAGATGATCGTATCCTTCGCCTTGCGCAGTTCGTCGAGCAGCTGCTGCATGCGCTCCTCGAATTCGCCGCGGAATTTCGTGCCGGCCACCAGCGACGAGACGTCGAGCGAGAAGAGCGTCTTGTCGGCGATGGTGTAGGGCACTTCGCCGCTTGCGATGCGCAGGGCCAGTCCCTCGACGATGGCGCTCTTGCCCACGCCCGCTTCGCCGATCAGGATCGGATTGTTCTTCTTGCGGCGCGAGAGTATCTGGACTACGCGCTCGATCTCCTGCTCGCGCCCCACGACGGGGTCGATTTTGCCCTCGCGGGCCATGCGTGTGAGGTTCACGCCGAATTTGTCGAGCAGGTGCGACGAGGTTTTCTCTTCGGGTTTGTTCTCTTCGTTGAAGTCGAGCATGTGCACCTGAATTTCGGTGCGGAAGTCGTCGCCCACGGCGAACTTCTTGAGGTCTTCGTCCACCACCGTACCCGTTACGCCGTACATTTCCAGTATGCGCGAGGTTGCCGTCGTGCGGTCGCCGACGATGGCCCGCAGCGCGTGGGCCGTCGAAACGCTCCGTGCGGCGCCCGAACAGGCCCGCAGCTCTTCGGTGAAGGCGCGGTAGAACTCTTCTGGGGATTGGGTCGTGCTCTGCTGCCCGGCGAGCATTTCGCGTTCGATGCGCAGGCGTATCTGGTAGAGTTCCCAGTCCTTGAGACGGGAGGATAAAAGCTGGTAGGCGAGCGATCCCTCCTCGCGGAGCAGTTCCAGCGTGAGAAAGTCTTTGAGCGAGTGGTCGAGACCGGCCTTGGTCGTATTAAATGCCGCCCGGGCTATGATAGCCTCGAGCGTCTTCGAGATCTTGATTTGCATGTTGCGTCGTCATAAAATTAATAATTTCAACTTCTGATTCTTCGACTAACTAACGACGTACATGTAGTAAATATTATGTTAAGTTATTCGGCCTTCCATATTCGGCTGTCTCTGAACGTCTTGCCCCTGAAAAAACACGGACCGTTTCGGGCAGAAACGGTCCGTATCGTGTTCAGAAAGGGTTTTTACTCTTTTACGCAGCGCATCGACATGCCTTGCGAACGGGCGTCCTTGCTCACTTTAAAGGTCCGTTTGCCGTTGACGATGAACATGTACTGGCCGTAGAGTTCGGGGTATTCCTCGATGTTGGCGCTGGCTTTTCCCGCGGTGCCGATCCACATGCCGCCGTAGGGGTTCAGCTCCTGATGGTCGAGTCCGCCCGATGCGTAGACGCGCGTGCCGGCGGCGGGGAACCACTGGCCGTTCTGCGTGGCGCCGTGGTTGGTGTCGTCCCACGTCATGTCGGCGTAAACCAGCCACGCATAGGGCGTATTTCCGTCCTTGTCGCAGGTCGGCACCTTGTAGCCGACGGGACAGGGGTCGTAGATGGTTTTCTTGCCCGATACGCCGCCCCAGTAATCGTCGTTCGAAACGTCGGTCCAGTCTTTGGTCCGGTAGTCGTTCAGCACGATTTCCTGTCCGTATTCATCCGTTTCTCCGGTGAAATTGTAAGTCATGGCATAGAATACCGCCGGGTTGCGGAGCGACTTTGCGATCGTTCCGTGGTATTCGGCGCGGGTGCGCATTTTGGGAAGTTCTTCGTTGAGGATGTTGTAAATGGGGCGTTCGCCGTCCACCTGATAGCTGTAATCCTCGTTGATTATGGTGAACGTTCCGGCCGAGGTGAAGGGGTCTTTGCGTCCCCACTGGTAGATCATGCCGTGGCAGTCGAAGCTGTCGGGGGCGTTGGTCGTGGCGCCGACGTTGCGGTCCATGAAGGTCCATGTCGTGCCCGAAGCGTTGGCCGGGGTGGTGTAGAGCGATGCGGCGGGATCGTAGTCGGCGATCCACAGGTGCCAGCTCCAGAGTATCTCTCCGTCGGCGCCGCAGGCCGCGACGACGGCGTTGCCGCTTGTGCCCGGAGCGGTCACGGCGACGATTTTTTTCTCCTTGGAGACGTAATAGATGTCCTGAATCAGATTTTTGGCGTCTTGCCAGACGAGTTCGGCAGTGACGGGATCGCCGATGCTTTCGGTCGTGGAGTTGCCTTTGTACTGCGCGTCGAACACGACCGTGCCGCCCGGTTTTACGATGTAGCAGTTTGCGGTTCCGGCGGCGGAGAGATCGACCGCATTTTCGGGGACCTTTACCTCAGATTTCCCCCCCCCTCCTTTTCCGGGGTCGTCGTCGCTGCAGGAGACAGCGATACACATGCTCAGGAGAGCTGCGAATTTGAAATAGGATTTTCTTATCATACCGATATTGGTTAAATAAATGATGATCCCCTACCCTTCGGGATCGAATCGGGTGTTCCGGGGACGCGGGTATGCCGGGCGACATCTGTAATTCCCCTGCGGTAGCAAGATGAATTGTACGGAATAACCCGGCCGTCCTCCATGCCTGTTTGCGCAGGATGTGGCCCAAATATAATAAATTTTTGCCGGAATATGCTTTTCGGACGTTAAAAGCGGCAAAGTATCCGATAATTATAATATATTTGTATATCCCATCAATCCCTCTTGAAAATGATAAAGTTCTTTTTTGCGTTCTTGTTTTTGTCTGCGGGCTGTGCGTGTATGGCTCAGGACCGGATTCACACCAAAGACGGCCGTGTGATCGAATGTAAGGTTTCCGATTCGAGCAACCGGGCCGGCAACGTTTTCTTTTTTCCTGCGGACGACCCCGAAACGTCGCATTTTATTCCCGTGACCCAAGTCGATTATCTTGAAATCGGCGACGAGCGGGTGGTGCGTACGCCGAACGACAAACTGAAACCGGCCGAGACCCGTTTCGGACTGAAAGCGCCCGCCTTGCCGCACATGCTGGGTGCGACGTACGATTTCCTTTCGAATACATATGTGCATACGCACGGGGCGACTGTTTCGTATGCCTATTTTTTCGACGGCAGGAACGGCATTCATGCCGAGCTGGCCTATCGCAGTCTGGAGAGTGCTTCCGCTTCCGAAAGAAGAGCTGATCCGGGCACCTCAGTCGATATTTTCGCGGTGATTCCGCATTACGAGCGCCGTTTTTACATTCAGCGTATGGGATCGTTCTATTTCGTGCGCGGAGGTTTGGGCGTGAATGTCTATACGGCTTCGATTCTGACGGATGCCGGGGAGAGCCGCGAAGGCTTGGCGGCTCCGGTCGTCAGTCTCGCCTTGGGACTCGATTTCCGGGTGTCCCGCAACCTTTATCTGGAGGTTGCTGCGCGGTATATCGGTGATTTCGCCTCTTGGAATTTCGGATATGATTCCGAACCCTTGCTCGCTAACGAGGGCTTTTTCGGCGGGTTCTCTGTCGGATTGCGTTTCGGATTGGGCCGTTAGGCGGCGGACTTGTCAAGTAGTAACAAAATATGCGGCGTCATCACGCCGCATATTTTATTCCTGTTTCTGCTATTTCCGCGGCCATTCGCCGACCTCCATGTCGCGCATGTCGGCGCCGTCGATGACCAGCCGCACGGCGGTGCGGACTTTGTGGAACCCGTACTCTCCGGCGGCGCCGGGATTGACGTGCAGCAGGTCGTAAACCGGGTCGTAGGCGACTTTGAGGATGTGCGAGTGTCCGGCAATGAAGAGTTTCGGGCGCAGGGACTGGATCTTCGCCACGGCGCGCGGGTCGTAGCGGCGCGGGTAGCCGCCGATGTGGGTCATCAGGACCCGGACCCCTTCGCATTCGAACGAGAGGAAATCGGGGTATACGCGGCGCGTAAGGCCGCCGTCGATGTTGCCCGATACGGCCCGCAGGGGCTTGAACGCGGCGATGGCGTCGGCCAGTTCGAGCGACCCGATGTCGCCCGCGTGCCAGATTTCATCGACGTCCTTGAGGAATTCCCGCAGCGTGCCGTCGAAGGTGCCGTGCGTGTCGGATATGATGCCGATCTTTTTCATTTACTTGTATTTGTCGCGCCAGAGTGCGCGCATGCGTTCGGCGATTTTCGCTTCGGTCGCGTTGCCGGTGTTGGGTTCGTAGAATTTGGTGCCCGCCAGCGTGTCGGGCAGAAACTCCTGCTCGGCGAAGTTGCCTGCGAAATCGTGGGCGTATTTGTAGCCTTTGCCGTAACCCGCCTTGTCCATTAGCTTGGTCGGGGCGTTGCGCAGGTGCAGCGGCACGGGGCGGTTGGTGGTGTCGTGTTCGACCAGCGACATCGCCTTGTTGATCGCCATGTAGGCCGAGTTGCTCTTGGGACTGGTGGCGAGGTAGATCGTCGTCTCGGCCAGCGTGATGCGCGCTTCGGGCATGCCGATCTTGTGCACCGTGTCGAAGCAGGCGTTGGCCAGCAGCAGGGCGTTGGGGTTCGCCAGTCCGATGTCTTCCGAAGCGAGGATCACCAGCCGCCGGGCCAGAAAGCGCGGCTCCTCGCCCCCGGCCAGCATGCGCGCGAGGTAGTAGATCGCGGCGTTGGGGTCGCTGCCCCGCACCGACTTGATGAAGGCCGAGATGACGTCGTAATGCTGTTCGCCGTTTTTGTCGTACAGTGCGATATTCTGCTGGAGACAGTCGGTGACGTATTGGTCGGTGATGGTCAGCTTGCCGTCGGTCGCCCCGGCGAGGATGTCGAGGATGTTGAGCAGTTTGCGGGCGTCGCCGCCTGAGAATTTGAAGAGCGCGCCGGTCTGCCGGACTTCGACTTCGCGGGCCTTGAGTTCCGCGTCGGTCATGAGCGCACGGTCCAGCAGCGTCTGCAGGTCCTTGTCCTCCATCGGGCGGAGAATGTAGACCTGACAGCGGCTCAGCAGCGGCGAGATCACTTCGAACGAGGGGTTTTCGGTCGTGGCGCCGATCAGCGTCACGGTGCCCTGCTCGACGGCACCCAGCAGCGAATCCTGCTGCGATTTGTTGAAGCGGTGGATTTCGTCGATGAACAGGAACGGCGGCTTGGCGTCGAAGAAACGCTGTTTCTTGGCCGACTCGATCACCTCGCGCACGTCCTTCACGCCCGATGTGACGGCCGAAAGGGTGAAGAAGGGGCGTTCGAGTTGCGTGGCGACGATCTTCGCCAGCGTGGTCTTGCCCACGCCCGGAGGTCCCCACAGGATGAACGACGGCACGTTGCCCGTCTCGAAGAATTTGCGGAACACCCCGTTTTTGCCCACGAGATGTTCCTGACCGATGTAATCGTCGATGGTCTTCGGGCGCAGGCGTTCGGCTAAGGGTGCTGACATGGTTCGAAATGTGTTTTGCGATTCAAAAATAGGTATTTTTCCCCGGATAGGCAAATGCGGTGCCGCGAAAAGCGGGGACGAAAAACGGAGCGCCGCGATCGAGCGGCGCCCCGTGGGTATCGTCTGTTCCGGATTCCGGTTATTTCTCGGCGGGTTTCACCAGCGATAGGCACAACTCGTCCAGCTGGGCTTGGCCGATGCAGCCCGGTGCGTCGAGCATCACGTCGCGGCCGGCGTTGTTCTTCGGGAAGGCGATGTAGTCGCGGATCGAATCCGAGCCGCCGAACAGCGAACACAACCGGTCGAAGCCGAAGGCGAGACCGCCGTGAGGGGGCGCGCCGAACTTGAAGGCGTCCATCAGGAAGCCGAAGCGCACCTGAGCCTCTTCGGCCGTGAAGCCCAGCACCTCGAACATTTTGGCCTGCAGTTTCGAGTCGTGGATACGGATCGAACCGCCGCCGATCTCGGTGCCGTTGCAGACAAAGTCGTAGGCGTTGGCGCGTACGCGGCCGGGGTCGCTGTCTATATACTGTACGTCCTCCAGCTTGGGCGAGGTGAAGGGATGGTGCATGGCGTAGTAGCGCTGCGTCTCGTCGTCCCACTCGAAGAGCGGGAAGTCCACGATCCAGAGCGGCGCGAACTTCTTCGGATCACGCAGTCCCAGCTGCTGGGCCACTTCCAGACGCAGGGCGCAGAGCTGCGTCAGCGTCTTGAACTTCTTGCCGCAGAGGATGAAGACCATGTCTCCGGCCTTGGCGCCGCAGCGGTCGGCCATCGCGCGGACCTCGTCGGGCGTGTAGAACTTGTCGATCGAAGACTTCACGCCGGACTCCTCGACGCGGATCCAGATCAGCCCCTTGGCGCCGATCTGCTGGCGCTTGACGAACTCCGTCAGGGCGTCGATCTGCTTGCGCGTGTAGACGGCGCAGCCCGTTGCGGCGAATCCGGTGACGTATTCTGCATCGTCGAAAACCGAAAAACCGTGGCCTTTCGCCAGATCGGTGATGTCGGCGAACTCCATGCCGAAGCGCAGGTCGGGTTTGTCCGAACCGTATTTCTCCATCGCCTCGATCCACGGCATGCGGCGCAGCGGTTCGGTCAGTTCGATGTCCATCACCTCCTTGAACATGTGCTTGGCCCAGCGTTCGAAGATCTCCAGCACGTCCTCCTGCTCGACGAACGACATTTCGCAGTCGATCTGTGTGAATTCGGGCTGACGGTCGGCGCGCAGGTCCTCGTCGCGGAAGCAGCGCACGATCTGGAAATATTTGTCGTATCCGGCCACCATCAGCAGCTGCTTGAGGGTCTGCGGCGACTGGGGCAGGGCATAGAACTGGTTGGGACTCATGCGGCTGGGAACCACGAAGTCGCGGGCGCCTTCGGGCGTCGAGTTGACCAGATAGGGGGTTTCGATTTCGAGGAAGCCCTCCGAGTCGAGGAAGCGGCGGATCTCCTGCGCCATCTTGTGCCGCAGGATCATGTTGCGCTGCAGGGGCGGACGCCGCAGGTCGAGATAGCGGTATTTCATGCGCAGGTCGTCGCCGCCGTCCGACGTCTCCTCGATGGTGAAGGGAGGAACTTCGGCCTCATGGAGCACGACGACCTTCTCGGCTGCCACCTCGATGTCGCCCGTGGCCATCTTGGGGTTCTTCGACGAACGCTCGACGACCTTGCCGGTCACCTGAACGACCCATTCGCGGCCCAGCTTGCAGGCCGTTTCGCGGGCTTCGGCGGGCGAGTGCTCCTCGACCACGATCTGCGTGATTCCGTAACGGTCCCTGAGGTCGATGAAGGTCATGGCGCCGAGGTTGCGGACTTTCTGCACCCACCCGGCTAAGGTGACGGTTCGGTTTACGTCGTCGGCTCTCAGACAGCCGCACGTATGGGTTCTGTACATAGGAAATATGGTTTTTTGTTCAATTTGTCCTTGCAACCCGCAAAGTTAAACAAAAGATGCGAAATAAGGAATCCCGGAAGATATTATTTGTGCTGCGGAGCAGTCGCAAAGAGTTTTTTGCTTACTTTTGCAAAAAATCCTGCTCGTGGAAGACCTGAAAAAAACCGATGAAAAATTCATGCGTCTCGCACTAAACGAGGCGCGCAAAGCGTTACAGTTGCAGGAAGTGCCCATCGGCGCGGTGGTCGTGGCCGACGGCGCGGTCGTGGGACGCGGCCATAATCTGGTCGAGACGCTCTCCGATCCTACGGCCCATGCCGAGATGCAGGCGCTGACCGCCGCCGCATCCACCCTCGGCGGCAAATACCTGCAGGGCTGCACGCTGTACGTCACCGTCGAACCGTGCATCATGTGCGCCGGAGCCGCAGGCTGGGCGCAGGTGAGCCGCGTGGTGTGGGGCGCCGACGATCCGAAGAAGGGTTACAGACGTTATTCGGAGACGGTGTTCCATCCTAAAACGACGGTGGTGCGGGGCGTGCTCGGCGAAGAATGCGAGGAGTTGATGACCTCTTTTTTCGCAGGTTTGCGCAATTAGATTTTGAAAAAAAAGAAAAAAAATATACTTTTGCGATCAACGTATCCGAAAACGGGTGCACGAACTGAAAAACTTTAAAAAACGGAATAGGAAATGAAAAAATTATTGGTATCGGTAATCGCGCTGCTGGCGACGGTGTCGCTTTCGGCGCAGGATCTTACGGCAGTGTATAACGAAGCGGCCGCCGCTTTCGGAAACAAGGACTTCGCGGGAGCTGCCGCAAAATTCGAAGAGGTGATCGACAAGGGCATGGACGACGAGACCGCCGCATCGCTGGTGGCCACCGCCAAGACCACGCTTCCCAAATGCTACTTCATGCTGGGCGGCAATGCGCTGAAAACCAAGAATTACGACGAGGCTCTGAAGAACTTCACCAAGTCGGCCGAGCTGTCGGAGCTTTACGGCGATATGAACCAGATGGCCAAATCGAACGGCTGGGTTGCCAAGATTTACCAGATACAGGGCGGCGACGCTTTCAACAACAAGGATTACGCGACCGCTTCGGAGATTTTCGCCAAGGGTTACGCAGCCGACCCCGACAATACGGGCATGGCGCTCAATCTGGCGATGAGCTACTGCGAAATGGCGATGAACAGCGGCGATATGGCGCAGTACGAGAAGGGTATGGAGGTTTACGAGGCCATCGCCGCCAAGACCCATCCCAAATACGCCGACGACGCAGCCAAGGCTAAAGCGGATATGGCGCTTTATACCAACAATATGGTTGCCAAGATGCAGGCCGCCAATGATTTGGACGGTATTATCAAGATGGCCGACGAACTGCTGGCCAAGAATCCCGAAAATGCGCTTGCGCAGAATGTCCGCCTGCAGGCTTACGCCGACAAGAAGGATTACGCGAAGGTGATCGAACTGGGACAGGCGGCCGCCGACGCGCAGACCGACGCTGCCGACAAGAGCCAGATGTACTACCTGCTCGGCGCGGCTTACAACGCCAGGGAGATGAAGCCGCAGGCAATCGCCGCTTTCAAGCAGGTGACCGACGGTCCCAATGCCGAGAATGCCAAGACCGCCCTTGCTGAACTTTCGAAATAAGAAATTCAGCCATGCGATACGAAGCGGGTCCCTTTGCGGGGATCCGCTTTTTTTCGTCTCGCCGAGGGGGCTTCTTGTGCAGTCGGGGCGATTTCTCGGACTGCGGGGGGGCTTGGGCGGTGGGGGGGGAGTGCCGGGGGGGAGCGTGGCGTTGTGGGCGGGGTTTTTGGTGGGGGGGGGGGTTGGTTCCGCCGCGGGGCCCGATGGGCGTGGCGGCGTGTTTTTTCGTCCCGCCGGGAGTTTCTTGCGCAGTCGGGGTGATCGCTGGGCCGAATCATCGCACTGTCGGAGTGCCTTTTCGTACCGTAGGAGCGACGTCTTTTGGCGTCGGGGCGAAAGCGCTTATTCGGTTTTGATATTGCCGCGGATGCGCGCCAGACCGCTGCGGGTCAGGGGCGTTGCGCCCATGCGGGCTTCGAACTCCGTTTCGTCCATCGCCGTCCACGCAGCGGCATCCATCGTCAGCGGGTCGAAGACGGGATCGAACGCCCGATTGGCGTGCATCGGCGCCTTCTGGTTGTGGGGACAGCAGCTCTGGCAGCGGTCGCAGCCGAAAATCCAGCCGTCGAGGTCGATCCCTCCGGACGGCTCCCGTTCGATGGTGTGGCACGAGATGCACCGGCCCGTGTCGATCACCTTCGGGGCGATGATGGCGCCCGTGGGACAGCTCTCGATGCAGTTGCGGCAGCGGCCGCAGCGGGAACCCTCGAACGGGGCGTCGTAGGCGTCGGCTTCGTCGGTCAGGAGCAGCTCGCCCAGCAGGACATAGGTGCCGTGGCGGGGCGTGACGAGCAGCGACTGGCGGCCTATCCAGCCCAGTCCGGCCTCGACGGCGAGCTGTTTTTCGAGCAGCGGGGCCGTATCGACGAACGCCCGGCCGCCGAGTCCGGGAACGGCGGCTTTCAGATGTTCCAGCATGCCGTTCAGCATTCCTTTTATCGTCGTGTGATAGTCCGCCGTGCAGGCATAGGAGGCGATTTTGGTGCGGTGTCCGGGGGGATACCCTTCGCCGATGCGGCTTTTGTAACTTACGGCGCAGACCACCGCCGTACGCGCCCCTTCGACGAGTTTGCGCGGATCGGCGCGTTTCTCGACATTGCGTTCCATGTAGGTCAGCGACGACTGATAACCCTTGCCCAGCCACGCCCGGAGCCACGCCTCGTTCTGAGCCATGTGGCCGCAGGGCGTAAGGCCGCAGAGATCGAATCCTGCGTCGGCGGCAAGTTTTTTGATGTGCTGATAGTCGAGCATAGTGATAAATTTGTCCCAAAAATAGTGTTTTTTAACCGGAAATTAGTAATTTCGCCCCAAACTTTCACGTTATTCGGACGTAGTTAAAAACGAAAAATTATGACCATCAATACACTTTACGAACTGGCTCGCAACAGCGTGGAAAAGTTCGCGTCGAAAGTCGCATTTTCGATGTTCGAAGGCGACGACGTGACTTACGCCGAGGTGGGCCGTCGTATTGCCAAGGTACAGGAAATCCTTACGGGAGCCGGCCTGCAGGCCGGCGACAAGGTGGCCCTGCTGAGCAGCAACATGCCCAACTGGGGCGTCTGCTACTTCGCAGTCACTTCGGCCGGCATGATCGCCGTGCCGATTCTTCCGGACTTTTCGGGCGAAGAGCTGGACATGATCATCGAGCATTCGGAGGCCCGTGCGCTGCTCGTCTCCGACAAACTTTTCACCAAACTCTCGAAAGAGACCATCGGACGGCTCAACGTCGTGGTCCGCACCAAGAACCTCGGAGTCATCGCCCAGCAGGTTCATGCCCAAGGTTCGACGGCGGTGCCCAAACCCGACGATCTGGCGGTCATCATCTATACTTCGGGAACCACGTCCAAGCCCAAGGGCGTGATGCTGACCCATTCGGCCCTTTGCGCGCAGGTGGGCATTTCGTCGAGCATCTTCCCCGTGCAGCCCGACGACGTATTCCTTTCGGTGCTGCCGCTCTCCCATACCTACGAATGTTCGATCGGCATGATCTATCCCTTCTCGATGGGCGCGCAGGTCGTATATCTGGACCGTCCGCCCACGGCCTCGGCCCTGATGCCGGCGTTGCGCGCGGTGCGTCCCTCGGTGATGCTGATCGTGCCGCTGATCATCGAAAAAATCTACCGCTTGCAGGTGCTCGCCAAATTCAAGTCCACCGGATTCTGGCGCACGCTCTATAAGATCGGTTTCATGCGCCGTTACCTGCACCGCGTCGCGGGCAAGAAACTGCTCAAGCTCTTCGGCGGCCGTCTGCGTTTCCTCGGAATCGGCGGCGCGAAGCTCGACGGAGACGCCGAGAAATTCCTGCTGGAGGCCAAGGTGCCTTACGCCATCGGTTACGGACTTACCGAGACTGCGCCGCTGCTGGCCGGTGCCGCGCCCTCGCAGGTGCGGCTCGGTTCGACCGGTCCGCAGGCTCCGGGCGTCGAACTGCGGCTGGAGAATATCAATCCCGATACCCGTCAGGGCGAAATCGTGGCGCATTCGCCCAGCGTCATGCTCGGCTATTTCAAGAATCCCGAAGCCACGAAGGAGGTATTTACGGCCGACGGCTGGTTCCGGACGGGCGACCTCGGCGAATTCGACAAGGACGGATGGCTCTATATCAAGGGCCGTCTGAAAAACATGATCGTGGGGCCGGGCGGCGAAAATATCTATCCGGAGGACATCGAAACCGTCCTCAATTCGCATGTCTACATCGCCGATTCGATCGTCACCGAACAGCAGGGCCGTCTGGTGGCCCTCGTGCACTTCAACCGCGACGAGATCGAAAGCATGATCGACGACTGGCGCGAGGAGTGGACCTCCAAGAAAGAGGCGTTGGAGGCCAAGACCGAACAGCTCAAAAAAGAGATTCTGGATTTCGTGAATGCCAAGGTCAACCGTTTCTCGCGTATCTCGGAGGTCGTCGAGGAGAAGGACGACTTCGTCAAAACCCCGACGCACAAAATCAAGCGTTTCCTCTACAGCAAGAAGAAGGAGACCGGAACTCCGGCAGAACGCCCTGCCGGGCGGCCCGAAACCAAATAGGGGGTTCGGATATTGTAGAATAGAAAATACCGCGCTTTTCGGGGCGCGGTATTTTTTTCGCTCTCTCTGCAACCCTTTTTGTCGGGCTGCGGTTTGCGTTTTTGTCGATTGGCGTTTGCGCTTATTCCGGGCTGCGGTTCGCACTTCGCTTTGCGGTTTCCAGTCTGCGGTCCTCGCTTGCCTGCCGCGGTCTCGCTATCGGCCGGTCGCTGCTGCGGTATCGACGGTCAGGAACGGAACGCTCTCCGCGTCGGGAAGCACGGCGCGTTCGGTTGGGGTCTGCACGATCTCCTTATAGTGGGCCGAGAGATCCAGTTCGGCCCCTTCGCGGATCGTGAACGGGGCGATCGGTATGATTTTGCGTTCTTCCGCGGGGACTCCGTAATGTTCCGACACGATGCGCGAGAGGATCGTTTGCCGCTCGCCGAAGGTTTTGGTGATCTGCAGTTTTATCTTCCGGCGGGCGGGGGCGACCGTCAGTCTGGCCCAGAATCCGGGGTAGTAGAGCGGCATGACGACCTTCTCGCGGCCTTTTACGACCGGCGCCAGCCGGAGCTCCTGCGCCGGGACGTTCAGGCCCGCGCCTGCGAGCACGTCGGTCGAGAACCATACCACCGGAGCCGTCATGTAGGTCAGTTCGGCGGGATTCCACAAATTCTGGCACCAGCTCCAGCCCCGGCGCAGATTGACGAGCTGTATGTGGCGCATGATCTCCAGTGCGTCGTCGTAATATCCGGCCTGCATGGCGGCATAGGCCGTGTAGCTCTCCAGATAGAAGGGCCAGCACTGCGATCCCCGGTTGTCGATGCCGTGTCCCCGGCCGATGTCCCATACTTTGTTGGCGTAGTAGTCAGGGGTCTTGGAGAGCGATATCTTGAACTGCGAGACGACCGATGCGCGGGTCATCGGCATCGGCACGACGTCGCCCCAGCCGCAGTAACGGCTTACGAACTGTCCGCCGAGCTGTCCGGTGAAAAGCAGGTCGTCGCGGCGGCCGGAGCCGTCCTTCTCGCAGCCGTAGGCGAAGAAGCGGCCGTTCCACAACATCCGGATCAGCTCTTTCTGCGTCCGTGCGTACTGCTCCTCGTAAGTCTTGACGCGTACTTCGTCGCCCATGGCCGCGGCGACCACGCGGGCGGCCTTGAGCGTGGCGAGGTAGATCGTCGCGCCGTAACTGTAGACGGGCGGATGGTGGAAGTCGTCGTAGGTGGTGCCGCCGATGGGAATCTCCAGCCCTTCGGGCATCAGCGAACGCAGGAACTCCATGCCGTTGTACACCCGTCCGGCGTAACGCCGCAGGTACTCCATGTCGCCCGTCTGCTCGTAATCCTTTGCGAGCTGGATGATCCAGCCTCCCGTGTTGTCGATCATCCAGCCCTCTTCGGTCGGGATGCGTCCGCCGACGGTTCCCATGCCGAAGTAATAGTGGCCGATGAAGTGGGTGATGTTGCCGCGGGTCTGCTGGGCGTCGGCGAATATCATCATCTCCGAACGGTCCAGCCGGGTGAAGAATTTCTGGTAAAAGGGGTGCGACGAGATGCGCTGGTCCATGGTTCCGGCCAGTCCGCCCATGCCGCCTTCGTTGACGGTTACGTCTCCTTTCTTGTTGAGGATCATGTTGGTGTAGATGACGTACCCGCTGTTGATGAGCTTGAATTTATACCAGTCGGGCAGCGTGCTTTCCAATACGGGCCGCTGCCACTCGACGGTTTGCGCGCAGAGTCTCTCGCGTTCGCAGGCCCCGTAACGCACCAAAGATGACAGTCCCGAAAAGAAATTGTGGAAATAGCGGCCGTAATCGCTGCCTCCGGCCCAGTAGAATTCGGGCGGATCGCTGCGGCGGTCCACTTTGAGTTCGGGGTAGTACCACGCCAGCATGAAGCGGAACGTTTTCTTTTCGCCCGGCCGCAGTGTGGTTTTCAGGGCCACGGCGCTTCCGCACCGCTTCTCGCCCGGCGTCGAGAGCAGTGCGACGCCGTCGTCCGTTGCTTCGAATTCGCCGTTGCGGCGGAACGCCTCCCACGCCTCGTCGCCCGCGGCGAGGTCGTAGGCCGTGAGTGCCGAGAGCCGGGTCGCGGAGTCGGTCTGCGCCAGAACGGCCACTTCGTCGACGTAATTCTGGAAATTGGCCCGTTTGGGTTGCAGCGGGCCTGCCGCGAACTGCCGCACTCCGGCCATCGCGCCGCACTCCCATGTGCGGGCGAAGGTCTGCTCCAAAGGACGTTCGGGCCACTCTTCGCCGTTGCACAGCTTGTTGCGGCCCTGTCCGAAAAGCTGGCCGTCCATGCCTTCGATGCTTTCGGGTTCGCGGATGCCCCGTCCGATGAAATCCTCCCACGAGAAGGCCACGGCCGTCTCGCCTCCTTCGGCGGATTCCAGCTCGACGTCGAAGAACGCCAGCGGAAGGCTCGAATCCTTGACATTGTGCGCAATGAGCGGAGAGCAGGCGCGGATGCGGACTTTTACGCCCGGAAACACCTCTCCGGGATCGAGTTCGGCGCGGGGGAACAATCCGGTGTAATAGGTCGTGGAAACGCCCTCCATGCCGTATTGCACCAGCGTGTCGCGCACGAGCCTGCGTGCGTCCGCCGTGCCGCCGCTGCGATGCCAGAGCGTGAAGAACGATCCGGTGCTTTTGCGGATGGGCAGGTGTATGTTGTTCATTCCGATCCGGACGAAGCGTCCGTCGGGTGCGAATTGCACGTTGCCCGTCCCGATGCCGCCCAGCGGCACGCCGCTGGCGGCGGGGTGGTTTTTCAGCCGGAGACAGTCGAAATCGGTGCGTCCGCCCAGAAGTCCCTGTGAGGGGATGAAACGTACGTTGGCTGCGCCGGCGCCGTAGTCGGTTTCCTGCGCGTGCAGACCGGCGGCCGTGAAGAGCAGGCAGAGCGCCGTGTTCAGGAGTTTGATTCGCATGGCTTCCGGGGTTTTACTGCATGATGACCGATTCGAGCTGCCGCATGTAGGCGGGATCGGTGGCGGTGAAGCGGAAGCGGCCGTTCCAGCCTCCCCATAACTGGCCTACCTTGAGCAGAACATGGTTCCAGCCCTTTTCGAGCGGAATGCCTTCGATGCGCTGCGGCAGGGCGGGGTTGTCCTGCCGTTTGACCGCGTTGTCGAGAAGGTTGCCGTTGACGTATACGGCCAGTTTGTCGTCCACCGCGAATTCCAGATCGAGACGGGGCATGTTGGGCTCCAGCAGCAGGTTGACCAGCGACCGGGGGCTGAACAGCCAGAAACTCAGGTAAACGGCGCAGTCTTTCTGCTCGCCCTTGAGGTTCATCGTTTCGAAGTTCCAGAATCCCTCTTCGTTGCTGTCCATGGCGCCCCAATATCTTCCGGAGGTTACCGCTCCCGGCCGCAGGTCGGCTGCCGGAGTGCCTTCGAGGTGGTCGCGGGCCATGACCTCGTCCATGCTTCCGCCGGCATAGGTGCCGCTCAGCAGGGCGTGTACGACCGTGCCGTCCCGGTCGAGCGCCGCCGGGATATGGCGCGGGCGGCCGTTGAACCGTGCGCCCAGATTGTGCAGCATTTCATGGATCAGCGCACTGCCCTTGTTGCCCAGCACGAAGGGGTCGATCGCCGAGAGCAGCAGCTCGCCCCGGCCGGCCTCGCCGCGGAGCAGTACGCTGCCGAGCGGCTTGCTCTCCCGCTCGCTGCGGAGCACCTGCCCGGTTTTGATGTTCTCTTCCTGATAGTTCCATTTGCTCCAATCCGTGTTGCAGGGGTCGAGCAGGGGGGCGTAGGCGTCGTCGGAGGTCATCACGAAGCTGGAAATCGGCTCTTTGGTCCGTTCGTTGAAATAGAGCGTCGAAAGGTCCTGACCGTTGAGCAGCGAGTGTTTGCCGCGTATGATGTAGCTGGCGGCATTGCGCGGAGTGAGCGTCACGGCGTGGCCGCCGAGCTTTTCGACCAGCGGAAGCGCCGCGGGCGAGATGTTCCATACCAGCAGGGTGCTTCCGGCGCCGAGTGCGGCGCGGAGCCGTTCGACGAGGGCCGGATCTTCCGCCGGGCGGATGCCGTCGAGCAGGATGAGCTGACTGCGGCGTGTGTCGAGCGGCCGGAATGCTACGGACAGCTCTTCGAACTGCCTTTCGGCCTTCGACTCCGGATCGGCGGAGATCCAGACGACGTCGCGGGCGGCCGGAACCGGTTCGCTGATTTCGGTGTGTTTGCGTACGGCCCATTTGTTGGGCAGGGCGGCATAGGTGTCGCTGAATGCGGCTTTCACGCCCTCGAACAACGCCCACGGGCGGTACAGCGGAAGCCGGGGATCGTAACCGGGGTTGAATGTGGTGGTGTAGGGGCCGAGCCGTTCGGGCTGGACGCCCGGAACTCCTTCCCGGTAGGGGCCGAACCAGATGCCGTCCTCCGCTTCTACGGGACGGGTGATGTCGTCGAGTCCGATTTCGAGCGGCTGTACGCCGTACCACGCGAGGTTGAAAATCGAGGCGTAGCAGGCATCCAGACCGCGCTGCATGGAGATCGTTTCGAACGCTTCGCCCGCGAGTCCCTCCATGCGGCCTTCCTGCGATTCGAAGGCGCGGTCGCCGTTGACCACCGAGACGTGGGCCGGGGTTCCGGCGTAGCACATACCCATCTCGCCGACGCCCCACGGTTTGCCCTTGCTCTTCCATTCGAGCATCAGCGGCGTGTTGCAGTAGTGGCCGATGACGGTCGGCAGGTCGGTGTCGGTCTGGGTCTCGCCGTCGCCCGAAATCCAGTTGCGCGTATGGTCGCATTCACGGGTGATGCGCACCCATTCGTTGATCTCGGCGATGTTGCGTTCGACGATCGGTTCGGGGGCGTGGACTACGTGCTTGGTGACGGCCAGCATCTCGTTGCAGACGCTCCAGCCGAATACCGAGGGATGGTTGCGGTCGCGCAGGACCATGCCTCTGACATGGTCGCGGCATGCCTGCCAGAAGGCTTCGGCATCGACCTTGGGACCGCCGTCGCTCGACCACATGGCGGTTTCGTCCAGCACGCAGATACCCATTTCGTCGGCCATATCCAGATAGAAACGCGGGAAAACCTGCGCATGCAGGCGTACGGCGTTGGCATTGGCGTCCCTGAGCATGCGGTACCACGAGTAGGCGTACCGCCGCGTCATCTGCGGAATGCCCATGAAGTGCCACGAATCGCCCTTCAGCTCGATCACTTCGTCGTTGAGGTAGAACCGTGTGCCTTTGAGTCGGAACTGCCGCCAGCCGAAGCGCGTGTAATCCCTGTCGGCGATTCCCTTCCTGCCCTGCATGGAGACGGTCATGCCGTACAGCGCGGGATTGGCGGGCGACCATTTCTCCAGCCGTCCGTCTGGAACGCCTTGCAGCGTCACCTTGTTTTCGCCCGGTGCGAGCGTTACATGCTGCACGGGATAATCCAAGGCCGGAGCGTCGTCGAGGTGCCATGCCGGGACGGGAAATGACAGCGCCGAAGTGTCGGCGTCGTTGTGCCAGCGGCGTACGTCGGCGCTGAGCGCGACGCGCTGCGGCTTGCCGGTCGTGTTGAGGATCGTCAGCTCGGCGGAGAGCCTGTCGCCGGCCACGTCCGGGTCGATGTAGGTGTCGGCGATGTAGACCTCCGGATAGCTCAGCAGGAAGACGTCCTGCCAGATGCCCGCAATGTGGTTGCCCCAGAACGAGCCGCCGATGTAGGGTCTTTTCCCGTATTTTCCGGGTTCGTCGAACAGCGATGCGCGGGCGACCCACACCGTGACTTCGATCTCCTGTCCGGGACGTGCGTAGTCCGTGACGTCGGCGGAGAAGGGCAGGAAGAGATCGAAATTCTCGCATACGAGGTTGCCGTTGGCGAATACGCGCGCATATCCGGCGACCGCTTCGAAGTGCAGGATTATGCGGCGGCGGTCCCAGCCGGCGGGTATCCGCACCTTCTTTTGCAGCCATGCGGCCTGCACGTGCTCCCAAGCCTCCGGGTAACTGGGATAGGCGACGAAGTCGCCGCCTCCGCCGCGGGAGAAGCCGTTGACGTTCCACGGCGAGGGAACCTTGCACTCCACGGCGTCCCATACGGGGGCCGTCGGGTAGGTTTGCGTCTTGAGTTGTTCGGGCGTCATGCCTTCGGTCTCGACGGGCATGAATTTCCAGCGGCCGTTCAGGCAGATTTCGTCCCGGCAGGGACGTTCGGGAGTCGCAACGAAACCCTCTTGGGGCGCAAACGGCTGGTCGAACCGGGTCTGCGACTGCGCGGAATTTTCCGCGCCGTACAGACCGCCCAGCAGCAACAGTAGCGGTAGCAGTTTTTTAGTCATGGCGGATAATTGTTTGATCGCTTGGTTATTTTAGTGTGTGTTCTCCTTCAGGTAGTTTTTCAGCAGCAGGTAATTGTTCCATAGCCGCTGGTTGATCGAGGTCAGAATGCCCATTTCGCCGCGTGACCCGGTGCGCGAAACATAGGTGCGGATCAGCTCTTCGACTGGGGCGGATTCCAACTCGCGGAGCGCCGCGGCGCAGGCTTCGCGCGATGCGGAACGGTTCTCCGCAAGGGCTTTGTCGCGCAGCTCCCAGCCCGGAGCCATCGCCCGCACGACCTTGTCCAGCAGCAGCTCGAACGAGAGCATGGCCCGGAAGTTTTTCAGGTTGCGGCGCTGCTGCGGCGTCTGCTCTTTGTCCTGCACGGCGTCGATGGCGTCGATGATCCCCTGCCGCGAAGCGGCGTTCGCTTCGTCGAGCACACCCCAGTCGGGACGGAAGGCGAAGTACTCCGGGGACTGCGGTCCCTCCCATGCGTTGGCCGTATCGACGGCGGCCATCAGGGGCGCGAGTGCGGCGGCGGCCTGCGCGCCGAAATCCTCTTCGAAATACTCCTTGTAGAGCGTTTCGACGGTCGCGTCGTCCGACGTGCGGGCGTAGCGGGCGAACGTGCGGAAGTTATAGCGGGTCTCCGCCGTGCGCCAATGAATGGCCGCCACGCCCTGAAGCCCCTGCTCGCGGGCCAGTTGTACGTGGTCTCGCATCTTGCCTACGCGCGGCTGCTGGTGCCACATCTGGTTGTCGCCTTCGAGCCACGGCACGGCCCAGACTTTGCGGTGGCGGGCGATGTCGGCGAGGAATCCGGGCTGTCGGGTGCGTCCCAGATCGGGGTTCAGACAGCTGAAGACAACCTCTTCGGGCAGCGCCCGGTCCAGTCCGCGCAGGATGCCCGGCAGTTGGCCCCCGCCGCCCCAGCCGCCGATGATCAGCTTGGCGCGGGAGCCTTTCTGCCGGAGATGGTCGAGCGTGCGGCGGATGTATTCGAGCGACCACACGCCCACGAAACGTTCGCTGTCGCTCTGCGCCTCTTCGAAATGGCCCGATTCCCGGCGGAACACCTCCGCGAAGGCGGGATCGCCCAGCGCCTGTTCGACGACCACGCCCAGAAACGAATGTTCGTTGAGCCAGAGCCACACGTAGTCGATGTCGGGATAGTTTTCCAGCAGGTCGTCGAGTGCCGCCCGGTGCAGTTCGACCGAGGTCGGATGGCACGGATTGGGGACCATGTTGCCTGCGCCGAGCCAGAAGAAACAGCTGCCTGCGGCGTAGAGCGAGAAATATTCGGGCGGCACGACGCCGAATTCGAAGCCCATGGCCATTTCGATATCCCGGTCGTGGGCCATGCGCAGTACGTCGCGCATCAGCCGCTGCGTGTTGCGGTAGTGTTCGTCGGGTGTTTTCGAAAGCAGGGAGCAGTCGCTGCCGAAGGCTTCGGCGCCGCGCGGTACGTCGAGCGCCCGCTGCGAGCCGAACGCAAACTCCTTGAGCCGGAGCGGCAGTGCGCCCCAGCGGCAGCTGAGCGAATTGTCGAGCATGGCCTGCGGCACGATGCCCCGGTAGGAGATGCGCACCATCGGTTCGACGTAGGTGGCGTAGCGTTCGCCGCCGCCCGTGTAGTTGTGAAAACCGATGAAGTTGATGCCTTCGGCTTTGCAGTTGTCGAGGTAAGCCTCGTAATCGGCTTTGTTCCAAGCCGTCGGGCCGCAGAGGAAGTTGTGCCACGGCAGCACGCCGCGGATTTCGAACGGCTCGGCCGCGAATCCGGCGGCCGCCAGACAGCAGCATGCCGCGATGAAAAGGTGTTTCATGGCCTGTTGCGGTTAGAGTTCGACGGTGATCGTGCGTTTGTCGCCTTTGATGCCGCGGACCCAGATCCACGAGGCGTTTCCGATCAGTTCGCTCTTGTAACCCTTCGGGTTGCTCAGCAGACGCGGGAAGGGGCCGAAGCGGATGTCCGTGCTTTCGAACCTGCCGATGCCTTCCAGCTCGACCGTGCAGCGGCGCAGCCAGCGTTCGTGGCGGACGGTGAAGCGGATGCGGTGCGTCCGCCCGTCGGCGTCGGTGACGGGCCAGTCCACGCACTCCATCGTGTCCCACAACCACGGCAGGCGGGGCATGAGCGTCAGCCTGCGGCCTTCGCAGCGGACGCCCGCGACGATCGAGAATGCTTTGAGAATCTCGGCTTCCTGCACGAGATTGCCCTCGTCGCCGGGGTTTTCCATGATCTCGCGCCGGCCTTCGGAGTGGACTCCGAAGGTGTGGTCGAGTCCCTTTTCGTAGTTGTCATAGTTGAAACATTCGTGCATGACGAACGGATTCTTTTCGTAGGACATCTGTTCGATGACCCCGCCGTCGTATCCAAGCCGGGCGATTCCTTCCAGACATTTGGTGTAGACGTTCACGTCGTCGGCGATCAGCGCGGCCTGCGTGAAGAAGCCCTGTCCGTAGCCGCACATCGTTTCGTCGTGCCGGCCGCCCATTCCGGTCCATCCGGTGTTGCTTACGAAGCCGTATTTGCGGAAATATTCGCCCTTGGCCATCCAGTGGCGGAGCAGTCGGTAGCTCGCCGCATGGACCTCGGCGAACTTGCCGTCGGCATTGGGCGAAAGGTAGTCGTAGTGGAGTATGTAGGGCAGCTGCCGCGTCCAGTGCCAAGTGGGCCATGAAGTGCCGTCCCAGTCGGAGATGTCGTATGCGCGGCCGTTGCGGCTGTCGATGCCGTTGAACCAGCATCCTTTGGGCGCATAGCTGTAATGACCGTCGGAGACGAGCCGTCCGAGGGCCTGCTCCATCGTCGTGCGGAGCCGTGCGGCCTGCGCGGCCAGCTCCGGGCGGCCGCTGGCTGCGGCCATGTCGGCGATCTGCGCCATGACTGTGTAGATGCCGTAGTTGCCGAAGATGCTGTAAACGGGATAGTCGGTGCTGGGGTTGCCCGAAAGTTCGGAGGTCGAGGGGAGCAGTCCGCCGTAGGGCGAAACCCGCGTCAGCGAATCGATCCATGCGACTACGGGCGCGATGCCGTCGCAGAACTCCCGGCCGAGTCCGCGCTCCATGCCGTTGGCCCGCCATGCCGAACAGATGCCGGACAGGATCAGGACGTTGCCGTCGAGTTCGACGTGCGGGGCGGAGTGGTGCAGTTCGCGGCCCCAGTGGTCGCCGTCGGTGATGTGGGCGAGGAAGTAGCGCGAGATCAGGCGGGCGTCGTCGGCGAACCCCAAGCGTGAAAGCTCGATCACGCCGCGGCCGCAGTCGCGGGTCCACATGTCGTTGTAGTATTGTGGAACGCCTTCGGGCTCGGTCGAGGTGTGGAAAAATCCTGCGGGGAAGCGTTCGTTCGAGCCGTACTCGATCTTGCTGCGCATGTCATGCAGCGTTTCGGCGAAGACGGCAGTCGCCTGCTGGGCGAACGGATCGCCCGTAAAGCGCAGCCGGGGCGTCGGTTGTTCCTTTTGTTCGGGGACGGAGGGCTTGCGTCCGGCCGCAGCGGTGTCGAAGCCTGCCGTCAGTGCGGCGAAGCCCATGAGGGTGCAGATGATTCGTTTCATATCCGGTTCGGTTTAAGTTCGGGTTGTGCGTACCTGCTGGAGACCGGACTACAGTCCGGATGCCTTTCGGGTACGGATGTTTACAAATTTAGACCGATTTGGCGGGAAAGTGAAAATATTAAGTATTTAAAATTACCTTTAGATTAAAATAGTATCATCTTTGATTAATCGGTGCGCACCGCGCGGTGAGAGGGCGTAAGCGCTCCTGCCTTCCGAGCCGCGGGTCCGCATGCCGTTAAACGAAAAGCCGCAGCCCCGAAGGGTTGCGGCTTTTGCGCGTTGAGAGTCGGATCAGCGTTTTTTCTGGCCGTAATAGGCGTTTACGCCGTGTTTGCGTTCGAAATGCTTTTCGATCAGTCCTGCGTTCATCGGCATTCGGGGATTGAGCGAGTGGCAGATGAATCCCATTTTTGCGACCTCTTCGACCACTACGCTGTTGTAGACCGCTTCGCCGGCCGTTTTCCCCCATGTGAAGGGGCCGTGGTTGGCGACCAGCACGCCGGGCGTGTGCAGCGGATCGAGCGAGCTGAACCGTTCGGCGATGACCCGGCCGGTCTGGAGTTCGTATTCCCTTTCGATCTCTTCGGCCGCCATGTCCCGCGTGCAGGGAATGGGGCCGTGGAAATAGTCGGCATGCGTGGTTCCGGCGACCGGAATGTCGCGCCGCGCCTGCGCCCATGCGGTCGCATAGGTCGAGTGGGTGTGGGCGATGCCGCCGATCGCCGGGAAAGCCTTGTAGAGTTCGATATGGGTCGGCGTGTCCGACGAGGGATTCAGTCCGCCTTCGACCACACGCCCTTCGAGATCGACCACGACCATGTCGCCGGCCGTCAGGCGGTCGTATTCCACGCCACTCGGCTTGATGACGATGAGTCCCGAATCGCGGTCGATGCCGCTCACGTTGCCCCATGTGAAGACCACGAGCCGGTGGCGGACCAATTCCAAGTTGGCGTGCAGAACCTGTTGTTTCAGTGCTTCGAGCATGGTGTGAAGTGTGTTAGATGGCGGTTTGGGGACGGTTTTCGGGTTTCGCGCCGAACGCTTCGTTCGGCCGGGGACCCATCACGAAGGTCAGCGTGCCGCCGGCCATGATGTCGTCGTAGGTGATGTACGAGTTCTCGTAGGGCTGTCCGTTGAGCTTGACCGACTGGATGTAGATGTTCTTCGCAGGATCGTTTTCTGCCCGGATTTCGAATGTCCTGCCGCCGGGCAGCCGGAGCGTCGCCCGGTCGAAGAGCGGACTGCCGAAGACGAAGACGCCGTTCGAAGGGTTCACCTGATAGAATCCGAGCGCCGAGAGGATATGCCATGCCGACATCTGGCCGCAGTCTTCGTTGCCGATGATGCCGTCGGGCCGTGCCGTGTAGAATTCCCGCTGGATGTAGCGCACTTTCTCGGCCGTTTTCCACTGCTGGCCCGCATAGGGGTAGAGGTAGACGATGTGGTGGCTCGGCTCGTTGCCGTGGGCGTACATGCCGATCAGGCCCGAAATGTCCATCGAAGCCTCTTCTCCCAGATCGCCCTCGGCGATGAAGAATTCGTCGAGTTTGGCCGTGAAGGGCCGGTCGCCGCCCATCAGGGCGATCAGTCCTTCGGGATGCTGCGGCACGAAGAACGTGTACTGCCAGCCGTTGCCCTCGCAGAAGTGTCCCACGCCGTGGATCGACTCGAACGGATCGTAGGGCGTGAGCCACTCGCCGTTTTCGAGTTTCGGACGGATGAAATTGATCGACTTGTCGAAATAGTGCGTGTAGTATTTTCCGCGCTTGAGGTATTCCTTGTAATCGGCTGTATTGCCGAGCTTTTTGGCCACCTGCGCCACGCCCCAGTCGCCTACGGCGTATTCCATGGCGATCGAGGTGGCGTTGGCTGCTTTGTCGTCGGGAATGAACTCGTTTTCCAGCACATAGGGCACGGCGTCCTGCAGCGGATAGGTCGTGGAGGCTTTCATTGCACGGTAGGCCCGCTCGGTGTCGAAGCCGCCGATGCCCTTGAGAATGGCGTCGGAGATCACCGGCACGGCGCTGTAGCCCGGCATGGTGTTCGTCTCGGCGCCCGGCAGCGCCCAGATCGGGAGTTTCGACTGCTGGTCGTAGATCGAGAGCATCGAATTGACGATATCCGGAAGGCGGTCCTGACGGATCAGCGTGAAGAGCGGATGCAGGGCGCGGTAGGTGTCCCACAGCGAGAAGGTCGAGTAGTTGGTCCATGCGGCGTCTTTGACGACCTTGTCGTCGTGTCCGCGGAATTCGCCGTTGACGTCGCAGTAGGTCGTCGGGGCGATGAAGGCGTGGTACATGGCCGTGTAGAAGATCTTTTTGGCGGTTTCGTCCGCGGTTTCGATGTCGATGGCCGCCAGCTCGTCGTTCCAGCGGCGGATCGCTTCGGCCTGCACGGCTTTGAAGTCCCAGCCGGGGATTTCGGTGCGGAGGTTTTCGAGCGCATTGGCGCTGCTTACCGATGAAATGGCCACCTTGACCATGACCTGCTTCTCGTCGTCGAAGGTCAGGACGCCCTTGGCGCCCTTGCAGCGGATCTCGCTTCCCTCGGACGGGGTGTCGGCGTCGAAAAGCGCCAGCGAGCGGATCGGCTTGTCGGTAGTCAGCGCGAAGAAGACCTTGTGGGGACCCCAGCCTTTGGAGAAGCGGTAGCCTTCGACGGTGTGCGCATCCGTCTGCCTGAGATAGGTGTCGTACGCTCCGTCGCCGTTGCCCTCTTCGAGGTTGATGAGCAGGCGGCGGCCTTCCGCTTCGGGGTAGGTGATGCGGTGCAGCGCCGTGCGGGTCGAAGCGGTCATCTCGATCCGCACGCCGTTGTCCATTTTGAGCGAATAGTAGCCCGGCGATACGGATTCGTTGTCGTGGCTGTAATAGGATGAACAGCTTCCGCCGATGTCCTCCTGCCGGCCGCGTTTGGAGCGCAGCTCGCCCGTGTAGGGCATGATCTGCACGTCGCCCATGTCGGTGCAACCCGTGCCGCTCAGGTGGGTGTGGGCGAAGCCGATGACGATGCTGTCCGAGTGGTGATATCCCGAACACCAGTCCCAGCCCTTGTGGATGTTCTGCGGGCCGGCCTGAATGGCGCCGAACGGAACGGAGGCGCCCACGAAGACGTGGCCGTGGCCGCCCGAACCGATATAGGGATCGACATATGCGGCCGGTCCGGTGACCGTGGCGGTGGAAACGGATGCGCCGCAGGAAGTTAGCATTGTACCCAAAGCGAGGGCGATAAGTAAATGCCGGGTCTGTTTCATAATTCTGGTTTTTATGGTTAGTTTACGATGCTTTCGCAGCTCTTCGAATGGTATACAAAAGTAGATATTTCTCAATATTGACCATTATTTTAAGATAATAAAATAAGTCTTATGTTAAAATAGTATCATAATTGATTAATTAATGCATATTGGGGGTCGGCTGCTCTTCCTAATTTTGTAAAGGCAAGCCGAAAGACCGATTTTGAGACCCGGACGGAACGTGATCGGCGGCATTATATAATATAGGTCTGTCCGGAATACTGCGTCGGCCCCTGCGGAAGCGTATTGAATTAATGGAATCGAGACAACAGTTCATATTAATCGTATCACTAAACCTGAATGAATGAGAAAAACGTCGTGCCTATCGTCGGAACCGGATGTTCCGGCTGCAGGGGGTAGTCCCTGCGAAAAGTAACTCCTATCAAAACCTAAAACAAATTTATTAACCTTATGAAGAACAATTCTAACGCTGTATTGCTCCGCCGGGTCAATCCGTGGAGTTTGCTGTTGATTCTCGCAGTGTCTCTGCTGCTGCCGCTGGGTGCGGCGGCGCAGAACGGCTCATTTGCCCCCCCCCGGGGCGACTACGGGGGGGGGGGGGGGGGTGGGGGGCGCCGGGGGGGCCGCGCGGCGGGGGGCGT